>Ga0209624_10002455_pt1 | contig 13699 bp, 7 predicted proteins | sample JacPinW_OM2H0_O1_FD_188565 | JGI IMG/M metagenome (GOLD analysis project Ga0209624, IMG submission 188565) | Forest soil microbial communities from Algoma, Ontario, Canada - Jack Pine, Ontario site 1_JW_OM2H0_O1 (SPAdes) (version 2) | ecosystem: Environmental > Terrestrial > Soil > Boreal...
CGGCGAGGCGGGCGAACAGGGGGAAGCTTTTGTCGGGCTTGATGGGAAAGTCCAGGGCCAGTGTGATGCCAGGCTTGGGAAAGCTCATCATCCCGGGTGATGGCACGTCGCCGAAGGCTTTGAGGACGGCGAGGAAGCTGGCGAGGCCAGACCTGGCGACCTCGTGCAGGATAGCGATCGTGCCTTCTTTGGCGTTGTCCCACGGGATGACGTACTGGAACTGGAGCAGGCCGCGTTTGCCGTACATTCGGTTCCAATGCAGAACCTTGTCGAGCGGGTAGAAGAACGGCTCATAGTCCTGCAGCGAGACGACGCGTTTATGGATCTGCTTGTGGAAGAAGGCAGTGTTGAACAGGCTGACCGTTGCGTGATTGAGCGCGAAGCCCGGAGCGTCGAAGGGGAACAGCAGCTTCGGCTTCGGTGAAGGCTTGAGGTTGTCTCTCCGCATGGAGTGGTCGCCCTGCATGAAGACGCCACGGGCGAAGTTGCGACCGGTCGAGGCGCAGTCGATCCAGCTGACGGTGTATTCGATGTCTTTGCTCTGTTCAGTGAGGTCGAGGAACTCGTCGATGCCGTGAAACTGGATCCCTTCGTAGTCGATCATGCGGGAGACGATGGGCTTGAGTCGTAGCGTGGCCCATGTGATGAGACCGGTGAGGCCGAGCCCGCCGATGGTCGCCGCGTAGAACTCGGCGTTTTCGGTTGGAGAGCAGAGCAGGCGTGAGCCGTCAGAGCGGATCAGTTCGAACTGGGTGATGTGGCAACCGAACGTTCCTGCGAAGTGGTGATTCTTGCCGTGGATATCGTTGGCAATTGCTCCACCCATCGTTACATATTTTGTTCCCGGCGAAACCGGAAGAAAGAAGCCGCGCGGAACAGCGAAGTCCAGGATCTGCGCGAGCGTGACGCCGGCCTCGGCGGTAAGCAGGCCAGTCTCGGCGTCGAAGGCGATCAGACGGTTCATCCCCGTCGTGAGCAGGAGGTTGCCGTCCTTCAGCAGGCAGACGTCACCGTAGCTTCGGCCCATGCCCACTGGGAGTGCGCTGTCGTGAATGCCGGCGGTGATGGCGGGGAAATCACCCTGCCAGTGGAGTGGAAGCACCTTTGCGCCGTAGGTCGGGTAGCGACCCCAGGATTCGAAGGGAGCCGACACGTTTGAGGCAGCTTCCTTTGTTGCGGTAGGGTCGGGCATGGATACAGGATACTTCGTGCGCATGGTTTTCTACGGAGTTCTCTGCAAAAGGAAGAGGCACGGCTGATGCCGTGCCTCTTCGGTGTACGACGGAAGCATCTAAGCTGCTGCGGTAGCCTGATTTTTTGCGTGCTGGTCAGCGGCCGTCTTAAGGGCCGTCTTAGCCTGCACGGTGAGGGCGGCAAAGCCCGCGGCGTCGTTAGCGGCAATGTCGGCGAGGATCTTGCGATCGAGGCCATTGCCGGCGAGCTTGAGGCCGTTGATGAAGGTCGAGTAGCTCATGCCATTGTTGCGGCAGGCAGCGTTGATGCGGACGATCCAGAGGGCGCGGTACTGACGCTTCTTCTGTTTACGACCGGTGTAGGCGAACTTGAGTCCGCGCTCGACGGCTTCCTGAGCAGCTTGGTAGAGCTTGGACTTGGTGAGGAAGTAACCACTCGCGCGCTTGAGGATCTTTTTGCGGCGATCGTTGCGTTTTGTACTCCGTTTTACACGGGGCATCTTACTTCTCCTTTTGCGTACTTCGTTTAAGCGGCTGGAGGTAAGGGTCGCATTCTCATCTCACTCAGAACTTGTGGGTATCCTGAAAGAGTCTCGTGAGAACGACGATGGTGGCCTCTTCACTCGCTATGCAACTTCAAGGCTCGGTGGATTCGCTAACGCGACTCCAGGGGCCACAACGCTTTTACTGGCCCTTTGTTCTTGCGAACGGCTCGACTTGAAAGACTAAAGCTTCCCTAATTCTGAAATGCAAAGACCGTATTCTTGGTCTTCTTACTCAGGCGTAAGGAATCATACGGGCGACAACCTTGTGATCCGCGTCTGAGATAAGACCAGCCCGGCCGAGCTTGCGCTTGGTGCTGTTGGTCTTCGACGTGAGGATGTGGCGCATCTTCGAATGGCCCCGCTTGAACTTGCCGGTACCAGTCTTATGAAAGCGCTTGGCTGCGCCGCTGTGTGTCTTCAACTTTGGCATTGTGTTCCTGACGAAAACTGTGTTCTAGACAACCTCTTGAGTATATACGACGTTTTCTGCAGTTCTTCTATCTATCTCCCAAGCTATCTTGCCGACCCTCCCCCACCCCGTCACAAATGATGCAAAGTATTCAATTGAGATGACTTAGGCCGGTACTTCGATCGATTCGATGCACGCAAAGTACTGTAAACGGCGGAGTTAACCCTGCAAAGTATTCTATTCATTGCAGTTACGATCTAAACCAAGTTAGGTGGCACACTGCGTGCGACAGGGCAGATGCAGTCATCCAATCGCCTCCCGTCTCAGGTAAGTCAGAGTTCGCTAGCTTGTCTTGAGGTCTAGTCTTGGGATCTACCTCTTACTTCTATTTTAGCGGTTTCGGCCAAACTCATAGGACACCCTGGGCTCAACCGCGCCGGCGCGAGAAGTCATTTCGTTTGTGGCCATTAGGAGCGCGAGAAATTTGTGATCCATCGCCAGCCTATTGACAAGAATTATTTGCGCGGAGATCTTTCTTCGGGGCTCTACCTTGATGCGCGCGGACCAGCATCGGCAAGGGGAAAACCACCCAAAAGGTGGTATACTTAGACTACTGAGAATCAGGCTAGGAACGTGTGTAAACCGCTGCAATGGCGCGGGTTTTCGCGAATCTGGCGAACACGGAACAGGACTGAAATTCCGGTATATCGGCTACGGCTGAACGGAGATACATGGCAACGACGGCAATCCCCACCGAAACTGACCTTTTGGAGCTGCAGACTAACGGAACCAAGGACGCCCAGAAGAAAGAGGGCGGAGGCTACTCGGCTGAGAATATTACGGTCCTGGAGGGTCTGGCTGCCGTGCGGTTGCGTCCGGCGATGTATATCGGATCGACCGGCGAGATGGGGCTGCATCATCTGGTGTATGAAGTGGTTGATAACTCGGTCGACGAGGCGCTGGGTGGGCATGCGACGCGGATCGATGTGACGATCCATGTCGACAACTCAATTACGGTGGTCGATGACGGACGTGGTATTCCGGTCGACGACAAGGTGATCAACGGGGAGCGGATGCCTGCGGTGCAGGTGGTCCTGACCATGCTGCATGCCGGCGGCAAGTTCGACGCCTCGAACTACAAGGTTTCGGGTGGTCTGCACGGCGTAGGGGTGAGTTGCGTCAACGCGTTGAGTGAAGAGTTCGATGTCGAGATCTGGCGCGACGAACATGCGTGGGAGCAGGACTACTCCAAGGGCGCACCGATTTCGAAGTTGAGAAAGATGGGGCCAAGTAAGCGCAAGGGCACCAAGGTCCACTTTCTGCCGGACAAGTCAATTTTTACCGTGACGGAGTTCAACTACGACACGCTGGCGCAGCGGCTGCGCGAACTCGCGTTCCTGAACAAGGGTCTCGAGATTCACCTGACTGACGAACGCACGACCGACACGAAGACGGGCGAGAGCAAGCACCAGGAGTTCAAGTACGCCGGCGGCATTGCGGAGTTTATCAAGCACATCAACAAGGGCAAGCAGGTGCTGCACGAGAAGCCGATCTACATGGAGGCCGAGCGCGACAATGTGGCCATGGAGATTGCGCTGCAGTACAACGACGCCTACTCGGAGACCGTGTTCACCTTTGCGAACAACATCAATACGGTCGATGGCGGAACGCATCTTTCGGGCTTCAAGACAGCGCTGACCAGAACGATCAACGCTGCTGGCCAGTCGCTGGGGTTGTTCAAGGACGTGAAAGAGAACCTGAGCGGCGACGATGTGCGTGAGGGACTTGTTGTCGTCATCAGCGTGAAGCTGAGCCAGCCACAGTTTGAAGGCCAGACCAAGGGCAAGCTGAACTCAGACATCGCGGGGACGGTGCAGGCGTTCGTGAATGAGCGGCTGGGCGCGTTCCTGGAGCAGAATCCTTCGGTCGCGAAAAAGATCATCAACAAGGCGATCGACGCGGCGCGTGCACGTGAGGCTGCGCGTAAGGCCAGAGACCTGACACGCCGCAAGGGCGCGCTGGATGGCGGCGGATTGCCCGGTAAGCTGGCGGATTGCAGCGAGCGGCAACCGGATCGTTGCGAGCTTTATCTGGTTGAGGGAGAGTCTGCAGGCGGAACGGCCAAGCAGGGACGCGACCGTAAATTCCAGGCGATTCTTCCGTTGAAGGGAAAGATTCTCAACGTGGAGAAGGCCCGCTACGACAAGATGCTGGGGCACGAAGAGATCCGCGCGATGATTACGGCGCTGGGCTGCGGCATCGGCAAGGACGACTTCGATGCGAGCAAGCTGCGCTACGGCAAGCTGATCCTGATGACCGATGCCGACGTCGATGGATCGCACATCCGCACGCTGCTGCTGACGTTCTTCTTCCGGCATATGACGGAGCTGATCAAGCGCGGGCATGTGTATATCGCGCAGCCGCCGCTCTATCGCATCAAGAAGGGCAAGTTCGAGCAATACATCAAGGACGACCGCGAGTACGTGAGCGTGATGGTGAAGCGCGCCTCCGATGGCATGGTGATCCGCTACGGCAAGGACGGCGCAACGCTGCAGGGTGCGGCGCTCACGAAGTACATGGGTCAGCTCAACGACTATTTGGGTTTCTTCGATAAGGTACAGAAACGGTTACGTAATGAAGATGTGACACAGGCGTTTGCCGAGATGTTCGCGCAGGAAGGCAAAGACTCGGCGCGGCGAGTGGACTTTGAGTCGCCGGCAAAGCTCGAAGCAATGCGCCAGCGACTGGTGGGCATGCAGAAGACCTACCAGTTCAAGAATGTCGGCGATGTCGTGCTCGATGAGGAGCACAGGAGTTACTCGGTAAGCTACACCGATGCGCAGGGCGCGGTGCGGACGATCGACTGGGCGCTGGCTTCGGCTCCGGAGAGCCGTCAGATGCTGGCGAAGCATGCGCAGATCAGGGAACAGCTGGTCGCTCCGTTTTTGATTGAGTACGCCACCAAGACCAAGGCCGAGGCGGCTGCTGAAGCTGCGGAGGAGGCCGAAGAGATCGCCTCAGAGACGGGCGTGGCAGAGACCGCCGCGGCTCCCGGCACAGTGGCAGAAGCGAAGCCAGGTAAGCGCGTGAGCAAGGCTTCGCAGGATCCGGTCGAGAAGAAGACAGCGCGCGAGGTGTTCGAGTATGTGATCGAACAGGGGCGCAAGGAGTATCAGGTGCAGCGGTACAAGGGGCTGGGCGAGATGACCGCGCCGCAGCTTTGGGAGACAACAATGGACCCGGAGCGGCGTACGCTGCTGCAGGTGAAGCTCGAAGACATTGCAGCGTGCGAGGAGATCTTCACGACGCTGATGGGCGAGGATGTCGAGAGCCGGCGGAAGTTCATCGAAGAGAATGCGCTGGACGTGAAGAACCTGGATATCTAGTCACTCCGCTGTGTAGTGGTTAGGGCCATCCAGGCGTAACTTTCTGCGTTCAGGACTTTCGATTCGCCGAGGTGTTCTAAGATTGGGGAATGTTTCTCAAGCAGTACTACCTGGGCTGCCTCGCCCATGCGTCCTATCTAATCGCTGACGAAGCCAGTGCGTCTGCTATCGTGGTCGATCCTCAACGGGACATCCAGCAATACGTGGCCGATGCCGAGCGACTGGGAGTACAGATCCGCCACGTCTTTCTAACCCACTTCCACGCCGACTTTGTTGCCGGACATCTCGAGTTGCGTGACCGTTGCGGCGCAGATATCCGACTTGGCGAACGAGCCAAGGCCGAGTACAAGTTCGTCCCCATGAGAGACGGAGACAAGCTGGAATTCCCCGGGCTGCGACTCCAGATTCTGGAGACTCCGGGTCATACGATCGAATCGATCTCGATTCTGGTGTTCGACCTGCAGAAGGACCCGGATAGACCATACGCAGTCTTGACCGGGGATACGCTATTCATCGGTGATGTTGGTCGGCCCGATCTGCGTGCCTCTCTCGGCTGGACGGCTCAGGAACTCGCAGGCCATCTGTACGACTCGCTACACGACAAGCTGCTGAAGCTTCACGATGAGACGCTGGTTTACCCGGCGCATGGCGCTGGTTCTCTGTGTGGAAAGAATCTTTCCTCCGACACGGTGTCCGCGCTGGGAGATCAGCGGCGCTTCAACTATGCGCTTCAGCGGATGACGAAGGAAGAGTTCACTCGCCTCGTAACAGCTGATCAACCGGATGCGCCTGCGTACTTCACGTATGACGCAATCCTGAACACGCGCGAGCGGCCCACGCTCGATAAGACGCTGCAGCGGACTGTCCAACCGGTCGAACTGGAAGAAGTTCTCGAGATGGGTGACGCGGGCGCGCAGATCCTTGATGTCCGCGATGCGACGGAGTATGCCAAAGGGCACATGGTTGGCAGTATCAATATCGGGTTGGGCGGCCAGTACGCAACCTGGGCCGGTACAGTGCTGGACTCTACCCGACCCATCATGATCATCGCCGAGCCGGATCGCGAACAGGAGGCAGCTCTGCGCCTTGGAAGGATCGGCTTTGATGACGTAAGGGGCTATTTGAGGGACGGAATGGGAGCGCTTGCAAAGCGGCAGGACCTGGTCGGGTCCACGGAGAAGGTTAGCGCTTTGATGCTGGCGGAAGAGCTAGCCTCCCAAGATCCGCCGTTGGTACTTGACATTCGTGCGCCTCGTGAGTGGAGCGCGAAACATCTCCGCGACAGCATCAACCTTCCGCTTACTCAACTACAGGAACGCATTGAGGAGGTTCCCCGCAACCGCAGAATCGCGGTTCACTGTGCGGGGGGCTATCGGTCTTCGATCGCCGTTAGCATCCTTAGCAAACACGGAATCACCAATCTGATCGAGTTGGCGGGTGGCATCACAGCGTGGGAGGCAGCAAACTTCGAGATGGTTACCGACTGAATCACGCACAGCTGTTGGCAATCGTAAGACCGTCATGCGCGATCTCTATGGTCACCGCTGCCACCTCGTTGCCATCGGATTTCAGATCGACGCCGGCAATCTTAGTTCCAGGGCGTCGCGGGCAATTGAAGCGAGTCTACTTTTCATGCGCGTTCAATTTTTCGATTACGCGCTTTAACTCATCAAGTTTCTGCCCAGCTTCGCCAAGCCTGCCTTCTGCTGTCAGGCGCTGGTAATCGGCAAAGTCTTTGCCGGCTTCCACGATGAGTGCGTTGATATCCGTCGAGGGCTGGGGTGTTCCCTTGAGTGCAGGGGTAGCGTGCGGCACTTCCGTGGAACTCAGCGACGATACTTCCCCGCCGAAAAGAGAGGCGAGCGCAGCCTCAAATGTTGTGCCGTACGCGAGCTTGTCTTGTAGCGCGAGCACGACCAGGCGCAACTCTGGCATGGGGCTCTGCTGAGCCTGAAGGTAAATTGGCTCCGCATACAACAACGCGCGCCCGGACGGGATGACCAGCAGGCTTCCACGCAGCACGTGCGAGCCTTGTTGGTTCCACAACGTCAATTGTCCTGAAAGCTGGGCATTCTGGTCGATGCGTGCCTCAATCTGTTGCGGGCCGTCAATGAGTCTTGTCTTAGGGAAGTCATAGACTACGGCTGTTCCGTAGTTTGCGCCATCGCAGCGTCCAGCGATCCACCCGATCAGATTGTTCCGGTTGGCTGGTGTAAACGGGAGGATCTCAACGAACTCCTCGCCTACTCCTCCCGGCAATTTCATCAGGACGAAGTTCGGCTGCATCGCTTGTATCGTTTGCCGACCATCACTATCGGTTCCGGTCTCCGTGGCGACCGTCCATAGATCCTCACGATTGAAGAAGACCTCAGGATTCGTCATGTGATACAGGCCGTAGACTTCGGACTGCAATTTGAACAATGCCTCGGGATAGCGCACATGTCTCCGCAGATCCGTTGGCATCGCAGCAGCATCCTTGAAAAGGCTCGGGAAGATTCGGCTGTATGCCGTCAGGATAGGGTCCTCGGCATCGAAGACATAGAAGGTCGTGGTCCCGTTGTAGGCGTCCACAACCGCCTTGACGCTATTGCGCATGTAGTTGATGGGGCTGTCGCCGAGGTTGTAGTGGGTCGAATACGGATAGCTGTCCGAGACTGTGAACGCATCCATGATCCAGGAGAGCCGGCCATCATCGCCCACCACGATGTAGGGGTCCTGATCGAAGGTAAGGAACGGGGCCAGCGTCGCTACGCGTTCGCGTATGTTGCGCCGCATCAGTAGCTGGCTCTGCGAGTTTACGTCGTCACTGAACGGCAATTTTCCCAGGTCATTGCGGTCGATGGAGAGGAGGACGCGGCGCAGGAAGCCGCCCAGCACGATCCCGCCGGCGCCCTGGTAGGAGGTGAGGGTGTTGTTCTGGCCCTGCGGGTAGTCGAATTCCTGCTGCCTCGTCTTGACGTAGACGTCGGTGTCGGTAAGTTCGCCAAAATAAATCTCGGGGCGCGTAACGGCGAGACCGGGAACTATACTCTCGACGGGCATGTTGCTCAGCAACAGAGTAGGTAGTCCTTCCGCCGTGAACCCATTGACGGGGTTCATTGTAAGTCCGTAACCATGGGTGTAAATCAGCTTCTCGTTGATCCAGTTCCGACTGCTGACCGGGAGCTTATCGACGTTCAGTTCGCGCGCTGCGAGCATCACTTCGCGCATCGTGCCGTGGAGGTCATAGCGATCAATGTCGATTTCAGGAAAATCGTAGTAGGTGCGGATTTCCTGAACCTGACGTAGCGTGTCCTGCAGTGCGTGCCAGTCCCATAGCCGGATGTTCTGAAGCGTGGGCTGATTGTTCGCCGCATCGATTGCATCAACCGTGGTCTCAGCGGGAAATTCCCGCTGAGAGAACCGATCAAGTCCATAGGCTTGCCGGGTCAACTCAATATTGTGGGCAATGTATGGTTTCTCACGAACCAGCTCGTTCGGTTTGACGATGAAGTTGCCGGTGTACCAGCTAACGATCCCTAGTCCCACATAACAGGCTGCGGCAGGAATGATTGCAGCCACAAGCCATCGTCCGCGTGATTCCCGCACAGCGTTGACAGCTGCGACACCGGCACCGAAGACAAGGGCAGCACAAACGATGAGCAGTCCATGGATCATAACGTGCGCGTCTGTGTAGCTTATGCCGTCGAAGATCGTCTGATGTTCAAGCAATCTCTGGAAGCGATCGACATATACAGTCATCGCGAGGACGAGCAGCAGGAACGCTACTGTAGTGGAGAGCCCGCGAAAGGGCGATGGGGCATAGCTGGTCCGTCGCTTGTCGAGTGCACGGGAGCCACTCGTGATGATGAGGAACAGGACGGCAACCGCACAGGTCGCTATGGCCAGCGTCAGAAGCCAGTTGTTGATAAGCTGCCACGCGGGCATCGTGAAGAGGAAGAAGTTCAGCGGCTTGCCAAAGATTGGATCGGCAACGCTGCCCGTCGCATGCGGCGCATACCAGAACAGTGCCAGCGTTGGCCATTCCTCCATCATCGATACGCCAGTCACCCCCGCAATGGCGATCGAAACGCAGAAGGAGATGAAACGCAGGGCAGGCTCGACCGACAGGCTAACCGGCCGGCCTGCGATGACGATCGCCTGAGCCCTCGGGAGATCAGCTTGATGAGATCGCCTGATCGCCGAGAAAGCCCCGTACAGAAAGAGGAACGTGGCGATTGCAAAGACCGCGAAGATTCCCACCTGCAGACTGATGGTTTTCCAGAAGACGTCTCCGTAACCGAGCGACTCAAACCAGAGAAGGTTAACCCAGTACGACAACGCGGTCCGGCCAGCGAGGAGAATGCCGAATACGATGACGGTGAGGAGAAAAAGGCCGCGACGCCTTCGCGCCGTTCCAAGCTGCTGTGGCGAGTCAATGAATCCCGACAACTTCCCTCCGCGCTGTTACAACGATTGAGGAACACCTGAATTGTACAGGCCTATGAAAGAGGGAGATTGCATGCGAAGCGAACCATTCATATCGTTCGGCTTGAACAGCGAGTCAAATAGGTTTGCTTGTGAGTGCCGGGAACCTCGACCCCTCAATGCATCTTGCATTGCCTTTCTAAGGACGCACCGTATGATGCTCACATCTTGACAGTCATGAGGAGGCAATGCTAGCGTCTTCTGCTATGACCGATCTGAATACGGATGTAATTCAAGGCACGCTCGACATGCTCATTCTGAAGACGCTGAGCCTGGAGCCGATGCACGGCTTTGGCATTGCGCGCCGCGTGGAACAAATCTCGCGCGGAGTTTTCAAAATGAACCCGGGATCTCTGCTGACGGCGCTTCAGCGACTGGAACGTGCCGGGTGGCTGGATGCCGAATGGCGCCAGACCGAGAACTCGCGCCGGGCGAAGTTCTACACGCTTACACGGACGGGGAAGAAGCAACTGGAAAGCGAAACCTCGGACTGGACGCGGCGGGCATCTGCGATCGCACGATTGCTCAAAGCGGAGGGTTGAGAGATGTCACTCTGGCGACAGTTGACTTACGGCCTGCGTAGCCTCGCGCACCGAACGAAACGCGATCGGGATGTAGCGGATGAGGTGGAGCAGTACTTTGAGGAAGCAGCCGCGGCGTGGATGGCACGTGGACTTTCTGTTGAGGAGGCCAGGAGGGTCGCACGGCTGGAGGCAGGCAATATGACAGTCGTCAAAGAGCGAGTCAATTCCTATGGATGGGAAAACGCCGCCAGATCCTTCGTTGGCGATCTGCGTTTTGCTGCGCGCCAGCTGCTGAAGCATCCTGTATTCACTGCAACGACGACGCTGACGCTGGCTTTGGGAATCGGCGCAAACACAGCGATCTTCACCGTGGTCCAGTCGATTCTGCTGGCGCCGCTTCCTTACCAAAACGCCGATAGACTCGCGGTTCTGGACACCCATTGGACAAATAGCGGGCACACCACGCCGCGCGTCACGGGACCGGATGCGGTGGACGTGCGCGACCAGGCGCGGAGCATGGAAGCAGTGAGTCTCTACGCCGGCGGCGATCTGGGCGTGCAGTTGCGCGATCACTCGGTCTACACCGAGCTGATTTTCGTGGACGCGAACTTTGGGCGGGTCTTCAGCTTACAGCCGATTGCGGGACGTTTGTTTACGGACGCCGATGCGCATCATGCTGCCCTGGTGAGCGAGCAGTTTGCCCGCGATAACTTCGGCAGCACGCAGGCCGCGTTGGGACAGATGCTGCACGTGGAGAATGAGCCGCTAGAGATTACTGGCGTGTTGCCGTCGACCTTCGATTTTCCCGCCAAGACGCAAGTGTGGGAAGCGTCCCCATTGCGGCCGGAGTCAGAGTCGCGGACCGCGTTCAATTACAGAGCCGTGGGACGGCTTCGTCCTGGCGTCAGCTTTCGGAGCGCGCAGACAGAGCTGGATGGAATCTCGCGGCGGTTGGAGACTGCCTATCCCGATGCGAACCGAAACAAGAGGATATTGGCGCTGCCGCTGCAGCAGGCGTTGACAGGAGATGCGCGGCCGACGCTTCTGCTGCTGTGGGCTACGGTCGGGCTCATCTTGCTGATCGCGTGCGTGAACGTGACCCATCTTCAACTGGTGCGCTCGATGGAGCGGCGGCGGGAGATCGCGATCCGCAAGGCGCTCGGGTCGTCGCGATGGCAGGTGATGCAGCCGGTCATTCTCGAGATTCTGCTGGTTTCGCTGATCGGCGGAATGGCTGGTGTGCTGCTGGCGTTCCCCGCGGTGCGTGTGCTGGTGGCGATGGCTCCCAGGGAACTGCCGCGCGCGGATGAGATTCACCTGAACGGCTGGGTTCTGGCGTTCACGCTTGGCCTCGCGGTGCTGACGGCTCTGGTGTCGTCGATGCTGCCGGCGCTGAGGGCGGCGAAGGTTGATCCCGCAGAGGCTCTGAAGCACGACGCATCACGCGGCATGAGCAGACACGGCGCGGTGAGGTTCCGCGACGGACTGGTGATCGCAGAGGTGGCCGCGACGTTTGTGCTTGCCATGGGTGCGGGACTGCTGCTGCACACCATGATGACTCTGAGGTCACGCGACATGGGGTACCGGACGCGTCAGTTGCTGGTGGTGGATGCGGATGCGCCAGCGCATTCCGAACAGGATGCGCATCGCGCGGTGCAGCAGTTCAATGAGGTGTTTGCGCAGCTCGCGGCAGTGCCGGGCGTTGAGCACGTGGGCGGGATCATGGGGTTGCCCACGGGGAACTATGGTTCCAATGGCTACTACAAGACGAGAGGCGGACTGCCTGTCGATCTGGGGCATGAAGCATCGTCCATTTTCAACGTTGCCAGTCCGGGATACTTTCAGGCCATGGGGATTCCGATCAAGCGCGGACGCGATTTCAGCGCGCAGGATACGTATGAGAGTCCGTTCGTGGCGGTGATCAGCAAGTCGCTGGCGAAGCAAAGCTTCGGGAATGACGATCCGGTGGGCAAGCAGATCCAGTGCGGACTCGATTCAGACAAATGGATGACGGTGGTGGGGGTGGTGGGCGATGTGCGCCAGGAGTCGCCCGCAGAGCAGCCAGGGCCGGCGCTCTACATGCCGATGACGCAGCATCCGTTTTATGCCAACCAGATTCACATTGTGCTGCGGACAGGGGTGAAGCCGCTCTCGCTGATGAACGCGGTGCAGGAGAAGATCGCGGAGATAAATCCGTTGATCGCGCTGCGCTTTACGACCATGGGCGCGATGGTGAATAAGTCGATTGCGGCGGAGCGCTTTCGGGCTGCGTTGATCTCTTCCTTCGCCGGAGTCGGACTGTTGCTGGCGATGTTGGGCGTCTATGGGACGGTGGCGTATTCGGTTGCGCAACGGACATTCGAGATCGGCATACGGATGGCTTTTGGCGCGGAGAAGAGCGTAATTCTGCGCACCGTGTTGGAGCATGCCGCGAAGCTGGCCTGCTGTGGCATCGCGGCCGGGCTGATGCTGAGTCTGATTCTTGCGCGGCTGGTGAGGGGCATGCTGGTCGGAGTGCGTCCGATGGACCCCCTCAGCCTCGGGGCGGCGGCATTGCTGTTGTTGCTGACGGCATTGGCTGCGGCGTTTGCGCCAGGCTGGAAGGCGACTCACGTTGACCCGAGGGTGGCGCTGCGGGCCGAGTAGCCCCATGACCGCCAATCGATACGTCGTTGACCTCCTGGCCGTCGAGGAGGCCTTCGGCGCAAACTCCCACCCCGTTGAGGATTGCTGCCGGCGGCTAGCCGGGAATCGCTCCATTTCGTCTCTCCCAGATTTTTTTGCTTCGCAGTGGGAATAATCCTTGCGCAATCCAGTTTGGGTACGTACGGGACTTCAGACGTCAGGCACGTCCTCGCACGCGAGTCGGCGATCGGTGTCTTGTGGAGGAATGCTCATGCTCATACCCCATTGGAGGAAGGTTCTCCTTTGTTCTTGCCTTTTCGCGATATTGACCGCGTTGGGTACGGGACTCGATAGAGTCGCAGCGAAGTCAGCAACTGAAGCGCCGGCAGGGTTCAATACTCCCAGCTTCAACGGTGCACAAAGCGTCAGCAACGGAATCGTTGAGCCACCCGGAGACACGTTTGCTCGGGATCAGCAGGTCTACGAGCAAAACGAGACTGTCGCGAATGGACTTGGACCTGTGTACAACGCAACTAGCTGCGTCAGTTGC
>Ga0209624_10002456_pt1 | contig 13695 bp, 14 predicted proteins | sample JacPinW_OM2H0_O1_FD_188565 | JGI IMG/M metagenome (GOLD analysis project Ga0209624, IMG submission 188565) | Forest soil microbial communities from Algoma, Ontario, Canada - Jack Pine, Ontario site 1_JW_OM2H0_O1 (SPAdes) (version 2) | ecosystem: Environmental > Terrestrial > Soil > Boreal...
TTTCCCAAACGAAGACCCGATCGGGCGACGGCTTGTCTTCGCCTTTCCCCCGCACGAAGGCATCCCGCGAGAGATAGTGGGAGTTGTCGGGGACGTTCGGGATGTCGCGCTGCACCAAGAGCCCGGGGCGATGATGTACGTGCCATTTGCGCAGGCGCCGTTTTGGGGATCGGACATCGTCGTGAAGACTACATTGAGCGCGGCGAGCGTGGCGGCAACGATTCGCCGGGACGTTGCTTCGATTGACAGGGATCTGCCTGTCAGCAACGTCACTTCGATGGCCGCGAATATTTCGGCGTCGGTCGCGCAACCAAGATTTCGCACGATGCTGCTCGGCCTTTTTGGCGTCCTCACGCTGGTGCTGGCGGCGGCGGGAATTTTCGGAGTGATTTCCTACTCCGTGTCCTACCGCACGCACGAGATCGGAATTCGCATGGCGCTTGGCGCAAGTCGCGAGAGCGTTTTATGGCTGATTTTCTCGCAATGCGCAAAACTTCTGTTGCTTGGCCTGACGGTGGGCATCCCGGTGGCGTTGGTGTCGGCGCGCTTGCTTTCCAATTTGCTTTTTGGAGTGCGTCCTGCGGATCCGATAACTTTTGCCGGTGTGGCAATTTTATTGGCGTTCGTAGCGATGGCGGCGTCTTACGTGCCGACGCGGCGCGCCATGCGCGTCGATCCGATGGTGGCTCTTCGCCACGAATAAGGTCGGGATATTTCTGGAGTGCCTCGATATCATTTGACATTGATGAATCCCACCACGATCATCCGCAACGTCCGAATTTTTGAATGAGCGGAGGTAGCGATGAAAGTATTGCGAATCTGTTGCGGTGTTTCTGTCCTATTCACCACGCTAGCGTTTGCGCACCTGCTACAGCACCACGTCCATCACGCCTTCGCGACCGATTTTCGCAATCCTGTGTTCGTATTGATCTTCGTCGTGGCAGTCGCGGCGGGGATTCTGTCGCTCATCGGCGGATGTATACTGCTGAAGTCTAACCGCTGACCCGGATTCGCGAACAATACATCGCGCGGTGGCGAAGCGGTCAATTTGCGGCATTCATAGAATTCCGTTAAGATGGTGTAGTTCTACTTGAGCTGGCGGCGAATTAAATCGCGGTTCTCGCTTCCGCCGGCAAGACTTTCCGGGACATTCTGAGGGAATGGCGGAAGAACAACACACCACAGCACCCTCTCAACTCCTGTACGACGACGCCGACGAATACCGTCCGCAACCTCCAACGCCACCTGAAATTCCTGCCTGGAAAGACGGCAGCGTGCGGGTGGGAATCCATACATCTATCGCAGGCGATATTACTGGCGCGCTTGAGATTGCGCACGGACTCGGCGCGAATGCACTCCAGATTTTCTCTTGCAGCCCGCGCATGTGGCCGGGCGATCGGGACAGCTCTCGAATTGCGGAGGCGGACGCGACGCGATTCCGCGAGAGGCGGCGGGAGCTGGGGCTCGGGCCGCTGGTCATTCACGATAATTATCTGATCAACCTGGCATCGCCTGACCGTGTCTTGCGCGCACGTTCGGTGCAAGCGTTTCACGGTGAGATTGTTCGTGCGCTGGTTTTGGGAGCGGATTTTCTGGTGGCGCATCCGGGTTCTTGCTGTGGATCGCATCCGAGCGACGCTATTGCGGCCATCGCGGACGGATTGCGCCAGGCGGTGCGCGGGCTGAAGCTCGGGGACCTGCGGATTCTTCTCGAAAATACAGCCGGGCAGGGCACCTCCGTTGGCTCTCAGTTCAGCGAGCTAAAGGCGATTATCGATCTCTGCCGCGATTTGCCGATGGGGGTGTGCGTTGACACCGCTCACCTTTTTGCGGCCGGCCACGGTATTTCCAGCGAGGGTGAACTCGAGCAAACGCTTGAACGGATCGAAGCTGCGGTGGGGCTCGCGAATATCCATGTGATTCACGTCAATGATTCGAAAGGTGCATTTGGCTCGCGGCTTGACCGGCACGAGCACATAGGCAAGGGCAAGATTGGCCTGGAGTCGTTCGCGCGGATACTGAATCACAAGCATTTGATTGCGCGCGCTTTCATTCTCGAGACGCCGATAGACAAGCCAGGAGATGACCGGCGAAACGTGGCGGCGCTGTGGAAGTTGCTCGGGCAGCCTGTTCCGGCTGGTGGCGGGCGCAAGTCGTGGCATAAATTGCGCCATCTCCGCACCGCGAAGAAGAAAACGCGTAAGCTTTCTGCACGTATGAAAGCGAGTAAGGTGCGGCGGCTGAAACGTAAGTGATATCAATTGTAGCGGCGAGCTTCACGCCGGCACGAGTTTCCAGCGTTCGCAATTTTCGAAGTTGAAATTTCTTAGTTCGAGGACACAGACATTGGCCCAGTACGACGCACGCGCGATTGAAGCCAAATGGCAGAAAGTCTGGGACGAGCAGAACGCGTTCCTGGCCAATCCGGATTCTTCGCGCCCGAAATTCTACATGCTCGAGATGCTGCCGTATCCCTCGGGCACGATGCACATGGGCCACATGCGCAACTACACCATCGGAGACGCCGTCGCGCGATACCGCTGGATGCGCGGCTTCAATGTGCTCCATCCGATGGGCTGGGACGCGTTCGGATTGCCCGCGGAAAACGCGGCGATCGAACGCGGCATTCATCCCCGCGACTGGACCCGCCAGAACATCGCCGAATTCAAAAAGGTAATGCGCCGATTCGGCTTCAGCTACGACTGGAGCAAGGAAATCTCCACGTGCGAGCCGGAATACTACCGTTGGAATCAGTGGTTTTTCCTTCGAATGCTGGAGCGGGGAATTGCTTACAGAAAAAAGAGCCGCGTGAATTGGTGTCCGAAATGCCAGACGGTGCTGGCGAACGAGCAGGTGGTTAATGGTTGTTGCTGGCGCCATGAGGGCACGGTCGTCGAATCGCGCGAGCTCGCGCAATGGTTCTGGAAAATCACGGAGTATGCGGACCAGTTTCTCGACGACATGAAGGAAATCGAACGCGGCTGGCCTGAGCGCGTCCTAACGATGCAGCGCAATTGGATCGGCAAGTCGCAAGGAGCGCGAATTAAGTTTGACGTCCCGCAAGTGGAAGGCGGCGCGATTGACGTTTTCACGACGCGCATTGACACTATTTTTGGTGCAATCGCGCTCGTGCTTTCGCCGGATCATCCGCTTGTCGGCAAATTGCTGGCTGGAGTACCGGGCGCGACAGCCTTGGAGGCGCAGTGGAGCCGGCTGCGCGGCCGCGTCCTGAAAACCGAGGAGATTGCGACTGCCGAGAAAGAAGGTTTTTTTACGGGCCGCTTTGCGGTGAATCCATTCTCCGGTGAGCAGATTCCCATCTGGGTCGCCAATTTTGTTCTCGCGGAATATGGCACCGGCGCGGTGATGTGTGTCCCGGCCCATGATGAGCGCGACTTCGAGTTTGCGAAGAAATACCGGCTGGCGGTTCGTGTGGTGATTCAGCCGGCGACGGGCGATCCGAATCGAACGGAGCGTTTGCAAAGTCCCTATACGGAGCACGGGCGCCTGGTAGATTCAGGTGACTATTCGGGACTGACGAGCGAACAGGCGCTGCAGAAAATGACCGCGGATGCGGAGGCGCGAGGATTTGGCAAAGCGCAGACGACTTACCGGCTGAAGGATTGGGGGATATCGCGGCAACGTTACTGGGGCACGCCAATTCCAATTGTCTACTGCGGGAAGTGCGAGATGGTCCCCGTTCCAGACGATCAACTGCCGGTGCTGCTGCCAGAAAATGTGAAGTTGCTGGGAGAGGGGCAATCGCCGCTTGCGACATCGCCGGAATTTGTGAACACGACGTGCCCGAAGTGCGGCGGTCCGGCGCGCCGCGAAACAGACACGATGGACACGTTCGTGGATTCCTCGTGGTACTTCTATCGCTACACTGATCCGCACGAGGATAAGGCGCCGTTCGACAAAGAAATCGTGCGTTACTGGCTGCCGGTCGATCAGTACGTCGGCGGCATCACCCATGCAATTCTGCATTTGCTCTATTCACGTTTTTTCACGAAAGTGATGCGTGATATCGGTCTGGTAAATCACGACGAACCATTTACGCGGCTATTCACACAGGGCATGGTGCAGAAGGGTGGCGTGGCGATGTCGAAATCGCGCGGGAATGTTGTGGGCGCGATTGAAATGGCGGAGCAGTACGGCTGCGATACCGGGCGTCTGTACACACTGTTTGCAGCGCCGCCGGAGAAAGATCTCGAATGGAGCGAGCAGGCGATCGAAGGTTGCTCTCGATTCCTGAACCGCGTTTATCGCCTGATCGATGCAAATGCCGCACGGTTACGGGATGTCGCGCCGCTCGATTACGCGCACTTTGATTTTGGCAAAGCCACCGAAAAGGAAAAAGCGCTGCTGCGCAAGGCGCACCAGGTGCTAAAGCGCGTGACGAGCGATTTCGAAGTGCGCTGGCATTTTAACGCTTCTGTCGCACTGATCATGGAACTCGTGAACGAACTCCACGCTCACGAGCCATTAGACCGAGATGCAAATCCAGTAGTCGTGAAGCGCGTGATGGAGATCCTCGTGTTAATGCTCTCGCCGATTACTCCGCACCTCGCCGAGGAACTTTGGCAGATGCTCGGCCACGCAGATGGCATCCGGTTAGTGCGCTGGCCAGAATATCGCGAAGATCTTGCGCGCGAAGAGCAACATGAGATCATCATCCAGATTAACGGTAAGTTGCGCGGGAAGATTTTGGCGGATGACGGTCTAAGCGAAGATGAACTGAGAACACGCGCGTTTGCAGACGAGCGCGTCGCGCACATGATCAATGGCAAAACGATTGTGAAGACGATTGTGGTGCCAAAGAAGCTCGTGAATATCGTTCTGCGTTGAATCGCGCCGGAATCCGCGGTTGTGAAAGGGAAGCGTTGAGCGTCAAAAAAGGTATCGTCGTCCTCGATTTTGGCGGGCAGTACACGCAGCTTATCGCCCGGCGCGTTCGCGAGCAGGAAGTCTTCTCAGTTGTGCTTCCATGCAATGCCAAGCTGGACGAAATTCGGCGCTGGGAGCCGGTCGGAATTATTCTTTCGGGCGGGCCGAGTTCGGTTTACGACACGGACGCTCCGGCGTGCAATCCCGAAGTTTTGCGCCTCGGCGTGCCGGTGCTGGGAATTTGCTACGGCATGCAATGGATGGCGCATGTGCTTGGGGGCGACGTTCGTCCCGCCGACCATCGCGAATATGGTCCCCAACAGCTCGAAATCGAAGGCCATTCATCTTTGTTTGCCGGGGTGCCGCACACCATCAAGATATGGAACAGCCATGGGGACAGCGTCAAAGGCTTGCCGAAGGAATTTGCGGTAATCGGCCGCACAGCGAATGCGGTTGCGGCCATGGAAAATCCTGCCGCGAAATACTACGCCGTGCAATTCCATCCCGAAGTGCTCCACACCGAATTTGGGACGGAGATTCTCGGAAATTTCGTATTCGAGATCTGCAATGCAACCGAAAACTGGAGCCGCGCGGGCTTTATCGAAGAGAGTGTCGCGGCCATTCGTGCGCAAACTAACGGCGCGCGCGCTCTTTGCGCTTTGAGCGGCGGCGTTGATTCCGCTGTGGCAGCCGCGCTCGTGGATCGGGCCATCGGCGACCGGCTCACCAACGTATTCGTAGACACCGGACTCCTACGCCGCGACGAATTCCACGACACGCTCGATCTACTGCGCAATCGGCTCGGGCTGAACGTAATCGGCGTGGATGCGTCGGCGCGGTTCCTTTCGCGTCTTGCGGGTGTCGTGGACCCGGAGAAAAAGCGCAAAATTATCGGCGCGGAGTTCATTGGAGTCTTTGCAGAAGAAGCACGAAAGCTCGCCGCGGCGTCAACGAATGGCGAGAAGAACGTCCGTTACTTGGTACAGGGTACACTTTATCCGGATGTCATCGAGTCGGTGTCCGTAAAAGGGCCTTCGGCGACCATCAAGAGCCACCACAATGTCGGCGGCCTACCGGCGGATATGCCTTTCGAATTGATTGAGCCGCTACGCGATCTCTTCAAGGACGAAGTGCGGCGAATCGGCCGCGAACTTGGTTTACCCGAAGAAATTCTCGTGAAGCACCCGTTTCCCGGGCCGGGTCTCGCCGTGAGGCTGATCGGAGACGTAACCCCGAAGCGTCTTGAGACGTTGCGCGCGGCCGATGCTGTCGTGGTGGACGAAATTCGGCACGCTGGCCTATATGAGAAAGTCTGGCAAGCCTTTGCAGTTCTGCTGCCAGTACAGAGTGTCGGCGTGATGGGAGATGGGCGGACGTACGGAGACACCGTCGTCGTGCGCGTGGTGGAATCGCAAGACGCGATGACTGCCGATTGGACGAGACTTCCGCGCGAAGTGCTCGAGCGAATTTCGGTCCGCGTCGTGAACGAGGTCCCCGGCGTAAACCGGGTGGTCTACGACATCAGCTCGAAACCGCCAAGCACAATCGAGTGGGAATAAGCAGAAATTTGGGCTGGAATGCCTTGAAGCAGGCCTTAGCGGCTTGCCATCTTCTGGGCCATGTATAGCAGAAGACGCCGGTCTGGCTCCTCAATTTTCGACAAAAGCCGCCGAAAACGCCACAGAAGACGCGCTTCCTTACCCTTGCTGCCCCACGCGATATCGTCAGCCGTTTTCCTCTTCGGAAGATTCGGCAACTCTGGTGGTTCCTCACCATCATAGAAAAGCTGATAGAGTGGAATTTCCATGGCACGCGCCAGTTTCTCCAGCGTCTCGATCGCTGGAACGGTATGACCGTTCTCAACGCGCGAAATGTAACAACGCAGCAGACCGGTGCGTTTCTCGATATCACCCTGCGAAAGTTTTTTCGTTTCTCGAAGCAAGCGAAGCCGATCACCAATTATCATAGCGTCATTATTTATCACGGTCGTATGATGTGTGCAACATGAAATTGAGACTTCCAATCGCGCACCTGCATCCAATCCTGATGTAACCTAACTGAAATGGCGAACGTCCCAAAAGACGTGGCAACCTCAGTCCAGGCGATACCGGCGTTTGCTCTTCCGAAGGGCGGCGCGCAGGACGAGCGCGAGTTGGTGCGCATGGCCCAAAATGGAACAGTTGAGGCCTTCGAGGAGCTCGTTCGCCGCCACCAGCAGCGCGTATTTGCCGTAGTTACACGCATTTTGAGGCGCCGCGAGGACGTCGAGGACGTTTCGCAGCAAGTTTTCCTGAAGGCTTACGTCTCCATTCGTCGGTTTGACATGCGTTCTGCGTTTTCCACGTGGCTTTACAAGATTGCCGTGAACGAATGCTGGGATTCTCTGCGTAAGAAAAAAGTGCGGCCGCTGGTTTACGAATCGGACCTTTCGGAAGATCAAGTTCAGTTGCTGGATTCCTACATGCATGCGGATCGAGGCCCCTCGGGGCACGACCAGCAAGTGGAAGCCCGCGATCTCGCGGAGCGCCTGCTCTCGGCGCTGTCGGAGGAAGACCGGGAGATCTTGCTGCTGAAGGAAGTGGAAGGACTCTCGGTACAGGAAATCGCAGAAATTTTTGAATTAAATGTAAATACGGTGAAAGTTCGCATGTTCCGGGCTCGAGCAAACATGATGGAAGCTTACCGGCGCAAGTTGACCGGGGCCGTGCGACCACAGTCGAAAGATGGGAGGGGCTGAATCGCATGTCTCAACATAATTTCGGAAAAACCTGTTCGGAATTTGAAGCGTACCTGGAGGATTTCATTTCAGGCGAGTTGAGCCCGCCACAGCATGAACGAATTGAGGCGCATCTTGGAAAGTGCTCCGCGTGCTCCGAAGCGGTGGTACTGGCGAGGGCAAGCCGGCAGCTCTTGCAGCGTTCCAGCGAGCCGGTGGCCGATCCAGGACCCTTTTTCACGCGACGTGTGATGGCTTCGGTTCGTGCCGAAGAAGATCGCGCCGGTGCGGGAATTGGATTTTGGCAGCCCCTTGAATTATTGTCGCTCCGCGCTGCATGGACGGCCGCACTTGCGCTTGTGTTGCTGCTCAGCTACGGCGCGGTTTCCGGCATTCCTACGAGGCCGCCCGTCGCGGAAGTTCGTCCGGCGGATTCGGTGGGGCTGTTTCCTGATCCCGGGAATCAGAGTATTAACCCGGATGACGTCTTGACGTATGTCGGTGATGCGAATCATGGAAAATAAAAACATTCAACGCAAGGCGGGGCTCCTTGTGGTTGTGGTTTTCTTGCTTGGGACCGCATTAGGCGGCGTCGGGATGCATTACTGGGAGGCGCGCGCATACAGCAATCGCGTAGTCGTTCCGACCCACACGGAAATTATGCAGCAGATGACCGAACAACTTTCGCTGACGCCAGAGCAACAGACACAAATCAGCGCCATTTCTGACGATATTCGCAATCACATGAAAGCGCTTCAGGACCAAACCAAGCCTCAAGCGGATGCCATCCGAAACGACGGCCGCCAGAAAATTCGCGCACTACTCACCGCAGAACAGCAGCCAAAATTCGACGAATTCATCCACCATTTGGACGATCTACGAGCCAAGGCCGCGGCGCAGCGATAGTTTTTCCGGAATAGGCGCAGACCACTGGCCTCCGTACGCGCGGATCGACCTTCGCTCGAGGACTACCTAACTAGAACGGAATATCTTCGTCGGATATTTCTGGCCCGCTAGACATTGAATCGTCAGCCATAGGCCCCTCGATCTCTGATGAGCGCGAGCTTGGCGCGCTTGCCGCGATTCCAGCGCCGGCCGCCATGCTATCCGAACGGGAAGTTAGCATGCGCATTTCGCTGGCTATAATCTCGACTGCAGTTCGTTTCTGGCCGCTTGTCTTGTCTTCCCATTCGCGCGACTGAATTCGACCTTCGATGTAGACCTGCATGCCTTTCTTGAGATATTGCTGGCAGATCTCGGCCAACTTCCCCCAAACGACAATCCTGTGCCATTCCGTGCGCTTCTGGCGCTCGCCCGAGCGATCTTTATACGATGAATCAGTAGCCAGGCTGAAATTGCAGACGGCTTGACCCGAACCCGTGAACCGGGTCTCAGGATCCTTGCCGAGCCTGCCAACCAAAATTGCTTTATTGACCGACATGATTGCTTCCGCCTCTCGATGTCTCAGAGTTCGCTTTCGTCAGGCGAGTATAACCGAACTCAATGGGCGGCGGTGAGGATGGAATTAGTGGGCCGCGGGGCTCGGGGCGATCTGCCTCAAATGAGATTCCGCACGCTTGGATTCGTCGGTTCCCGGAAAGCGGCTTACCACTGAACGGAATTGGCGTATGGCGCTCGCTTTTTGTCCCAGTGCCAGCATCGCTTCGCCTTTTTTGAGCGATGCGGCGGCCAGCTTGTAGCTCTTCGGATAGTTCACGATGACCATATCATAGGCGGCCAGAGCGTCCTGATAGTTCGCCTGCGAGTAGTCAATTTCTCCAAGATAGAACTGCGAGTTGCCGGCGAGATCGGAATCGGGAAAGCTTTTCAGGAAATCGCTGAACTCCTGGCGGGAAAGATCGTACCGCCCGCTGTTGTAGTCGCGCAGTGCATTCTGATAGAGAGTGTCTGAAGAAATCGGCGGGTTTGAGGATGGGGGTGCCGAGGGCACCGAACCTTGCGGCGGCGGAGCGCTGCCGGTCGGAGTTGCCGTCGCAGTTCCGCCCGGAATTTTTGCGTCAATACTCTGCACCAAATTCTGAAGGTCAGAAACCTGTTGGGATACCTTCCCGACGCGTGCCTGCAAATCCTGCATGTTGTCCGAGAGTCCCTGCGATTGCGTAGCGAGCGTATCAACCTTGGCTCCGGAGTTGGCCTGCGCGTCCTGCACATTCTTCTGCAGAGTTCCCATTTCCGTACTCAGGCGGTTCTGCGAGTCGAGCGATTGGCCGACGAGCGTGTGCAGTTCCGTGAGCCTCTGTTCGAGCGAGCTTCGCATGTCCTGCTGGTTCTGCAGAAGTTGAGCTACCGATTGCTGAAGCTCTACGATTTCGCGGGACACGCCCGAGGCAGGCTGCGGCGCAAGAAGCTGCCCCATCATTGCGCCAACGAAAACAGCCGCGACCACGACAGCCATGGATCGTATTCGCATAAATAATCCTCCCTGGAAACGCCGAGGCGTCCCGCAGAATATTTTCGACGGGACGCCCGCGTATTCAACTAAATTTGATTCTACTGTACCCGGGCGATATGGGCCCGTCGATTTTGCTGCCAGCAGATCTCGTTGTGCTCGGTGCAGAACTGCCGTTCTTTTCCGTAGCTAACGGTGCTCATGCGATCCGATGGAATCCCAAGCGTAGCGAGAAACTCCTTCGCGGACTGCGCGCGGCGCTCGCCGAGACCAAGATTGTATTCCGTCGAGCCGCGCTCGTCGCAATAGCCTTCGATCCGAACCCGGATTTGCGGATAGGAGCGCAGGAATTCGGCGGTCTTCGTCAGCGCCTGTCGCCCGTCGGGACGAAGCTCGGAGCTATTGAAGTCGAAGAAGGCATCCTTCACGCTCGAGTTGAAAAGTTGGTCCAAACTGGCGTTAGGTGCGGGCGGCGGCGCTTCCTCCGGTGTATTCACGGTCACGCGCACGCTCGCGGTCGCGCTACCGCCGGGGCCACTCGCGGTGACTTGGTACGAAGTCGAGACACTGGGCGTGACAGGCGTCGAGCCTTCCGGCGCGACGCGGCCGACATCCGGCGCGATCGATAAATCGGTCGCGTTCGTGGAAGACCACGACAGTGTTACCGTATCACCCGGGTTCACGCTCGTCGGCGACGCGTTGATTGTTACAGTTGGTTGTGCCGGTGCCGGAGCTGGGGCAGAAGTCGGCGGAGTTGTCCCGACTTGCTTTTTGCATCCGCTGGCGAAGAACACGAGCGCAACGAAATAGCACAGTACTGAAACCCTGCGGACCAAATCACGCTGCATTGAATAGCCTCCTTCGGCGTCGTACTTTTCGGCAATGACTGGGCTAAGCTGACGTTCAGATTCGTTTTCGCTCACTCAGCCATCCTGAAATATCAAAACTAATCTTCCCGCTTCCACAATCTACTGGAGTTTTTCGGGCAAGTTTACTTATTTCGGCGACCAGTTTGGTGATTCGTTCTGTCCTGAATACGTGACTTCTTTCGGCTCGCTTCCATCGGCGAGCATCGTCCAAATCTGCCGCGTGCCGGTTCGAGTGCTTTCAAAAACCAGATGGCGGCCGTCGGGTGCCCAGCTAGGCCGTTCGTTGCGCCCGGTGTCGCGCGTCAATTCAACGAGTTGCCGGCTCACGATATCCATTATGTAGATGTCGAAATTTCCTGAAGGACGCCGCCAGGCAAACGCGAGAAGCTGGCCATTCGGTGACCAGGACGGATCCACGACATAGCCCATATCCGGCATCGCGATTTTTTCGACGTTCGAGCCATCGGAATTCATTTGATAGAGTACGGGCTCGCCGCCGCGATCGCTCAGGAAAATAATCTGCTGCCCGGTCTTTGGATTCCACACCGGCGAGGTACTCACGCCGCGCGACAACGAAACCCGGTGCAGGTGGCCGCCATCCGAGTCGCTCGTGTAGATTCCCGGATCGCTCTGACCCGCGCTGGCCATGAACGCGAGTTGCTTTCCGTCGGGAGACCACGCCGGGCAGCAGGTGGTTCCGCGATAACGCGGGAAGCTGATCAAACGGTTGGAGTCGGTGGAATACATGCAAATCTGCGCTGAAGAGTTGCCCTGGAACTGTGCGTAACAAGTGAACGCGATCCGCGTGGCGTCAGGCGACCACCGGGGCGTGAGAGCAATCGTCTTCAACTGCGTGATCTCGTGCTGATTCGATCCGTCGTAGTCCATCACCCAGATTTCTTTATTGCCGGAACGATTGCTGACGAAAGCGATCTGCGTACTCGCGATTCCGGGGACGCCTCCACTCAATCGCGCGATGATGTCGTCCGCAAATTGGTGTGCCAGGCGGCGCGCGTCGGCGTCCGTAGCATTGCCCCGATAATTCTTTTGCAGCGCAGCGGCAGGCGGCGCCGAACGCACGTCGAATAGATTACCGGTGACCGCGAGGCCGTTCTGCGCGTCAATATTTCCGAACGCAATCATATAAGCGTTCGCTGGAGCAGCGCTCCATGCCGTTGCATTCAGCTCGGTGGGCTGCGTCGGGAAAGTCGTCGGGTAAAAGCTGGGGCTGACCATTTCGACGATCCCGCTGTATTCGAGATCGTTCCACAAGACATCATGGAATGTTTTTTCGAGAGGCTGGGCAGCGGGCGCGCTCGCCCCAAAATCGGGAACAGCCAAACGCACTTTGGAAACGCCCAGGCCCGTACCCGTCTTGAACCAGTCTTGCGCCGCGGCCGTGCCGGCCGTCGCCAATAGCGCTGTGATCGCGATCGCCAGCGCGGCGCTGCGCCTCGCGATTCGCGTTCCGATATTCATCTTCATTCCTGAGACCTCATTACTGCCCCCTCATCATTGCCTATGATAGTCAAACCAAAAATCTACCGTGACGTAGCTTCCACTGTAGTCGCCAGGCAACGTCTGCAGCGGACTTGACGCGCGGATCGCTCGGATGGCTGACATATCCACCGATTGATTGCCGCTTGAGTGCGTCACCTGAATATTTGTCACCGTGCCATCGCGTAATACTTGAAAACTCACGTCAAGTCGCGGGGCGAATTGAATTCCGGGATCAATCGTGGACTGTAGCCAATTGGAAGAGATCCGACGGTTCACGGCCTCTACATACCACGAATAACGCGACCCAAAATTCCCGCCGCCAGAACCGTTGAACGCCATTCCGCCTTCGCTGGCAGCTCCCAATTTCATCGTGGGCGCCGGCGAAGAATAGGGAACTGCGGGTGAACCGCCGCCTCCGTAAGGAACTGCGTTCGGCGGTGGAGGCTTCGGATTCTCGAGAAGCCGCGACGGCTTGGATTCATATTTTGGCGGCTTGTTCTTCTCGAACTTCGGAATCGGCGTCGCCTTTTCTTCCACTTTTGGCGGGGGCACAGGCTCAGTTTTATATAGGCCCTTGCTTTCGTCCACCACGCGGCTTTCCGTCACAACATCCGGCTGCGGCAGTGGGATCGCCGGGACGCTACCAACGAGGCCGACCGTCATCGAGCCTCCCGCCATGCCCCAGCCCGAGTCCATATCACCGCTATGCGAGTAAATCGTGGAGACAGCGATACCGGCGAGCAACGCCGCATGAAACACGATCGCAAGCATGAACGGCCCGGTAAGGCTTTGGTCCAGCCGATTTTCAAAATATTCGTCCATATCACGGTGATTCAGGGCGCTCGCTCAACGGCTTCGTGACCACGCTGACATTTACAATGCCGGACTGCTGCAGCGTGTCGAGAACCGTCGCAACGCTTCCGAAAGGCACGGTTTCATCCGTGCGGAGATAAACGGGCTGGTGGGCTGGATCGGTTAGTTTGCCGCGGATCTGCGTGCCTAGATCGTGAATGTTGACGGGCGAATCACCGACATAAATTCGCTGGGACTTGTCTATCGTGACCACAACGCGCGCTTCGCTGATTTCCTTCACGGTTTTCGTTTTCGGCAGGTCCACTTCGATGCCGGATTGAAGTATCGGCGCGGTGATCATAAAGATGAGCAGCAGCACGAGAACAACGTCGACGAACGGAACAATATTGATCTCGGATAGTGTCGTGCCCGTGTCTCGTGAAATTTGTGGCATGGTGTCAGCTATAGAGTGTTTCGATTTTCGACACGAATTCCATGGTGAAATTGTCCATGCGCGTCGC
>Ga0209624_10002457_pt1 | contig 13689 bp, 16 predicted proteins | sample JacPinW_OM2H0_O1_FD_188565 | JGI IMG/M metagenome (GOLD analysis project Ga0209624, IMG submission 188565) | Forest soil microbial communities from Algoma, Ontario, Canada - Jack Pine, Ontario site 1_JW_OM2H0_O1 (SPAdes) (version 2) | ecosystem: Environmental > Terrestrial > Soil > Boreal...
CCCGTTGTCGATGCTTCGAACGTCGTCGCCACGATGGAGGAATCCATCTTGGACGGCTGTGCCTGGTATATGCACCGCACCGTATGGGCAGCGATCGCGCAGAAGGAGGCCTCAACCTCCGGCTTGCCGTTCCTGTTCTTCGGAGCGTTTGCAGCCAACCATTCTGGTCTTGAAAAAGACCCGATGGGCGGCCCCGTCACCTCTAAGAGCAATATGATGGGCTTCCCGGTTTTCACGAACCGCTGGCTCCCGTCATACACTGTCGGCACGACAAACGCTTCAACGAACTTCATGATCTTCGGAAACATGAAAGCGTTGGCGTTTGGCGACAAGGGCGATATGCGCATCGGCAACTTCCAATCAGGCGTGTGGGCGGGCAAAGAGCTCGGTTTGGCTGACCAGACCGGCATCATTTACAAGCACCGCCATGCGCTCGTGGTAGTCCTGCCGAAGGCATTCTGCCTCGTCTCGACCTCAGCGTCTTAAGTTTGATCAAATCCGTTCCGGCTCGCCCGTTTTCCTGCGTGCGGGCCGGGCGGATGAATAAACCGCCCGCTGAACTTCGAAAGCGGAAACAATCCCTTTTCGAAGTTCTTCCCTTCCGATTAAAGTCGAAGGAAGGCAGGGGCCAACATATCTTTTCGCATGCGCTTCAATCCTTACGATGACACTAAAATCATCGGCGGCACCTCGCTTGCACCGCAGAGCTTTTCCGGTTCCACAGCGGTTAACGGCAGCTCCGTCAACACTGCGGCCGCGGACAATGCCCTGATCTATGCCTACGGTGCGGCAACTTCGGGAAGCCCGTCGGCAGCTGCGCTCGTCGTCACGCTCCAAGAGAGCACGACCGGCACCAGCGGCTGGACCAATGCCCTCGACAACACCGGCACCGTGATCGGCTTTACGCTGAATTGCGAGTCCGCATTTGCCGAGAACGCGGCACGCATCGAAGGCCTCAACCTTAACCGGCAGCAGTACCTTCGGGCGGTCATCACGCCGGCATTCACCGGCGGCACATCCCCGGCAATCCTTGGCTTTGCCCAGATCATTCTTGGCAACAACGGCCAGCTCCCGGTGGATTCGAATTCGTCGAATACCTAGTATTCGATTCTTCGCACGCATGGCGCTTCGGATGAAGTGCCATGACGCGAGGAATCCCTAGCGGTTTCCCGCAATCAAAATGGCAATCAGACCCCATAAGTCGAAGTGTGAGCATTGTAAGAAAGTTTACCTGAAAAAAGATGGGCGAACTCGTTTTTGCAGTGTGAAGTGTTCCGTGCCATAAACAAACAGACACGTACGGCATCCGAGCTCAACGCTATCAACTTACATGACGAAGGAAACTATTTACCCTTGGGCACTTACAACGCTCTCCAGGTTTAAGGAGCGCGAAACTCTCCAACTCGACGACAACGATGCGCTTTTGACGCGCATCATCAATTCAGCCACAGATTTCATCGAGCGGCAGTGCGACAAGAGCGGTTTGGAACGCTACCCGAACGATGGGCATTTCGTGCAAAAGACATATACGAACGAGGTGTATAGCGTCCGGGGGACGAAGCAGGAATATCTCTTGCTCCGCAATTCGCCGGTCCTTTACCTCATCGTTACAGGAAACCTCACGCAGGGTTCACCCACTGTGACCGTTGCGCCCTACACCGGCATCGTAGCGGGCATGCCTCTTTACAACATCACCGGACTCTTCCCGCAGGGAACGACTGTCCAATCCGTCGCATCCAACGGTGTCATTACCATGAGCCAACCCGCGCAGGTAACTCTTGCCAATGCTTCTTTCGAGATTTCAGGCCTTATCAGCTTCCAGTGGAGGGCGGGAACTCCGAGCAATCCCGCGTGGACGAATTTCATCACTGACCAATTTGAACTCGACCAGCAGGGATATTCAGGCATCATCCGTGTGTATGGTGTCATGCCTCGGATCTACAACAACATGCTCCGGGCGACCTATGTTGCTGGGTATCCGGTTGATTGGCAGAACGCCGGCAATGGCTCAACGCACCAGCTTCCAGCCGACCTCACGAACACCTGCGACAACATCGTTGAGCGAATTTACAAGCGGCTCAAAACGGCGGGGAAGTTGAGTGAAGGAATCACCGGATCAACGATCTCGTGGAAAGACGATTTGGATGCCCTCGATAAGCAGACCATCTTGAATTACAAACGGGTAGGCAACGTCTTCTGACATGAACACTTTCCTTGTGTCCATCCCCAATCTCCCGGCCTTACAAGACGCATTGGCCAGCTATCCCGCCATCTCCGCCCCGATCATCCAAAAAGCTGTAGTCGCCGCGCAGGCCATCCTTGCCAAATTCACGACCGCTGCTACCGTTCCAGTCCGCACCGGTTATCTTGTCCAAAACTGGGGATTCGACATTGGGCAGTTGTGGGCGAGATGGTATCCGCGCGCGAGCTACGCGCCCTATGTAGAATTCGGAACGCAACCCCACATCATCCGGCCAGTGAATAAGCGTGTCCTTGCGAACGCCCAGACCGGCCAAATCTTCGGCACTCTCGTCCATCATCCGGGGACGAAGGCGAACGACTTCATGGGCAGGATTTTGGCTGCGTCCGTGCCTGACATAGACACGCTTTTCGTCGAAGCTCTCACTAGCGTCAATGCCGCGATAGCGGAACAAGCCAATGCCTAGCAGCCCCACTTTTTCGCAAAACATGAAGCAGGCGATAGTAAACGACCTTCAGGCGCTTGTTCAGGCCGGAGTTTTGAACTCCTACGTTGTGGACGATGGCTCAAAGCTCAACATCGCGGACTACAACTTTGCTGGTTTCCCCGCCGCTGTTGTTTCCGCCGCGAACGTCCCTTCGAGCGATTACGAGGACACCGCAACGAATCTCCGGGTGTACGAGTGGTTGCTCCTTGTCGTCACGACGCCGGACAACATGCCGAAGAATGATCCGACCTACCTTGAGTACCTTATCGACTCCGTCCTCGGGCAACTCGATGGAGATTTTACGCTTCAGGGATATGCAAATGGAGGCGTTGAGGCGGTTACTCTTGCCCCGCCGGGGCCTGTGAATAGCTCGTCCTCGACGTATTCGGGTTTTTACATCATCATTAAAGCAAAACAAATTGTGCCCATTGCAGTGCAGTAAACAAACCAATCAAATCAACAACGTGGATATCCCAGCAGCCCAGAACAAGGCCATCAGTGCATCAGACGCGCAGAACAAAGCGGCAGACACACCGACGAGCCAGAGAGCATCTTCTCAACTCACATGGGAGTACTTTTTCCCCGGCGGAGGAATTTGGAAACCGATGAACGTGACGGCGCCCAACCGTGAGCAGGCCGAAGAGATACATAGGGCAAAGCGGCAGCCAGTGACTCCAGTTGAAGTACAGACCGAAGAAGTAAAGGCCGAAACAACAGAAACCACTAACGAATAACCATGCCAAAACAAATCGGACGACTACAGTCCTTTGGTTTTGCAAAAGAGACCACGCGCGGCACAGCCCAGAGTTCCGCGTCGGAGTGGATCGCCTTCGACCACCTTGATTTCGACGAGAAAGCGGAAAATGCCACTGCTGACCAAGCCGTCGGCGTCATTGAGGATTCCATTGGCGAGTATCGCGTGAAGAATTACGCTGATGGCAGTTTCAAGATTCCGCTCACCGACACGACACCTGGTTACCTATTCCTTTCGCTTCTCGGAGCGCAGGCAACAGCGACGGTGACTTCGGGGGTTTATACCCACACGTTCACCGTCGGCGAAACGGCACAGCATCCCACCCTCACCTATTTCCTGCATGATCCGGCGGGCGGAACGGACTACTCCTATGCGAACGGTGTCCTTCACAAGATGGACATTGATGTTCAGCTCAAGAAGTTCGTCCAACTTTCATGCTCCGCACGGGCGCAGAAAGGCGTATCACAGAGCACATTTAGCCCGTCGATTACGGCGGAAAACCGCTTTATCCCGCAGTACATGACGTTTGTCACCGCGCCGACCCTTGCGGGCGCGAACGGCACGCTCACAGCCACAGGAACGGCATCATCCACGACTGCGCTCACCGGCCTCAGCATCAGCACCACGCTCTTGCGTGTCGGTATGACCGTGACTGGGACAAACGTCGCCGCAGGCACGACAATCACTGCAATCGTATCGGCCAGTGCCGTCACCCTTTCCACGGCTACCACCGGCAGCGCCACCTCATTCACCTTCGGAGGCGCACTGATTGCGCTCAAGAACTTCAAAATGAGCATTGACGAAAGCATCGAAGACCAGGAAGTGTTGGGCAGCACATCCCCGGCTGATTTCCTCAACAAGGAATTCAAGGTTAGCGGAACCCTCGAAGCCATCTACCAAAATGAGACCGACTTCCGCAATGCGTTCCTAGCGACTCCGCAAGTCGCCCAAGCGATGTATGTCAGCATCGTGAACACAGATGTCACCATCGGTTCAACATACTACCCGTCCCTACTCATCTCGCTCGATCAGGTGTACTTCAAGGAACTGGCTATTAAGAAGACCCCAAAAGACCTCATTTACCAGAGTTTGAAATGGGATGCTACATATTCACTCGCTGACTCGGAGATGCTCAATATCGTTCTCCAAAACGCAAAGAGCAGCGGCTACTAAGGTCGAAATAAACCAAATCCATTCATTACATGGAAACCAAACCATTTACCACGCCAAGTGGCAAGACGGTTGTTATGAAAGAACTCACCGGCGGCGATTTCTTGGACGCCAACACATCGAACACCGACGCTGATGTTTCCAAGCAAGAACTTTCACGCCGCCTGATAAACGCAGCCGTCGTTTCCGTTGACGGCGCGACAGAAGATATCCCATCGCTCCTCCGCGCGCTCTCACTCCACGACTATGTCGCGGTCGCAGGCGAAGTAGCCAAATTCATCAAGGGGGATTTTTCCGAGGCGAAGACACCAGCGTAGAGATCCTCTGGCATGAGGCCTTCGCCTTTGGGAGAACTGACCTGCCGCCTGAAATGAAAGCAGTCGCACTCTGCGCGCGGATGCACAAGGGCATGGACTGGTATCGCCGCCAGCCCCAGTGGTTCATTACGGCGCTCTCCGCTCTGTTGAACGAGGAAGCGGAAGACGCTAAGCGCAAGTCCAAGCAGTGACCTTGCCAGAATTCCTGTTTTGGGGAATAGTTAAAGCGGTCGAAAGGTCGAAACCATTCTTAGCTATTCATGCAAACAGTACTCATTCTCCTTGTCTTTGCCGGCGGTCCCTTAGCCCTCGTCGCATTCATCATCGTCGGTGCGGTGCATCGCGCGAAGCAGCGTAAGACGATCTATAACGCCGCAAACAAATACCTCCAATCCTAGTTCATGGACTCCGAGCTCGAAATCATTATCTCTGCCGTTGATGAAGCATCCGCAACGATGGCTGAGGTTGGCGAAGCCGCGAGTGCTTTAGGCGAAGATGTTTCAGAGGCGACATCCGCAGCGAGCGCCAGCTTCGAAGAATTCGGGCTTCAGGTCAACGAGACAACCGGCGAGATAACAAACGCACTGCTCACTCAGGAGCAGTCGTTTGCGTTAGCCGCCGACATGGCACAGCAGAGTTCCGATGAAATCATCGAGCTCATGGCGACCGAGGGTATCAGTTCGCAGGAAGCTGCCGCCACGATTGCAGAAGCGAACGCAACCATCGCATCATCCGGTGAAGAAGCCGCTTCAACATCCGCCGGTGCATACGGCGGACTTGCGGCCATTGCCGGCATCGCTTTTCTGGCTATCAAGAGCGGCATGGACGACGCCGTATCATCCGCCGAGGATTGGGATGAAACATCCGCCCAGCTCGCACAGATTCTCAAGGATACCGGTTCTGCAATCCCCCTTTCGCAAGTTCAGGCATATGCACAGCAGGTTCAGGCAACAACGCTCTTTTCCCAGCAAGACGTACTCTCTTCCGAAGCACTTATTTTGAGCCATAAACAATTGCAGGATTCCTACCAGTCCGTCACTACCGTTGCGGCGAATCTGGCCACGAAGATGGGGACTGACCTTCCCAATGCGACGCGGATGCTCACGAACGCCTTGACCGACCCGGTTGCAGGATTGAACCAGCTCATCCGCCAGGGCAATATCGACTTCCCGGCCGCGACCGTCACCATGATCGAGAACATGGCAAAGGTGGGGAACACCGCCGGAGCCGATGCCATCATTTTGCAAACTCTGAACGGCTCCATCGGCGGACTCGCGACAGTCGCAGCGGGCGCTCCCGGCGCAGCTCTCACCCAGTTCACCAATCAGATGACCGCATTGGGCACCGTCATTGGAAATGACCTTTTACCCATGCTCGATGCGATAGCGAAAGACCTCGAACCCGTCATCGCGGACGTTACTGCGTGGGCAACTGAACATCCGAAACTTACCGATGCCATCGTAATCGGCGCCGCAGCGTTGGCTGCACTTGCGTTGGTGATTGGGGTCGTAGGCGTAGCAATTATCACCGTCACTCCCGTTGTCGAAGCCATTGGAGTCGTTATCGCTGCCCTCAGTGGCCCCATTGGCTTGACAATTCTCGTAGTCGCTGCCCTCGCAATCGCCATTGCTACCAACTGGAACCTCATCAAGACCGACACAGTGACGATTTGGACAGATGTCAGCAATTTCATCGGCACAATTTGGACGACGATTGAGAATACCGTGAAGAGCGGCGTTGACTCTGTCATCTCCGTCATCAACGGTTTCATCAACTCTCTTGATGCCATCCATATTTCTCTGCCTTCGATTTCAATCCCCGGCACGAAGCTCGCAACCCCAGCCGTCAATCTTGGATTCAGCATCCCCGACATCCCTATGCTCGCCGCAGGCGGATTCGTCACGCAGCCCACGTTGGCTCTCATTGGAGAATCCGGGCCGGAAGCGGTCATCCCGCTTTCCTCCGGTGCTAGTGCGGGTATAGGCGGAGCAGGGGGGCAACAGATCGTCGTGAATATAAATGGGGGAATCTTTCCGGCAGACGATTCAACGATGAAACAAATTGGGAATCTGCTCGCAAAGCAAATCCTGCGTGGACTTCGACCCGTGACTAATTATTCCGTCTGATGGCCAATCCTGTAACCGTCAGCTGTAATGGAAGTGATATCAGTTCATCGGTCCTTTGGAAGACGATCTCCGCGCTAAGTCAGTTGACCAAAGATGTCGGAACGTTCACTTTCAATGTCAACCAAAATGCTGCCAACCTTGCCGGCGTCACCGTGCCCGTCGTTGGGGACACGATAAATCTCTCCGATTCCACCGGCCTCATCTGGGCCGGCACCGTTACAGAAACCGAGGCAACCATCGAGGGTCTGATGCTTACATGGGTCATTACTTGCACCGATTGGGGGTATTTGTTTTGCGGAATTCTCATCCGCGAAAACTACGCCAACATGGACCCGCATGACATCGTTCTTGCCATCGTTGCGCTAGCCGACCCATTAGGCGCAAAGGGCTTTACGACGAACCACGTCCAGTACGGAAACTTCGTTGTCCCTTCCATCAAGTTCAATTATCAGCAGCCGAGCAAAGCCCTCCAATCACTCGCAACTCTGATTGGCTGGGATTGGTACATCGACCCGAACAAAGACATCCATTTCTTTTTAGGGGATGTTGATGACGGTGTGGGGGAAGGCGGTACCGCTCCTATTTTTGTAAATTCCGATGGGGGATATACGGGTTCGGACATCGAATGGAATTCCCTCGATGTTGACCAAAATCTGACCAACATGCAGAACTCGGTTTACGTCATCGGTGGCACCTATACAAAGACCTTCACCGCAGTAACGACCATCGACAGTTTCCTGACCGACGGAGTGACCCAGTTCTTTAGTGTGTCCTATGCCTATGAGGCCAATGCAGACGCGTTCGACACGACGCCGATGACCGTCACCCTGAACGGCGTGTCTCAGACCATCGGTATCGCGAACCAGGATGACCCTGCGGATTTCGATGTGATGTACAACGATGCACAGCGGTGGATTCAGTTCACTTCTGGGGCTCCAACGAGCGGCCAGACGGTCAAAGTGTTCGGCAGCGCGAAGGTTCCCATCGTTGCCCATGCCTCCGATTCAGAGAGCATCGCAACCTATGGTGAGTATCAGGGCGTCATCACCGATACCAAGATTTTAAGTGTCCCCGAAGCACAGGCGCGCGCGCAGGCGCAGATTCTCCAATTCGGGCATCCGGTTTGGGATGTGAAGTTTAATACGCTCGTTCCCGGATGCAAAATCGGTCAGGCGATAACCTTCGACCTTCCGGCTTTTGGGCTTGTCGATACCCTCATCATCAAGGACACCACGGCTGTTGGCTATGCTCCCGGAGAGAACGGCATGCTCGAATACCAACTTGAATGTATCGGCTCGGATGTGGTCACCTTCACCGACCTCATGCAGACCGTCTTACAACAGGAAGCATCTCAAACGACTGTCGATGATTCCACCGTAACGGAGAACTTGGAGGACTCGGAGGAGAGCTTGGACATGACTGAGACAGTTACGGCAACGGCCGGCTCCAAGCCTTATAAGTATGGCGCCGGTTCTCCACAGCCGCGCTATGGCTTTGCCGTGTATTCGTAGTTATGATTTAACCAACCCAACTTCATGAAAAATCGCGAAGGGATACGTGTGTCAGGCAAAGTAACAATCCGATCCTATCCGGCCGGGACGCTCCATCTTTACGATTCCCTCGTCAAAATGGGCAAGGTCCGGCTTGCGCAGGAACTTCTTGCCGATGGCAAAATCGAGCTTCAGCAGAAGAACCTTGTCGTCGATTCCTCCAACTATGGCATTGACATCCTCGTCCAGTACCTCATCAGCGGCTATATCGGCTCGTTCAATTTCCCGCTCGGCATCGCGTGGGGCGAGATAGGAACCGACATTGCTCCAGCAACCGCTCCCGCCGTGGCAACTGGCTCTTCAGGCGTGCTCACGGGCGCGTACCAGTATCTGGTCACCTTCACGAACGGTTCTGGGGAAACGACCGCCGGACCCGCGAGTGCGACCGTCAACCCATCAAGCCAAGAAGTATCCCTCACAGCAATCCCCACCGGCATCAATGGCACGATCACCGGGCGGAATATCTATCGGACAAAAACCGGAGGTTCGACATTCTATCTCCTCACAAGCATCGCGGATAACACGACGACGACCTATACGGACAATACGGCGGACGGCTCTCTCCCCGCCACGCAGCCGCCCAGCAGCTCGACCGCCGGATCAATAAGCCCCGCGAACACGGACACCGGGCTCTCGACACCCACAAACCGCGCTTCAGTGAGCTTTGCCTATGACGATAGTTTCAACACTGCCGCCATCCAATTCTTTTTCCCCGATGCCTCACTCGCCAACATGGATTATTACGAATGCGGGTCATTCATTGGAGGCACTTCGAGTATCGGCTCAGGCAACATGTTCAATCACGCGCTATTTTCAAGCCCATACTCAAAAACGTCCGGCGTTGACACAACTCTTGAAATCGATATCGGACTAGCAAATTCCTAAAATGAAATCCCGTCCCATCGGACCCGGCCAGAATATCCTCGCATCCCAGAACAACGACAAGCGCGACGATGCGCGGGGTGGTTCATTCCTCTTCGCTCATCAGCAGCTTGGCGTACTTGCATTGGGAACTGAACCCACCAATGGCCAAGTCGTCCCCATCGTCATCAATGGGACGACCATTACGGTAACCGCTGTCACGTCCATCGGCTCGACAGCGAACAATGTCCTTATCGGCGGCTCTGCGCTCGCCTTCGTTACGAACCTGGTAAACTTCCTTCGCCGCCCGGATCTTACGACCTCGACACAAGTCGCGGCATCATCGGCGAACCAAACCCTCTTGTCCTATGTCGGCTGGGCGTGGCCGGGTAGTTCGACAAACATCGTTCCTTTCTCGCTCAATAAGAACGTGAACGGTCTGACTGATATTCTCACGAGCTTCAATATCACCGGCATCACGGTGACGAGTGGTAGCTGGACCAGTCACACGATGCAGCTCTACATCCAAGATGGAACTTACTTTCTCGCCGGCACGCGGTATCTCTTCACGGGAGGTTCGACGCCAACCGTCACCGCGCCATCCTCCCATCCTCGTATTGATGTACTCACGATTGATACGAGTGGCACCCTTGCATGGACGACCGGCACGGAAAACTCCTCACCAGTTGCCCCGTCCTATCCCACGAACAAAATACCCATTTGTGAACTCTACAACGTCGTTGGCGAAACTGGTTTGTTCGACAACGAGAACCAGCAGAGCGGGCAGGGCTACATTCTGAACGATGTACGACCGGGCCTTACAAATCCCTATGGACTTTTCATCCTCGACCCCGGCAGCGAGGCGCAGGGGGATACCTTGTACTACAACGGCGCGGCATGGGTGCGGCTGCCTGCGGGAACAGCAGGATATACTTTGCAGACGCAGGGCGCCAGTGCGAATCCCCAATGGGTTCTCGCCGCACAGACGGCCACCATCAAGGACGTGTCAGGCCAGAACGCTTCGATACAGACAAACGATACCTACGCGACCGTTGCAAGCTATTCGAGCATACCCGCGATTGCCACCAACCAGACAATCCAGCTTCGCGGCTGCCTCACCACAGCCGGCGGACTTACGATTACGGCGTTATCATGGCGTATCCAGATGAACGGAACGACCATCATCACGATCCCCGGCGACACCGCCACCTCCGCCGGTCAGAGCATCATCTTTGACGCGATGATTACGGTGCCTACACCTGCCTCGTCACAGTATGGTTCAGGGTATGCGATAAATTCCGCGAACGGACTCGAAGATATTTCCCCTGGTGCCATTGCCGCGAACCTCTCCTCATCTTTTACGCTCACTGTCCAGTGCCTCTTGAATGCCGCCAACCAAAGCCAATTTGAGACCTGCACCGTAAGCCAACTGTTCATGCTCATCACGAACTAAACACCATGAACATCTCCATTGACCAAATCTTCAAAATCGGTTCCATCATCGTCGTCCTCGCAGGAATTGTAGGAGCTTTTTGGGGCGGCTCGAAACGCCAGAAAGCCGCGACCGACACGGACGCGGGAATAACGATTGACATCAAGGATAAAGCCATCACCGCCCTCCGTAGCGAAGTGGACGAGCTACGGATACTGGTGGAAAAGCAAGGGAAGGAAATCAAACAGCTTCAAGAGGTCAATTCCGCATACATCAAGCTATTCCAGGGCGACCCCTCGCGGCTTGAGACCTACATGAAAGAGACGCGCGACTCAATCCTCACCATCGAACGCTCTATCGCCGAGGCCTTGAAGGCACGCCAGCTCCTTCCAGCGAATGTGACCGTCAATACCGCACCAGCGGCCACTGCTTAAGCCATTGCGGAATTCCGCAATCGCCTCGCCTATCCTAACAATTCATCAAAGAGCGAATGCCAATGAACCACCAAAGTGCGATTGCCTGCGGCGTCGTAGTCGAAGGTCTCCCAATAGTTCCTTAAGGAAGGATATGAACACACTAAATAGTTCTCCAAGATTTAGGTGTAGGAAGAGCGCAGTCATGCCAAGAATGAAGGCGAGGGTATAAAAGTAGAAGGCGAGCCAGACATGGGACTTATGCCAATCCATTATCGACTTCCGAGTAAAGAACATCGCGGTTCCGATTAATCCAGTAAACTTATTGGTCTCCTTGCACAACTGCGCAAGAATCCTACTGAATTCATCGTATTCGCTCATCTCGCTCTGTGTTGCTTTCAATTGATCCGTTATGTCCACTGGCGTACCGGACATCGGCTCCGTAGGCGTACATTCGTTCTGAAGTTCGTTAAGTTCTTCTTCACTTTCAAAACTGAGAACGATAATAAGGTGTGGGCGCTGCAAACGTGGCATGCGTTTTCTCCTACCTGGTCGCCTACTTTATACCAATCAAGGTAACGGGCGCAAGGGGGTGCTATCCCCAGCTTTACAAATCGCGTAGAACGCCCATGATTAGAGCATGGATGGCACAACCAAAACCTTAGGAGGACTTGAAAGACCACAGGATGAACGTGACCTCATCCTCGGTGGTGCGGCGCCGGTTTCCATCCCTGCTAACTTCCTCGTCGATTATTCTTCGTGGTTCCAGCGCAACTTTCAGGGCCAGACGGCCTTCTGCGGCGAGCATGCCGGAACCCATTTCAAGGTCATACTCGATTTCTACGCGATGAACGCGCAGGAGCGCAAGAGCCCGCGCTATGGCGTCATCAAAATGAAAACACCGTCTTCTCCGGTGTACGACGGCTACCCGATTGACGCCGGCACGGACATGCGGGCAATTTTCAAATGGCTCAAGGAGGTAGGCGCGGATGATTTTGAGCCATTGGAAAACAACGTCATGCTTCCGACAGCGGAATACTGCGATGCATCCGTCATCACACCAGCAATCGACGCGAACGCGGCAAAGAGCAAGATTTCAAACTACGCGTTCGGCAATACTGACTTCGAATCGCTCTGCCAGCTCATCTACCAAAACAAGGCAGTCCTCCTCCTCATCAAGTGTGATGACGGATTCTGGGGAACGAGCACCCCGACGTTCACCACACCGACCTACGGCCATTTCGTGGTGGCAACGGGGTACGACGAAAACCATATCCAGGTCATCGACTCGGCTGACCCGGACGATGCCTTTGCCGTGAAGATGATTGCCAAGCAGTACATCACTTCAGAATTCATCCTTGAGAGCGGCACGGCGATTGACCCCGCCACCGCGCAGGCAATCAAGAGCGCTATCGTTTCCCACTCAGCCACCGTCGTTCAGGACGTAGCGCAGGACTCCCAGATGCCAGCTCCCCAAAAAGAAACCATCCTCGAAGAAATCGAAGAAGCGGTCGAAGCCATTATCTAAAAGGTCGAAACCATCGCGGTTTTCCGCAATACAATATGAACAATCAATCAGCTTGGTGGGTCAGCAGCACTGGCACGGGTGTCGCACAGCGTATCGTTTCCCTTGTAGCCCTCATCATCCCAGTTCTTTCCTTTTTCGGCATCAACCTCGCCATTGGCGACGTGCAGGTTTTCATCAACGCAGTTTTTATCGTTGGCTTCGGCATCTGGCACCTATGGGCTTGGGCGCGCGCAGAGTTCAACAAGCAGAACGGCCTCGGCAAGTACGCTCCGCAGCCAAAACTTCCCCAGTAAGCATTTAGAGAGATATGCACTACAAAAAAGGTCGCAAACATAAACATCACCATCACATGCCAACATTACAAAGCATCTTGGCGGAAGTAAGCGCGCTCGCGAACAGCGAGGAAAGCGCCTTTGAGGCGGCTCTCTCACAGTGCGTCGCCGACTTGAACACGCTCATCAGCGCGCAGCCGACTGCTCCGGCAGCTCCGACCGCAACTTCAGTCGCCATCACTTTCTCGGACGGTTCCACGCAGGTTCTCCCGCAGTCCTAAGCGTTTTCACAGGGGCGGCGGCGTTGCGCTTTTCGACCCGCGACTAACCGTCCCCCTGTGAGCATACTTGCTCAATTTGCCCTTTCAAAACTTCAAAGGAGAACCATCTTGTCTGAATCCACGCTCATTGCCTACGACCGCAAATTGACTCGGCCGGAGCTGGCCTTAGTGCCTACCCCTCCCGGAACATCAACCCATAAACCCATCCCGCATCATGAGATAGCAAATGCTCTTATCGAGACGCTGGGCTTCCGCCACATCAACGTCATGAACGACGAATACGCCGTTTCAAAAGACG
>Ga0209624_10002459_pt1 | contig 13688 bp, 30 predicted proteins | sample JacPinW_OM2H0_O1_FD_188565 | JGI IMG/M metagenome (GOLD analysis project Ga0209624, IMG submission 188565) | Forest soil microbial communities from Algoma, Ontario, Canada - Jack Pine, Ontario site 1_JW_OM2H0_O1 (SPAdes) (version 2) | ecosystem: Environmental > Terrestrial > Soil > Boreal...
GGACGACCCGGGCATGGGCTCGGAGACCGTCTCGGCCGCCCTGAGTCGTGATCGGGCAGTACGGGCAGTGCCGGGAGTTGGTGTCACCGGCTGCGAGCTTGGCCGGGTTCATCATGCCCGGGGTCATCTGGTAGTCGGCGCTCATCTCGTTCTCGATCGTGCGGCGAGCGTGCGGTGCGGAGGCCGGGGCGAGCCCGGCAGCGGACCGGGGCGCCTGCGTGCTTCCGCTATGGCATCCACCAGTGAGGTTCGCGGGGAGGCCAGCACGATCAGGCCGACCCGGACCAGCGTGGACATGTCCAGCTCGGCCAGCTCTGGCGCGCGAGCGCGAGCCGCCGACTCCAGAGCCTCGGGCACCCGCGCCCGGATACCCCGCGTCTCGGTCACCCGGGCCTCCGGGCGCCCGCCGCCGCGAGGCTGGCCAGCGCCAGGAGGGAGAGGATGAGCACGGCCGGCCAGCTCCCCGAGCTGCCCCACTGTGCGCAGGTGTTCCCGTCGATGATGATCAGCATGGGCATGGTGCAGGCCCGGTGCGGCGCGGCGTTCGCCGCCAGCGTACACCACACCACGGTCCAGGCCACGCACCAGGCCGCCCATGCGATACGCATCAGGAGCCGGCTGGCCGGCCAGCCGCGGGGGCCGATCCGGGGGCGAGAGCGGTCACGCCCTGCACGGCGGTGTCGAGGGTGGAGTCGATGGCCGCGGCAGTCGCGGTCAGCGCGGTCAGCGCGCTGGTATCCACGCCCTGGCCCTGGAGCACGGCGGTCAGGTTGGTGATGTCGGTCTGAAGCTGCGTGGTCTGCGCCTGGAGGTCGGTGAGCACGTTGCCGAACGTGGTCACGGCTGCGTTGATGTCATCCTGCGCCGTCATGATAACTCCCTGTTGTCGCGCTATTAGCGATACGTAATCGAGTATTAGGTTCAGTTTAGCATCGATTATGCTCATTATGCTCCCGCGCTCTTGAATTGCACGAGGGTAACCGGGCTCACCATGTCGCCCAGGGCGTACCCCCAGAAATCGAACGTACTCACGGTGGCGGGGGCGTTGTCCTCGAACATCTGGTTGATGTTGGTTCCGTTGATATTCCAGATGCCGCCCTTCACCTCCACGAATGCGGGCACCCCGGGCCCGGTGCCGATGGGCGCGGTCTGCAGGCCGACCACGGGGAAGCCGTGCCCGCCGGTGGACACGTTGACGTTGCTCATGGTGAGGAAGTTGAAGCCCTGCACGAGCACGGCCGGGCTGGCGCCGTCCCGGCCGGCGAAGTCGAGGTCGCCGCCGGTCATCTGCACCGGCACCCGCATCTTCTGCCCGTTGCCGCTGGAATTCAGCAGGAACAACGCCGAATGATACGCATTCTCCGACCCGCACCCGACCATTGCGATAGGCGCACCCGGCGTATCCGGATTGCCCCCCGGGTCGCTGTCGAATATCCACCCGTACAATCCCTGATCAGCGCGGCACGCAATCAGGCGGCAGTTGTTCGCCTTCTGCATAAACCAGCAGCCGCTATCCGTAGTGCTATTCGGGGCGGCCTGCACATGCACCTTATCGAATACGCTGTCATTCAGGTTGCAGTAGATGCCGTACCGGCCGTGCTCCTGGGTGATGATCGTGTCGAATACCGCGCCGTCCGGGTAATTCACGCCCTGCGTGTCGGACGGGTCAACGTCGAGGTGCATGCAGTCGGAGGTGCGGTCGGTGACATTCCCCCAGATGCCGATGCCCCGGATAACCGCATGGTTCACCGAACCGATCATCGACAGCCCGTGCGTGCCCGCTGCCGCGTTCCGCAGGTCAATCCACAGGTTTTCCACCACCGGCCCGAACAGGGTCGTATCCGTCACCACGGGGACGCTGAGCAGCCCGGGCTCGCCCAGGTGGACCGCGCCCGCGTTCGACAGCGGGCCGCCGGACCACTGCCCCTGGGGCCGGATGATCGACCCGAAGATGCCCGCGCCCGCGGTGCCCGCCGCCTCCCCGACCGGGATCGAGCCCCGCAGCACGCCCGCCCCGGCCGCCGACCCCGGCATGGCGACCGGCCCCTGGGTCAGGAACGGCTCCGGGGCCAGCAGCACCGGCCGCCCCTGCGGCAGCGCCTGCAGCAGCGCGGAGTTGACCTGCCCTTCATCACCTGCCTGGCTGGTAATCCCGTAGCTGAAGTGGGCGAGGGGGAACACGGTGACAGAGCCGTCCGTGTTCTGCTGGATGATCGGCACCCCGGGCGGCGGGTCCAGGTTCAGCGGGTGCTGGGTGACGCTCAGGCTCGCCGTCGCGGCCTTCGGCAGGCTGTAGGCGGTCACGCCCATGGTCCCGTCAGCGTTGCGCACCAGCCGCCCCGGCACCCCCGGAGGGGGCGGCACCGCGATCAGCCGCCGCGTCTGCACCGCCTGCGCGCGGGTCAGCTGCGCCCGCGGCCCCGCCAGCATCAGCGCGCCCGGCGACCCGGCCGGAAGATCATAGTTGCCCATGTCCGTGACCGGATTCACATAGACGGTGCCCTCAGTGTCGGCCGCGGCCTGCGCCGCCGGGCCCGGCTGGCTACCCGGCATAAAAGCGCTCCAATTCGATCAGCTCCAGGATCTCGCGTGCTAGCGTCCCCGCGTCCTCGGCACTGATAAGCGAGCGGCCGGGATTGGCCGGCCATACACCCATAGCATCCTGGATCAGGAAGGCCACCTTATCCCGGAGATCATCCACCGCTGCTGCCCCTAGGGGATCGAATAGAACACGACCACTGATGCCCGCTGCACCACGCCGGCCACGGTCACGCCGTTGTTAACGTCCAGCTGCAGTTTATCACCGGCCGCCACGGGCACCCCGGGAAAGGTCGGGTCGCCGTCGCCATTAGGGTCCTGGCTCGCATCCGAAACGGCCAGCTCGATAGTGCACATGATGAATCCGGACTGCGTTTTCACCCGGGCATAGAATTGGCTGTTACCCGCCGCATAGGCACTATTGGCACCGACCGCATACGACAGATGCGAACCCCATATCTTCGCCGCTTTCGGGAAGGTAAAGAACGCGGTAGCCGCCTGCGGGCTGACGCTGATCGCATCAGCGGACGCCATACCCGGCACCCCGCCATCCTGGATGACAATAGGCACGCCCGGCTTATTGATGACCGGCGTAGTCCGCGCGCCGGGCACTACCCCGGCGGGAGTCTTCCGGTCTACCTGATCCGGCCGCCGCGGCGCCAGCCCGCCATAGCTCACCGCAAATGCCAAAGATTGATACCCGCGATCACGAACGCGATAAGCAGGCAGCCGAAGAGGCCAGCGAATACGGCGATCACGACGCCAGGGCCATCTGGTCGCCGTGGACGGTGAGGGTGGCCAGGTCGCCCGGGTTCGCGTTCATCCATACCGCGTAGATCAGGTTCCCGGGCTGCATGTCGTGGGTGAAGCCGAGGGTGTCCCCGCCGCCCTGCAGCGTCTGCCCGATCTGCTGCTTCGCGTCGATGAAGTCCCGGTACAGGGTGCACGAGCTCGAGTCGGTGGGCCCGGAGCTGGTGGCCACCTGGATCTGCGAAGGGTACCAGCGGGTGCCGACGCCCTGCGGCCCCAGGACGACCGTGGCCGCCCCGCTGTTGCCCACGATCTGCTGCCCGGTCCCTGACTGGATCAGCGTCCGCACCGGCACGGTGAAGTCTTCCTGCGGGGTGCGGCCCGGCCGCCACGGCACCCCCGGCGTGGTGCGCACGCCCTGCGGGTGCAGCCCCGCCGGCCACCTCACCATCACGCCTCCTGGACTTATCTCCCGGGCCGGGCTATCTGCCTTGGCCGAATACTGGCGGCACTGTCAGGCAGCTGTTGTAACCGGCGGAGGCTCGAAGCCAGCGCCCGGCCCGGAAAGCTACGCAACCAGCTCCTTAATGCTGATGGTTACATTGGCAAGGTTCGCCTGGTCCGCGATGGTGCCGGTCAGCAGCGTCGCGTCAAACCAGTACGTATGCCCCACCGTGACCTGCAGGATGTCCTGGCACACCCAGGTGGTGCCGTTGCTGATGCCGAACGTCGAGCCGCCCCTGATCTGCGCGTCGGTCGTATTCCCGGCTCCGCCGCCGAACCGGGTGCCGGTCACCGCCGCGCCGTTCGCCGGGGCCGCCGTCACCGCCTGGTCGGCGAACCGGCCGCCTACGGTCATGTTCGCAACCGCCGTCAGCGTGTAAGCCTGGCAGGCGATGATCACCTCGACCTTGCCCGTCGTGGCGGGCGTGAACACGACCGGTGTGGCGGCGACGCCGAAGCCCATCATGACCAGGGTCGCGCTGGTGGTGCCCGCCGGGTTGGCCGGCTTGTAGTTCACCGACGCGGCCGGGGTGGCGGGCACGCCCAGGTTCGTCCGCGCGGTCGCCGCGGATGCGAGATCGGAGAGGTTGTTGGCGGTCTGCGCCACCGCCGCCGCGGCCAGCAGCGCCGCTGACCCGAGTCCCAGGTTGGCCCGTGCGGTGGCGGGAGATGCCAGGTCGCTCAGGTTGTTGGCCGACTGGAGAACCGCGGCAGCTGCGAGCAGCGCGGCCGACCCTAGGCCCAGGTTGCCCCGGGCAGCCGCGGCGTTCGCAAGGTCAGACAGATTGCTGGCGATGGCCAGCGCGCCCACCTGCGCTGCCGTGTAGTCCCCCGATGCGGGCACCACCGCGCCCGTCCGGGTATTGAACGATGTCACGCCGCTGGCGGGAGGGGTCGGCTGCGGCCCGATCGGGTAGAAGGAGGGGCCGCCCATCAGAGCAGGTACTCCCCGAGCAGGTCAGCATCCATCTCGACCGCCATGCCGGTGATCAGCACGTTGCCGGTGATCCCGGCAGCGGTGAACACCAGGTGGTCCCGCTGGTTGAGCAGCAGCCCGCCGCTGAAGAAAAACGATCCGGTGCTGTTCCAGGTGGCGATGTTGTTCTGCGTGTTCGGCGCGGCGCTGGCGGCCCCGGGCGGCCCCACGGAGAGGGTGACCGACCCGGCGGTGAACCCGGTCGCCGACAGCCGTCGCACGTCCCAGATGAACCCGTCATGCGGGCCGCCGGCGTCGGGGACGGAAATGTTAGCGGGCCCCGCGCCGGGGGCGATGAGCGGCGGCATGACGATCGGCACCAGGTGCAGGGACTGAACCAGGTCCCGCTTGCGCTGCCGGTCTGCTTCCAGGGCGCAGATCAGCCGGCCAAGCGCCGCCTCGATGCCGATGCCGGCGGCGGCCTTGATGCTCCCGCCGCCGGTGACGCGGCGCTGCAGCTCAGCCAGCGACTGGCTCTCCACCGTCGTCCTTCCCGCCGCCGAACGCGCCCGTAACGGCCCGGGAGATCGCCCCGCCGGTGATCAGGTCGAGGGCGATCGCGCCCAGGCCGAGCGCGAACGCCAGGCCGATGATTCCCATGACCCGCTCGCTGGGGGTCGCGCAGTCCTCGCACGGGGCCTCCGCCGCCGGAGCGGCGGGGGTGCTGCCGTTGAGAGCGGCCCCGGCCGGGGCCTGCGTGCTGGTTTCCGTCATGCCGCCACCTTACGCTCCGATGCTGGCCCGGTGTTTCATGAGCTGAAGCTGTACGGCCGTGCCGGGTTCTCCCCGGCCACCATGCCGGGCCAGCACCGGTGAGTCTACCTGCCCGGGGAGTTATTCGGCTAGTATCCGGGATATGGCCAGGCAAACCCCTCCGATAACGGAGCGTAAACAAATCTCGGACATGAGTGATCGCGAGGTGGCGGAGGAAAACCTGCGCCACCTGCGGCACCTCACCGACCTCCTGGCCGACTTCGGCCCGCTGCTGGGACAGGTCAAGGTCCGCGGCCTCCTGGCCATCGGCCGGGCCGCCAGGAACGGAGGCGGCGGTGGCTAGGCACCACCTCGAGCCCAGGCTCCTGGAGGGCACCGGCTGGGAAGGCTTCACCAACGGCGTGAAGACCAGCGAGGGCGGCATATATGTCGAGTCCAACCGGGACGCATCCTGCTTCTCCATCCGCTCGATCGGCCAGGGCCACCCCGAGGATGAAGACCTGATCCATTTCTGCGACTGGCGGGAGCTGGTCAAGACCATCGGAGAGTTCATGGCCGAGCGCGAGCGGATAGCCCGCGAGGACGGAGAGTGGCATGGCTGAGCGCAAGTTCGAGATCCGGATCGACGTACGCATCAACGACTACCAGGGCGGCGGCGGCCTGAACATCAGCGAGCAAGTGATCCTGCCCGCCATGGACTTCGCGGAGATGGCCGCGATCCTGGGCGAGTTCCACAAGGTAGCCGTCAAGCTGCGGGAGGCCCACGATGGCTGACGACCCGAAGGACCCGCCGGCCGACCCGCCCAAGGACCCCGCGGCGGAAGGCGAAGGGCGCCTTGACCGGATCGAGGACAAGGTCGACAAGCTCGCCAGCCTCGTGGCCAAGGTCATCCCGGGCAGCCGGAAAGAAGCCGGGGAACGCGAAGAGGCCAAGCTGGACCGGCCGAGCACCGTCGAAGAGCAGGTGCAGGCCGAGCTGGACCGCCGCGACAAGGCCGCCGCGGCCAAGGCCAAAGACGACAAGGACACCGCCGACAAGGAGACCACCGCCCAGCGGCTGGCCCGCCTCGAAGAGAAGCCCCCCGAACCCCCCATCCGCCGCGCCACCCGCATGCTGGGCTGGGGGGGCGGCAGGTGACCCGCGTCGCACTCTGCGGGATCTGCGACGAGCAGATGGCCGGGTCGGCCCTGCTCACCCTCACCTCCGAGGCGGTCGCCAGCCTCTACCTGCTCCACATCATCGACCGGCACTGGGACATCGTGGAGCGGATCCACGCCACCACCAGCGACCCCGCCGCACGCACCGTACTGATAGGCGAGCTGGCGAAGGAGTGGGGCCATGACCACTGACCCGCTGGCCCTCGGCAGGCACGAGCTCGACAACACCCCCTGGTGGATACAGGACAACACCACCGGCAGCGGCCAGGGCCTGGGCCGCTGCAACCCGTTCGGTTTCGAGGACGACAACATCGTGGTCATGGGCGGCACCGCCGACCCCCGCGCCGAAAAGTACCTGTGGTACTGCCGCAACCACGCAGACGGCAAATACCGCATGACCTGCGCCAACGGCCACGCCGGCACGATGCGGATCTGCTACGCCCACGTCCACATGATCCGCAAGAGGATGAACGGGGTCTGCCCCCGCTGCGCGAAGCCGCCCCGCGCCCGCGACATCGAAGAGCAGATGAACCGGGTGATGCAGGCCATGGCCGCCGCCCGCAGCATCCCCGAGCGGCGCCAGCTCGCCGGCCGCCTCGAAGACCTGCGGGCCGAGATGAATGAGATGATCGAGCGCGGCACCGTCAGCACCGGCGCCCCGCTCCGGCTGGAGGAAGTCAGTTGAGCGACGACGCTGATATTCGCGCGGTCTTGCGCGAGCACGGCTATGACCCGCCCGCCCGCGGCCGGCTGAGTGAGGACTGGCTCGAGCGGCACGCGGAGATCATCGCCGGAACCGCCGAAGGCCCCGACCCGGACGCCACCGAAGCAGACCCGCCGCCGGACACCGCAGGCAGCGCCCAGGAGACCCCCGCGGCCGAGCAGCGGCCCCGCCGACCCGGCAGGACCCGCACCCGCCGCCAGCCCCTCACCGACCGGCTCAAGGGCGCACGCGGCAAGGCCAAGCCCGGCCGCGGCGGCCGGGCCAAGCCCAAGCATCCCCGGGTGCCCGTGGACCGGCTCACCGGCATGCTCTGGGAGGCCCTCGGCCGCATGTTTACCCCCATCAGCCCGCCCACCGGCCGCTGCCTGCAGCTGCAGGCCCCCGTCGCCGGGCTGCTGATGGAGGACGTGGTCAAGGGCACCATGGCCGACCGGTTCGTCCAGCCCTGGGCGCGCGCCGAAGAGAAGGGAAAGAAGGTGCTGGCGGTCGCCGCGCCGCCGATGATCGTGCTGGCCCTGGAGCAGGCCCAGGGGCTGCCCGACGCGCAGCGGCAAGTACGGGAGGCGTTTCTGCTCCCGATGCTGCTGGAGTCCCTGATGATGTGGGACGACGTGGCCGGGGAGAAGATCGAAGAGCAGATGGCCCGCGCAGAGCGGGAAGGGCCCCGCCGCGAGCGCGCGGAACGGATCATGGCGATGATCTTCGCCCCGCCTACCCCGGCTGGACCCGCTACCTCCTCCGAGGATGAGCAGGCCGCCCAGGCGCAGCAGACAGTCGGCGTCTGATGGCTGACGAAGAGGACATCATTGCGGAGGCCGAGAGGATGACCGGTCGTCTCGACTCGCTCGCTATCACGCTGCCGCCCGGGTTCGCCGCCATGATCGCGGCTATCACCATCGCCATGCAGTCGGCCATCGAGGGCGAGTGCAGGGACTGCTCCTGTGACGTGTGCGTATCGCTCCGGGGCGTTAATGAGGGCCTACAGTTGGGTCGTGACGACGACCGCGGCTGACCCGCCCGACTCCGCCCAGGCGGTCTGGCTGGACTGGGAAGACTACCTGGCCTGGCTAGCGGGCAAGCTCACCAGCACCGTCAACGCGTGGGGCGACCGGGTGAAGCTCGGGCCGCCGCTGGCCCCCGGGCATCACATGCCGATCGTGGGGCCGACCGGCTGCGCGAAGACCACCCACGGCATCGGGTTCGTCAACGGCACCAGGCGGTACGTGCTGGCCCTCGACCCGAAGGGCGAGGATGAGACCCTGGCCGCCTCCGGGTACGTGCGGGTGACGCATCTGCCCCGCCGCGGCTGGCGCGGCTGGTTCGGCGAAGACCAGAAAGCCTGGCGGAAAATCTACAAGCGGATCGACGCCGGGCAGGATGCGCGGGTGATCGTCGGCGGCGGCTCCCGCACCGATGAGCAGGATCTGGCTCTGCGGAACCTGATGCGCGACGCGATCACGTTCTCCCGGCATTCCGGCGGCTGGACCCTGTTCGTGGACGAATTCGAGCTGCTGAGCTCACAGCGGATGATGAAGCTGGGCGACATGATCGAGCGGATGCTGATCACCGCCCGGCGGGACAAGACCAGCGTCATCACCACATTCCAGGCCCCCGCCTGGGTCAGCAAGCACGCCACCCGGCAGGCCCGCAAGGCCGTGGTCTACCCGCAGAGCAGCAACATGATCAAGAACGTGGCGGCGGAGATGAACTGGGACTGGCGCGATCTGGGCGGCGCCCTCGATCAGCTGCCCGACTTCCACACCCTCACCATCGGCCGCGGCGCCCGCGACGGCCCGATGGTCATCACCTGCGCGCCCAGGATCGAGACCCGCGCAAGGCCCGCTGAGTCCTCTTGACAGGTGGTAGTACCACAGGTAGAGTGGTACTACCACCTAAGAGGGAGCAGGAAATGGAACTCATCGCTTTCGTCACCACCAGCCGGAACAACCTCGGCACCGACGCCGGGATCAGCATCGAAGAGGCCGTCACCGAAGACGGCATCCTGCGCGAGCACAACGAGATCGCCCGCACCGCCGACGCCGGAACGCTCCTGGACGACGGCGACGGTCTCAACGAGGATGCCGCCGAGGCCATGCTGCTGGGCCTGGGCTACAGCCTGATCTCCCCGTTCCGCGAGTCCGGCGGGCAGTGGGCCGCCACCGTCGAAGCTCTCTGATGGCTGACCGCCACCAGCGCTCCCCGCTCTCCGTCCGCCTGGCGGACGGAGAGCGGGCCCGGCTGGCCGCCTATGCAGCCAGGACCGGCACCCCGGTCAACCGGATCATCCGGGCAGCCGTCAGCGCCTGGCTCGACCGGGAAGCTGAACTTAACCAGAGTTCAGCGGGTTCAGGTTCTCCGGGTTGTTCGACCGCTGATACCACGGCGCCCGCGCCGCTGTCGCCCGCGCGCCCTGCTCCACCTTCACCGTCACCTGGCCGGCCGCGGGCACCTTGTTGATCAGCCCGGCCGCCGCGGCCAGGTGCGGCTCACCGGCGACGATCAGGATCAGGCCGGGCAGGAACACCAGCGCCCCCGCCACCATGAACAGGGCACCCATCATCCCGCGGGCGCCGCTCTTGGTGAGGATGCAGCCGCCGGGCAGCACGGTCTGGCTGTAGATCCCGGGGATGATCCCCACGTTCAGCGCGGGGAAGCCGAAGAAGCAGTCCGCCGACACCGCGGCGGTGGCCTCCGCCGCGGTCGCCGTCGAGGAGCCGGGCACGGACGGGTCCGGGGTGGTGCCCGGGGACAGGAACGCCTTGTAGGCGCCGCTGTCATAGGTGCCCCACGGGGAGAACCCCTTGGCCCCGTTGTACTTGGCCACGGCCAGCTGGGCGTTGACGGCGGGGCTGGCCCAGTTCGGCGATGGCGGCGCATGGGTCCCGGTGCTGATCTGCCAGAGCCCGAAGCTGGACTGGGTGCCGCCGTTGTCGTTAGGGTTGAGGGCGTCGCTGTTGCCGCCCGACTCAGCCTCCGCGATCGCCGCGGCGACCGGCGCGAGGGCCTTGCTGCCGCCCGCGTTGATCCACAGGCTCATCAGCTGCGCGTACGAGTAGACCGCCATCACGCCTCCGTTGCCCTGCGGGCCGCCCAGGCGAGCCCGGCCGACCCGGCGACGCCGAGGACCGCAGCCACGCCGAGGACCGCCAGGGCCATCCCGCCGGCCAGCAGCGCGCCCGCCAGCAGCGCCACCAGCGTACCGCCGCCCCCGCCGGAAGCCGCATCAGCGGTCACCGTCCCGCCGGGCGCCGCGGCCAGCACCCGCCGGTACACCGGGGTCACCCCGATCGGGCCGTACCCGGTGATCGGGGAGACCAGGGTGCCCAGCCGCGAGTTGAGCGCGGAGCACATCTTGTCCGGGCCGAGCACGATCCCGATGTGGCCGCCCGCGCCCACGCCTACCCAGCACACCAGGTCCCCCGGCCCGGCCGCCGACTCGGAGATGGGCGCGGCGCCGCTCCAGGAGGCGTAGTCAGTGACCACCGGGCCGTGCGAGCCGGGCGGGAAGCCGGGCTGCCCCCACCGGCCGCCCGGGAGGGCCAGGCCGAGGTCATGGCCGAGCACATAGCTGACGAACGATGAGCAGTCCCAGACGCCCGGGGCTGACGCGTTGCCGCCGAAGATGTAGCCGCGGCCGGCATAGCGGATCGCGTCGGCGGCGATGGCCGCGCCGGTCACCGCCGCGCTGGCAGTGGCGGCCGCGGGCACGGCTACAGGATGCCAGGGTCAGGGACCGTGCCGCCGCCGCCGGAGCTGTCGGGCTGCACCACCCCGCCCGACCCCTGGGCGCCGCTGTCGGCGACGGGGAACAGGTGACCCTTCGGCACGGTCGGCACGGTCGCGCCCGACGCCGGCCACTGGTAAGGATGCAGCGGGGAAAACCAGGCGCGCAGGGTGATGTTGTAGCCCTTGACCAGGCACCACCCCCATGAGGATAGGCCGTAGCCCCCCCAGGCCAGCAGCATCCCGACCGGCAGCATCAGGCCGAGTCATCCTCATACAGCTGGCGGGCCTGCTCCGCGCGCTGCCACGACCAGGCGGCCAGCCGGGCCGCGGCCCGCTCAGCCTGCCTGGCCGCCCGCATCCGCGCGGTGCGGAACACGTCCGGGTCGGCGAACTTGCGCTGCAGCCAGATGCTCAGCGGGATGAGCAGCAGCATGGCGGCGATCTCCACGGCCTGCGTGGCCGCGGCCTCCCGCGCCGCGCCGCCGGGGTCGGGTGCGTGATCGTCCATCAGTAGCCCTCCGTCCCGGGCTCGCTGCTGGCCAGCCCCGCCGACTTCCCGTGCAGGTACTCCGCGTAGGTGATGATGCCCTCGGTGATGCCGCCCAGGATGATCGGCACCCGGTGCTTTTTGTCGAGCGCCGCGGCGACGACGACGAACAGGGCCGCCTCCGCCATGCCGATGTGGACCCACTTCATCAGGGTGGGCGCCCGCTTGTCCGCGTTCAACTCCGTGGTCTGCGGGGAGCTGCATGCCTTCGCGACGATCTCCGCGACGATCCCGGCGGAGACCAGGAACGCGACCCCCCAGGAGGCGCCGCCCTCCGCCATCTTCTCCAGGGCCATGGCTACCCGGCTGCGAGCCGCTCGCGGAGCAGGTAGCCCTCCAGCATCCAGATCTTCTCCCGCGCGTCGGCCCGGGCGATCTTCCGGCCGATCTCCTCGCTGAAGTTCTCCGGGCTGGCGGAGGCTGACTGGCCGGTCACGGTGAATCCGTTGCGCAGGGTCAGGCAGCAGACGGTGAGCGTGGTGCCGGGAAAGACGTGGTACTGCTCAGCCTTGATCTTGGCATCCAGGTCGGCCGGGGTGATCCGGGGTGCGGTGAGGCCCTTGGCCTGAATGTCCTGCTCGATGTCCTGTTCGCCGTACTCAGTGGTGCTCATGTGCTGTCCTTTCGTCGGATCGCAGCGTGGTTTTGCTAGGCGGCGAGCTTGGCCGCTGCGTCGTCGGTCTCGTCGGCCAGGTCCTGGATGTAGCCGTAGTCGATCGAGGGGAACCGGCGGGCGTGGCGGGTGACGAACCTGCGGATATCGGCGGTGATCTTCTCCAGGCCGGCGGGGTCGCCGGTCTTCGCCGACTCCTGCGCTGCGTTCACCAGGTCGGCGGCGCGCTCGAGGACGGGCATCCACGTGTGGTCGGGGTCGGCATGGATCACCGGGTGCATGTCGGCGCGGGCCTGCAGGTGGTCGGCCAGGGCGGTGGCGTACTTGACGACCTCGGGGGCGGTCGCCAGCTTCTTCTCTGCCTGCAGGCCGTCGATCTGGGCCTGCATGGCCTGGATGCTGGCCAGCAGCGCGCGGGTGTCCACCTCGTCGGGCTCGGCTCCGGCGGCGAGGGCCTGCATGCCGAGCTCGGAGCCGTCCACGGGCGGGCTGGCGCCCTGCGCGGGGGTGAGATCGCCGCCCTGGGCGAGCAGCTGCGCGCGGGCGGCGTCGAGCTCTTCGGCGGTGAACTGCCGCGGCCCGGCCGCGGGGGGGGCTGCGGTGGTCTCGGTGCCCGCTGGCTCGCTCATCTTCGGCTCCTGTTTGGTTTCGCGTGAAACGCTGTGTTACGGATACTACGCCCGCCCGGCCCGGTGGACGGGCGGGTGGGTGCCGCTGGCCTGGCCGGGGATGACGGCGCCGTCCGCGGTGATGATCGGCTGCAGCGCCTCGTAGTAGACGTCGCTGGCGGCCTCGTACCGGACCAGGGCCATGGGCATCACCATGGGCGTGTCGCCGGTGCCGTAGGGGTGGTGGGCGGCTACCTGGCCCTGGCTCATGATCCGGCTGTGCAGGGTGCTCATGATGGCACCCGGCGCAGGTAATCGGCCACAGCCTGGGCGGCTGCATCCCAGTTCCCCCGGATGGCGGGCCGCAGGTCCGCCCACGAGTCCATCGGGGGCGGCGGGGACCCGGCCTCTGCCGACGTGACGCGCACATGCGCGACCCATCCCTCATAGGCGACCTGGCCATAGCCGGATGGGAGATGCGGCTCACTCATGCGCGCCTGCCTTCGCCGCGGACGCCGGTGGGGCCGGGCCGCGCGTTCAGGTAGCTGATCATCCCGGAGGTGGCGACCCGGGGCTCTGTCTGCGCGGCGGGGTCGAGGGGGTCATCGCCGAACGGCGCCACCACGGGGATGTGAATCATGACGGGGCCGGGAGGCTGGGGTGCCAGGATGATCCGGGGCAGCGGGTACCAGGCGGCCTGGGGGTTGTCCGGGGCGACGTGCAGGGGCGGGGGTGCGCCTTCACACCCCGCCTTCCATCCTCCGCCGCCGAACTCCCGCGTGATCATGTCGGGTTGTTCTCCGCCCCTTCGGCCTGCTCCTGGTTGTACT
>Ga0209624_10002460_pt1 | contig 13687 bp, 10 predicted proteins | sample JacPinW_OM2H0_O1_FD_188565 | JGI IMG/M metagenome (GOLD analysis project Ga0209624, IMG submission 188565) | Forest soil microbial communities from Algoma, Ontario, Canada - Jack Pine, Ontario site 1_JW_OM2H0_O1 (SPAdes) (version 2) | ecosystem: Environmental > Terrestrial > Soil > Boreal...
CAGCCAGACGCCAAGCCGCGTGCCGGCCCAACCGCCAAGTAAACCGCCAAGTAACACGGCTGCGCCGATTCCTGATCAGCAGGCGCTGAAGCCGGCCGAACTCGATGCGCTTGTGGCGCCAATAGCGTTATATCCGGATGCGCTGCTTGCGAACGTGCTGATGGCGTCGACCTATCCGCTTGAAGTGGTGCGGGCCGAGCGCTGGGTGAACCAGAACAAGAACCTGACGGGAGACGCGCTCAAGGCCGCGGCCGAGAAGCAGGACTGGGACGCGAGCGTCAAGACGCTCGTGGCTGCGCCCGCGGTTCTGCAGATGTTGAGCGAGCGTCTTGATTGGACACAGAAGCTCGGCGAAGCATTCCTTGCGCAGGAGCAGGATGTCATGAACGCCGTGCAGCGGATGCGCGCAAGAGCTTACGACAGGAAGAAACTCGTGACGACCAAGGAGCAGGTCGTGAGCGTCAAGGAGGAGCAGAACCGGCAGGTCATCTCGATCGAACCCTCTGTGACGGATACTCTCTACGTTCCCTATTATGAACCGCAGGTGGTTTACGGAGACTGGCCATATGCCGACTATCCGGCATATCCTTATTACTGGGGTTATCCTGGCACCATCGCCGCCGGCGTGATCGCGACCGGCCTTGCGTTCGGCGCAGGCTACGCGCTTGGGCGATGGGCGTCCGGCGGATACTGGGGTGGTGGTGGCTACTGGGGTGGCAGCCGCATCAACTGGGCTGGCGGAGGCATCAACGTCAATCGCGGCGCGCATGTCGAGCACTGGCAACACAATCCGGCGCATCGACAGGGTGCGCGTTACAATAATGCAAACCTGCAGCAGAAGTTTGGTGGCGCCAATCGCGCGGGCGCCGGCATCGCCGCCGGCGCGGCTGTCGGCGCGGGTATCGCCGCCCGGCATGGGCTGGGGAACGGCGCGAAGGGGGCCAACGTCGCTGATCGCGCTCGACGCGCAGGCGGCGACGCACAAGTTGGCAATCGCCAGGCCGCGCATCGGGCAGCGGGCGCCGGGAGTGTGAGAGCGGGCAACCGTGCAACTTCCAGGGCCGGAAATTCCAGGCCTGCTGCAGGCGTGCGTCATGGCGGCGGGGCCCGGTTCGCCGGCGGTGGGCACCGAGCCGTGGCGTCCCGTGGCGGAGGAGGCTTTCGAGGTGGAGGAGGATTCCGCGGCGGCGGCGGTCGCGGCGGCGGTCGTCGCTCGGACATCCGGTTGAAGCATGATGTCGTGCTGCTGGGTCGGCTCGATAATGGCCTTGGTTACTACCGCTTCGAATACAACGGCAGCGAGAAGGCCTATGTCGGGGTGATTGCGCAGGAAGTCAGAGCCATACGACCCGACGCGGTCGCTATTGGTCGCGACGGCTATCTTCGGGTGTCCTACGAACGGCTCGGACTGCCTTTCCAATCCTATGACAATTGGGTCGCATCCGGAGGCCGATTCCAGAGTAGCCGCTCCAATTTTAGCGCCCGACCATGACGCGTTTCGCCCGAAAAATCTTTCCACGAGGGCCGATGACCCCGGCGACGGCCTACTCTCACCACGCGATCTGTCGGCGATCGGGGCCGCACCAGTCAGGAGCGGCTTGCCAAACAGGGACGGCATCAGATCGTCAAGGAAGAGCAGCAATCGGACCCTAAAGCCCGGACCCGCCGCTCGCGCGCTGTCAATGTCCTGATGCGGGCGCGAACGCCGTCCAGTTCGTTCTGAAGGGCGCGTACCGGCCTTACCGTAAAACTACGGCGGCAAGATCGAATGGCTGCCGGTCGGAATGGCCACTAATAGGTCAGCCATCATTTCATTATGTTGCTTCTTATGGAGCAGGATCGTTGGTTCGCGGTGATGGCGGTTGGTTTGGGATCACTTACGGTGATGATGGTCGCAGCTATCATACTCTGGCACTGAGTCCGCCTGAGTTAGCGGCCTCTTTCATTCAGCCGCGCAGGTATCAGTACCGCCGTTTTGTGTAAATTCCTGAGCAAATTAAACGAAAAAAATAACAACAGGGATTTGTCCGGCCGAAACGGAGAAAGATGGCCGCGGAACCGTATCGCGGCATTTTCGTAAACACACCATAAGGTTTAAGTTCTTGTTGCGGGATACGCTCCCATCACCAGATCGGCTGGCGACAACTACAACCGCCATAGCCGGGCAAGCAACCCTCGGATCGAGGTGAGTTGCTGCTGACCGGTCTCATCGTGGATGCAAGTCGCACATTCGCCGCGCCATGCCTCTCAGGAAATCCTTCTACCGCTCAATGTCCTCCGAACACCAACGCCTTCAGCGGCAGGACGATCGCCTGCAAACGAAGGACCAGTGCGTGAACGAGAGCAACGGTATCGACGATGTGCAGATAGACCTTCTCCAGCCAACCGATACCTTTGGCCGAAAGTTCATCGTGGTGATTGGAATAAACATTTGCGATGCAGCTGCTTCCCGGAGGCACGCCGTTCAATCCACCCTCATAGAGCGGATCGAGCCATGCCAGAACGGTGCCGGGCGGGCCAATCTGTTGCATCTCGGTGAGCTGGGCTGTTCCAAGAATCTGTCCGGCAGCAATCACGTTCTGTATCTTGGTGACGACAAGGGGGATGATGGTCATCGGTTTGCTGATGCACGTCGCCTCGCCGACCATACCGACCTCGAGCACCTGCGCCTCGATCTGATTGAAGCCTGCAAAAAGTCTGCTCTCTCCGGCACCCTCCGGAATGAGGATGCCCGCTGCCCTCGTAACCGGCGCCGGCTGGACGATGTCTCCGACCCGCAACACGAACTGGTCGACCCGTCCGTCAACGCCGGCATAGGTGGTCATCTTGTCCAGCTCGACCTGGGCCGCGGCAAGCTCCGCTTCCGCACTTGCTCTCTCCGCAGGCAAAACGGTCGTGATTTTGGTTTGCGCCGACTCTTTTGCGGCCGCCGCAGCGTCAACCGTCCCTTGCCGAGTCGCCACGAGCGTCTGAAGCTTTTCAATCTCGCGCGCCGCGACAATATCTGAGTTTCGCTGCTGCAATGTTGACTTGGTCCGCAGTTCGTCCGCCGCCTGTTCGAGCGCTCCCTTTGCCTCGCTAAGCTTGCCTTCGGCGGTCAAGATGTCGGCCTTTGCCGTCGCCATCGATGCGTCCACCTCGACGACATGAAGGCGCGCGCGTTCAAGCGCGGCCTCCTGTCGCGTGCTGTCCATCTTGAACAGAGGGTCGCCCTCTTTCACCTTTTGATTGTAGTCGACATAGACCTTTGCGACCCGACCACCGACTTCGGGAAATATCGAAATCGTACGGAATAGAGAGGTTACCTTACTCGAAGACGGATGATGATAAAGCACCACCGTAATAAGGAGTATGGTGAGTATCAGGCAAAGCGTAATACCCCAGCGAAGCTCGTACCACACCGAGAACAAAGTGATTTCTCGGCCGAGCCGCTTGCCTTGCACGAAACGACGGAACAGAAAATCCGGAAGCAGCGTCAACATCGAACACAGCATCAGCTCAACCATGAGCAGCCTCCTTTATCGGACGGGGTCGATCAACCGTCGCGGCCTCCAGCGAAGCGGGATCTGAACGGTCGTCCGGTTTGTCGACAGACTCCTGGCCGGCCATGCTTTCCACCGACCTTGCAATGCGATTGACCGGCGTCAGGAAGTCCGGAATATCGATGAAGGCAAGCACGATCGCGATGAACCAGAAAAGGTGTTCGTGCGTGAGGAGCGCGAGCAGGCATAGCAAGGCGATCAGATCGAGCAGAATTTTCTTCGATTTATGCGCCATCCGTTCCGGCAGCGAGTGAATGGTCAGAAAAATCACACCGGTTAAAATAATGCACGCGACAACAAACACCAACGTGACGTTGAATAGCACGTCGGTATCGCCCGGCGCCGTGATGAAGAGCGGCAAATGCGTCGTCGCGATCGGATTAGGTGACGCTGTCAAGGAGAAGCTCCTTCCCATTTGGCTGGACGTGGCAATGGCCTCTTAACTTCGAGCAATCATGGCTTCCGGACCGACCTCGACTGTTTTTGACGCAACGACGCTATCGGGATCAGAAGTGGCAAAGCGACCCGATTGCTTGATCTAAATCAATGCAACGACCTCGTGGCGGCCGCTAGCTAAACCGCAGGCGAGACACAGTGCAGGAAGGACCAGCCATGTCCGCAAACATTGATGACCTGCTGCCGACAGCCAAGGAAATCCAGAGACGAGCGGCTCTCCAGGCAGCCGAAAAGGCCGAAGAGTACGCCCGCCTGCAAGCCACGGTCGGTGCTGAAAAACGTAAATTGATTGAAAGGTTGAGCAAGCCGTCAGGCCTGAGCGAAGACGAAAAGGTCGAACTGGCGTCGACTATCATCCAGCGCGCGGTAAGAAATGGGCTTAGCGAGGTCCAAGTCTATCGCTTTCCCCACACGCTGTGCACCGATAACGGCCGCGCCATCAATCAGCAGGAGCCGGGCTGGGAAAAGACGCTTACGGGAATAGCGCAGGAAATCTATCAGCTCTGGTCGGACTATCTCAAACCCCGCGGCTACCGGATCCGATATCAGATCGTTGATTTTCCGAGCGGCATCCCCGGCGACATCAGTATTGTTCTGGTCTGGGGCGACTAGTCTCTTTCCAGTGCAATATGAAGACCTATGCGATGAACAAAGCCTCCTTGGTTCCGCCCAAACTGAAGCGGAAGGCGTACGAAAAGGAGCTGCACAAACTCCAGGTGCAGTTGTGTCATCTCCAGGATTGGGTCAAGGAAAAGAAGCTCAAGGTCATCATCCTGTTCGAAGGCAGGGACGCCGCTGGCAAGGGAGGCACGATCAAGGCAATTACCGAAAAGGTCAGTCCACGTGTGTTCCGCGTCGTAGCGCTCCCCGCGCCCTCCGATCGCGAAAAATCCCAAATGTTCGTGCAACGCTATATGCAGCACTTCCCGGCCGGCGGCGAGATCGTGATCTTCGACCGCAGCTGGTATAACCGCGCCGGCGTGGAATACGTCATGGGCTTTTGTTCGCCGCACGAGCACCGGCGCTTCCTGTCGCTTTGCCCGCAAATCGAGAAGTATATCGTCGACGCCGATATCATCCTGATCAAGCTCTGGCTTGAAGTCGGGATGGAAGAACAGGAACGGCGTTTCAAGGCAAGGATTGACGATCCGCTGCGGCAATGGAAACTGAGTCCGATGGATACCGAATCTTACCGGCGCTGGTACAATTATTCCCGGGCTCGGGACCTCATGCTCAAGGCGACAAATTCAAAGCACGCACCCTGGCATGTCATCCGCTCGGACGACAAGCGACGAGCCCGGCTAAACTGTATCGCGCATTTGTTGAAGACGATTCCCTTCAAGAAGGTCTCGCGCAACCGGGTGCGGTTGCCGAAACGATCCGACAAGGGCCGCTACAATGATCAGGCGAGCCTGGGAACGGTGAATTTCGTCGCGGAGCGATATTGAACGCAAATCTTTGTGCTCATCGCAGCGCGATAGTCACTCCACCCACCGCCGCCGAGACTTCCACGCCAATTTTGCCGCCAGCCAGCTGCAGGATCACGCCCCTCTGATTCTGAAGCTGCACGCCGCCGGCACCGCCGGCCAGGGCACCGCCGGCGCCGATCACGCCGTAGCTTCCCTGGAGATCGGCTGGACTGTGCAGGTTGAAAGCGTGCCCGACCAGATAGGTTGTCGAGCCGCCAAACGTGAAGCCCACGCTCATCCCCGACACCGTGAAGGGGTACGTATGGCCGCGGAAGGTCAGGACGCCTTGGCCTGCGCCGACGCCGACGATGAATCCTCCCTTGGTGAATTCCACACGAATCTTTCCGGTATCGGCGCGCGACGGCGAAGCAAAGCTGAATGCAGACAACAGGAGCAAGGCGGCCCCAAGGAATCGAACTCGATATTGGCTCATTGTTGGTCTCTCCACGGCTGACGCGTTAATATGGGGTCGAACTCGTTTGATCCAGGGTGATCACCACCTTCGCCACGTTGGCAGATGCTTCAAGACCGCCCTTGGGTCCTTGCAAGGTAATCACAACACCTTTGTTGTTCCTGAGCTGCACACCGCCTGCGCCGCCGACCAGCGCACTGCCTGCACCGATCACGCTATAGGTGCCTGAAAAATCGCCGAGTTCGTTGATGTTATCGGCGCGCCCGACCAACTTGTTGATCGAGGCGCCGGCCGTGAGGCCGACGCTAAAACCCTGGACCGTGAACGGATAAAGGCGATGACGAAAAGACAGAGTCCCCCGACCTCCGCCCGCTCCAACGACAAATCCCGCCTTGGCGACCGTGACACGAACTGTCCCGGTGATCGCATGCGATGGCATAGTGACGCCAATGGCTGCAACGAATGCCGTCAGAGCCGCCCAGTTCGAACGACGCTTCCTCATGCATGCAGCCCCTCGGCGACCATTCTTCGTTCACTTCGCGGGAACGAGGCTCGCCGCCTCATACATGTCTCTGTAGCCGCGGGCGATCATCCTCACACCTCGCCCGATTTCCTCGTAAGCTTCATCGGGCAGATTCGCCAGCGACACGCGAAGCGACCAGTTCGGCGCTTCGAAGCCCCCACCGTTCAGCAACACGATCCCGTAGGCCTCGGCGAGGCGGAAGGCGAGATCGAGCGGGTGGATGTTCTTCTTCAGGTAGTCGACCGCGTCGTTGCCGACATTCTTGCGCGCCCAGAACTCGAAGTCGACTAGGCCATAATAGGCGTCGTAACTCGCATTTGGCGGGAGCTGAAGGCCCATGGCTTCGAGCAACGTATGGATACGTCGATGGACGATCTCCTTGCAAGCCTTCTGGTAGCGCTTCTCCTTGTCCATCATTTCGCTGAGCGAGAACAGGCTCATCATCACCTGCTGCGGCAGTGATAGCCCCGCGGTGTGGTTGAGTGCCACGTCGCGACTGTCGGCGACGATGCGATCGATGAACTTGACCTTGCGCGGCTCCAGCGTCAGAGCGCCGTAGCGCTTGTCCAGCGCTTTCAGATCAGCTGCCGGCAGCTTGGCGATCATCTTGTCGAAGATATTGTCCTCGTGCGTCGCGATGACGCCGAGCCGCCATCCGGTGCAACCGAAGTACTTCGAGTAGGAATAGACGCCGATCGTGTTGTGCGGCAATTCGCCGAGTAGCGAACGAAAATCGTCGACGAAGGTTCCATAAACGTCATCCGTCAGCAACATCAGATCAGGACGCTTGGTTTTCACCAGCTTTGTGATCTTGCCGATGGTCTCCTTGTCCATCGCGAGCCCCGTGGGATTGCCGGGATTGACGACGAAGAACGCCTTTATCTTTGGATCCTCGAGTTTCTTTATCTCGTCATCGGTGTACTGGAAGCGGTTCTCCTGGGGCGCTCTGATGTGGACGACCTTGAGATCGTAATCCTCGAGATGAGTCATCTCGAGATAGGGCGTGAAGATCGGCGTGCCCAGCGCAATCGTGTCGCCGGGGTGCAAGAGCCGGTTGGCCTTGAGCGACTTGAAGATGTAGCACATCGCCGCCGTTCCGCCCTCGACGGCGTAAAGATCGAACTTGCCAGCCGGCCGCGGCTCGCCACACATCGCCCACTGGAGATACTCCTGCACGATCCGTTCGTTGTGAACCAGAATGCGATCCGGTACCGGATAATTGTCACCGATGATCGAGTCGACGAGTTCGTGAACGAAGGCATCTGCGTCAAAGCCGAATTTCTTGACGGCGAACTTGGTCATCGCGGAAAGAAAGCCGGCGCCCGGCATGTCTGAATGTTTGTCGAGCCAGGCCTCGAAGCGAACGGCAATGCCTGCGGCATGCGGCATGCCACCGATCCCGGCTGGATGCTCCATCACACGCTTGCTTTCGGTCACGGCGAACTGTCCGAGCAGGAAGAACCCTTCCCGAGGCGTGGTCGCAATCCAGTTGGGATTGCCGCGGCCGGCATTGAGGAAGGCGGATTGGGTCGTCTTGGATGTTGCCTTCGCGAGGTTGATGAGTTCGTCCTTGATCTCGAAGGGACTCAAAGCCTCGAACTTCTTTAGCGTCTTGATGTCGGCCATGGATTTCTCCTTTTCGAGTCCATCGACGGGGTGTCATAATGGAGAAGTTGATGAGCGCGGCTCGCGGACCCGCGCTCATCGGAATTTTTCGCGGCTAGGTCAGCAGGATTACCAGCACCATTCCCCAGACCGTCAGCAGCGTGTTCCCGACCGCGTAGGTCACCGTATAACCGAGACCGGGTATCTGGCTCTTGGCACGGTCATTGATCATGCCGAGCGAGGCTGTTGTGGTGCGTGCGCCGGAGCAGGCTCCCAGCACGATGGCATCGTCGAACCGGAACAAATACTTGCCGACGTACATCGCCAGGATAAGCGGCACCGTTGTAACGGCGACGCCCCAGAGAAACAGGCTGAAGCCGAGCTGTTGTAGCCCCGCGACAAAGCCTGGTCCGGACGAGATGCCAACCACCGCGATGAACACGTTCAGTCCGACCGAATTCATGAACCAGACCGTCGATGACGGGATCCGCCCGAAGGTCGGTCGTACCGAGCGCAGCCATCCGAAGAAAAGACCGGCGATCAATACACCGCCCGAGGTGGAGAGCGTAAGCGGCACACTGCCGACCTTGTAGGTCAGCGCACCGAGCAGCGCTCCGATCGTGATCGCCGCGCCCATGAATGCCACGTCGGCCACGTCGGTCGCCCGGTCGGGATAACCCAACATCTTGGTTCCCACCGCGACGTCTTGGGTGCGCCCGACCAGCGTAACGATGTCACCGCGCTGCAACTGCGTGTTCGGCAAGATCGGAATGTTGGTCGCGGTCGCGCCACGAACAATCTTTCGCAGGAAGATGCCGCGCGCTCCTGGAAGGCGTGCCAATTGATCCAACGTCTTTCCGTCAACGTCTTTGTTGGTTACGTAGACGTCCAGACCTTCGATCGGCACCGCCAGCAGTTCCCGATCATCAACTTCATCGGCACCGGCACCAACGAGACTTACCAACACTTCGCGGCGTCCGGCCACCGCCACGATGTCCCCAGCGTGGATCACCGTGTCTGCCGCCGCATCCTGGATCTTCCCGTTCCGCCGAATGCCCTGCACAAATACGCGCTGGTCTGGAATTAGCGCCTCGGCCTCTTGTGGCGTCTTGCCGACAACAGGTCCACGTTCCTTCACGCGGTACGCCCGCAACTCGAACTGGTGCCAGGCCGTGCCGGGACCGCCGGCTTCCATCTTGCCACCTTGCTTCTCCTCATAGCGTTTGCACGCTGCCTCGAGGTCGATGCCAAGGAGCGCCGGACCGATCAGCGCGAGAACAATGGCGGATCCGACGGTTCCGAAAATGTAGGTGACGGCGTAGGCCACCGGCATCGCATCCAGCAATTTTTTGGCTTCCTCGGGCGGCAGGCTGAGGCGGTTGATCGCATCCGTCGCCAGGCCCATCGACGCGGAGATCGTCTGCGATCCGGCATAGAGTCCCACGGCCGAGCCGACGCTATAACCCGCCAGTTTCGCGCCCAAATAGGCCGCCCCCAGACAGAAGAAGCACACCACGACGGCAAACAATGCTTGTGGGATTCCGTCCTGCGCGATGCCGCGCACGAATTGCGGCCCGACGCCGTACCCGATGGCGAACAGGAACATCAGAAAGAAAACCGGCTTGAGAGGACTGCCGATCTTGATCTCAAGCTGCCCGATGATCACCGCCGCAATCAGCGTCGCGGTTACCGCTCCCAGACCAAGGCCCTTGTAGGTGAACGAGCCAAAGTAATATCCGAGGGCCAAGGACAGGAAGATCGCAATCTCCGGATAGCTGCGAAGCGTTTGCACGAACCAATCAATCATGGCGTCATCCTCCCTATCGACGGGCTTCGCTATTCCGCGGCCGCCTTGATCCCGTGCGCGCGCAAATGGCGACCACCGAGCGTCGCCAGGGCCTCGGGACGCACGAGCTTCAGGCCCTCCGTGGCGTCGTAGCCATGGATCTCCTTCACATCGAGTTTCCGCATGAAGTCGATGGTTTCCCGGGTGATGACCTGTCCAGGAACCATGATCGGGAAGCCGGGCGGATAGGGAATGACGAAATTCGCCGAGACCAGGTCAGGGCCGTTCTTCAACCGGCGGTCGATCTCTGGATCCCTCAGGCGGATGTGCTCGCATCCCGCTTCATCATAGGCGGCATAAAAGCCGCTGCGAATGTCGCCCTCGTTGGTTCTGTCTCCGGCATCGCCGCGGAAACCATCATGGAAGTGCGAGAAGTTCGGTAAATCAGGTACATCCGTCATCAGGCTCTTCACGCGTTCAGCGAACGCGCTTGCGGCGTTGACGCCGCCCTTGCTCAGATCGCGCTCGATCTCGCGACTGATCTCGGCGAGCACACGGATCAGATGGGCAACGTCGCTGCGGGTATTGTTGATGTTGGATTGGATCAGTACGGAATTTCGCGAGGTCTTGTTGACCTGGATCCCGTAGCGGTTGGCCAGGATACCCTTGAACTGCGTGCCGTCGAAACCGGCGGTGCCGCATACCAGAGTGAGACGGGTCGGATCGAGACAAAATTCGTCCTCTTTAAGGCTGTGCAGAACCTGCCCCCAGTTGATGCCCGGGGCCAGGAAATCGGTGAAGCCGCTGGAGCGGAATTCCGACGGCACCATCTTGTCGGCGCCGAGCACGCTGAAATATTTCGAGATCAGCGGATTGACGGCAACCGCCTTGCGGATCGCGAAGGCGATCTCGATGGCATTGGCGACCAGTCCGTATCCTTCCAGCTCCATCTGGCGGCGCGCTACATCGAGGCTTGCGATCAGCTGCTGATTGGGGCTGGTCGATGCGTGGGTGAAAACGGCCTCGTGGAACTGTGCCTCCACCGTGTGGAAATCTACGTCCTTGACGAACAACATCGAGCCTTGCCGGATCGCGGACATCGATTTGTGCGTGGAGTTGGTCTGATAGACGCGCAGACGGATCTGTCGCGGATCCGGCAGCAGCCGGGTGTTTAACAAAACGTCGTCCGAGGGATTGTCGCCGAGAAAGGCGCGATGCTTCTCATAGGCCGCGATCGATTTGGGATCATGCATCCACGCCTCGATGTCGTTGGCGGCACCCATTGCGGTGCGCGGGCGCAGGAACGGCGAGAAGCGCGCAAAGCCGAACCAGGCTTCATCCCAGAGGAAGATCAGGTCGGGCTTGATCGCCAGACATTCTTCCATCACCCGGCGGGTGTTATAGATGTGGCCGTCGAAGGTGCAATTGGTCAGGTCCACCATCTTGACTCGATGCAGCCGGTTGTCAGCCTTCAGGTTTAGCAGTGCTTGCTTGATAGTCTTGAGCGGCACAGCGCCATACATCGAATATTCCGTCATCGGGAAGGCTTCGACGTAAAGAGGCTGTGCGCCCGCCAGCACCATGCCGTAGTGATGTGATTTGTGGCAGTTGCGGTCGACAATCACGATGTCGCCTGGACCGATCAGGGCCTGCACCGCCATCTTGTTGGAGGTCGATGTGCCATTGGTGACAAAGAAGACATGGTCAGCTCCAAAGGCGCGCGCCGCTTTCTCTTGAGCCTTCTTGATATTGCCGGTCGGCTCGAGCAGGCTGTCGAGACCTCCCGTGGTCGCGCTGCTCTCGGCGAGGAAAAGGTTCGGACCATAGAATTCGCCCATGTCGCGAATCCAGTCCGACCTGAATACCGACTTGCCGCGGGCAATAGGGAGCGCGTGGAAAGTTCCGATCGGGCGCTGGGCGTATTTCTTGAGATTGTCGAAGAACGGCGTTTCGAAGCGATCCTGGACACCTTCGAGGATGGCGAGATGCAGTTCGAGCAGTTCTTCCACCGAGTAGAAGATGCGGCGAACGACATCGGCCTCGGGATTGCCGGCCAACTGCTCCACCTCGCGATTCGAGACCAGATAAACGTCGAGTTCGGGGCGAATGCGCTTCAACGTGCGCGCGAGTCCCAACGCCGAATCGGACGTCTCCGGGCGTTCCATCGAGGCCATCACGGAGCGCAACACCGGCGCGTCATGCCGGGAGCGCTGCGCAAAACCTTCGTTGACGATGACGGCAGCAAGATCGGGGTTGATCATAGCTGCGCAGAATGCATCCTCGAAACTCCCGGTAAATACCGGCTCGTAAATGAAAGCATCCACCGAACGGCGCAACTTCCTCCACTCGGCGGCGAGGTTAGACCAGTTCGTGGACGGGATGCCGGTGACAATCAGAGTTTCGAAGTACGGCCGCCGCGAACTGGTATCGCCAAATCCCGGCGGCAGCAGATCCGGCATTTCAGTATCGGCATCTGCATCGGGATCCCAATCGCCGGCATGCTGGCGAAACGAACGCGTCTGTAGCGCTTGCGTGATGCGCGTCACCAACGCGAGCGTACCAACCGCGTCACCCATGGCTGCGCGCTCCTTCAGCGTCGCCATCAGACGAGGGCCGGGATAGGCATGGTATTCTTCGGTGACCCCCAGCTGAGAAAGTTTTTCTTCGAAGCCGCTGCGATCTCCGGCGCCGCTCGACCATGTTTTCGCCGCATCCAACAATCCGCGCCATTCGTCCGCCCGCGCGCCGGGGCCGAAGAAAAACTGATCGATCCGACGTTCCTGAGCTCGCTGCGCCATGGCCGTCCTCCCAACTGATCTGCGGTTGGGCGAACCTAGTCGGCGATGCGCGAACCGAGTCTTGATTTAAATCAAGTCCCGCGTACGCGACGGCCGCTAATCCTGAGGCCCTGACTGCAAAGCAACAACACGATCGCGAGCAATGCTACCGGGACAGCGAGGCTGTAAGCACGCGTCACTTCCGTCATGATCGCGCCAACGGCGGCTCCGACTCCAAAAGCGATGCACATTGCGCCGAACACGTAAGGCCGGCGAAACGGTTTCGTCTCCGAGCTTCCTGCAAAAGCGGCGAACAAGCCTTCGATGGTGTAGCGAAAATTGCTCGTCGCCATGACGGAGCTGTAATTCCATCCTTCCACCTTCGGGAAGCTTGACGTCTGGAAAGCGGCGACGAAGGAAAGGCCAAGCGTGCCGGCCACTCCCGGCAGCCGGTTATGCAAGATCGCGATAACGAACAGGAAGACGATCTCGGTCACGACGCTGATCTCCGGAGCCTTGCCCGGCGCAAATTTTCGCAAGCACGACGCCATAATCACGCCGAACACAAACGCGAATAGCGGAGGTACATAATGGAGCGCCTTGCTCCATTCTCCCCCGGTCAGATAGACCCACAGAAACACCAGATTGGCGGTCTGCGCGTTGGCGAAAGCCCGATGAACGATCCAGGTGTAGGCATCGAGATATCCACCGGTCAACGCCAGCAGGCTGGCGATCAGCAGCGCCTCCTCGCGGGGAAACAATACGGCGGCAGCCTGCTGGACCGACACGATGGAATTCCGTTGAACGATCGATTTGGACAGAGAAACAGAAATCGCCGAGAAAATGATCGTGGCGGCGGACGCTGGCTTGACATGAATCAATGACCTTGAATGAGCGAGATCTGAACGTGCGGGTTCTGGGCTTGAGGATATCGCCTGTGAATACTGTCAGATGGGTCATTTCGACTGCGCCAGAAATTTTCCTGCTTCTCGCAGTCGCACTCGGAACGTTTTTCGGGCGGCTCCAAGTCAAGGGATTTTCGGTAGGTGCTACGGCCTGCACACTGGTCGCGGCTGTGTTGCTCGGACAACTGGGAGACTTCGTGATCCCTCCGCTG
>Ga0209624_10002461_pt1 | contig 13685 bp, 9 predicted proteins | sample JacPinW_OM2H0_O1_FD_188565 | JGI IMG/M metagenome (GOLD analysis project Ga0209624, IMG submission 188565) | Forest soil microbial communities from Algoma, Ontario, Canada - Jack Pine, Ontario site 1_JW_OM2H0_O1 (SPAdes) (version 2) | ecosystem: Environmental > Terrestrial > Soil > Boreal...
GCGGTAGACGATGTGTGACAGAGACCATAAGGCTCTGATCAGAGTTTCAAATGACAAACTCTGTAGATGGCTATTCAGCGGTGCAATGGTCCAGGCGCGAGCGGTCAGCGCGGTTTATGGCGCCCCCGGAGTCATTCCTTAAGGTGGTACCGCCGAAAGGTGCCGCCAAGACCGGAGTAAAAAAGCATCGCTGCGTGCTCATTGCCGTATTCCTCTCTCCCCCATCGGTCTCCATTTCGCGTCTCCAGGTCGGTGAAGAGATTTTTCTTCTGCTGAGTCCTCAGTTGAGAGCAGTCCAAATATCCGGCCACCAGTCCGTTGAGATTAGCCTTTTGAGCGACGGCGTCGTCGCCAGAGTTAACGGCGTTCCATGTGACGCGGCCACCGAACATCCTCGCCATAGTGTTTGCTTTGCGTCCATGAGCCGCGAGCACGACTCCTCGAGCGTAGCCCGTGGTGACCCACTCCTTCGCGATCTCGGTGCTCGCCTCGGCATAGCCCGAGCCAATGGCCCAAAACTCGCCAAATAGTCCTCCGATGGCGACGCTTCCTGAACCTAGGAAAAAGGCGGCCGCCTCCAGCAAGCAACCCGTTGCCATCGTCTCAGTCGCAAGCCCAAGAACCGTACTGACCTCATCCAAGACCCAGAAGGAATGTTCGAATCTTCTGCCGTTCTTGCCGTAATCCGGGGAGTCGGGTACTTGCCACAGCTTCGGTGTATCTGCCATTTTCAATTCTCCTTAATTTGCCTTTTTTGGCCTTACGCTTTCCCCCGATAGTCGAGGAAGATGGCGCAGCCAAAGCCCCCCGACTTCCACTGCGCCTCCCCCGGGTAGCGCCAGAGACCGGAATTACTCGGCTCTACTGTGAATATCGAAATCGGAAGGAAAAAGACGACACATGACCTGGAAAGAAAAAGTGTGGGGGCAGTTATTGACGAGGAGGATTGAGACCGGCGAGTTGGCGAGCGCTACGGGTATCAGGGTGATCGGGGCCGAGTGCGTTTTGCAGCTGTTCCGCTGCCGAGCGGGCAGTCGCACCAGCTTCGTCCCTTTTGCCCTGGGCATCGAGGGCACGGGCTAGAGCCAAGTAGGCACGACCCAGATAGCTCGAAAATGTTCCAAGCTGGGCATCTGCCTGCAACTGACTGACGGCTTGTGCGGCGTCTGCCGCCGCGTCGTTTTGTTGACCAAGTTGCAATTCGATCTCAGATCGGCGTACGAGAAACGTGCGCAAGTAAAACGCGCCGGCGCGACCAGCTTTCACCGAGGCTTCCGCAATCGTAACCGCTTGATTCGCCAACTGCAGAGCGATGCGGATGTCACCGCGCGCCTGCGCGTTAAGAGCCTGCTGCGACGCCAGGGCCGCGAATGCGATATGCCCGTCGGGAAGCCTCCCTTGCAAGCGCTGCTCGACTTCGGACAGCATCTGGTCCGCGTGCGGGAGGTCGCCTAGGCCGCGATAGATGGATGCCCGCAACAACAGTGCTTGGCTGATCGCGGTGTTGTCGCCCTCCTTGCGAGCCTTCGCGTATCCCCGCTCTGAGTAATCGGCTGCTTCCCTGAGCCGGTCGAGCTCGAACAGGACGCGGCCATAGTTGACGAGTGACATCGGCGACACGGTCTGCTCGCCCTGGTTGTCGCGGCCGATTGCCATCGAGCGGCCAAGGGCCTTTTCCGCCTCAAGTGGTCGCCCATCGACCGTTAGCGCGACGCCCCAATTGTTGAACACCGTACCTGCCCGTTGCGTGTCATCGCGGCCCAGCGCAGCTAGGCGCGCCGCCGCTTGCCCGAACGCGGTATTTGCCTCCTGCAAGCGCCCAGCGTCACTGTAGGCCCCGGCCAAGGTTATGCTGGTGTTGAGTTCCATCACATCGGACCGGTAGGGCCATTGGTTCAAGAGACGCTCCGCGGCTTGCGCTCGTGCGATGCCCTCGCTTGCGTCACCACGGTTTTGCGCGATTTCGCTGCCCAACAATAAGCAACTAACTCGATCGAGAGCGAACATCGGTTCGTTGGGAAGCTCCTGGATCCCCTGCTGAAAGAGCATCTCGCTGCGTGGGAGATCAGTCCCTCGCGACAGTACTTGCGCCAAACCGCACAACGCCCTGGCACGAATGGATGACTCCGGCAGGGCAAGCGAAAGCCGGTGCGCCTCTTCCAGCAATTCGCGGGCTTTTTCGTATTCGCCCTGGACGGTGTATTGGCGGCCGATCGAAATGAGCAGTTCCACGCGATCGGCGTCGCTTCCGCCGTGCTGCCGTCCGACTATGTGTTCCGCGCGGGCCAGCAGTTCGTCGACGGTAAAGGGCTTGCCCGAGGGCGCCAAATCGGAGAGGAGTAGAGTATTGAGATCGTTGATCGCTTCCGCACGGGAAAGTTGGCGGAATGCGAAGTCGCGCTGCCGGCGTGCGGTACCGGCTTGAAACAGGGTACCGGCGACGCCCGCCACCGTCGCCGCGAGGGCTAATGCCGTGAGCGCCACCGCCGTCCGATTCCGGCGTACGAACTTGGCCGCGCGATACGTGAGCGCGTCTGGTCGCGCACTGATCGGTTCATGTCTTAGGTATCGTCGCAGATCATCCGCCAGCGCCGTAACTGACACGTAACGTTCCTGCGGATTCTTCTTCAGCGCTTTGGCCACGATCGTATCGAGGTCTCCTCGCATTAACCGGCTGAGCTTCTCGGGGGTGGTGGCGCGTCTGGCTGCGTTGGTCGTGGTTTCCTTGGCGTTTGTCCTCGCCGGGATCACAATTCCCGAGGGGCGGGTGGGCTCAGTATCGACGATGGCTTTAACCAAGTCTGCCGGAGAATGGGGGCCGCTGCCGGCTGGGTGCTGTCCGGTCAACAACACATACAACAGCACGCCCAGCGCATAAACATCCGTGGCGGTCGTCACCGGCGCGCCGGTCACTTGCTCGGGGGCGGCATATTCCGGCGTCATGGCCCGACCCCCTTCGAGCGTGAGCAGTGTCGCCAATCCCTCCTGGCCTTCTGCTTCGAGTAGCTTGGCAATGCCGAAATCCAGCAGTTTGACCTGTCCGTCCTTGCTCACCAGCACATTCGACGGCTTGATGTCCCGGTGCACAATCAAATTGGCGTGTGCATGCGCAACCGCAACCAATACGTCGAGGAAGAGGCGGACCCGTGCCTCCACGTTGAGCATGCGGTCGTCACAATACCGGTCAATGTGGTCGCCCTCGACATACTCCAGAATGAGATACGGCTGCTCGGCGGGAGAAACACCCGCATCCACCAGTTCCGCGATATGCTCATGGGCCAACCGCCCAAGAATTCTGCCTTCACGTTTGAACCGCAGTTCACCCCCACGGCCGGACAAGGCGACGCTCAAGAACTTCACTGCCACTCGCCGTTCGAAGCGCCCGTCGCTGCGCTCGGCCAGCCAGACGCTTCCCATTCCACCCTGGCCAATCTGGGAGATCAGCGTGTACGGGCCAATGGTCTGGCCCGCCGGTCCTGGCGCATTAGGTGGCGCGGCCGGGCTCTTCTCCAAAAAGCCTTCTTGTGCCAGTATCCGGTGTTCCTCGAGAAGTGCTTTCACCTGCGCAGCCAGCGCGGGATCCCGCTCGGCCAGCGAGGACAGCCAGGCGGTGCGCTCATCGTCGGTCATGGCGAGCGCCTGGTCCAGATATGGGCTTAACACCTGCCAATGATCGGGGCGAAGTGTGGACATGGACTCCTCAAAGCGACAAATCTGGGCGAATTTTCCGATGCAGATAAATGCGCGCTTTCTCCCAGTTTCGCTGCACTGTTCGTTCCGATATGTCCCGCATGGCGGCAATTTCCGCGAATGAGAACCCACAGAAGAACCTCAAGTCAACAACCTCAGCGAGGGCGGGCTCGACTTTGACCAGTTCGTCCAATGCTTCGCTGATTTGGACAAGCTCAGGGTGGTCGACAGCGTTCTCCATCGCGATGGTGTCGAGCGAAGTAATCTCGAATAGGCCGCCGCGCTTCTGGGCGTGCCGCTCCCGGGCATGGTCGATGACCAGTCCCCGCATGACTCGCGCCGCATAGCCCATGAATCGCGCCCGGTCGGGAAACGATGGACCCTCGCGTCCAGCCATGTCCAGATACGCTTCGTGCAGGAGGGTGGTGGCGCTAAGGCTGACGGGTGACCCTTGCCGTGCCAGTTCACGCTTGGCCAGTCGATGCAGTTCTGAATACAGGGCAGCGAACAACCCTTCTGCGGCGGGACGGTCTCCTCGCTCGGCTGCGACAATAAGCGACGAGATTGCCCTCCCCACTTCAGCCTCCCGGCCAATTCCCACGGCGTGACCTTGATCTTCAAACGGCGACAGCTTCTCGCAGATCGGAAGGATAGTCAAGCGGCCCATCAGTGATTGTCAGTGATTGTCGTTAGAAGCACATGATATGTCCGGTTGAGATAGCAAGTGAAGTGTCCGCTTTGCAGGCGGCGAGGGTAGGAGACCATGGAAGACATGGTGACTTACATGCAGGCCGCAGTGGAGCGAACGATGAAAGTACAGGAAGTGATTTTTGCGGTCTATGGCGAAGAAGATCACGTGGTGGCAAGCAGCCGAGATCATCGGGATCAGCGACCGGCAGATGCGGCGCTGGCGGGAGCGTTATGAAAAGTTCGGTTTCCGGGGTTTGTTTGACCGGCGGCGGGGAAAGCCGTCGCCCAAGCGGGTGGCAGTGGCGGTGGTGGAGAAAGTTCTGGGGCTGTATCGGGAGAAGTATTTCGATCTGAACGTACGACACTTTGACGAGAAGCTGCAAAAGGATCACCAGGTGGAGATCAGCTACAGCTGGGTGAAAGGGATCCTGCAAGCGGCGGGGATGGTGGCCAAGGGGCGGAAGCGTGGGGTGCATCGCAAGTTGCGTCCGCGACGACCGTTGCCGGGATGCTGCTTGCACCTCGACGGCAGCGAGCATCGCTGGTTTCAGGATGAACGCTCCCACGTTGCTTGAAGTGGTATCCGGTTATTTGTCTCTCCCGGTTTATGTCTGTCAGAATCTCCGTCTGCTTCACGAAGACAACCGCTCTTTGGACCGCCTCCAGGTTCTTGCGACTTATCTCGCTGGAGTCTTTCATCGCAGCCCATTGATGGCCGATCCGTATCCAAGTCAAGATCGAGAACACGACGTAGATTAAGGGTAAGAATAGACATTACCCACTCGCCGTGCGTGAGCCACGGGTTAGACAGAGGCATTTTGCAAAGCTCCCAAAGCCGACATTGTAAAGCGCGAGTAGCAAGGAAGCTTCGGCGCTCGCGAAAAGTTGACCACGTCTGCTTTCCAAAACTGACCCAGGCAATCTGTAAGCAGAGTTTCAAAACTTCAAGTCTGTCCGCAAGGGCGTCACCTGGGATGGGCACACGTGGGCGGGGCAGCGATTTTGACTACTGTTTGGAAATCGCTGCGCGAAGTATCGTAACGACCTGCTCGACGGTTCGGCTGGCGGTATCAATCACAATATGCTCGCGGTTCCATGGGCGGTAGTCTCGTGAGACTACATCTTGCCAAGTAAGGGATCGCGATCTGGCAATGTCGGATATGCGTGTTTCCACTCGATGCTGATGTTCTTTGGTGTCAGAACAGGTGACCTCGATTTCAACGGCAGATACCTGTGCACGGTTCGCGACTTCGACCCACGCATCGCGGGAGAGCGGAATAGGATTCACTGAGTCTGCAATCACTGTCCTGCCGATACGGAGATTGTCCGCGGCGACTGCGTTGCCCACCCGATAGCCAGCATCGTTGATTGGGGAGCGCAGTACCCCTGAATCCAAAATCGCCTCCTCGATAGAATCGATACGCACATGAACTGCACCTAGCTGGCGGGCAAGTTCTCGCGCAATGGTCGTCTTTCCTGTACCTGGCAGGCCGCCAAGGATGATCAGCATAGGGAGTTCCCAGTATATTCTTGGCTCCATCGCTCCTTCGATAAAGCTCGGTTTGTCGATCCGAAACTGATCCGCTATCTTCCAAGCTCGTAGTCAGACCTGGAACAACCGCGCGAGCCGATAGCTTTGAGCTAGAGTGATGGTTTTGCGGTGAGCCGGAGGTTTGCTTGGCCCCGGAGAGGAGTGGAGTCCGCTCCAGGGCGTGAACTTCTGGAGCAATCACCTCCCATGAACCCTCTCGAAGATGCTGCAAGCCAAGTCGAAAAGCAAGACGCCAAGCAGTGGAGACAATTCGGTTCGCCTGCCGCGGACACGCCAATGCTTGCTGACAGGCTGCGCGGAGCGCTTTCGCCCCAGCAAGCGCGCCAAAACGGGAGATGATAAGACCGGTGCACGAAAAGGCTCCGACTTGGAGCGAAAGCATGCAGCAGCCTTCTTAGAGACCACCCGCCACTCGCAAAGCGAATGACGATTGACTGCCTGCTCCTGAAAGCATGGCTCCTGACCAGAAAGTACAATGATAAAGACGTGGCCCCAATTGTAGATCGTTGGCCATCAGCGGCGTAGCTGCCTTGGCGAAAAACTCAATCGCTCCTTGCCTTCGAAGGTTGTAATAGAAGGAAAGATTTGCGAAGTCAAATGATTTGGGTTTCGAGAGGGAAAGATTGTCGCAATCCTTCCAGAGTTTTCGCATTCCTCGCCACGCTCGCGACACATTCAAGTACCTCCGCGATTTGCGCGCATGGCTGCGAGAAAACCGCGTGAAGGCTCGGCTTTAAAGTCCGACAACGCCTCAGTTCCCTCTCAACTCGATCGAGTCGGGCTTGGTCTGTCGTGGTTTGATCATTCCTGCTTCGCCGCCTCAGAGTTGAGCGGAGCAACCAGAATAGCAACGTGGCTGTCCGCGAGAGCATAATTCAACGTGGGAAGATCATCCCTGATGATTCTCTGATACTGCGTATCCACTTCAGCGATCTCCGTTTCAAACGTCTTAAGCAACTCCAGTTGAGTATCAGTCGGGGCAAAGTCAGCACCCCCAGCGACGTCGGCCCCTCCGGTCCCGACCTCTGCGTTAAGCCAGATCAGGTTGAGATAAACGTTATAGGGCTCCACGAAGTACTTGTCATCGCTGTTGAGCAGCGCCGGAGATGCCAACCGGGATTCGACGGCATATAGTTTTTTCCCCAAGTCTTCTGCGGCTTTCAAGAGCTCGGCTTTGCGTTTTGCCCGAGCATCGTCCAATACCGGTGGAGGCGCGGCGGCGGACTCCGCACCCTCGTAGTCATCCTCGTTGGCCTCAAGCTTCTCCTTTTCTTTTTTCTTAGCCGGACGAAGCATCGTTTCGATCACCTCAATTTGCTTGCGAAGCCACTCGATTTGATTAACGGAATCGGAAACGCGGTCAATGTCGGCGCAGATCCGGAGCAGGGTGTTCACAGAGAGCTCAATGTCCGCATCGGACCCAGGTGCCCGAGGATCGCGCAAGATGGTAAGAGGTTGTGTGAAGGCCCGTTCTTCGATCTTGAGGCGTACGGTGTAGGTTCCAGGCGCAACAATGGGACCAGCCTCGGCCGACTTGGTTCCCCAGTGAGTGATCGGCCGTGAATCTGAATCGCGGAAGCGCGGTTCCTCCCAAATGTGAGGATTGTCCGGGGCTAGTGTGCGGAGCGCAATCACGCGAGGAGATTCATAGCGCAGGTCCCAAGGCACACGATTTAAGCCCTCGCGACCCTTGGTTTCGAGCGTTCTGACCACCTTCCCGTCCGAGCCCAAGATCTCGACGTGGATCGGATTTTTCGGCGCGCTCTTGAGTGAGAAATTGAGCATAGCTTTGCCGCCGCGCGTAAAGCGGTAACTCTGTCGGGGCGCAAACAGAATCACCGGGACGTCAGTGTGATTTTTGGCCAGCTGTTCCAGCGGCGTAATGTCATCCAAAATGTAAAGCCCTCGTCCGTAGGTGGAAATCACCAGATCATGAAACTCTTTCTGAACTACGGCCCACGTCACAGGTGCATGCGGTAATCCTGTCTCCAGAGCAGTCCAGTGGCTTCCGTCATCGAGTGAGTAGTAAAGACCATTTCCCGTACCGGCAAAGAGCAGGCCTTCGCAATTAGGATCTTCGGCGATGGTGCGAACGTAGGACAAAGAATGCTTCGGCAGGGTTCCGCCGATTTGCCTCCAGCTCGTGCCGAAATCGGTGGTTTTATAGACGAAGGGATCACGATTGTCCACAAGATGAAGATCAACACTGATATAGGCGACCGCTGGGTTGAAGTTTGAAGGCGCAATGCTCGTGATAGTACCCCACGAAGGTAGCCCGGGAATATTCTTGCTGACGTTGATCCAGTGCGCGCCATCATCGGTGTGCCACACCTGACCATCGTTGGTTCCCGCCCAGATGAGTCCTTTCTGGATCTTCGACGGAGCGATGGCGAATACAACTTCTCCGTAGAATTGCCCGAGGTTGTCTCCGACGATTCCTCCTGAAGGAATGATGCGAGACGGGTCCTGGGTAGAAAGATCAGGACTGATAACCGACCAACTCTGGCCGCCATTCGAGCTTTTAAAGATCACTTGGCAGCCGTAGTAAACGGTGTTGTGGTCGAATGGATCGATGGCCAGCGGCGCGGTCCAATGACAACGATACTTGATTGCGTTGGGTGGTGAATCCAAAGTATGCATCCACGGACTTACGGAGCGCGCGTGCTTGGTCCGTGCGTCCCAGCGGGTTACTTTGTTCCCATAACAAGTGGCCCACACCACGTTAGGATCGGCTAAATCTGGAACGGTGAAGCCCGATTCGCAACCGCCCATCTCGCGATCCCAGCCGGTTTCCCGGGAATCCACGGGGACGCTGGGGCCGCGCATGTTTCCGTCGTCTTGCATATTGCTATAGAAGTAGTAAGGAATCTGATTGTCGACATCGACGTGGTACATCTGGCCGATGGGCAAAGTAACCCGGTGGAAACCACGGCCGTGTACAGTCGTAATGCTCAAGCCGCCATCATCGGTGATCACGAAGCGGTCCGGGTTAGTAGGGTCGATCCAGATGTCGTGGGTGTCTCCGCCCCAATGGACTTCCTTAAAGTTCTCGCCTCCGTCGAGTGATTGGTGGAAGGAACTGTTGGCTACCAGCACTTCGTTGTCGCTGCCTGGCGAAATTGCCAGCCGAATGTAGTAGCCCGCACGTCCAATCAATGCTCGCTGGTAATTGATGGCCTTCCAGTGTTCGCCTGCGTCGTCGGATCGCCAGAGTGAACCCTGGTCCTTTGTCTGAATCAATGCAAAAACACGATTTGAATTGGTGGGGGCAACTGCGACGTCGATCTTCCCCAGCGGGCCATGAGGTAGACCATGTTCTTCGAGTCGAGTCCACTTTGTTCCGCCGTCGTGAGACACGTAGATTCCGCTGCCAGGGCCGCCGCTCAATTCCGCCCAGGTATGCATCTCCACTTGCCACATGCCAGCAAATAAGGTGTGCGGATTGCGAGGATCGATCGAGAGGCCAGAGCAGCCCACGTTTTCTCCAGCGAAGAGAACACGCTCCCAATGCTGACCTCCGTCGGTCGTGCGAAAGACTCCACGCTCTGGTTGCGGTCCGGTCGTGCGCCCCAGAACGCAGGCAAAAACGATGTCGGGATTCGACGGATGGATCACGATGCGGCCGATGCGACCGCTCTCCGGCAGCCCCATGTTGATCCACGTTTTGCCCGCATCGGTCGATTTGTAGATTCCATTGCCTGTCACGTCGCTGTCCCGTATCACCCACGCCTCGCCAGTTCCGGCCCAGACTGTGCTCGGATCAGAAGGAGACACGGCCAGAGAGCCGATTGCGGCGACGGGTTGCTTGTCAAAAATTGGCGTCCAGTGATTTCCGCCATCCGTCGATTTCCAGACTCCTCCAGATGCAGCTCCCGCGTAGTAAGTACTCGCATCTCCGGGCACGCTCGCCACGGCCGCGATTCGGTTCCCCGCCTTGGGACCCACAAAGCGGAATCGAAACTGTCCTTCTTCATCGGAGCCCGGTTGTTGCGCACGCGCGGAAACCATACTGCCCAGCATTGCAATCGCAGCAAGCCGGAGCGCCATTTTTCTGATGACCATCCCTCGAATCCTCCCGTCAGACCAGCGTGCATCTTACCTGTCTGAAAGCAAGAGGCCAAGTCGAGCTACGCGAGAATCCCACTGATGGAGAATCAGGAGCAAGGGCGAGATCCTTTCGACGGTCTAGTGGTTCGTGGTATCAGGTTTGGCGGGTGCGGTGAAGTAATCGGGGAAGATCAAAGGTGCTCCGCCTTAGGCGTCGGGATGATAGGGGTTCCGGGCACTAAACGGATCATGTGATGCCCAGCCCGATGCTTTGCAACTCCCTTTGCTGGATGGAACTTCCAAGGAAGTATGGCGGAGAGGAGGGTTCGAACCCTCGGTACAGGTGTTAGCCCGTACAACAGTTTAGCAAATGGATCATTCTCGCCGCCCTCACCCATTTTCAAGGGCTTAGAGTCGAAGACCTTACCTCTGCGTCGGACTCAGGGCCTCTGACTCGGCACTTATTGTGCTCCACTTTTGATCCAACGATAAAGGAACCAAGCCGCCTGGTTGCTTCGCCTGCGCCTCGCTGAACACGCCCGCAATTTCATACTCTCCACACCAGAGTTCGTTCGGGTTCTTAGGCTCGGGAAGCTGCTTCATGGTTACCCTCTTTTGGGCTGTCACATATTTGCTCGCTACAGAATTACGATGTGCGGAATTGACTTACCTCAAACAATTGCTTCTCTCCTGGACACAACCGCTAGGTCAGGATGCTGTGGGTCGAAGTTATATCGATGGGAGCAATCCAGCATCCAGCAAAAACCTTTTGCGAGGGCGCGCCGAAACCTGAGCACGTGCGGAGCCAACCGAAGTTTCTGAGTATCGTCACTGCAAAACCGCTCCGAACTACGATTTTCGATTCCCGCAGCGGGGCACCTATCACAAACTGCTAAGGCACGAAGTTCCTGGTTGAGAACTGCTGCTCGAGCGGAATCAGCCGACGCGCCTGCTCTCTGGCGAGGCTAATCTGCTTTTCAGTGAGAACCTTTTCGATCGAATGCAGTAACTCTTTCCCTCGGGGATCGCCTGCGTTCGCCGCCGCGCTGATCCACGAATAAGCGGCTACCGAGTCTTTTCGCGTGCCCCGGCCTTCGGCATACATGTAGCCGAGCTTGATGCGCGCCCCAGTCTGTCCTTGCGCTGCGGCCTTTTGAAACCAGGCAAAGGCAGCGGCATCGTCCTGCTTCACTCCCTCGCCGCGCAGGTATAGGTCGGCTAGATTGTTCTCTCCGAGCGGGTTTCCCGCTTCGGCAGCCTCGCGATACCACGTGGCCGCGTTTGCGGGATTCCTATCGCATCCCAGCCCTTCATCGTAGAAGTAGCCCAGATTGGTTTGGGCGCTGCTGTCGCCGGCCTCCGCGCCTTTTTGAAACCAGCGGAAGGCTTCATCATTGTCCCGCCGTACGCCTTTGCCTTCGGAATAGAGAATCCCTAAGTTGTAATAAGCGCGGATGAAATGCTGATCGGCGGCTGCGCGCAGCCAGTGTTGCGCCGCACCGTAGTTCACCCGCGTCCCCCATCCATTGATGTACATAACGGCGAGATTCACCTGCGCCGGAGCGTAACCGTGCTGCGCCGCACGCTGGAACCACTCCACAGCTTTCTTCTGGTCGTAGTCCGGGCCAATGGACAGCACGGATGCAATTCCCGTCTGATTCTCCTCGAAGGCCTGTCCCTCCGCAGCCATCCGCTGAACCACTGCACCGTCGCAGACGGCCGCTCCACTTCCCACCAGCCGCGAGACGACGGCCTGGCTGCACTGTTGATTGGGTGTACTCTGCGCGCAAATGCTGGCGCACGTTACCAGCCCGATCAGGAGAACGAAATAACGAGTCAGTGCTCTTCGAATCTTGACCCCTTTCATAGTCCCTCCGGCCGCGGGTTGTGATTTCACCCGAGCGTGGACCAAATTTGCCGCGAGGTCGCCACCGTTGCAATGCTCGCAGGCTCATTCGCAAGTACAGATTGCGTCATTTCCGCGAACAGGGAACCTCATCGAGTAAAAACCTGATGACAAAAGACTTATTCGACCGTCCATTGAAACAAGAACGGATCTGCCGACGTAAACTGAGTACGATTCCGAAACCGCTGTGACCGCAGATGACAGGGAATGGTTCAGATCGGGCGCGCTTTGGTCCCTTTGAGGTTGACCTGCACACCCACGAACTTTGGAAATTTGGTACCCGGATGAGGTTGGTGGGCCAGCCTTTTGAGATTCTGGCTTTCCTGCTCAGCAGGCCAGGCGAACTTGTCACGCGAGAGGAACTACGCACTCGGCTCTGGCCAGCCGATACGTTCGTGGATTTCAATCACGGCCTTAATGCCGCCATGAACAAACTGCGTGAAGCTCTCAGCGACTCGGCGGAGAGTCCGCGTTACATCGAAACGCTCCCGCGGCGCGGCTACCGTTTCATCGCGAAGGTGGAATGGCTCGAGGCGAAACCAGCCGGGCTGCCGACCGCACCTCCAGATCCTGCGCCTTTTCTGCCAGATCCTTCCCGGCAAGCTCAAGTCGACGTCGCGTTCGATGCCCCACCAAATCCAGCATTTGAGGAAACTCCCATTCGGCGCGGGGTCCCTCTGTACCTGATGGGTGCAGGCGTACTGTTCACTTTACTTTTGACTGCGGCGCTTATTTCCAGGTCTGTGTCGGGATACAGGACGGATAGGGCCACTCCTCCGATGCTGGAGTGCACCCGTCCGCTGATGTCGATTCCCAACACCAACGCTCCCGCCTTTTCTCCCGATGGAAACTCTGTCGCCTTCTACCGACAACACTCGGCAGCAGGTGAAGGGGGAATTTACGTAACAGCGGTCGGAAGCAATCAATCGGTGCAACTTACTAGCAATGACGACGATTGCTGCCCCGTATGGTCGCCCGATGGACGTTGGATCGCCTTCTCCCGCGTTCACAACCACGAATACTCCATCCACCTCGTGCCCGCGGACGGGGGAGGGGAACGGAAGCTGCGGGCCAAGATTTTAAGTACGCAATCCGGGTCATTCAAGCTAATCTCCAGCGAACGCACATTCAATACCGAAGGTGTCATCCCGCGCCGCGGTGAAATCGACTGGTCGCCCGACGGCAAGTCCATTGCCTTCCCTGGCCCTGACGGCATCTACTTGCTTGCTCTTGACAGCCCGGACATCCACCGCATCACCGAGGCGCCACCACTTTCCGAAGATTGGGGCCCAAACTTTTCTCCGGATGGCAGGCAAGTGTTATTTGTTCGTAACCGCCAAGTTGACCTTTCCAATGAAATCCGGTCTGTTTCTGCGACCGGCGGCGACTGGACTCACATTTTCTCCGAGCCCGGCCGAATTGTCTGCCCGCCGCGATGGTCGTTTGATGGCAAGTCCGTCATCTTCTCTTCCAACCGAACCGGACATCCCGCGTTGTGGCGCGCTGCACTCGGTGCTCCCGATTCCGCCGTGCAGGTTAGCGAAGCGGGATCACCCGCCTGGGATCCCGCCGTCTCCCGTCGTGGATACCGCTTCGCCTATGAACACCTACTACGGAGCCTGAGCATCTGGCAGATGAATCTCGCTGATGCCGGGGTCAAGCATCCATATCTCGTTGTGTCTTCCACCAGCGATACCGATCAGGGACCGGCTCCGCAGTTCTCTCCTGACGGGCAGAAGCTCGCCTACATGTCCGACCGCTCGGGCACGATGGAGATCTGGATTAGCAACCGCGATGGCA
>Ga0209624_10002463_pt1 | contig 13678 bp, 9 predicted proteins | sample JacPinW_OM2H0_O1_FD_188565 | JGI IMG/M metagenome (GOLD analysis project Ga0209624, IMG submission 188565) | Forest soil microbial communities from Algoma, Ontario, Canada - Jack Pine, Ontario site 1_JW_OM2H0_O1 (SPAdes) (version 2) | ecosystem: Environmental > Terrestrial > Soil > Boreal...
GATCGGCCCGAGGCAAAATCTCTTTCCAGCGACGACTTCCCGGAGTTCATCCCAGAAGACGCCATGGAAATCCTCGATGCCGGACGAACCTACAACGGCGGCCGCCCGCCGGCATCAATCCGTTTCGGCAGTGTCGACATTCCGAATTTTTCCCAGGACCGCCCTGCTCAGACCATCCTTGGTGCCGAGCAGAAGGCCTGGTTCCTGGAACGCTTGCGCAACTCGAAGGCGACGTGGAAGATTTGGGGCAACACTACCGCCACGCTAGACATGCGTGCCGATCTGCAGAACCTGCCGCAGGGGATCACGAAGCCCTGGCCTGTCAGCGGTTACGCAATTTCCCCAATGGGAGATCATGGCTCCGCGTATGTCGAACGCGGCGAGATCTACGACTTCGTCCAGTCGAACCGAATCACCGGCTTCGCAACGATCGCAGGAGATCGCCACAGCTTCTGGGCAGGATTCGCCGCCAAATCCCTTCCGCCAAAACCCTTCGTGCCCGTCGGCATTGCTTTTGTGACGGGATCGATCTCCGCCCCAACCGTGGCCGAAGCACTCGAACACATCTTGCCGAAAGATCACCCTCTTCGATCACTCTACATTGGTCAAGGCCCATCCGATCAATCACCGCAGCCAACCTTGAACCTGCTAATCCGCCACGGAGTACGCTCCTGTCTCGAGTACGCGCGCACCGGCGACATTGCCAAAGCACGAACCCTGTCCAATCCCGATTTGTCGCCCCACGTCTCCTTCGTCGATATGGGAGGTCACGGCTACTCAGTAGTTCACGCCACCAGCGAATATATCGAGACTGAATTCGTCTGCATCCCGCGCCCGATCGAACGCAGTGACCGTCCCGATGGCGGCGCTCTAAGCTATCGAGTCAAATGTCGCACCCCAAGGTGGCAAAGCGGAGAAGCTCCCAAACTCCAAACCCAAATCGTCGAAGGCAATCCGAAATTCTCCGTGTGATCCAACTCGACTTAACGCGTCCTCAAATTCTTGTCATTCCGAACGGGGCTGAAAGCCCTGTGAGGAACCTGCTCTCCTTCGGATCGGCACCAGACTCCCGACCAATCCCCTTCACGACCTGTCATCCTGAGGCAGCGGAGTCCTTGGCTTAGCGGGACTGCCAACGAAGGATCTATGCAACTGGCCGTCAGCGTCGCCATCGCATAATCCGGGGACAGACCAAACATTCACTATTCCCCGTAAGTCTATGTATTCAGCACTCGCCACCCACGGCTGCCAGCCCCGAGACCCGATCTTCAACGCCTTCCCTTCGCCCCACGCTTTTCGTGCCGATATTTCGGCACTCGCCCAAACCCCATCCCCCTCAGCCATTTGCCGCCGACCAACTATAGCTTTAAGGTGGTTTTCCGACTTTTCCGCGATTTCCACAGTGTTCCGGTAAAACTGCATTTGTGTTCCAACTGGAACACTCAAGCGATTATCCGTCTCGGGAGGCCAGAAGCCCGAAGCCGGAGAGCGGAAGCCGGAAGCCTAAATCCACTCACCCAGCCGGCATCCATCTTCCTCCAGCAAAAAAGTTCCCGCGCCAAAACATTCTCCGAAGATGCGATGCGATTCCTGATCACGCCCCGCGCGCGAAATCCATTGCTTCCCCACCTGGTACTGCGAGGCAGTGAACCATTTCTGCGGCAGCACCTCCACCAACCCCGCCTGCAGATACAGAACAAACAGCGCAAACGCCGGATCGTCATTCGACATCGCCTTGTAGCTCGTGGGGACGATCAACTCATCGACCGCAGCCAGTTCCGCCGGCACCTCGATCTTGTGCATGCCCGGACCCAGTCCGAGCGGCACTTCAAACTCCGCAACCGGCGCGGTCTTGGCGTAGATGCGATCGGAAGATTGTTTGAACCACCCCGCAATCTCAGCCAGGTCAAACACCTCAAGCTGATCTGGATCAAAACAAACAATCCGGATGTTCCGTCCCTCCGGACACCAGACGCCAAGACGCTGCGGCGACACCACAAACGGCCGGCAGTAAGTGTTCAGCGCCAGACGAAGCTTGTTCGGTTCCTGCTCCAGAGCCAGCGAGACCACGTATCCAACCGGCCCCTGCTCGCCATGATGCGTCCAGGCAAACTTCTGCCCCGCCGCAGACTGAAACGCAGGAAAGGTTTTCCAATACCAGGGCGCAGGACCAACGGTGCGCGCAAGTTGTTGCCGGATGCTTGCCAGGTTAGGAGTGGGCACGATCAGCCTGCGGTGGGAATGCTCGCGCCTTTCACATTCGCGCGAATGAATTTCACGATGTCGTCCATCGCTGTGCCTGGCTGGAAGATGGCCGCCACGCCGCGTTTCTTAAGGGCATCAATATCTTGATCAGGAATGATGCCACCGACCAGCACCAGAACGTCATCCATCTTGTTCTGCTTGAGCAGGTCCATCACACGCGGCACGATGGCGTTGTGCGCGCCCGACAGAATCGACAGCCCAATCACCTGCACGTCTTCCTGCAGCGCCGCGCTGACAATCATCTCCGGAGTCTGCCGCAGCCCGGTATAAATGACCTCCATGCCGGCATCGCGCAATGCGCGCGCAATCACCTTGGCGCCGCGATCGTGCCCGTCGAGCCCGGGCTTCGCCACCAGCACGCGAATCTTGAGATCAGCCATCACCTTTCATTTAAACACAGAGCCCACCGTGGAGCACAGAGTCTGGGTCCCCCATGCTGCTTGTGGTTACAGGGTTTTCGTATCGAGACTCTTCCACAAATACCAGCAGGCGACACTGCGATAGGGCTCCCAGCGCTTCGCGATCCTCTCCATCTGTTCCGGACTCGGCAGCTTGATCTTGCGCTTGCGACTCTTCCTTGCGGCCGCAGATTTCTTCGCAGCCGACCGCGGCCGATCGAGATAGTGCTTGAACATTGCCATGCGTACGCCGAAATCGCCTGTAGGCAGCACGTTCTCGCGCTTCAGTGTGAACATCAGAAACATCTGCGCGGTCCACACTCCGATGCCTTTCACCTGGGTCAGATGCTCGACCACCTCTGCATCCGGCAGACCGGGCAGCCGCACGAAATCCACGAGCCCACTCGAGGTCTTTGCCGCAAGGTCTTTCAAATATGCCGCCTTCTGTTTCGACAATCCCGCGCCGCGCATCTGTTCGTCGCTCAGCTTGAGAATGCCTTCCGGTGTGAGCGGTTCGCCCGCAAGTGCGGCAAAGCGCTTGAAAATAGTTTCCGCGGCCTTGCCGTTCAGTTGCTGGTAGACGATGGCCTCGGCCAGGTTATGAAACTCCGGTCGCCCAAACTGCATGCGGCATGGCCCCATGCGTTCGATGATTGCCCGCATGACCGGATCGGATTTCTTAAGATGAGTGACAGCTTTTCGCATGGGATTATCTTTATCACAAGACTGAAGGTTGGGCGAATAAAAAACGAATCTACTTTGACATTGCCATCGCCACTCCGGTTAGTCCTCCGCCCAACACCACCCAGGCTGGATTGATCTTCCACTTCAACAGCACTGCAAGCGCCGATCCGGCGATGACCCACATCGGCCATCCCTGCAGCGCATCGGCCGACAGCCATACGGTTACGCCCGCCATAAGAGCCACCGCACAGACGTTCACGGAGTCAAGAAAAGCCGCCATCCACACGGAACGGCGAAGCTTGGGTAAGATCGGCCCCAGCGCCGCCACGTAGAAAAACGATGGCAGAAAGATCGCCACCGTCGCAACGGCCGCGCCCCATACGCCGCCGAGAAGATATCCGATGAAGGTCGCTGTGGAAAGCACCGGACCGGGCGTGAACTGGCCAATTGCGATCGCATCCAGTACTTGTTGCTGCGTCAGCCAATGATGGTCCCGAACCAACCCCTGTTCGACGAACGCGAACAGCACATATCCGCCCCCGTAGAGCACGGCGCCCACCTTAAGAAAGAACCAGCCGAGACGTGCCAGGGGCACGCGCTTCAGGGGAATGTTGGCAGCCGAGACCAGCACACCGGGCAGAAGGCTTGGCAGCGGAAACGACTTCTTCAGGAGAATCAGTCCGGCCGAGAGCTTGGTCGAATCTGAAGGCGTCCTGCGCGGTGGCTCGCGGAGCCGCTGGACGACCATCCCGATCAAGCCACCGCTGGCCAGGATTAGCAGGGGCCCGAGTTTTACCAGAAATGCAGCGAAGGCGAGTAACCCCAGCGCGCCTAGCCAGGCATCCTTAACCGCTATCTTTCCCAGCCGCCATACGGCGGTCACAATCACCGCGATTACCGCCGGCTTCACTCCCGCAAGCAGCGACTCCGCCAGCGGCAGGGTGGCGAAACGAACGTAGGCCCATGCCACTGCCGTCGTGATCAGCGCCGCTGGCACAATGAAACTCGCTCCGGCTACCACCAGCCCCAGCCACCGGGCGCGCGCAAAACCGACGTTGATCGCCAGTTCGGTGGAGTTCGGTCCGGGGATCAGGTTGGTCAGGCCCAACATGTCGAGAAACTGCTGGCGGGTCACCCATTGCCGCTTGCGCACGACTTCATCTTCCATCATCGCGATATGCGCCGCGGGTCCGCCGAAGCTGATCGTTCCCAACTTGAGGAACAGATTGGCTAATCCGCGCAGTCGCTCACCGAGCGGGCTTTGGATGACGTTGGAGGCTGCAGCTTGGTCCAGTTGGGTCAAGCAAGAATTGTAGCGTGGCGCTGCAGACTCGGCCTACTGCGGCTTGTGCCGCGCAGAATGAAGGGTCATCCGCTTGCATTGGCTGACGGGGACTGGAACCCAATGCGGGGGCGGCGCGGTTTTGGAGGGGTCATAAGCTCCTTGATGGCTTCGATCAAGTCCAGAATTACGGAATCGTTGGTGTCTAAACGATTCTCCAATTCGTTAATCTTGCCAGCGATTCGACGGTTTGTAGTCAGCATCTCGCGCAAGCGCACGAAGGCGCGCACCACGAAGACGCTCATGTGGACAGCCCGTTTGGAATTCAACACGGTTGCGGCCATGATGGCTCCGTGCTCGGTGAACGCATGCGGCGAATACCGCCGCCCACCGCGGCTTTTGTTTGAGGTCGCAATTTGCGACCTCAAAGCCGCGTGTTCTTTGCTGGTTAGCTGGAACATGAAATCAGAAGGAAACCGTTCTTCGTTGCGTTTCACTTGTTCGTTGAGCCGCTTAACCGGCACACCATAAAGCTCGGCGATGTCTATGTCGAGGATGACGCGCTGATGGCGGAGAATTAAGATGCGCGATTCAACGATAAAAGCCGGTGTCGCACGGCGTTTCGGCATTCTGAGGAGTGTTGCTTTTTTTGAGTTTTTCATTTTGAGGTCGCAAATTGCGACCTCAAAATCATAGTCCAAGGACTTGCAATACTTTCAGGGGACGGAGTGAATTTTCATCGGATTTCCCGTTCTGGTCTGAGTCGTCCGGGCGACATCCGGTTGAAATGCATCCGCGATCATCCGAGTCGGAGGATGCGATACCGCGCTAGGTGACGCTTACTTCCGTGTAAGTCCCGTAAGCTTCGCGCAGCGCTTCGCAAATTTCGCCCACGGTCGCGTATGCTCGTACCGCGTCCACGATGTAAGGCATGGTGTTCGCTGACGAGATATTTTCGTTTATGCCTGCCTTAGGCTCCAGGCTCGCGGCTTTCTTCAGAGCGTCGAGCGTGCGCCGCACTTCGTCATTCGAGCGCCGCGCCCGCAAGATCTTCAGCTTGGCTGACTGCTGCCGGGCGACACTCTCGTCGATATAGAGGATGTGCGGAGACTCTTCCTCGATCACGAACTCGTTCACACCCACAATGATCTTCTCCTTCGCTTCAGCGCCGCGCTGGTATTGATAGGACGCCTCGGCAATTTCCCTTTGCGGAAAGCCGCGCTCGATGGCCTTTACCATGCCTCCCATGGCGTCCAACTTGCTGAAGTAGTCGAATGTGCCTTTCTCCATTTCGATCGTCAAGTTTTCCAGAAAGTACGATCCTCCAAGGGGATCGACGGTTTGCGTCACTCCTGATTCATAAGCAATGATCTGCTGCGTGCGCAGCGCAATGCGGGCGGCTTCTTCCGTAGGCAGCGCCAGCGCCTCATCGTAGGAGTCGCAGTGCAATGACTGCGTTCCGCCGAGCACTGCGGCCAAAGCCTGCAGAGCCACGCGCGCGATGTTGTTCATGGGCTGCTGCGCCGGAAGGGACACGCCCGCGGTCTGCGTGTGAAAACGCATCAGCCAGGTGCGCTGGTTCTTCGCACCGAACCGCTCTTTCATCACCTGGCCCCAAACCTTGCGGGCAGCGCGGTACTTGGCGATCTCCTCGAAGAAGTCGTTGTGCGCGTTGAAGAAAAAGCTGAGCCGGGGACCGAAATCATCGACGTCAAGTCCGCGCCGCCGCGCCCACTCGACGTATTCGACGCCGTCGTACAAAGTGAATGCCAGCTCCTGCAGCGCAGTCGAACCGGCTTCACGAATGTGATAGCCGCTGATCGAAATGGTGTTGAAGCGTGGAGTGAATTTCGATCCGAACTCGAAAGTGTCGATCACCAGCCGCATCGACGGTGCCGGTGGATAGATATATTCCTTCTGCGCGATGTATTCCTTGAGAATGTCGTTCTGAATCGTACCGGAAATCTTTTTCCAATCCGCGCCCTGCTTCTCCGCCACAACCAGATACATCGCCCACAGCACGGACGCAGGCGAATTGATGGTCATCGAAACGGTCGTTTTTTCGAGGTCGATGCCGCCGAAGAGAATCTCCATGTCTTCGAGCGAGTCGATGGCCACGCCGCACTTTCCCACTTCGCCTTCGCTGGCCGCGTGATCAGAGTCGTAGCCCATCAGCGTAGGCAAGTCGAACGCGACCGAGAGCCCTCCACCGCCGTGCTCGAGCAGATACTTGTAGCGCTGGTTAGTCTCTTCAGGTGACGCGAATCCGGAGAACTGCCGCATGGTGTAGAGCTTGCCGCGATATCCGGTAGCGTGAACGCCGCGAGTGAACGGAGGGGCACCGGGATATCCGAGATATTTCTCTTCGCTCCAGTCCTCGGGGAGATCGGCCTGGGTGTAGAGGCGGCGCACCGGAACGCCGGAAATCGTCGTGAAGCGGGCGTGCCCATGCTCGTCGAGATTCACGCCGGTAGATGCGCCAATCGGCTGCTCGGGAGATTTCTCAATGGTAGGCGCGAGTGTCTTCTCCGCCCAGTTCTTCTCGCTGGCGGAGGGGTGGCGGTTTTCAAAGACGTCGGCGATGGGACTTTCAGCCACGTGCGGTTTGGGTAGTTTTTTCTCCGGCATGATGACCCCAGTGCTCTGTTGTGATGATAGGGAAGCGCGCGCCCTCAGGCAAGGCGGGCAATTATTCTCGGAACTTCCGGCAGGTCTGACATGCGTTATTTCTGTGACTGGCGCGAGATTTCCCACGCCTTGGCATACTTCCACGAAACATAGCCGGCGTGGTAGAGGTGCAACAGCAGGCCTTCGCGGCCGTCGAGAAATCCCAGGCGAATAAAGTAGTTGTAAATGAACGTCGCCAGCGGGCGCAGAACGATGTTGGTTAAGCTGAAGCTGCGGTGGCCTTTGGCACGCGCCAACTGCGCGCCCAGCGAGGAATAGCGGTTCATGTGGCTGAGGTACAGAGTGAGGTTGGGGTAGGTGTAGTGAATGAGCGCATTCTTGAACTGTTGCGTCTGTTGCCGCGGCGCCCCCTGGCTTTCCGGTATCAGTTCGCAGCGATCGTGCGGATCGTGGCCTGTGACGAATCCCTGACCGCGGCGGAAGAGGCGCAGCTTGGGATCAGGGTAGAAACCGCCGTGACGTATCCATCGGCCGAGGAACAAGTTTTTGCGTGGAAGTTTGTATCCACGCGCGGCGTCCGGGCGGGCGACGGCAGTGCGAATCTCCTCGGCCAAGCCTGGACTCACTTCCTCGTCGGCGTCCAGCAGCAGGACCCAATCCTTGGTGCACAAGTCGATTGCATATTGCTTTTGGGCCACGTAGCCACGCCATGGTTCGACCGTGACCTGGGCTCCGTGTTCTCGGGCGATCTCGCAGGTGCGATCCTTCGATCCGGAGTCGACGAGTACGATTTCATCGGCCCAACGCACGCTGGCCAGGGTGCGGCCGATGTTCGCCTCTTCATCCATCGCCACGATGGCCACAGAGATGGTCATAAGAATTGCTGGTCGCCGGTTCCTGGTTGATGATTGAGGATTGCCATCGAAGCCAATCAGCTTTTTCAATCGTCAATCATCAATCGTTGACCTTCAATCATCAATGAAGCATTAAGAATCAGCAATGCCTCGCGTGGTGCGACTGCGAGCTTCGCACAACAAAAACACCATCAGGATGAATAACTCAGGTTCGATGGGATGGCGATAACGCGCATGGGGGAACACGAAGTAATAAACCGTGGGATAAGTTGCGACGAGTCCGGCGAAAAGCCACGACCCAGGCCGCTTCTGGCGCAGCGCGCGGCCGAGTCCCCAGATTGCCAGCACTGACGAAGTGAGGAAAAGTGAGCTGCGGAAATCCCAAGGGGCAACGCTGTCCGTGGGTCTCGGAACGCCGTTCCAGTAATAGAAGAAACGCTTCATGCTGATCAGGGCGAACTGCTTCGGGTTGGCGCGGATCCACTCGAATGCGAGGCGCCTGCAGTCGGCTTCATAAGCGATTTCTCCAAGGCGCTGAAACTTTTCTAGCTCAAGCTTGTTGAGATTGGGCTGCAAGGTGGCGATCAGCATGCCGTCGGCCATCTTGTTGTTGCCGAGGCGGAACTGCAGTCCGAAATCGTCGCGAATGAAGACGAAGCGTCCGAAGACCTCATAGTTGCGAATCAGCCACGGCGAAAGTACCAGAAAAAACACGAATGAGGAAAGAACCACACCCCCGAGCGACGGCAGACCGCGCCGGAATCGCTGCCACCATACCCACAGGCCGCAGAACGGCAGAAACGACAGCATCGCGGGATTGGCCAGCGCTCCGATGCCCCACAATGCGCCAAAGAGCGCCCATCCTCGCCAGCCCGGCCACTGCTGCAATTCAAGTGCAACCAGGAAGATCAGCGCAAGCATTAGCGGAGTAAAAGTCGTATCCCAGATCCAATGAACCGACCAATACCAAACGTAAGGATTGAGCGCCCAGGTTCGCGCCGACCAGAGCGCGACGCGCGAGCCGAAGGTTCTGTTCGCAATCAGGAAAACCGGAAAGGTCGTGAGCGCGGCGAGGAGGCTATTGATCGAAAGCAGAACCCACGCCGAAGCGTAAGTGTAGATGCCAAAAACTTTGAAGACTCCACCGATCAGATAGGGATAAAGCGGCGGCTCCCAGGCGGTGGGGCCGGTATTGCCTCCGTAAGGATTGCTGAAACCCTGCCCCAGCGCTACGGAGCGGCCCACGCGGCCCATCTCAAAACCGAAGCCGAAGTTATCTTCTCCCGGGCGGGTATGGTACTGGCGGAAAACCCCGATCGCCACCAACTGTAGTACGAAGGAGAGCAGCACCATCCAAAGCACAGATCGCGGGATGGCAGGCAGGGCCGGTCTTTCCATCACGGGGGAGTTTATCAGGTCTTAAAGAAAGCCCGGCGCGGGCTTAATCCGGTCGAGTTCGGTCAGGGCAAGCTGCTACCCGACGGCCGAGTCGGTTGTCCTCACGTGACGAGCGTGAGTTTCTAAAGTTGACCTCCCGACGACTGGGGCGACTGTGCAGGCGGCCCTGCCGGATTCACTTCTTGCCGTGGCACCACGTAGGGAACCTTGGGCGAGTGCGTGACCTGGCCGCGGGTGGCGTCGGCAACGTCGATGCCGGAGTGATCGAGCAGCAATCCAGTGGCGCGATCGAGTTCAACGCGCGATTTCTCATACGCGGCTTTGGCCGAAACCAGATTCGATTCGGAAGTGGTTAGAACCGAAGCATCCTGCAGGATCGCGGTTGTGGTGGTGAGTCCGACTTTTAGTTTCTGTTGATCGGCGTCGAGCGTCTGGCGGGCAAAGTCGACGGCGTACTGGGCCGCCTGGACGGAGGCTCGGTTCTGTTTCACGTCAAATTGAGCGTTGCGTACTTCGATGCGCACCTGATTCTCCAGTTGGTGCAGCCGGACCTGGGCCTGACGATATTCCAGTTCCGCGCGCACCTGATTGGCCTGGGCTTCGCGATTGCGCAGCGGGATCGAGAGCGTGAGGCCGATGCCTTTGTCGGGTGCGGTCGAGTTTACAAGCTGTTTCAACGTGCCGCTATAGCCTACGGTGTTTGTCGTCTGGAATGGCGGTGGCAGAGTTGTGAAGCAAGTGGGGGAAGCCGTGCCGGCTGGGCAGGCGGGGAGAGCTACATTGCCGCCGACGCCAGATCCGCCGTAATAAGCAAAGGCATCGAGTGTAGGCAGCATGGCATTGCGCACGGCCTTACTGCTCAGGTCACGAGAATTGAGATCGATGCGCGACTCGACCAGTTCGGCGCGATGAGCGAGAGCTTCATTGATCAATTCTTGAATGGGAACCACTGCTTCCTCCTGCGGAACCTGCATGGTGGAGGTGGGAATCACGTCAGCTTCGGCCAGCACGGGATCTTCGATGCTGCGGCTGAGTGCGTTCTTCACGAGCAACTTTTCCAGTTCCAGATTGTTCTGCGCCAGGATCAGGTTCTGCTCGTCGGTCGAGACCGTGCTCTGCGCGCTCACTACCTGAATGGGGGGCACGGTTCCGACTTGTGCCTGCTGCTTCGTATCAGTCAGTGCCTTCTGTGCATAAGTGAGCGCTTCCTGCTGCACGCGCACATTCTCATAGGCATACACCAGATCCCAATACATGTCCTCGATCTGATCTACGGTGGTGATGATTTGGAGGCGGAAGGCGACGTCGGAGATCTCACGATTGTTCTTGGCGATGCGGATGAAGCGCAGGTTGGGAAGCGAACCGAAGCCTTGCAGCAGATTCTGCGTGATCCTGAACTGGAAGTTTGAGGCCAAGTCTGGAGTCAGCAGGCTGGTGGGGCTGTTGGTGGTGACGTGGGTATTGTTGAATCCCACGGACAGGGCAGTGCCCCACTGAAAACCCTGAGTGTAGGCGAAGTTGGCGGTATAGGTGTTCTGAGCAAGGATGGGCACTGGGGCCAGACTGCTGACTGATTCGGAGTCGTTCTTGTCGAGTTGCAGCGTGCTGGTGATGATGGGGTCGAAACTAGTGATGGTGGAGCCGATGCCGAGCGTGGAACTGACCAGGCCGTTGGTGCCCGTGCCTACACCGCTGGGGGCTACGGTGGTGCCTCCGGTGCCGGAACCCACCGTACCGCCGAGGCCGCCCACGCCGCCGCCGGGAGTATTCTGCACGATGCCGGCGTTGACGCCGAGGATGCTGGCTCCGGACTTGGCGCGCAAATAATCGGTGTCGGCGATGTTGAGGTTGTAGCGCGCGATGTCGATGTCGAGATTGTTCTCCAGAGCGAGAGCGACGGCGTCGTCAATGGAAAGATAAACTTTGCCGTCGCGCATAAGAGAGTCGATGCGCGGCGCGTTGGCGAGGTTCGGCTGGGCTACCTCCTGCGACTGGTAGGGCTGCAGGAAATGGGGGAAGGCCGAGCGTGGCTTGGAGTAATCCTGCAGGTGAACCTGCTGCGGCTGGGCGGGAGGCGGCGCGGCCTGCGGCGTCGGGGCCGCGGGCACATCTTGCGCACACAGCAACCGTGAAGACTGAACGCAGGCAAGGATCGCCAAGGCCGTCCACAGCAGGACGGCGCGGCAGTTGGTCGCGGTCATTCGGGGCAAAGACAAAGACATGGTTCGTCTCCTTGGGTTAATAGCGATGCTGCATCCGGTTCAAATGAGAATATGGATTTCGAGACTTGGATGCGGGAAACATAAAAGCATTCATCCATCTTAGCGGGATAGAGCGGATGAAGTGGGCGCAGATTGTAAAGAATTGTGGGGAAGAAAAATAAGGCGCGGCGTACGCCGCGCCCGTTCTGTTCGCAAGCTGCTACTGAGGCTGCGGTTGAGCGCCGGCCTGCGGTGCCGGCTGGGTTAAGGCAGGTGAATCCTTGCGCGGCGCGATGTAAGGTACGTTCGGTGCGCGCGTGACTTGTCCCCGAGCCGCGTCATCGATGTTGATGCCGGCATGGTCGAGCGTTACGCCAGTGGCACGATCGAGCTCGACACGCGACTTTTCATACGCTGCCATGGCTGACATCAAAGTGGATTCCGCCGTAGCCAGCGCACTCTGGGTCTGCAGCACCGCGGTCGTCGTCGAGGTACCGAACTGATATTTTTTCTGTTCGGCATCCAGCGACTGCCTGGCGAAGTCGACCGCCGCCTGAGCGGAGGCCACGCTGGCGCGATTCTGTTCGACTCCGAACTGGGCGTTGCGGACTTCGATGCTGATCTGGTTTTCGATCTGCTGAAGGCGCATCTGAGCCTGCTGGTATTCCAGTTCCGAGCGGATCTGCACGGCCTGAGCAGCGCGGTTGCGCAGGGGGATGTTCAGTTGCAGGCCAACCCCTTTGTCGGGGTTGCTGGAGTTAACCAGTTGGTGCAGCGTGCTCCCGATGCCAGTCGTCGGAAATATCACGTCAAAGTTGCCCGGACTGGGTGGGCTGGCGCAGCCGAATGCTTTCTGCAGATCGGTCATGGGGTTCGAGCACACATTGGCTGGATTCTGGTCACCACCAATGCCCGCTCCGCCGTAGTAGGCAAACAGGTTGAGCGTCGGCAATAAGGCGTTTCGCACCGCTCTATTGCTGATCTCCGAGGTGTTGAGCTGAATACGAGATTCCACCAGATCGGCACGATGACGCAACGCGTCGTCGATCAGATCCTGAGTAGGTTGGACCGGTTCGTTCTCCGGCACTTCCATCGTGGAAGTGGGGATCACTTCCGCTCCTGCGAGGATCTGATTGCGCAGGGTGCGGCTGAGCGCGTTCTTCATCAGCAACTGCTCCAACTGCAAGTTGGTCAGGGCAATTGTCAAGGCTTGCTGGTCTTGGGCAACAGTGCTCTGGGCGCGGACAACTTCAATGGGCGCGAGGCTCCCGATTTCCACTTGTTTCTTGGTATCAGAAAGTGTTTTCTCGGCGAACGCCAGAGATTCTTTTTGCACGCGAACGTTCTCGTAGGCGTAGACCAGATCCCAATACATGGTCTGAATCTGGTTGACCGTAGTGATGACTTGCAGTCGGAAGGCGACGTCAGAAAGCTCGCGGTTGTTCTTGGCGATGCGAATAAAGCGTGTATTGGCCGCGAATCCGAACCCTTGCAGCAGGGGTTGGGTGATGGTTGCCTTGAAATTGGAATTCAACGCCGGGCTCACGCTCGAAAAGAAGCTATTCGTCGTCTGCCGGGTATTGTTGAAACCTATGGAGAGATTCGTGCCCCACTGAAATGCTTGGTTGTAAGCGAAATCTACCGTACCCGTATCCTGAACCAGGCTGGTACCCGGGAATACGCCCTGGAAGATGCTCGTTGCGGTTTGGCCAAGGTGATCTTCCTGCAGCGTTCCGGTGACGACCGGATCGAAGCTGTTGAGTAGGGGCCCGAGGCCGAGCGTAGAACCGACTAATCCACCTGCGCCCGCACCCGCGCCGCCTGCGCCGAGAGTAGTTCCTCCGGTGCCGGAACCGACCTGGCCTCCCAGTCCGCCGACGCCACCACCCGGTGTGTTCTGCACTATTCCCGTATTCACGCCGAGAGTCGGGGCGCCGGCGCGCGCGCGCAGCACATCCGTGTCGGCAA
>Ga0209624_10002464_pt1 | contig 13673 bp, 8 predicted proteins | sample JacPinW_OM2H0_O1_FD_188565 | JGI IMG/M metagenome (GOLD analysis project Ga0209624, IMG submission 188565) | Forest soil microbial communities from Algoma, Ontario, Canada - Jack Pine, Ontario site 1_JW_OM2H0_O1 (SPAdes) (version 2) | ecosystem: Environmental > Terrestrial > Soil > Boreal...
GCGGGGGTGGCGTTTTTGTGATGTGCGATGCTGAGGCGGCGGTGGGCCAGTCCGTTGTGGGCCATGCGCATGAGGACTCGCGCAGCGGCGGTGATGCAGGCGAGGGTGCAGGCGAACATGCTGACGAGAGCGCCGAAGTCGATGAGCGGGCCGAGTGCAGGGACGCGGGCGAGGTCGGCAAGGACACTTAGCGGCGCGGTGGAGGTTCCGAGGTTCTGGTGCGCGGTGGCGAGGCCGAGGGTTTCGGTGTAGGCGCAGAGGATGAAGAAGAGTCCGCAGAAGATGGCGGATTGAATGACGGCGCGCGGGATGGTGCGGAGCGGGTTGATGGCTTCGTGGCCGAGAGTGGTAGCGCTTTCGAAGCCGACGAAGCTGAAGAGGGCCATGACGATTCCGAGGCGAACGGCTGAGGGGGTGACTCCGGTGAGGTGGAGTTGGGCATGGTCGATGTGCGGGCCGGTGTGCCAGAGAACGAGCGCGACGACGATGGCGATGGAGAGGACGGAGGCGGCTTCGATCCAGAGCATGAGGCGCGCGGAGACCTGGACGTCGCGGTAGGCGATGAAAGTGGCGACGGCGACGCAGAGGAGTCCCAGCAGCGGAGTGGACGCTGTGCGGCCAAGGAATATTGTGAGGAAGACGTTGGTGTAGTTGATGAAGCCCCCGGCGACGGCGGCTCCAGTCGCGATATAAGCGAGAAGCAAGGACCACCCTGCGATGCTTCCGGCGACCGGAGGGAGGGAGGAGATGGCGTAGGTGTAGAGGGCTCCGGAGCAGGAGGTGTACCGGGCGAAGCGGCTGAGGCATAGCGCGATGAGGAGGATGGCGATGGTGGCGAAGAGATAGGCGAGCCATGTTCCATTGCCGGCTAGAGCGAAGACCAGCGGCACGGTCATGGTGGGAGAAGTTGTGGGGGCGATGGTGGAGATGGATTGGGCGAGGGTTTCGAGCGGCGAGAGAGTGTTGGGACGCAGGCCGGAGGAGACGGGCGCTTCGGCGGCTGCGAGCGTCTCCTCCATGGCGATCTCTCTCCGGTTGAGTGAATTTAGGTAAGCGATGCTGATGAATGAAGCCGGTGGATTGGCTGAAGACGGCAGTGCTGACTCTGGGTTAGTCAGAGCATAGCTGATGATGGATTTGAGGAGAAGCGGCTATTTTTTGTCGGAGGACGTGGCTGCGGAGGCAGGGGCAGGCGTTGAGGCTGCGGGTGCGGATGCAGGGGCCCCGTTCGACGCGGGTTTTGAGTCGGAAGCGGGTTTTGCGCTGTCCGGCGAGGAACTGGAGTCACCGGTGGCTTTGGGTTTGGCGTTGCCGTAGCCGTCGGCATACCAGCCACCGCCTTTGAAGGAGATGGCGGGGGCGGAGAGGACGCGCTCGAGATGGCCGCCGCAGTGCGGGCATACGGTGATCTCGGGATCCGAGAACTTCTGGATCTTTTCGGTGTGCTTTTGGCACGCGGTGCATTCGTATTCGTAGAGCGGCATGGTTTTCTAGTCTTAGTGTCTCTTATTAGTGATGCTAGCGAAGCAGCGAAGATGCAATTCCGCTTCGTCCCCAGAGATTCTCAGAGCTTTCCTAATTCGATGAGGCGGACGCTGGCTATGGCTTCGACTTTGCGCAGGGCATCGACCGCGGCGTTGGCGGCGGAGGCGCTGGGGACGTCGATCTGGACTACGGCGATGGCCTGTCCCTGGGGGACTCGCTGAGAGCGGGTGGAACGACCGAGAGCGAAATTCGCGATGTTGAGTGAGTGTTTGCCGAGAATGGTGCCGATCTGGCCGATGACGCCGGGGACGTCGTGGTTGCGGATGGCTACGAGGGTGCCGTGGAGGGGGGCCTCGATGTCGATGCCGTCGTAGCTGAGGAGGCGGGGGGAGTTGCCGTGAAGGACGGTGGCGGAGGCGCTGGTGTCGCCGTCGGAGGAGTGGAGGACGAGCTTGAGGACGGACCCTACGCCGCCGGTGGTGAACTCCTTCTTGTCCTCCTGAATGCGGATGCCGCGCTCCTGGGCGATGGCGGCAGCGTTGATGCGATTGGCGGTGCTTCCCTCACCGTCAGTGGCGCTGAAGATGCCGGCGATGGCGGCGTTGCGAATTAGGTCGGTTTTGCCGGAGGCGATGCGGCCAGTGTAGGCGATTTGGATGTTTTCCAGGTTGCCGGGGGTGGCATGGGAGAGGAAGCGGCCGAGGCGCTCAGCCAGGTCAATCCACGGGGCGAGCTCTTTGTACTCCTCGTGCGAGAGGGATGGGAGGTTTACGGCGTTTTGGACGACTCCGAGTTTCAGGTAGTCGCGGACCTGCATGGCGAGCTGGATGCCGATGGCTTCCTGGGCTTCGTCGGTGGCTCCGGCGATGTGGGGAGAGAGGATGACGTTGTCGAGCGCGTAGAAGGGGGAGTCTTTGAGGGGTTCCTGGTGGAACACGTCGAGGGCGGCGCCGGCTACCTGGCCGGACTTGAGTGCTTCGGCGAGTGCGGCTTCGACGATGAGCTCGCCGCGGGCGCAGTTGATAATGCGGATGCCCTTCTTCACGATGCGGAGGGAGGTTTGATTGATGAGGCCTTCGGTCTGTGTGGTGAGGCCGACATGGAGGGTGAGGTAGTCGGACTGTTTGAAGAGGTCGTCGATGTTGACGAGAGTGACGCCGTTTTCGCGGGCGATAACGGGGGCTACGAAGGGGTCGTAGCCGATGATGTCCATGCCGAAGCTGGCGGCACGGCGGGCGACTTCGAGGCCGATACGGCCGAGGCCTACGATGCCGAGGGTTTTGCCTCGGAGCTCGGAGCCCTGGAGGGATTTTTTATCCCATTTTCCGGCGTGCATAGTGGAGTTGGCGCGGGGGATGGACCGGGCGAGGGAGATCATGAGGCCGATTGTGAGTTCGGCTACGGCTACGGCGTTGGCGCCGGGGGTGTTCATGACGACGATGCCCTGGCGGGTAGCGGCGTCGGTGTCGATGTTGTCTACGCCTACTCCGGCGCGGCCGATGACGCGGAGTTTGGGGGCGGATTCGAGGAGCTTGGAGTCGGCCTGAACGGCGGAGCGGACGACTAGTGCGTCGGCGTCGGCTAATTCAGCGGCGAGGCCGTTTTTGATCTGATCGGGGGTGATTATCTGCCATCCGGGCTCCTGTTGGAAGACGGCGAGGGTGGCGGGGGAGACTTTTTCGGCGAGAACGATCTTCAAAGTTGACCTCGAATGTTTGGGGGATACCCTCCCCGGTAAAAGTTGCTAAAGTATTCCAATTACATGTTTTAGGTCCGGACTTAGTGCTGTGGGGACACTAAAGTCCTGTAAATACTTGGGTTGTGATGAGCAAAGTATTGGAAATGCTTGGGTTATGCTTGGTCAATCGTAATGCTTTAGGTTCCGGCACCTCTATTGTAGCCAATGGGGAGGGGAGGGCATGTCAACTGCGGGAAGATTTACTCGTGTGCGACGGCTTGCCGATCAAGTGGGGGAGGATTTTTTTGAGGTTGGGATGTTTAGTCTGGTTGAGTTTGGGCAGGAGCGGTTCGCGCCTTCGCGCGAATGCCCAGATCTCAGAATCGAGATATGGGGCACCCGATTTTTGGTCAAGATTTAAATCCTGGTTCGCCCCGCGAGTTGAAGTTTGAGGAGCCTGCGGTTATTGCTCGCTTCTGAGAAACATCGACCAGTACAATCCCGTGCATGCGTACGATGCGCAGTTGGTTACCGCATGGGTTCGTTGTCATGGGCGAATGATTTGGGGCACAGGGGCCATCTCAAGAAAAACTTGATTGGAGCAACCTTATATGAAGGATGTGTGCCATAGCGCCGATTGCCCTAGCAATGCAGGAAATTCATCCACCGAAACGCCCAAAGGTTCAACCCGACGCAAGCTTCTAGGGCAGATCGGCGTCACCTTCGCTGCAGGCATTCTAGGTCGCGACGCAACAGCCTCTGGCCAGTCCAGCAACGGTTCTGCTGGTGAAGGCAATTTGGCCCCGCCTTCAGGAGTTAGCAACTCGCGCGTGCACAAGTCGCTTGCGCTACGTATTGGTGCGGCTATGAACGAGTCACAAATTCCTGTCCCGCCGCACACTACTAACGGCGACGAGGCTCGTTACTCCGACAAGTCCGGGACCTACACCAAAGCATTGCTGCAAGACGGCCTTTGCAGGGTCAACCTGTATGCCTACAAGAGCCTCAAAACCGCGTTGAACAGCGGCGACCCCGAGGACTTCGAAAAGATCATCATTGGTGGGACGCGCACGCTAAACGGACCGCAAGGCGGCCTGGCCTACGACCTGGAAGGAAGCGATTCCGTTATGTTCGGTAGCGCACCCTCGCACCACAACCAGGAAGACGTCGTCGTCGTTCCGGTTCCGCCCGCTCTCGCCTCTGCGGCATACGGAACTGAACTGGTTGAGCTTTACTGGGCTTCGCTGCTGCGCGACGTGGCATTTACGGATTATGCGAGCAGTTCAGTCGCGAATGCCGCCGCGCAGGAGCTTTCGACGGTGCCGGGCTACGCCGGCCCGAGAAACGGCAGTGGCCAGGTCACGCCGGACCTGCTGTTCCGCGGCACCTTCCCCGGTGAAACGGTTGGTCCATACATCTCGCAGTTCTTCATAACACCCACTACCTGTGGCGCGCAGGCGATGAGCCAGCAGATGACGAGCTACCTCCCGAACGTCGATTACATGACCGACGCCACAACATTTCAACAAGTGCAGAACGGAATCTCGACTGGGCTGGTGAACCAGACCGATGCGCAACTACGGTACATGCACGACGGACGCAGCCTGGGCGCTTACACCCATGTCGACGTGCTTTATCAGGCTTACTTCACTGCGTATCTTGTATTGAACACGCTTGGCGTGCCGCTCAATCCCGGCAATCCGTATGTCGGATCAAAGACACAGAATGGATTCGGCACGTTTGGGCAACCACACTTTGCGACGCTCCTGGCAGAAGTGTCTACTCGAGCGCTCAATGCGGTCTGGTACCAGAAGTGGTGGGTGCATATGCGCCACAGGCCCGAATCCGGCGGCGGCATCGCGCACTTGATCGCGATGGGTCAAGGCGGGACCATCGAAGGCAAACTGAACAGCAATGTGATGAACTCGAGAGCGCTGCAGGCGAGCGCCAGCAAATATGGCAGCTACTTCCTTTCGCAGGCATTTCCCGAAGGCTCTCCCACGCACCCGGCCTATCCGACAGGCCATGGAACGGTTGGCGGTGCATGCATCGCAATTCTGAAGTTCTTCTTCGACGGGAATTTCGTTCTTTCGAACCCTCTGATCCCGACGGGCGACGGCCTTGCACTCGAATCCTATCGCGGCGCAGATGCGGGCCAGCTGACTGTCAACGGCGAGCTGAACAAACTGGGACATAACGTGTCGTTCGGCCACGGCATTTTGTCGGGCATCCACTGGCGCAGCGACAGCGATTCGTCGCTGGTGCTGGGCGAGGCTGTGGCGATCAGCATTCTTCAGGACAAGGCTCAGACGTTCAACGAGAAGTTCACCGTGCACTTCACGAAGTTCGATGGCACCACAGCGACGATTTCGAACCAGTAGATCGAGGGGTTAAGCCCCGTTTGAGTTTGGCAGGAGAGGTTCGCGCTCTCGCGCGAATGCCCACATCCCAGAATCGAGATATGGGGCACCCGGCGAAATCGATGAACCTAAATAGTTTGTGCGGTTAGAAGTAGATCTTCGCTGCGAGCTGTGTCTGGCGAGCGGCGGCTGCGGACGTGACAAGGCCGAAGTTGCCGGATGTGAAGTTTGCGGTTGGATTCAAGAATTGCGTGTGGTTGAAGACGTTGTCGCTTTCCATGCGGATCTGCAGCATGCGGACGCCATCGGCCGACAGCGCGAAGTTCTTGCCGACGATGAAGTTGGTGTTGTTGATTCCGGGACCGTGGTACCGGTTGCGGGCGACATTGCCGAAGCTGCCGATCGGCTCAGCTGCAAAAGTGGAGGTTTGAAAGAAGGTGGTGGTGTTGTTGCTGACACCTGCGGAGTTGACGTTCATCTGGCGCAGATTGCCCCTGATCAGAGGAGCGGTCTGGTTTGGAATATCCGGGCAGGCGTAGAAGGTCGAACTTGACGAGCACCACAGAGAGTTCGATGTGCCGGAGGAGTAGATGTCGAACGGAGAGCCGGTCGCGAAGGTGGCTATACCGGAGACTTGCCAGCCCGACAGCAGGAGGTTCGAAAGAGAAAAAACACCGCCGCTCGTCTTGAAGGGAACGACATAGATCGGAGCGATGACGAATCGATTGCGATAGTCGAAGGTGGAGTTTCCGTAGTTCAGGCGCGGGAAGAACTGGTTGAAGCCGCGTCCATTCGTGCCTCCGAATCCTGAGCCCTCAAAGCTGGAGGCGTCGTCGAGTGCATGGGAGTAGGTGTAGCTGGCCTGAAACTGCAGACCGTGGGTGAGGCTCTTGTCGAGACTGAGTTGCAGCGAATTGTAGTTGGAAGTGCTGATGGAGGAGATCATACCCATGCTGGTGAAGTCGTTCAGGCCGTTGGCGTTCGGATAACCATAGAGCGTATGCGTGGGATAATTGCGGCTCTGCTGGTTCCGAAGTCCTGTGGTGGTGAGCGTGCCGGAGCAGGCCGGAGTGGCGAGGCAGGCGTCGTGGCCGGACTGGGTCTCGGGATTTCCTTCGATGACGGCCTGGTTGTGGCGGCCAAAGGTGCCGACGTAGCTCATGCGTGCGACGGCGCGCCCGGGAAATTCACGTTCGACGGTGAGCTGAACGTTCTCCGAGTAGGGCGAGCGGAACGCAGGGTTGTACTGGCTCAGGGTGAAAGGCGTGTAGGGGGTGAAATTTGGTGATGCTCCGGCAACGGGAGGAACGAAGGGATACTTGTTCGGATATATCCCGGCCGGCCCGGCGACGGCGAGGTTCTGGAACGGATTGGCAAAGCCGGGGTTGGTTACGCCACCGTTGTCGACTGCTCCGCTCGAGTTGAGGCCGAAGGGAGGGTCGCTGAGGTTTTGGAGGGAACTCTCCTCTTCGGTGCGGTTGTAGTAGATGCCGTAACCGCCTCGGAGGGAGAGCTTCTTGGAGGAACCTCCAGAGAGCATGCCGAGCTCCGGAGCCCAGGCAAAGCCGAACCGGGGACCAAACCCTGTGTACTTAATCGTTGCGCCGCTGGCGTTGTTGCAGCCGGGGTCGCCGGGATAGTTGAGGTTCTTTGGCGCAGTGCCGAAGATCTTCGACTGTTGGCCGGGAACGTAGCAGGTCACTCCGATGCCGCCGAACTGAAGATTGTGCAGAGGCGTATCGATCTGCCAGCCGAGCCCGTACGACACGGTGAGCGTCGGTGTGGCTTTCCATGTGTCCTGCACATACATGTAGTTCATAAAGGCATAGGCATTGATGTATGCGCCAGAGCCCTGAGAGTAGGTAGCGGGCATCCCGAGCAGGAAGTCGAGGCCGGCGTCGCCGGAGGTGAAGTTGTTGCTGGATGTTGTGAATCCGAAGGAGCCATTGTTGCGTGCGCCGAAGGGATTAAAGACCAGGTATTTGCGCCAATCGTAGCCGAACTTAATATCGTGATGGCCCAACGCCTTTGTGAAGCTGTCATTGGCCTGATACACCTGGTCGATGCGCGGCTGAGGGCCGTTGGTGGAGAAACCCAGCGTGAAGAGAGGTTGGTTGGTGTTGGCACCGGTGATGGCGATTGTGGGCACACTCGCCGCCTTTGTGATCTGCGGGAAGATGGAAAATCCGAGGGTGGAGGGTTGAATGACGTGTTGCGGTTCGACCGTGTCGAAGTTGAAGCGAGTGTAATGGACCTCGAGATCGTTGACCGCAGTGGAATTGATCTGCCTTACCCAGCCGGCGGAGAATTGATAAATACTGGTGCTGCTGTAGTCGCCGAAGCCCGGGATGGTTGCACCTGTAAAGGGCAGGGTTTCGACCGTCCCTGATTGTTGATGGAGACCAACGAAGTAGATTTGATTCTTCTGTCCGGGGCTGAAGTCGATCCGGCCCAGATATTGGTCCGTCGGGCTGGCCGCTATCGGGTTGAACGTATAGGTATTCGTACCTGCGTTGGCTGCCGGAACGTACGTCTTCACCAGATTGGTGGCAACAGAATTGAAAGCGCTTACAGGTACCTGGCCAGAAGCAAAGCAGGCCTTGAATGTTGTGACTCCCGAGGTGCAGCCGGGGATGCTGATGGTTGCGGGAATGACGTTGCTCGAGAAGGTGGTTCCGGAGTAGTTTCCGGCAAGCTGCGCCTGTGAGAAGACGCGGACGTTCCCGCCGGTCTGGGGAACCGCCTGTCGAGTGCCCTGATATCCGAAGAAGAAGAAGAGCTTGTCTTTCAGGATCGGTCCGCCAATGGTGCCGCCGAAGATGTTCTGGTGGAATGTCGGGGTGGGTAGAGTGATGGGGTTCTTCTGGAAGAAGTTGCGAGTGTTCAGGAACGTATCGCGGTAAAACTCAAATACATCGCCGTGAAAATGGTTGGTGCCCGTCTTGATTGAGGCACTGATGATCGCGCCACTGTTGCGGTCGTACTCGGCGTTGAGGGGGCCGGTGAGAAGGTTGAATTCCTGCAGAGCGTCGATGTTTGGCTGGAAGGAGATGGTGTTCAGCGGGAGGTCGTTTGTGTCAGCGCCGTTGATGACGTAGGCCGACTGCTGGGTCTGCGATCCGTTGACCGAAAAGGCAGTGGTGAAACGGTCGCTCGAGGCCTGCACGCCGGGCAGAATCAGCTCCAGGTTGGTGAAGGCTCGCCCGATCAGCGGCAACTCGGTGATCTGGTGCGAATCCACAACGTTGCTCAACTGCATGTCGGTCGTATTGACCTGCACACCACTGGCATGGACTTCGACCATGTCAGCAGAGCTGCCGACCGTCATCTTAATGGGCAGGACGTACTCCTGGTCGATGTTGACTGCGATTCCAGTTGCCGTGAAGCGACTAAAGCCGGTTGCGGCTGCGCCGACCGAGTATGTTCCGATCGGCAGCTTCTGGAAGATGTAGTCACCGTTGGCCAACGTGGTCGTCGTGGACACCACACCGGTATCTTGATTGGTTGCCGTGACTGTGACGTTGGGCAGGACTGCTCCCGTGGGATCGGTCACCGTACCCTTGATTCGGGCGGTAACTTCCGCAGCGTATGCACTGGGGCTCAGGAGAAGAAGAAGGGAAAGAAGGGCAAGTAACCGAAGCTGAAAACCTTTCATGACTACCTCCGTATAAAGTGGGGCCCGGGGCCTCGCAGACGGGGAGCCTGCTTGTTGAAAGATTTGCTTGTTGTTTTCTGGTTTAGTGGATAAGCACTTGGCTGGCCAAACAAATCGGCACTTTATGTTGTTCTTTTTCTGTAATTTGACAACTTTTTGACATGTCCGGAGCTATCAAGAACTATGAAAGTTGGAATTCAACACGAGCGGATAATATAAGTTGCTGTTCTAATCGCAGGATTCGCGATTAATCGGTGCAGCACGGTCGTGATGCTCATGGATGAAGAGTTGGCGCGGGCGGGGTGGCGTTCTTGTTGCTAGGGGGTGGGCGGGTCTTCGAATCGCTCCTGATTGATGGTCATCATTTTGACGTCGGCTGCGGTTTCGCCGTTGACGATGCCTTGCTCGTAGACTTTGGACCAGCGGAGGCGGAAGAGGAGCCCCTGGATGGCGATCTTGGTGTCGGCGGCAGTGGCGGCGAGGTGCTCGGCCTGATCGGGGGTCATGGTCCAGAGTTCGGGCATGTCCGGAGTGGGGGCCGGTTGGGCGAAACGGCGTCGCATGGCGACGATGGCCTGGCAACCGTTGAATACCTGGTCTCTGGCGACGCCCAGGAGGTCGTAGTTGTGGGCGAGGCGGGCCTGCATGCGGGATTGCTCGACGGGAAGCAGGGGGACGAGGCCACCTTCTTTCGCGGTGGTCCAAACGGCTTGAGAGGGGGCGAAGTAGCGGAACTCGGCTGTGCCGACGGAGCCGGGCAGGCAGGGCGCGGAAGGTAGCGTGATGTGGAGTTTGTCCTGATGCGGAGATGCCGGGGTTGCCTTAATCATGGCTTCGTCGTGCATGACCAGATCAAACCATGGCTCGAGGTTCTGCATTTTTAGGTCACGATCGATGACCTCGAGGTTTTGTTCGGCCTCGTTGCGGAGGTTTTCCTGGAGTTGATGGCGCTGGTGGCGGTGATGGATGAGCTCGACGGTTTGTTCGAGGGCTACGGCGATGAGGAGACCGATGACGATGGTAATGATGTGGATGAAGAAGTCTCGCCAGGTGGAGGCGGCGTGGTGGGGGGATGGACATCGAGCATTGGGGTGGGCTCCTGCGAGTGTTCTAAAGGTGATTCGCGTCTTGAAGGCTAGTGTTGCGTGGCGGAGCTGGGAGCGGCTGCTTTCTCGGCGGCGAAGATATCTTCCAGGCGCAGATTTCCGCTGAGGATGGTTTGTTCCGCGCCAACGAGGTTGTGGTCCCATTCGCGAAGGGTTCGCGTCGCTTCCGCCTCTGCCGTCAGCAGGCTGAGGTAGGTGCGCAGGTCTTCGGCGGGGGCTTTAGTGAAGTCCGTCTTGTCGGCTGAGTGGGGATACATTTGTTCGAACTGGAGCCGTTTGCTTTCGGCGGCTCTCCATGCGTCGTAGAAGATGTCGACTTTGTTAGAGAGGAGTTCTACCTCGGAGTAGGCGTTGAGTTCGTCGGAGCTGAGGCGTTCGACCAGGCCGCTGATCTTTGCTGAGCGCCAGAGCGGGTCGTCAGGGTAGTCAAAGACGGCAATTGCATAGGCGGGTTGTTCGGCAAGCGGCTGATGCTGCCAGACGGCGGCCTTTGCCTGATCGATGCGGTGCGTTAGCCAATCCTGGTGATAGTTGAGGGCGGCGGCGGTGTCGCGCGCGTCCTTCAGTATCTGCTCGGATTCACGGTGAAGCGTTTCGCGGAGCTCGGACCGCTCGTGACTGTGATGGATGCGCTCGACGGTTTGTTCGAGGCCTACGGCGATGAGGAGGCCGACGACGATGGTGGCGATGTGGATGAAGAAGTCACGCCAGGTGCTGGCGGCGTGGTGGGGCGGGTGGACGTCGAGCATGAAGGCGGCTCCGGCAGTTCGGGAAGGTTATGGTTCGGGGACTTGGTCGGCGGCACGGCTAATGTACGGGAACATATCACGCATGGTGGGAACGTCATGGATGAGAGCGTCGCTGGCACCCTTCCAGATGGCGTACCGAACATCGTCCCAATGAGCGATGGCGAGGGATTTACTGATGGCATCCACGAGGCGATCGCGCTGGGCTGAAGTGAGGCGAATGTTGGCTCCCGGCTGCAGGTTTACGCCGAGGCCGCGAAGTGTGGCTCGCATATTCTGACTTTCAAGATCGCTGATGCCGTTGATTCGGATGCATTCGGTGGCCTCCCAATCGAGACGTTCGTAGATTTGAGCGCGCTCTTTGGGGATGAGTTCGACGATGCCGGTGGATTTGGCAACGGCCCACACACCATGGGAGGGCACCGCTCCGTAATTGCTGTTATCGAACTGATAGCGGGCTGGGACGACCTTGGCCGGAACAGCCAACGTGACAAAACCATTGGCGGTGGGTGCCTGCTGTGCGGCCTTGACGATGGCGGCCAGCCAGCCGTGCGCGGGAACGTTGACGGCAAGAGTGCTGTCGATGATGCGGATGTTGAGCTCGGCTTCGGCGCGGATGTCCTCTTCGAACTGGATAAGTTGGTGACGGTGGTGGAAGTATTCGACCGTCTGCTCGATGCCGACGGCGATAAGCAGACCTAGGACGATGGTGGCGATGTGGACGAAGAAATCTCGCCAGGTGCTGGCGGCATGGTGGGCGGGGTGGACGTCGAGCATGGGGGTGTCCTCTTGCGTGCCGGGAGGTTCGGGTGGTTCGAGCGTGGACGGAATTTGGGTATCTTCTGCCATTTTTCGTATCTTGCGTGCTGGCGGTCTTATTTCAGGGCCTGTGGGTCGATGGTGTTTCCGTTGGGTCCGCTATTGGCGGCCTTCAGGCGTTCTGCGGTCTTCTGGTGTGCGGCAGCCATTCCTTGTGGGTCAAGTTCTGATGGCATGGGCCTGAGGGTTTCGATCAGATCCCAGGTGATGGTATGGGGAAGGTTCGGATAATCGTTGGCGAACCGGCCGAAGGAGTAGCCGAAAACGATGTGTTTATTGAGGGCGGCCAGGGTTAGCTGGATGACCTGGTCGAGCTGTTGCGGGGAGAGATGGGTGGGGTCGTTGTCGAGGAGATCGAAGCTGTGGGCCTCATTGATGGCGTTCCAGGCCTGCAGGGACTGCTCGTTCATGCCCGCCAACTGGCTGTAGTACTCCTGGTTGGAGTTGGCCTCTTCGAGGGGCATGAGTTGTACGACGCCTTTTTGTTGGGCGGCGTCCCAGACGGCGTGATTCCACCGGAAGGGAGACTGGATCCAGCGGAGTTCTCCGGGAAGGGCCGTTTGTGAGGTTCCCGGGTGACGTCGGATGTACTCGAGGACGGTGAGGTTGTTCTTGAGCTCGACAAAGGTTCTGCGCCAGTCGTGTTCGTCGTCGGCCCACGCCTTTTCGTTGGCTTTGCGCTCCTGCTTGAGGGCTTCGCGGGTCTCGCGCAGCTCGTAGTGCTGATGGATGCGCTCAACGGTTTGTTCGAGGCCGATGGCGATGAGGAGGCCGAGGACGATAGTGGCGATGTGGATGAAGAAGTCGCGCCAGGTGCTGGCGGCGTGGTGGGCCGGGTGGACGTCGAGCATGGGGGTGGGTTCCTTAATAGAGGAGGGGGCGTCGGGCGCGGAGATAGGCTGCTCCTGCGAGATGGAGGGAGTTTCGGACATGGTTGGCGCTTTGGCGACAAGTCTAACGCGGGCCGGAGATGGCAGGAGAAAAAAGTGCGGGACGGGAGAGCTGAGGTTGCGGATAATGGAAGTGGCGGATGCCACCTGCAGGACATAACTCTGCGGGCGTGAGAGGATTTTGGTATGAGCGAATTTATTCCGAAGGCAGGAACGATCAAGATTGGCGGACTGGGGCCGAAGGCGGCACGGCTGCAGGCTCTGCGCGAGAAGGCAGCTGCTGCGCAGGGGAAGAACGGCGCTAAGCCGAATCCCGGGGTTTCGACGCAGGCAGTTAAGGCTAAGGATTCGTTTGCGGGGACTAAGAAGACTACGTTTCAGCGTAAGGCTGTTTAGAGAGAGATTTAAAGACATGTCCTGCCGGACGGGCCCACTACGCGTGGGGCGGTCACTTCGTGACTTGTGTACCGGTCTGGGTGGGCCGGAAGCCAGGGGCCTCGCGTTGCTCGGCGTGATCCTATGTGAAGAAGTGGGGGACGAAGGAGCTTAGGTTGCCGGTGATGGGGCTGAAGGATTCACGCGCGCCCATGCCACAGCAGTCCTGATCGATCATCCAGAGGCCGAGGACGGTGTGGCGGTGGTCAAAGATAGAGTCAGGTGCCAGGGCCTGCAAGATTTGCGGGCCTCGGTAGGGGCCCTCGGTGGAGGCCACGGTGGCGTCGTCTCGGATGAGGGTGATGTTCGCGCCTTCGCGGGAGATCAAGGGTTTGCGGACGTAGTTTTTCAGGGTGGTTGTGGCTTGTTCCGCGAAGTGGGCTTCGAGAAGCAGGTCGTGGTTGGGGTAGAGCTGCCAGAGGATGGGGAGGATGCCTTTGTTGGAGAGGAGCATCTTCCAGATGGGCTCGATCCAGCGGACGGCGGTGTAGGTCTCGAG
>Ga0209624_10002465_pt1 | contig 13673 bp, 16 predicted proteins | sample JacPinW_OM2H0_O1_FD_188565 | JGI IMG/M metagenome (GOLD analysis project Ga0209624, IMG submission 188565) | Forest soil microbial communities from Algoma, Ontario, Canada - Jack Pine, Ontario site 1_JW_OM2H0_O1 (SPAdes) (version 2) | ecosystem: Environmental > Terrestrial > Soil > Boreal...
CAAAGTTCCGTGACTTCCGGGTCGCTCAGGATCGGCCGAAGTGCGCGAAGATTGAGCTCGAGCGCGGACCCCGAAGCGCTCTCGACGCGGCTCGATTCGGCTGTCACGGTGGCGCGTCCGGCTCAGGGGCCGTGCTCGCGACGCGCAGCGCATACACCGGGCGAAAATCCACATCGCGGGCGACAAAGACCTGGATTCGATCGCCCTGGGCCTTGGTCACGGTCGGCGGGATGCTCGCCGTGCTCCTCAAGACCTCACTCATGACGTCGCCGGACGTGGAGGGACTCACCACGACCGAGCCACTCTTGTTCTGGGAATTGACCACGCCTTGCACCGCTCCGTTGATGACGCTCAGGAGAATCGCGGCTCCGAACCGATCCCAGAAGTGCCGGTTGACCTCGCCGGACAACCCGGAGCGGCCGAGCTCATCCGTGCCCGGGGAACTCAAGGGCACCACCACCCCCGTCGGCGTGCGCGCTTCTGTCCAGAGCACGAAGATCCGTGAGGTGCCTTGCTGAACCTCCCCACGCGTTTCGCCGACGAGCTTCGTACCGCGCTCCAGCAGCACCACCGTGCCATCAGCGCTGAACGTGTCCGTAGCTGTGATGCAGGTCGTCATGCCGGGCAACGTCGAATCGATCGCGGTCTCCAGCGTGCAATCGATGAAGGCACCCTTGGCGAGGAGAAAGCGCCGCGTCGGAAGCACGGAAGGCTCGACCGCCGGGGTCAAAGTGGGTCGGAGCAACGTATTGAGGGCACGAGGGGAGTCCAACACCTCCTCTCCCCCTCGCGTGTGCGCTGCGGCGAACGCGCCAGGGTCTGCCCCTTGGGCGGACGCGATCCCGGTGGAGCGGTCCTCGTCCTTCGAGGCTCGTGCGAACGCAGGTCCTGCGAGCCGCCGCTCGAACGCGAGCTCGCCCGGGGATTTGGGCGGGGCGCTTTGTGGCTCCCCCGCCGGACCCGGCATGCCCGCGGGCGTCGCCACCGCGACGGGCAGTGGCGGGGCGGGACCTAAGATCTGCTCCATCGCCGTTGGATCCGCCGTCCCAGAAGGCGCGGGCGGGGATGCGTCCTTGCGAACGAAAGGCGACGTAATAGGCGGCAGCGGCGGGAGGGTCATCTCTGCCTGGGCTCTGGATTTCACGGCGGCTTGGGCGGCGTGCTGCGCCTGAGCGGACCTTGTTAGGGTCTTCGCGTAGTACCAGGTGAGAAGCCCCAAGCCGAGCGCTGACATGAGGGTCATAGCCAGTACGCTGGTGACTTTCGACTGTATAGATCTCGCACGGTTGATCGAGGGAATCCCGCGATCGCCGGGAATGGCGTCGTCCGATTCGTCCGCAGCCGCCGCTTCGGTTGGCCGCGCAGGATCCGAACCGTCCGGGTTCGCCGGTTCGCTCAAGAAACGCTTCATGGACGCTCTCCCCGCGTGGTCCGCTCGACGTCCTCCGAAACCGTGTGGGATTTCAGGCGCTCGCCCGAGCCGGTGTAGCCCTTATTCACCACGCATCCGGCCAAGGAGCCGCGCCGGAGGATCAATCGGCGGGCGACGCGATGCAGAATTACATCGCCCTCGTCCATGCTGAAGTTCAGGAGTGACTCGGACCCATCCTCGTTCAGGATGAAGATCGCCGGTTGCTCGGCCTTCGCCGCAAAGGTGAGGCGCGTGTGGACGCCATCGTCCGAGGCCGCAATGGGCATGATCGAGGAAGCGCCGCAGTACCAGTAGTCGATGTTCTTCGGTCGCGCAGTTTCGGTATCCAGCGCTCTCGCTCCCGCCTCACTCCCCTCCTTGGCGCCCGCGGGGTAGGTGAACCGCAGTGCGTAGGTCACTTCCTCACTCGCATCCGGATGCGTCGTGGTCGCGGAGTAGTCGAGCTGGTACGTGCGCCGGGTAGTGACAATCGTGAGGTTGGTCCCGACCTTCGCGGCTTTGGGTTTGAGAAAGAGGTGGTTGTCCTGCGAGACAAACGATATGCCGTCGATGTCGCCGGCCCCGAGCCCCACGAATGTCTCGCCGCTCTCGAACTCAAGATCCGTCTGGTAGCCCACGAACCCCTTGAGCACATAGACCTGGTCCGCGCTGTAGGGTGCAACGCGAATTCGAGCATCGAGGAGACCGGGGGACGGAACGGACTCGGCTTCAATCCCCAAAGCAACTCCAATCAGAACCAGAAACATCACCATTCTCACGGACCGTCTCCTTCTAAGGCTTCGCTTGTGCCGGCGCCGCCGCGAGCTCGGTGGCCGGAGCGGTGGGCTCAGCGAGTACTTCAGGCTCCGGCCTGAAATCCACGATCTTGAAGCCTAAGGGGTTCCAGCCGCGGACTTTGGGGTCGGAGGAGGGATCGGCGTACGCATACTGAAGCGTCGCGATCCAGTGCGTCGTCTCTTCCGTCGCACTGCCGGCGGCGCGCTTAGCCTTGACGTAGCGCACCTGGGCGAGATCCCCTACTCCGCTGGCGCGCTTGAAGAAGCTCACCGAACTCACCTGGGCGCGCACGCTCGTACCGTCCTTGTAGACGTTCAAGGGTGAGGCGGGATTGGTGGGATTCCACAGCGCATACCAAGCCTGATTGCGCTGCGCCGTATGGAAAGAGCCGCACTCCTCGTAGTCACTCTCGGCGGTCGCGAAGTTAAACCGCTCGCAGACGGTGACATAGTGCGTCAGGAGATAGCGCGTCACCGCCTCCGGAACCCCGGAGTGCCCCGCATAGACGGGCACCACATCCACCACTCCTGTGGCGTTATCCACGCGGATGACAAAGGGCTCGACGTGCTTGAGCGGCATGAGGAGCATGAGCGCACCGGACAGGGCGAGGACTGCAAGCCACCCGGCTCCGGCCACACCGAGCGCGAGCCGCACGGTGCGCTGGCCTTGCCGAATGCGGTCTACGTCCCAGGAGGCGGCTTCGTCGAAGTAATCTTGCAGCTCGGGGTCCTTCTTCACGGGTGCGCACTCTTGGCCGTAGGCGCCGGCGGGTTGATGGGTTTCAACTGTCCGTCGCAGGTCACGCGCGTGGGATGAGATGCGCAGGCCACGAGCAGGAGCCCTAGCGCCATTGCCCAAAGCGTTCTGTAAGAAAGACTCATGTCTCAAGCACTCCTTCGGATCTCGTTGTCACGCCAGCTACGTGAAGCCGCCCGCATCACGGCCCGGCGGACACCGTAGCCCGCCCGGCGAGTGATAGGATCCCAGCGATTCGAGTCGCGATCGGTGAGCCCGCGCGCAAACTGTCCGGTGCCCCGTACCGCACCGCCAAAGCCCCACGCGAGCGCCGCGCTCACGACCCCGAAACTGCTCAGAGCCAGCCCGCTCGCCAGTCCCGCCGCCATCGGCATGACCTGACGCATGACGAGGAAAGTGAGACCCGCGGCCATGCACACCCGCACCGCATTCGCGATCTGGATCGAGCCGCCTTCACTCACGGCCTGCTGAGCGGCGACGGTGACCACGCGGAGCATGAGGGCGGCCACCAGGATGGTAAGGATCGTGATGAACGCGTAGTTCGCCAGCTGCGCCAGCCACGCCTCGAAGAAGCGCTTGGTCGAATCAAAGAAGAGCAGCGCAATGAAGAGCGGGCCTAAGGCAAGGAGCACCGAAAGCGCGATGCGCGAAAGCGCCAGGAGAAAGATCGTGTAGATCGCCGTAAGGCCCACGATGGCGTATACGGCGATCCCCGCCAGGTAGTACGCGAAATTCCCGTCCAGCAGCCCGCCCTTCTGCAAGAGCAGGTTCGCGGCATCCCCACCCTCGAAGATGATCTGATCGACGATCCCGACCGGATCAAACGCGCCCACCACGACCGCTCCCACTTGGGAAGGGGCGTTGAAGAACGTGTCGACGATGAGGCTGTTATAGAGCCAAAGCTGCAGCGCACATCCCAAGATGACCGCGAGTGTGATGATGCGCTTCACCCCGCCGATGAACGGCTCCTCTATGGAGCCGGTGAGCTGCAGATAGCCCCAGACCATGACGTATACGATGCCGAGCGTGACGATCGCCGGCTCCAGCGTCGCCGCGATGCGCGTGGTGTTCTCGCCGATGTAACCGGCCAGGAGCGCATTCAGCCACGTGTTGAACTCGGCAAAGAAGCCCATGGTCGCGTGCCCTTAAAGTCCCATCGCCGGGAGTTTCCGCAGGGACCCCTGGTCCGCGATCGCCCGCTCGCGCACCTGCTGTGCACGGGCCCATTCCTGCGACTGGGCGACCTGGTACAGGATCTGCATCTTGGTCGATTCGTTCTGGAGCATGCCCTGCTCGGCCGCGATGCGTGCATTCAAATCCAGCGAGGCTTTCTCATCGGCCGCAGTTCCGATGGCACTGATCAATTGCTGAAGCGAGGCAAAGCGATCGCTCGAGTTACTCAGTGACGTTCGTGCCGTGGCCTGCAGCAGCGCCGGGTTCTGACGGGCCGCCGCCAGCTGCGCCTGTTGAGTGGGCGACATCGAGGCGACCTGGGCAGGCGTAAGGACCGCATTCGCGCTTACCAGGGAGCTGACGTTGCTCGCCAATGCCGGATAGCTTCCGGAGCGTCCACTCATGACCTGCGACAGCTGCGTCCAGTTGGTCGGCAGGTAGTTACGCTGGGTACCGCTTAACAGCAGCTGCATGCCCCGGTTGCCGGTGATCGCGGCATACTCACTTCTGGCTTGATTCAGCTGGTTCTCGGCGGTACTCAGCTGCTGCTGCAGCGTCTCGTATTCCTGGACCAGCTGTGCAAGGGAGGCGACATCAATCACCGCGAACTGCGCGAGAGCCGGTTTCGGAGCACCGAAGGCCAAGAGCCCTGTGAGAACCATTGCAAAGATCGCTCTAGTAAGCATGTGAACCCTCCTGCTTAATGTGTGCGGGTCACCAGAACCCGCTGATAGAAAAGGGGCAGCCACAGACTCGGATCAGAGCCATGACCTGCCACGAGTTGATTGACGATATCGACCGAGGAGCGACGTCCGGAGATCACGGCGAGCTCAGCGTCAAAGCCCTTCAGATCCAGCTCGCAGACCACGCTCTGATGCCCCTGCTTCACCAGGAAGCGTCGGGATCCGGGCTCAAGCTCGTCCTTGATCAACCGGAACTCGCGCTCGGTTTGTCCGAAACCGCGGCAGTAGTCCTCAGCGTTCGCGTCCGCATTCGGGAAGTACACCTTGGTCGGGGTCTGCTCGATGATCGTGCGGCTGATGGGGCTCCCTAAGACGTCGCTCGCGCTCTGGGTGGCGAGCGCCATGACGCCGTTTAACTTGCGCCAGGTCTTAGGTCCGTCTTTCGCGAAGCTCTCAAACGCAGGGTCCGCCAGGAGACGCCAGAACTCATCCATCCAGCACACGAGCCGGCGGCCATCGAGCAGTTGACGCACCAGATGGAAGAGATAGAGCGTGACGGGCGTACGGCTCTTTTCATGATCGAGGAAATCCGTCACGTCGAATCCCACGATTGCGTTCCCTGCGAGCCTCGGCACGACGACATCGTCCGCGTTGTCGAAAACCCAGGCGTAATCCCCGCCCGCGGCCTCGCACCAGGGAGCCAGGCGCGCATAGAGGCCTTCGGCGTCGGTCGAATCCAGGAACTCCATCAGGCGTGACAGGCGCCGCGCGGGAGGTTGCAGCGCGAGCGTTCCTCGCAGGGCCTGATCGAGATCCGCCTGCTGGCGCACGGTGAGACTGCCGCTCGCCGGTCGCACCAACACCCGAAGCCAGGCCGTCAGGAACTCCGTGTTGAGGGGTGTCGGCGGGAGCTTGAGCGGGTTAAAGCCCGTCGGCTCGCCGTTCTTGAGCGGGCAATACTCCCCGCCCAGGGCGCGGACCAGGATCTCCAATCCCCGGTCCTTGTCGAAGATGATCTGCGTCGCGCCTTGCCTTGTGAGCATCGCCACTAGAAAACCGATGAAGACCGTCTTGCCGGATCCCGTGGGCCCGCAGATGAGCGTGTGACCGGTATCCTTGCGCGAGCCCCCTTCCGGGTCCGTGGGATCACTCGCGTGAAGGGAGAAGTGAAAGGGTGAGTGAGCACTCGTCACGAGCACTGTGAGCGCCTCGCCCCAGTGATTGCCCGTTGCACGTCCCGCCGGGTAGTTGTGAAAGGGCACCATCGCCGCGAAGTTGCGCGAAGTGATCGGGGCTTTCCTGGGTCGCATCGGGAAATTTCCCGGCAGCTGCGCCCAGAAGGCAGCCTCGAGTGCAAGGTCCTCCCGTGCCACCGTCATGCCGGTGTCCGCCAAATGAGCGCGCGCGAGTGCGACGTGATCACTCAGGGTCTTAGCTCGCCGGGCGATAGCCTCCTCGTTCTGTTCCCTCCAGGCGTGCGCGCCACTCAAGGAACCCCGCGGCTCGTCCGCCATGACCTGGAGCGAGAAATGATGGTCGCCCATCACGAATTCGTTGCTGGTGAGGGCATCGAGCGCGTCCTTAAGCTCCTCCGCCTGGGAGATCGCGAAATCTCCGGCATTCACCATCCGGTTGAATTGCCGTTGGAGTAACGCCTGCCCTGACGCCTTGGTCAAAAAGGCAAACGACTGCGTGAGCACGAACGGGAACGGAGCCGACAGCAGGCCATCGAACATGCCGACGTGCGTCGGGGTGGGATACTCCTTGATGCCGAGCATCGCGCCAGCGCGAGTCCCGGTAGGTTGGCGGTACTCAAGTACCTCGGTACCGAAGAATACCCGCGTTGTCGCCAGCACTTCATTGATCGGTGCGTTGGGCAAGAGAACCTCGCGCGCTTCGCCATTAATAAGAGTGGAAAATAAGTTAAGTGGGCCCGAGTACGAGCGACCACGCCTGGAATAGACCCCCAGAACCTCCGGCTCGTAACGAAGGAGCGACGCCCGAACCGTCTCCCGCAACTTCTCGCACGCATCGAGCGCATCGGCGAGCTCGAAGTCGCCACCTTTGGGTTGCGCGCGCTTCAGAAGCTTCGACGCAAGTCCCGTCGCAATGCCCGCGGTCGGGCGGTAGACGGTGCTCAGAAAAAGCTTATTCACCATGAGCGTCTGATGCGAAAGCTTGGTGCGGTACCGGTGCTCAAGCGCGCGGGAGAATTCCGCGGCGCCCTCCCCGACCGAAACCGCCTCACGATGGCGAATGACGTGGGCCCACAAGGCCACCTGGGGACTCGCGACGTTGCGCCACAAGACATTCAGCCGCTCGTGCCAGGTGTTGAGCGTCTCATCGTCCGCGCATTCAAAGCTGGCACCGCCCAAGCGAAAGACCTGCACGTAGTCCCCGTACACAGTCTTGACGATCTCGGGAGACACATGCGCGGCGTAGGGGATGCGATCGACGGTGGAGCTTTCCCGCCGCACGGCCGCCTGTCGGAGTAGCGCGTTCATCTTCGCTGACTCCTGACGCAGGTGAGCGCCGTGAGCTCGATTGAGGTCCGGCGCCGCCCGCTCACGTCTGGGAGGTCGAGGCTCAAAGGCGAATAGCTGCTCGACCTCCAAAAACGGGCGTTTGCGAGCAGCGCCGGAATTCGGGTCCTTGCCCAAAGGAGCGCCAGATCAAAGAACCGCGCATCGCGTGCACACAGAAGCGCACAGACGCCATGAATCGGCGCCGCGAGCAGTAAGGTCAGGAGATTCTTCGTGAGAAGGAAGATCTCCATGGTGACCACCCCGTTCACCAGAAGCGCGGAATACGTCACGCCCCAGCGCATCGGCGGACGTGTCGCCCCGACAAAGAGCGGATCGGCCGTGAGTCCCGAGTTCATCTGGCTCATGGGGCTAGACCCCGAACATCCCGCGAACCCAGGTCACGATTTGCGTGGACCCAAAGGAGACGGCGATCCCTAAGATCGCCGCGATGCACCACCCCCAGGAAATTCGGTTTGCCATCGCCATGGCTCCCAGCACCATGACGAGGATGACGGCCACGGGGGTGAGCCACGCGAGGATGTTGGTCTGAAGCGCCGTGGCGCCGGTCATGAACGGAGAGGCCTGAGCGAATGCCAGCTCAGGTGTGAGCCCCGAAAGGCTCAGTACGAACAGAAGCGCTACGGACCGAGTCGCGGCGGTTGATTCGAGTCTCATCGCCATTCTCCTTCATTTCGTTCTGCGGCAGCAGGGATGTGATGCCACCACAGCGAAGGCAACGCGACGAGAGCCTGATTGGGTCCAATTTCTGTCGAAACTTCACATTCTTCCTCGACTAATTGGGTCCAAAAACTGCCTGAACTCGGATCGTCAGACTTGACGCCAACGGCGAGCCACTTCGAGAGTTTTCACTCAAGCGAATGAAAATTAAGAGAGCACCGCCTTTGAGAACGGATTACGCTCGATCGGTGTCTTAGCGTTTGCGGCGCCGTCCATGAGCCCACCACCTGAATCCATCCACCTGGCTTCTAGTGGCAATCCTGAGCGTGTGTTGTCGCGCGTTCTGTGGATTATCTGGACGCTCATGCGCCTGCCGATTGCGGCACTTCTTGCAATCTGCGAGCCCGTAGTACGTGTCGTGCTAGCCGGTTCGGCGCTCCTACTTGTGTTCACGGCAGGATTCCTCGCCTTGGTCCGAACGGCACATGCGGTTCCTCTTCTGGGAATGCTCGGCGTGGCCGTGGGCCTCGTGCTGCTGCTCGCGCTTTACTATGGAATTCTGCGCGCGCTATCCGCTTGATCAGGCGGCCATGTTCTTTTCAAAAGAGACTTTGTTGCAGTTCAGCGGATCCCAAGGAATCCCCGCCGCGCCCGTCGGTCTCATCATCGTTCGCAACGCATGGGAGCTGCGTGGGCTGCCGGCAGTCTGCGCAAAGTCGCCGCGCAATACTCAAAGGGTCGATCAGGATCACGGACCGACAGATGCTGCAGTGCCCAAGTCCCCAGTTGTTGCGCTCCGCGAGCTCGAACACGAGCAGGATCAACTGCTCCAGCGTCAGTCGGGCATGCGGGACCATCCTGTAATAGACCTCCAAGGCATGACAGAGCCGCTCGCCGTTGTGAACGCTCGGGAAACGGATTCTTGCGTTCGGCATCCGTTCCTCGGGAATCAAATGCAGGAAGTGACACAGTCCGGCCATCGCCATGAGTTCACGGCGAAGGCTAGGATTGTTGAGGAGTTTCGCCAGCTTTTTCGGGGACGGGCCTCGATCACATCGGGGATCGGAGCTCGATCGATTCTCGCGATAGTTCCTTATGACTTGGCGCACGCGCTGACGGCTAAATCCAGTCCACACCCGTACGGTATTCGGGCGAGCGGCGAGTCTGAGAAGTGTCAGCGCGAGGTTGTACCGGCGCAAGTCTCGCAGATAGCGGTCATCCGATAGAGGCATAGCGTGTCCCTATACGGTTTCAAGCGGGCCCTTACGGCGCTGCCTTACGGCGACGTCTTCGCGCGCGGGAGCGAGGGCGGGAACCTTCTTCGAAGCGATAAACACCAACGCCGATCCGAACGGTCCGCTCCCCCTTTTTTCGTGTGCGCTCGCGCCGATGCATATCCGCGTCGATCTGATATAGCAACTTGTTGCCCAAGACGCGCAGGCGTTTGTCGAAGGCCGCGCGAGCGCTTACAGGAAACCGGGGATTCTCGGCGAATACCTCATACCAGCCCGCAACGCTGCGCTTGGGTTCAGCGTTGTGCTCGAGGGTTCTCAGCATTCCAAGAAGTCCCCGCAAGTGACTTAAATTTTCCGGACCCCCAGCGCCTCGCAGAGACAGGACCCGACCCTTCGGTACATACCGAGTCCGAACCCGGCGCAACGCTCCGCGTCGGACGAGGTATCGAAGGACTTCACGGGCATCGAGCTTTGGATCCACCCGAAGCGCCAATGTCTCCAGCGATCCCCCGGCTCCGCGTAGCGGCAACGGGAGCGGCGCCCCTCTGCGATCCAAATACGCCGGATCGGAGAACCAAAGCGTCAGGACGTGAGAGGCGTCATCTCTCTCGCGAAGTGCCGCCATGGCCTTCGGCGCCCGCGATTTTGGAACCTTACGGCACGACTTTGCTACTTCACGGCCTATGTCGTCGGGCGCGCATCCACAGCGGGTCAGCACTCGTACAAAGCGTTCAACCGCCTCCAATGCTCGGGAGTCCAGCGTTGAGGAATGGCGAACATTTCTCCCGTCGAGCGTCTGTCGTGGCTTCCTTAGTGAGGCGCGGCGCATCAGGGGCTTCCTCGCCTCTTGCGCTGATGTTTCGCCACCTTGCGCCGCCGAACGGGCTCCTCGAACGCGTAGATCCCGACTCCCAACCGCACCCGTGGACCGCCACGTTGAGCGAGCTCTCGACGGCGCATCTCGCCATCCAGGGTCCAGAGGATTTCCTGTGCGGTCGCCTTCAGTCGCCTGTGGAATGCCGGCAGTTCCCGGACCGGGAACCTTGGATTCATCGCCGTTCGCTCAAGAATCGGGCTCGACTTGCGGCCCCCCGCTACGTTCCTCTCTACCGTGCGCAACATCCCCAGGAGCGCCGTGAAGCCGTGGACCTGAGCGCTGGCCGGTGGATAGATGAGATAACGACCGCGCGGCACGTAAAGGGCCCCGCGCCGCCGTACGCCCTGCAGTTTTGTCAGAGAGTGAGCAACCGCTTCGGGATCCTCGCCGGGAAGCACCCGTTCAATCAGGCCGCAGAGCGAGGGGCCTCGGGCTCGCAGGGGTAGTGGAATTGGGGCACCCCTCGAATCGATGTACTGGGGATTCGCATGCCAGTGCGCAATGATGTGCGGCAGGTCCAACAGGTAGGTCAACTGCGACGCCTTCCACAGGCCGGACGGCTCTTTCAGCGTGCCGCAGATCTCGCGAAATTCGCGAAGAAGTTGTCTTGGCGAATGACCGGTGTGCACCAGAATGCGGGCCAAGCGCTCCAGAAACTCCCTCGAATAACTGGCTCTTTCGCCGTGTCTACGGCGTCGAACTCTAGCGGGAGCTCTAGCGCCCATAACGCTCTCTATCGACGAACTGACCGCTTGAGACGTCGCGCACGAGGCGTGCTCGCGATGAGCTTTGGCGCCTCCTCTTCGTCCACAGGTGACTCAAAAACGTAAAACGCGATGCCTAATGACGTCGCACCCGTCTCGCTCGGTTTGCCACGCAGCGTTTGCCCAGGGTCATTCAGCGCGTCATCAATCGAATCACCCAAGGCATCTGCCTGCTGTTCTAAGTCTCGTACCAGCATCGGTACGTAGCGCGGGTCTAACTGGGCATTCAGGATTCGCCTGACGTATCGCGGCCGCGAAGGGAACTTGAGGTTATTGAAAAGCGTCGCGAAGTGTTCGTTCATCTGTTCGCCGACAGCGATGACACCATCCGGGTCCCAACGCACGGTCGCATACGTGCGGCTGAGGACCTTGAGGCGCCCGTCCGGGAGACGTCGGACCGCTTTCACCCGAAGAAGCGCATCGAGAATGCTCGCGGCGAGCAAACGCTCCCCGCTGTAGCGGTCGACGAGTGCCGCGAACGATCGACCGCGCCCGCGTAAGGGCAGCACGGCCGGAACCCCTGTCTCGTCCTGAAATGCCGAATCATTCCACCAGCCAGAAAGGACACGCTCGGCACGCTGACGCCCTCGATCGCCCGGGCGATCCGCTTCGGCGCTGGCAAGAATGCTCGTCACTTCAGTTCGGGTCAGTCCGGTAACCACGGCAATCCGGGACACGTTTGGTCGCCCGGGTTCGGCGCCTGATGCTCGGCCCTGGTCACGGGCCGCGCGCACGTACGCGATCTTGACCAGGGTCAGCAGATCGCCAACGCCGATCCCGGCTTCCAGTAGCCACTTCGCGAGCGGCTCAAGCATACGAAGAACAGCCGCTTGAATGGCGGCCTTCAGAGATTCACTCATGGATATTAAGCCTTGCCCAGGAACCTTCGATTAGGCATTTGCCTGGCAGACATTTCTGTGGTACCTAGTTTATAACCGCTGTAATTTAAATTACAAGCTCCCACGCGAAATCCTGCGACTTGAAGAGTTCGTCCTGTGGAAGCCAAACGAGAGCCGGGCAACAATCCCGGGCATCAAGATCCACCCTCACCTCCCAAATCGCCACAAAGGGTTGGGGAAGTTAACCGCGTTGTTGAGCAGGCGTTACGGCCCCTGTACGAGGTGAATCAGCTGTGCATTGAGTTGCTCGTGAAGGCCGCCTGGTCCGAGCGCGTCGATTTGCCCCTTGTCTGTCAGCTCCGCGCCGGCCTGCGAAGCATGTCCGCAGAGGCCCAGGCGCGAGCTGCGCAGAAGGCCTTTCTCTTGGTCGATATGGAATTCACCAACAGCGCTTCGTGGAAACTCCTTCAGAATCATTCGTCGCGAGCAATTTCGCCTTCGCGATCGGATTATTTTCCGCGCAGCTCAGCCATACAGCTGACGCGCGCTACGCTTATATTGTTGCGGCACAGCATCCAGTCGAACGCGAGCGAAGCCTGCCTTCTAGGGGTGCATCCTCGGGTCGCGGAGTTAATCGGTGCTTTGTCGATGTCCGAGATCGAGCGAGTCGCCGAGCGCCGCGGCCGATACGTGAGACCCCGTTGGGAAGATCGTCCAGCGGTATGGCATGAGCTAATACAGGCGGCCTGTAGCCCGGACATTCGCCGAACTCGGGAATTTTGCCTCCACGGCTTGCAGCTCCTCACCGGAGACTTGCTCCAAATCCCGTGACTCGCGCGCGTATCGGGCTCTGGAACGCCCCAACCTTTTCTCAGTTCAGGCAGAATTTGGACCCAATTACAGGGGTGACTTCCGTCGCATTCGGCTCAATCATGCAATCCGTTGATTGAAATCTCAGCCGCGCCTAGGCCGCCGCGGACACAGTGCGCGCAAGCTGCCTAGAGCCTGTCGCATCCCACGCTAAACGGAAAGTCATATGAACCACAGCCACAAGAGACCGTTCACAAAGAATGGCGGTGCCCGAACATTTAGTACGGTGAGGCTGGGAGTTCCCGCATTCACGGTTGACGACCAATGTCTCCAAGAGACGGCTGGCGCGCCACGCGGGTGCAATGACACCGTGGTAGACGAACTTGATTCGCAGAGCGCACGGCGCCCAACCGGTTCGATCTCCCAGGTCTTCGAAGAAGGAACGAGTCGGCGCCGCAAGACATTCAATGAGGCACTCGATGCCCTACAACTGCTCACCGTAACCGACGTTTGCAAACTACTCCGCATCAGCAAGCCAACTCTGTGGCGACTCAGACGTTCTGGCGATTTTCCCGATCCAACAACGGTGACCGAGCGGATCTTTGGTTGGCGTCGTTCGCAAATTGACGCATGGTTTGCCTCACGCCGGAACTCGCGCCGCTACTAGAGCGTCTTCGCATTCTCTGAAGGGCCGGCGTCCTCTCCACGCGCCGGCGAGTGAGAGCGACCCCTTGCTTATCTCGGCCGCCTTTCGCGTCACGTGCGTGACAGCAAGCGCTCCACGGAGACTCTGAAGAAGGCCACCTGGATACTCGAGCGGTTTTGTTTCCGGACCTGGTCAAACGTCCGATCGGCTCGATCGCTCAATAGAGTTGCCGCATCTTTCACCGGATCGCAAACATCCGTCCTTAGGAGTTGAGAGCGGTCTGGAAGGCTTGGCCGGCGCGGCGACGATGCACAGACCATTGGAACGAGGTTTCTGTTTTGGAGGTTTACTGACTCGGCAGACGAGCATGACGTGCAACGTATACGAACGCGGCGAGACACGAGAGCGTCGCGGCGAGGAACGTGACATACGCAGGCGGATATCCATGGCCTTCTATCATCGATCCCATGAGAAAAGG
>Ga0209624_10002466_pt1 | contig 13671 bp, 12 predicted proteins | sample JacPinW_OM2H0_O1_FD_188565 | JGI IMG/M metagenome (GOLD analysis project Ga0209624, IMG submission 188565) | Forest soil microbial communities from Algoma, Ontario, Canada - Jack Pine, Ontario site 1_JW_OM2H0_O1 (SPAdes) (version 2) | ecosystem: Environmental > Terrestrial > Soil > Boreal...
AAGTATCCCAGGGCAATCAATAGTCCCTGTTTTTCGCCTCGTTTTGCAATAAATTCCCTGTTACTGGAGATAAAGCCCTTCGGAGACTGGTTTCGCAGGACTGCGTCCGCCACCAGGTAGTCACCGCGAACCGCTTTGGGTTCAAGGCGTCCACAATACCTCGACTATTTAGGGCGTTAGCCCGGAAGCTAATGGTCTGAGGGGTCTATTCTGCTGGGACTACGGGAATCCCCTATGAGTCAGAAAGTAGAGCCGTTGGTATAAGATATTACCGGGCTTGAGGCCCTTTCTTCGTCTCGGCAAACCTCTATCGCGAGAAATCGCTCGCGCGTCCGCGATCTTGTCGCAACGTACCGCGTCTCGCCGTTTCGGGCGCTCAACTCGCGCCTGCTGTCACACATATTCGAGGCCTTGCGCGAGATCCGAAATCAAGTCCTCCATATTCTCGATGCCAATCGAAATGCGGATCAGCGCATCCGACAATCCAATCTCCTCGCGCAATTCGCGCGCGACGCCCGAATGCGTCATTGAGGTCGGATGCGAAATCAGCGATTCGGTGCCACCTAAGCTGACCCCCAACTTCATTATCTGAAGATGGTCGAGCATCGATTTTGGCCCGGTTCCCTTTGGGGTGAAGGGGAGCACATCGACCTCGTCGAAGCGGCTATTCCCGATGTCCAAGATCGCAAGAAAGTCTTTTTGGAACACCAGCAATACCTATTTCAATCCCCCTCTTACTTATGATGCAGTTCACATTCTCAACTGTGATGGTCCGTCTAAAGGTTGGTGAGCCGCGCAATGAGCGAATCGGCGACCGCACGACTCGCCGAGTTCTTCCCTCCGGAGGCTCACTTCAATCATCAGAATTTGCTTCATGGACTTACCCCCGAGCCTTCGCCGTCAAGGCATTCCAGGCGGCAAGAGAGTCCGTGTAGTCTCTCCAGTGCGTGATCTTCCGGTTCTCAAGCTCGATAATTGAACAGAACCGATTTTCGTACTTTGCACCTGTCGCGAGAATCGTCCCGTGGACTTCGTTTTCGATGACGACGACGCGGCCATTGTCCGCCCTGTTGGCGATCAGCTTGTCTGCCGACAGTAACCTGATGCTGTCGACATATCCCCGGAACTGGGCCATCAGACCAGCGCGTCCCCCGATCACACGGGGCCAACCCAGGGGCGTCGCCGCTGATACTGCCGCCAACGAGATCGCTGTGGCCGCCGACATACTTAGTCAGAGAACACAGCGAGATGTCCGCGCCGCATTTCAGCGGCGTCTGGAACATCGGGCCCAGCATCGTATTGTCGACCACGACAGGGGGTCTGTACCCCTGGGACTTCGCCAGCTCGTCGGCGATAGTTGCGCAGGCGGCGAGATCAACAAGACCGTTGGTCGGATTGGCGGGCGTCTCGACAAGGATCAAACCCACCCTGCCTCTCGCGCGCGCTGCCTCCGCGTCTTTCGCATCTCGGCGCTATTGATGCCGTCGGGAAAGCCAAAAGCGGTCACGCCGAAGGCGCTCATCTGCTTCTGGAGCAGCGTTTCGGTGCCGCCATAGAGAGGCCGACTGTGCAGTATGGTGTCGCCCGCCCGGAGAAAGGCGAATAGCGTGGTGGAAATCGCCGCCATGCCGCTTGCGAAGACGGCGGAACGCTCGGCCTGATCCCAGATCGCCAGACGGTCTTCGAGAATTTCGAGGTTCGGGTTGTTGAAGCGCGAATAGACAAGGCCAGATTTCTCGCCCGGGCGCGGCTGACGGCGACCCGATGTGAGGTCGAAAAAATCCTTGCCTTGCTGGGCGTTCTCGAAAACGAAGGTCGATGTAAGGAAGATCGGCGGCTTAAGCGAGCCTTCCGAGAGGCCTGGCGCATAGCCATAACCCATCATCAGCGTCTCTGGATGCAACTGCCGATTGGCAATGCGGTCCCTGTGGTAGCTGTCCTCCACCAAGGCAATCTCCTCTTCGCGTCTCTCGCCTGCGTAGACTGATCCGCTCTAACCTCTCCGCAAAGACAAGATATGGCGAATCGCTGTCTTGCTTCGCTGCCGCCGTGCCTCATCCCGCTTTCGCCGCATGGAGGTCGCCAGCGACGCATCGAGCCGAAGTCACTCGTCTAGTTTCGACCAGCGTTGTCGACCCGAAACGTTGCGAACCGCGATCGCGATGGCCTTCTTTTGACCGACAAGGACCACGAGCCGCGGGTGACGCCGGTGTAGAGGAGGTTTCGCTGCAGCATGGCATAATGCTGGGCCGGAACGCGGATTACCACGGCTGGATACTCCGAACCCTGGCTCTTATGGATAGTGACGGCATAAGCGGGGACCAAGGTGTCAAGTTCACCGAAGCCATAGGTCACCGCGCGCCGTCGAAGGTTGCCACGAGTTCGCCCGTCTCGGGATCGACGTTGACGACATGGCCGATGTCGCCGTTGTGGACTTCTTTGCCGTAATCATTTTCGATCTGCATAACCTTATCGCCCGGCGCAAACGTCCATCTGGCCGAGAGCGCTGCTGATTAGCCTGGGCGTTTGCCCAGCGTTAGCCCGTTCCAGTGGCACGAATCGCCTCGCGAGGCGTTGCTGCCTGAACACGCATTCTCTCCGGAGCGCCCGAATGGCAAAGGCAAGCAGGCCGAAAGGCTTCGACAATCTCCAAGACCCCGAGCAACACCTTGTCGCGAGCCCCGGCGGTGCCACGCATCAAACCGCTGACGGCGCCCAGGGGTCCCTCACGACCAATCAGGGCGTCGTCGTCGCCGACAATCAGAATACGCTGAAATCCGGGAGCCGGGGTCCTTCGCTTCTGGAAGATTTTGCCTTCCGCGAGAAGATCACCGATTTCGATCACGAGCGAATTCCAGAGCGCATCGTGCACGCCCGCGGATCGAGCGCGCACGGGTATTTCGAGGTGACCAATCCGATTCCGCATCTGACGCGGGCGTCGTTCCTCGCCGAGAAGGGCAAGAAAACGGAAGTGTTCGCGCGGTTCTCCACCGTCGCCGGTGGGGCGGGGGCGGGAGACTTGCCGCGCGACGTGCGTGGCTTTGCGGTCAAATTCTACACCGACGAGGGCAACTTCGATCTCGTCGGCAATAACATTCCCGTTTTCTTCATTCAGGAGGCGATCAAGTTTCCCGATCTCATCCATTCGGTGAACATGGAGCCCGACCGCGGCTATCCCCAGGACGCCACGGCGCATGACACGTTCTGGGATTTCATCTCGCTCTTGCCGGAGAGCATGAACATGGTCCTGTGGATCATGTCCGATCGAACCATCCCGCGCTCGCTCAGGATGATGGTGGGGTTCGGGATCCACACCTTCCGGCTCGTCAACGCCGATGGTAAATCGACCTTTGTCAAATTCCACTGGCCCCCCACCATCGGCTCGGCCTCGGTCATCTGGGACGAAGCTGCAAAGATCAACAGTGCGGATCCAGACTTTCATCGCCGCGACCTCTATAAGGCCATCGCCAAGGGTGCTTTTCCTGAGTGGGAGTTTGGCGTTCAGGCGTTCGACGAGGAGCGGGCGGCCAGTTTCGACTTCGACATTTTCGACGCGACCAAGATCATGGCGGAGGAAGTTATTGTTATCGAAGTCATCGGGCCGATGGTCCTCGACCGCAACCCGGTCAACTTCTTTGCCGAGACGGAACAGGCCGCGTTCCATCCGGGCCATGTGGTTCCGGGCATCGATTTCACCGACGACCCGCTCCTGCAGGGTCGACCGTTTTCGTACGCGGACACCCAGATCAGCCGGCTCGGCGGCGCGAATTTCCATGAGCTGCCGATCAACCGCCCGCGCTGTCTGATGCGGAATTTGCAACGCGACGGCATGCGTCGAATGGACGTTGCGCCAGGCCACGTAGCCTACGAGCCCAATAGCCTTGATCCGTCCGGCCCGCGCGAAAATCCTCAGCGCGGATTTCGCACCTTTGCGGCGCAGGAGGGCGAGGGCGAAACAGGACAGAAGCTCCGCCTCCGGCCCGAGAGCTTCGCCGACCACTACAGCCAGGCGCGCCAGTTCTACCGCTCCATGTCTGCCACGGAACAGCGGCACATTCAGAACGCGTTCGCCTTCGAGCTTTCTAAGGTTGAAACGCCGGTCATCCGGAGCCGCATGCTTGGCCATCTCGCGCTGGTCGAGGAGGCGCTGGCCCAGACGGTCGAAACCGCGATCGGCATGGAAGGCGAGCGCGCGGAGATAACGCCCTATCAGGCGCCGGTCGATCTGGAGCCGTCGCCCGCACTCTCGCTCGTCGGTAAGGCCAAGCCGACGCTGAAGGGACGAAAGGTCGGCGCGCTGGTGACGGATGGCGCCGATGGCGATCGCCTCGAGGCCTTGCGCGACGCGCTGGAGAAGGAGGACGCGGAGCTCGCAATCGTTGCGCCAAAGATCGGTGGAGTTGATCTTAAATCGGGAAAGCATCTAGTGGCCGACATGGCGCTGTCAGGCGCGCCCTCGGTTTTCTTTGATGCCGTGGCGATCTTCGCGTCGGCGGAGGGGATCAAGCCGCTTCTTAAGAACAGCACTACGATCGATTGGGTTCGAGACGCTTTCGGGCATCTCAAAGTTATCGGCCATACGTCAGCCGCGCCTCTCTTCGCAAAGGCGAGCATTGCTGATGACCTCGACGAAGGCGTGATTGAACTTGATGCCCGCGCAAGCGTCGGGCAATACATCGACGCTGCAAAGCAGCAGCGCGTGTGGGCTCGTGAGGCGCGCCTCGCCGAAAGCGACGCATGACCGCAATTAGCGCAGCGCCGGTCTCCGCCGAGGTCATTTCCCTTTCTGACGAGAAGGTTTCTATTCGCAGGCGCCTCTTGCAGCGGTCTGCTCGAGACGTCGCAGAAAAGGCATTCGCGCACGGCGGCGAATATGATGAGGATGGGACTTATCCGGCCTCAGATGTCGCTGCGCTACACGAATCGGGGCTCCTAACCGCCGTCTTGCCCGTGAGATTCGGGGGGGCAGGGCTAACCGGCTTATCCCTTAGCGAGGTCCTGCGCTCAATTGGTTCGGGCAGCTTGCCGTTGGGGCGGCTGTTTGAGGGCCACGTTAACGCACTCGAACTCGTGCTTCGCTACGGAAACGAACGACCGGTACAACTGGTGGCTGAAGAGGCGCAGACAGGCAAGTTGTTCGGCGTCTGGAACACAGACGACGCGAATGGGCTGCGGCTGATCCACCGGCATGGGCGCTCCTGGCTTGAAGGGCGAAAAATCTTAGCCTCAGGTGCAGGCCACATCGAGCGCCCGCTGGTCACAGCGACCGACGAGAACGGACGTCGAATGATCGTCCTGCCCAAGGTGGGCGCTCCCGATCGTGCGGATATCTCCCGGTGGACAGCGCACGGCATGCGCGCTTCCGCGACTGGAGCCGTCGATTTCACTGGCGTCGAAATCGAGCCGATGGAGATCGTTGGTCGTGAAGGCGACTATGAACGACAACCCTGGTTTTCCGCGGGCGCATGGCGCTTCGCTGCGGTGCATCTCGGCGGCATGGAGAGGCTGTTCGATCTCTTTCGGAGGCATTTGCAGGAGACCAATCGCGGACAGGATCCGCACCAGGCTGCGCGTTTGGGCCGAGCCGCGATGGCCGTCGAAACTGGGAGGCTTTGGGTCGCCCAGGCGGCGTCGACCGCGGAAGCTCCTTTGGGATCGAGAGCGCCCGAGCAGCTTGTCGCTTATGTCAATCTCGCACGCCTGGCGGTGGAAGCTGCGGCTCTTGAACTCATGCAGCTTGTTCAGCGCTCAGTCGGGCTGCAGGCTTTCATGCGACCAAATCCGATCGAGCGCATATCACGGGACCTCGCAACCTATCTTCGCCAGCCCGGTCCCGATCGAGCGCTGACAGACGCCGCGGCATGGGTGCTTGCGCAGCCAGCCGACGCGCAGGATCTGTGGCGATGACAGTCGGGGAAGTCTTGGCCGCTGCGCATTCACTGCCGTTCCGCCCCGTGCGCTACGCCCTCGAGGATCGGCCGTTCGTTGTTGTCGCGCCCCATCCCGACGACGAGAGCCTGGCCTGCGGAGGCTTGATCGCCGACGCTTGCCGGCAAGGAGTGAGGGGAAAGGTTGTCATCGTCAGCGACGGCGCCGGCTCGCATCCGAACAGTAGAGCCTATCCACCACACCGACTGACGGCCCTTCGCGAGGGGGAGGCAAGACAAGCGGGCGCGGAGCTGGGGCTTAACCCGGAGGACATGCTTTTCCTCCGTCTCCCCGATCGTTTTGTTCCGTGTGAAGGCGAAGACGCCGAACGGGCGATCGGCGTCATTGCTGACTGCGTGAGGCAAACTGGAGCGGGATCCCTTTTTGTCAGCTGGCGACACGATCCCCATTGCGACCACGAAGCGTCCTACCGGATCGCACGTGAGGTCCAGTGTCGCGTCGGGAAACTCAGGCTGCTCGAATACGTCGTCTGGGGCCATACGCTGCCACCGTCGACGGACGTTGACCCGATCCGTAACGGGTTCAGGATCAGTATCGATCACGAGGCGATGGAGAAGAAGCGCCGTGCCATTGCCGCACACCGGTCGCAGACAACTCGTCTCATTGATGACGATCCCGGCGGATTTCTCTTCAGCCAGATCGACTTCGCGAATTTCGATCGTCCTTACGAGTTCTTTTTTGAAAGCGACGCATGAGCCAACCGCGCCAAACACTCAGGCCCGAGTATTTTGACGCGCTCTATGCGGCCGATCCCGATCCCTGGAAATTTGCGGCAAGTTCGTACGAGCACGACAAATATGTGCTCACTCTCGACGCGATGCCGAAGCCCCGCTATCGGTCGGCGCTCGAGGTGGGCTGCTCAATCGGCGTTTTGACCAGATCGCTAGCTTCGCGCTGCGACGCATTGGTTGCGATCGACGCCGCTCAGACCGCGCTCGTCGAGGCGAGGCGCAGGTGCGCCGATTTGCCGGGCGTGCGCTTCGAGCACATGTTTGTGCCGGAGCAGTGGCCGGACGGCGCCTTCGAGCTCATCCTGCTTTCAGAAGTCATCTATTACTTGAGCCGCAACGATGTCGGCCGACTCGCCGCCAGAGTCACCAATTCGTTGGCTAAGGGCGGTTCCGTTATCCTCGTCCATTGGACTGGCCCAACGGACTATCCCCTCAGCGGCGACGAGGCTGCCGCTCTCTTCATCGAACGGATCGGACCGCCATGCGTGATCAAGCGCGGGGATCGATATCGTCAATTTCGTCTGGACGTGTTGTCGCGCGCCTGAGCCGCCGTCGCGCAGGTGGGCGAGCCAACGACGCGCGATCGATATCTGTTCGGGCAACTCGGTGGGTCTCAACAATCGCCGAGCAAACAGTGGGCTTCGATCTTCGATGGCGCCCCATGCCGCGCCGAATGCCGACTCTTGGACGATATCGTTCACCTCTCGGGGCGAAATCCCAAGTTTGGTCGCCCAGTCTTGATCGAGTGCAACGTGTCCCGCGCTATGCCGTCGTCGCAAACATCCTCTCCAAGCAGCGCGAGCGAACGCCGTGCGAAAGGGCTCCAAGGCGTCGTCACAGAATGCGTCCGGCTCTCGGCTTCTGATCGCGAGGGTGTCCGCGACGCCGCCCGGCGCGCGCCCGTCCGTTCGACCCGACGTGATCACGTGGGCAGTCGGGCAATGGCGAATTCGCGCATCGTGGTGGTAAAGCAACGCGACCAAAGCCTTGTCCTCGCCCAACGGCACCCGGGGCAACCGCCCCACGCGACAATAGGCCGCGCGCGTGACGCCAAGACTTGCGCCCGAGATTGTCGCGTGGTGGGGCCACGGATCGTGCTCGAGCGGATCGAGCAGCCAGGACAGTTCATTGAGCAGTCGCTCGTAGGTGTCCTCCAACTGACCCCGCCGGTGGAGGGCCTCGGGGAGAGAAGCGCCTTCTTCATCGAGATCGATGCGTCCGAGAACGGCCTCAGCGCCGGCCGCGAAGGCGGCGAGGTTTTCCGCGATCCAATTCGGCGCGACCTGGCTGTCGGCGTCGGTGGCCAGGATCACGCCGTCGCTTTCGCCCGCTTCCACAAGCCACGCCTCGGCAAGGTCCATCACCGCGCGACGGGCGTTGCCCGCGTGTGCGGTGGCCGGAGGCAATCGATCTTCGACGACGCGGATGTCGAGCGACAGACCTGCGCCGAGCTTTCTGGCGAGGCTCGCACTGCGATCGGCGCAATTGTTGGCGAATACGACAACGCGAACAAGCGCAGGCGGAACCGCGTGCCCCAACCGGTCGCGTTGCCCGGCAAGAGCGCGCAAGCAGGCCGGCAGTCGCTCTTCTTCATCCCTGACGGGTATGGCGACAACGAAACCCGGTCCAGTGGGAGGGGGAGGGACGAGCACTAAAAGCGGTGCGGAGAGCAGGGTTGTCCCTGCACCGGATGGGTCGTCAAACATCAAGATTCCTGAATTAGCTGAAATGTGGTGAGCCGCCACTAACGTGGCCAGTTACAATTAAGTTCCTCGGGGCCCCCGAAACACCTGCGGATGTGAAGCGGCTGACCTTTGAAGGTGCCGCGCCCCGGAACTTCGCGCCGGGGAAAGGTTGGTACGCCGCGTCGATGCAGGAGACTCATAGGCCATGCCGCCTGGTAGGCCATACCGCCTGGCGTCTCGTCGTGCGTCACCATCTTGGTCAGCGCCGCCTCCTGCCTTGCCTGGGCGATGACGTGGTGGCTATTGACGGGGTTGACGGTCGCCATGGAACACGATGGCCGGGGCCGTCCACCCTTTGCCCCTCGGCCGAACCGTCGCCCCCCGCCCATGGCAGCGAAGGCGACGGCATGTCCCTGGCCGCGCCGCAGGCGAGCCCCGAGTGGGTGCCGACGGCCGCAAAAATATCTGGATGGGCGCCCGCCATGATCGCCGCCGCTACACCGCCAGCCGAGAGACGACGAAGGCGAGGTTCTCGACCTGCTCGTGCAACGGAGGCGCGATAAAGCTGTGGCGGTGAAACTGATGCGCAAGCTGCTCAAGAAACAAGGCTTCGAGCCCGATGGGCTTGTGACCGACGAGTGCGTTTTACGGCGCGGTAGGGTCCGAAATCCGACTGTCGGCTCGCCACGACCAGGGTTTACGCGCGAACAATCGGGCCGAGAATTCGCACCAGCGGACACGACGGCGCGAGCGCAAGATGCAGCGTTTCAAATCGCCCGGATCAGCTCAACGCTTCTTGTCCATCCACGCCGTCGTCCAAAACACCTCACATGGGGAGGGTCGGGTCAAGAGTGATGTTTAGTTTCTCATGAGCAAGACTCCAATCCGTGTCTCCCTATCCAAAGGTCTGAGCCCGATCGCGCAACCTGGTCGTTCCCGCACCAGATCAACCTCACATTCGGTCCCGCTCCCGACGGCTGCACCAAGATCCCGCATGCGGCGGGTGGGGCTAAAGAGGACGAAACCATTCTTCGACGCGGCTTTTTAGGGCCATAGTGTTTTGCGGTTCGTCCGCCCGGATCGACCAGAAATGATCATGTTCTGGAAGATTTGAGAATGCGGTCAATGTCTATCATCAGGCGGCCCGCACCACGGCTCCATCAATGACGACGCCGGCGGTCACATATTTCCAGAGCGCCACCAGCAGCTTTCGCACTAGCGCCACGATCGTTGACTTGCGCAGGCGCCCGCCGTTGCGCGTGACGCGCTCGCGGAACCAACGCGCCAGCGCTGATTGCGGCTGGTGGCGCAGCCATAGCCAGGCAAGTTGCAACAATGTTGTCCGCAGCCTTGGATTGCCCGCTTTGGAAACCCCTTGCTCGCGCGCGACGGATCCGCTTTGCCAAGGTGTCGGAGCCAGCCCTGCATAGGCGGCGACCCGCTTGCGGTTGGCGAAGCTTCGATAGAGCCCCTCCGACCAGAGGACTGCGGCGATTTCCGGACCGATCCCGTTCAGATTGATCAACATCGCCGGTGGCGAGCGGACTGCTTCGGCATTCATCCCCTCAGGCTTCATCGCTGAGAGGAGAGCGTCCCGCTCGATCTCAACCGCCTCGATCTGCCCGAGCAGAAGCTCAAGCCGATCGAGTTCGCGAGTAATTTGAGCCTTGAGATGCGGCGGCAACGGACGTCCGCTGCCCGTCTTCAACTCGTCGAGCCGTTGGCGCCGATTCCGCCGCAGCGGCTCGTAATCGGATATTCCTTGGCAGAACAGCAGTCCCTTGATCCGATTGACGTGCTGGACCCGCTCGTTGGTCAGCGTCTTGCGCTCACGGCAAGTCGGCGGCGGTCTTCTTCATCTGGCGCCGGCGTCCTGACCATGGCGCAGACTCGCGGTCCGCCGCGTTTGTACGCCAGCAGAGCGCGCACCAGGGCTTCGCCGTCGATCCTGTCGGCCTTGGGCCGCCGCCGGTGCCGCGAGGTCGCAATTGAGGCCGCATCGACGACATGGCTCTCCACCCCCTCGCTCTGCAGCACGCGATGAATCCAAAACCCATCCAGTCCCGCCTCCTGAATGACGATGACCTGGAAGGATTGTCCGGTCCGCGCAAACGCTTTCTGCTTAAGCGCAGATAGACGGGCCAGTAGCGCAGCGATGTTCCCGGCGAATAAGCCGTGCTTCGACATTTTCTCGCCGCCCCCCGGCGAGAGCGACGTAATCAACCAGGTCGAACGACTGAGTTCCAACGAGACAAAGATAGCGCCAAGATTGGTTCGGATTGCGGTCGGTTCTGCGAAATGGTGATCGAGTGACGTCAGTCGCCTCCAGGCTGAGCGGATTTGCGAACTCAGTCTGCGCTCTAGCGCTAGCCGCTATCTTACTCTCCATGGGATCTTCAATGTCCAGCGCCATCTCATATCCCGCGACACGCTCCGCGTCCTTAGAGGCGAAGCGTTCCAGACATGCGAAGCTGCTACCGCAGCCTGAACCTGAGTTGGGACTTCCAATCTTGGCGCGGGCCAATTTGGTTCGCGTGACAACGGGCCACCGTGGGCTTCCTGGCAAGAAAACCGCGTCACCGCCGCGTCGCTGAGTACTCAGTCTTCACGTTTTAGGTTCGCAAGCGTCGCGGTGGCGGCTCGGATGTTTGTCGGTCCAGTCGAGGCCGGTCCCGGTTAGGAGTTACACCTGGCCGTCTTCGATGCATGCGGCCATCGGGAACCCGTCAAAGTTTGATTTCGTGCAGCCATTGAGGCCCCGCCGGAGGCTTCTTGACCAGCTGGGAAAGGTGCGGAGGGACGAAGCGCGGAAGAGGAGCATCTCGCTGAGACCGACCGGCTTTTACCGGCGAGTAGGATAGAATCTTGTCGCGCGGCCCCTCTTCGCTCGATCCGCGGAAAAAACCGAAGTTTCAATCCTCCACGTTCCTCGACTGCGAGGCTCGACAAGGGTCGCAATTTGTCGTCGGCTATATCGGCACGCGAGGCGCCATTCCGGCGGCTGACGAAGGATGTCGGTAGAGCATGAGCCTTCCGTCACGACGGTCTTTAGCTGAAGCCCGAATAGCGCTTGGGTCGTTCGATCGCTTTTTACTTCTCTACGGCACGATGTTCGCGGCGTTCGGGGGTGCGTCCCCATTCCTGCCCGCGCTTCTTCACGCGCGCGGACTCGGGCCTTCGGAGATCGGCGCGGTGCTGGCGGCGGGAACCGCCATCCGACTGATCACTGGCACTGTCATCTCGCGCCTCGCGGATAGGTTTGGCACGCACAAGCAGACCCTTGCCGTGTTGCTCGCCATGGCCGCTGTCATCGCATTCGGCTATGACCTTCCGGCCGGGTTTGCGATCTTCCTCATTGTCAGTGTCGCGCACGCTTCGACGCTGGCGCCCATCGTGCCGATTGCCGACGCGATGACTCTCGCTGCAGCGCCAGGCCGGTTTCAATATGGGTGGGTGCGCGGTGGGGCGTCGGCCGCGTTTATCGCGGGCGCAGTGGGCGCGGGTCAGGTCGTCGCGGCGACGAGCCTAGGCGGCATAGTCTGGATGAACGGGACGCTGCTTGCGCTCGCGGCCGTGGCGGCGCTCTGGCTACCCCGAAATGCGCTGGATCGGCCCATGGCGCCACGGCACGCAAACGTTCGCGCCTTGTTTGCGGCTCCTGGCTTCTTGCCTCTTATGGCGCTGGCGGCCTTGGTTATGAGCAGCCACGCGCTGCACGATGGCTTCGAAGTGTTGCGCTGGGAGGACGGAGGCATCGGGCCGGGCGCGGCAGGGCTGTTGTGGTCGGAGGGGGTCCTGGCCGAGGTGGTCGTTTTCGTCGTGGTAGGGCCGACGCTGCTGCGGCGGCTCGGGCCAGCCGGCGCGGCCGCCCTGGCTGCCAGCGCGGGAGTAGTGCGTTGGAGCGTCACCGCTGTCACCGCCTGGCTCCCGGCAATGGCCCTCGTGGAACCGCTGCATGGTCTGACATTCGCGCTATTGCATCTGGCCTGCATGCAGATGCTTTCTGTGGTTGTCCCGCCGGCCCTTGCCGCGACAGCTCAGGGGATCTATGGCGGCGTCGCCGTCGGCACGATGACCGCCGTCATGACACTGGTATCCGGCCCACTTTACGGCGCCCTCGGCCCGCGCGCGTTCTGGGTCATGGCGCTGCTTTGTGCGGCGGCGTTGCCGATCGCGTTCGCGATGCGCAAGAGCTCGATCAATGCATTCGGACCGAATCCGGTCCAGCCGGCGCCTTAAGGGCGTCACGAAATGCCCTTGAAGCGTATGCTGAACGGAGGCTTCGACCGAAAGTTGTTGGGCCCTTCCGAGCCGTGGCCGCAGACTTAGCTTGCAGACTTCCGAGGAAAGGAGAAGCCCTTTTAGATTTATGACGTCATCGACCTGGTGCCTCGGGTTGTTAGCCCGGCCGGGACAGCTTAGCTGCGAACCAAAAAAGTTGGCATTTGTCATCGCGCCGACTGCAGGAAGAATCTGACAGTGTGTCCGTCATGTACGGCCAATGGCGCAGGATGGATGTCGAAATCCTCGGGGAAACAGGAACCTACAATCGACGCAGCTTGCCAGATGTGGGTCCAGCCTCTTTGAGGTCTATCCCGGCTTTATCGAGATAAAAATCGGTTCACTGGATCAAGCGCCGCCGTCCATCCGGGCGCCAAGCGCGAGAAGTGGACTAACGGCGCGAACATTGGCTACGTCCCATAGCAAGCGCCGAACAGGCTAGCGCAGACGCAAGGGATGCCGACATAGTTCCGTCGTAGCTCGTACCGCTCACCCCGATACCTGAGCGTCAACGGCGAATGGATGTACCGTGGGGGCGGGTCCCCGAGCGATGTCGGTCGCTTCGGGAACCTAAGCCTGCAACCCAGGTTTAGAGATATCCCAAGTCACGCTCGGGAGTGGCAGGCCGGATTATTCCGGTCCTCCGCTCGAGGCTTCCTCTCTTGAAATTGCGAGGCACACCCATGAAGGCGCTCTGCTGGCACGGCACGAACGATATTCGCTGCGATAACGTCCCCGATCCGAAAATCGAGGAGGCTCGAGACGTCATCATCAAGGTGACGAGTTGCGCGATCTGCGGCTCGGACCTCCATCTCATGGATGGCCTGATGCCGACGATGAAGAGCGGCGACATCCTCGGGCACGAGTTCATGGGCGAGGTGGTCGAGACGGGCTCGGCTCACACCAAGTTCAGGAAGGGCGATCGGATCGTCGTTCCCTTCAACATCAATTGCGGCGAATGCCGGCAGTGCAAGCTCGGCAATTATTCCGTTTGCCAGCGCTCCAACCGCAACGCGGCGATGTCG
>Ga0209624_10002467_pt1 | contig 13668 bp, 20 predicted proteins | sample JacPinW_OM2H0_O1_FD_188565 | JGI IMG/M metagenome (GOLD analysis project Ga0209624, IMG submission 188565) | Forest soil microbial communities from Algoma, Ontario, Canada - Jack Pine, Ontario site 1_JW_OM2H0_O1 (SPAdes) (version 2) | ecosystem: Environmental > Terrestrial > Soil > Boreal...
ATCCGCATCCCCTTCTCCTGCCCCTAACTTGTACCTTCGTCCAGTTGTTTGGCGGCATCGCGAACGCGCATCATTAATATAAGTTCTCGGCCGCATCAGCATTCGCATTCGTGCATCTACGCCAAACCAAATGAAAAACTTTATGCGACGCGCGCTCATTGGACCAGCGATTGCGCTGATTCTGATTCTTGCAAGCTGCGCGGGAATAACCAAAACTGCGACGCCGCCACCTCCGCCGCAGGTTGTCGTCAGCGTGATGCCGTCCAGCGCGAACGTACGCGCGGGCGCGACGCAAACTTTCACTTCCGCGGTGACCGGCACAACAAATCAAAACGTGAATTGGTCGGTGAACGCGATTCCCGGCGGCAACGCTACATTCGGAACTATCAGCGCATCCGGCGTTTACACCGCGCCAGCGAGCCTGCCGAATCCGAGCACGTTTGCGATCAGCGCCGTGGCAGCCTCAGATTCCAGCGCCAGCGCGACCAGCAACGTCACGCTGTGGAATCCTACACCGACGATTACTTTGGTGAATCCTGCTAGCTTCGCCGCTGGAGCCTACGCGCTTACGATTACCGGCACAAATTTCGTAAGCGGCGCGCAAGTTTTGTTTGGCGGCGCTTCGGCTGCCACAACTTTTGTTTCGTCCACCACACTTACCGCAACAGGCTCGGCGAACACGGCAGGAAGTTTTGGCGTAACGGTGATCAATCCAAATCCGGGAGGCAGCACGTCCGGGGCTTTTAACGTCACCGTGACGTCGTCCGGCGGCAATCCTCCTCCGCCGGTTGCTTGCAATGGCGTGAGCGTGGGACAGGGCGCCAGCCTCAACGGCTTTCTTCCCTTCCCCGCCGACAATTTGTGGAACCAAAATATTGCCAGCACCACCGTGGACCCGAATTCCGCCGCGATCATTAATTTCATCGGCGCCACTGATCCCGTGCATCCGGATTTCGGTTCGGGCGAATATAACGGCTCGAGCATCGGGATTCCTTACGTCGTGGTGGACGCGACGCAAGCGCCAGTGGCCATAAATTTCACGGCCTACGGTGACGAGAGCGATCCTGGCCCCATGCCTGTTCCTGCGAACGCGCCGATCGAAGGCTATCCGAATCCGGGCACCGGCGATCGCCACGTGTTAGTCCTCGACAACAGCACTTGCTGGCTCTACGAACTTTACAACGCGGTTCCGCAAAGTGATGGAAGTTGGAACGCCGGCTCCGCCGCGGTTTGGGATACGCTCGCCGACGGTGTACGTCCACTCACATGGACTTCCGCCGACGCCGCCGGCCTTTCCATTTTTGCGGGACTCGCGCGTTACGACGAGGTTGCCAGCGGCGAAATCAAGCACGCGCTGCGCTTCACTTTGCAAAATAGCCGCGCCGCGTTCGTCCCGCCTGCGTCACATTGGGCCGCGAATAGTTCGAACGCAAATGCCCCGCCGATGGGCATGCGCATGCGCCTGAAATCCAGTTTCGACATTTCGGGATTTTCCGCAACCAACCAGGTAATCCTGACCGCGCTGCAGCAGTACGGCATGATCATGGCGGACAACGGCTCGAACATGTTCATCAGCGGCGCGCCCGACGATCGCTGGGACAACAGCGATCTCCACAATTTGGGCCAGCTCACCGCCGCAAATTTCGAAGTGGTCACCATGAATCCGATCTACACGCAATCGAACTTGCCCACCGGCGCAACTCCGGTGATCAACAGCTTCAGCGCCAGCCAGTCCACGGTATCCGCCGGCACGCAAGTTACGTTGCAATGGAATGTGACGAGCGCCGCGGGCGCGGCGTACTTCGATGTGACGCCGCAAATCGGCGCCATCCGCGGAAACAGCGTGGTGGTCACTCCGTCGCAAACTACCGCCTACACTTTGAACGCCACGAACGAATTCGGCCGCACCACTGCCACCGTAACGGTCACCGTGCAGTAGCTCACCGCGTCTATCCGTTGAATCTGTGGCGGCCGCCTCCAGGCGGGCGTATTTTGCCGCGCCGGATTATCGATCACCATGCATTGACTAGCTAACCTGTATGTACTATATTGTACGTATAGTGCCGATATGCGATTCGTCTGGGATGACAAGAAGAGCCGGACCAACAAGACCAAGCACGGAATTAGCTTTGAACTGGCTAGATTGGTGTTCGATGATCCGGACGCACTGAGCTTGCCGGACGAATTCGAGAACGAAGAGCGGTGGTTGACTATCGGGCGTGTGAAGGAACTTGTGGCTTTACTCGTAGTTCATACTTTGGAGACTGAAAACAATGAAGAAGTCATCCGCATCATCTCAGCGCGAAAGGCGACGCGACATGAAACGAAGGCCTATGAAGACCAACACAAAAAACTTTAGCCGGGAACTAAGAGCACTCACACAGTTGCGGGACCGCCAGATCGACACCTCTGATATTCCCGAATTGACCGACTGGAGCAAGGCCGTGGTTGGGAAGTTTTACCGCCCCCTCAAGGAGCCGGTTACCATTCGGCTTGACGCTGACATCGTGGCACAGTTGAAGGCCGAGGGTCCGGGATATCAAACCAGAATCAACGCTCTTCTGCGGCAATCGATGACCCGGGATCTGAAAGACGGGCGCAACATGGGCCGCGCTGGAAATTATGCTCATCGACAACGCGCCTCCAGCTCCGCTAGCTCCAGGAAAAGGAAATCGACGAAACGGTAGCCTAAGGATTCAATGAGCGCCACGGCTGCGCCGCCTGCGAGAGACGATCGCCTCACGCTGATTGCCATCTCCGCGCTTGCTTGCATTCTGCAAGATATTTTGCACGAAGGGTTGGGGCACGCAGTCACCGCGTGGCTCAGCGGCGCGCAGAAAATTACCATCAGCACGGTGGCGATGCAGAGCGACATCAGCACGAAATGGATTTCAGCGAACGGCACGCTGGTCAACCTGATTTTCGGCGCGTTCCTGTGGGTGATTCTGCTCAAGCCGCAGCGGTATTCTCCAGCTCTGCGCTACTTTTTGGTCCTCGCGCTGGCTGGGAATCTTTTCACCGGCACCGGCTACTTTTTGTTTTCGGGCATCGCGAATTTTGGCGATTGGGCGGCGGTGATCTCAGGCTTGCAACCGTACTGGATGTGGCGCGCGGGTCTGGTCGTGCTTGGCGCGATTTCGTACTTCGCGTCGATGCTTATTGTGCGAGCGCAATTGCTGCCGTTTCGCGAGCCCGAGCCTGCTTCGCGCAGAATCCGCGCGCTCTGCTGGACTCCCTACTTCACAGATGGCGTACTCGCCGGCGTCAGCGGCCTGCTAAATCCTATGGGATTATTCTACGTGATTGCGTCCGCGCTGCCGTCTACGTTGGGCGCAAACGCCGGCCTGCTGAGTTTGCCGAGCATGATGCGCATCCGCCGCATCGCCGCGAGCGGGCACAACCAAAGTACTCAAGCTGAATCAAGCAGTGAAGTTTCGCGCGGCAAAGAACCAGCGGCACGCGAGCCGCTTGCGAAAGCCGAGCCGTTTGCCGAGATTGCAGCGGTAACAGGCGTTGCGCCGGTTGCCCCGATCCCCCGCAGCATCGCGTGGATCGCCACAGGCGCCATCGCCAGCCTGCTTTTTATTTTCGTCCTAGGCCGCGGCCTAACCTGGTCACGCTGAATTTGCTTCGAAAGAACCTCTGCGGTGGCCGAAATCTATTCAAAGGATCCCCGACGGAATCCGCGGAAGGCGACTCTTATTTAGAAGTGTGCGAAACGGCACAGCAATCAGAAACGTGAACCGCTAGTATCCCCACCAGAGGTTCCCCCCAATGACTCCCGCATTTGATGTTTTCAAAAACGATAAATCCAACTGCGCGATCTGGCTCACCGCTGTGAATACCCTTGAAGAGGGCGAGGCGCACGTTCCCAGACTGACGCTGGATTCACCCGCCGAGTACTTTATTTTCAGCCAGCGAACCAGCATCAGGCACATTGTTGACGCAAGACCACGCGCCGCGCGTCTACCAGCCCGTGCGACGCCGTCCCTTTCGCGATAGCTGGCGTTGCAAGGAGCCCTTTTTAGAGCATGACTTCATTGACGGGTGGAAAAGTACTACGTGAAGAACCGTGTGGGACTAAGTGTTCTCATGTATTTCATCTTGCCGACATAATTGTTAGACATAACCTAGGGTAGACCTATCACAATGCGCGCCTCGACGACCAAGCCGCCTGCCTTCGCCTCGTTTTCGCGGCTCGTCATTGTGATTGCACACCTGGCCATGACAATCTTCGCCATGGCAATCTTCTTCGGTATCGCGATCGTCCAGCCAGCCGCAGCTCAGGGACTTGCGTTTGTGGCGGGGCAATCGTCACCGCATCCCGCACATCCATCGTCCTTGGGGTGGCTTAGCAACGCGGTCTCTGTTTCACCGTTAGGCTCGCCGATGAATCACCCGGACATTTTTGGCGGCGAATCCGTATTTCGCGTCACTGAGAATTTCCCATCGCGAAATCTCGCCACGATCTTTCCCTACCAGGAAACCAAGACGTCCTTCGTGACAGAGGTTCACGTGCCGGTTGGAGAATTACGTATGCCGGTTGGACAATTCCGCGGCTCGAGCCTCCGCTTCGGCTTCTTCATGCAAACTCTGTACAACGGCAACGTTGCGTTAGGCCCCTTGGTCGCTACGCAAGCTCTCCATTCGTTCAGCCAGCCGCGCTCAGCGAGCCTTTACGGCGTAGGAGTAAGCATCCCCCTGGGCAGACAATCGCACGCCGACAGTTCGCAATCGCTCCCCTGGGCCGCCATCCGCAATTTCATCCACGACAGATAACACTGTGACCTCCGTGGGACGTTAACTACCACTTCGAGGGAGGCGTCTCATCCTCTCGTCCCACCAGAATATTTCGTACATGTGCAAAAGTGCACAGCATTACCCGAGCCGAGCTTCTACACTTCTTTCTTTCCGGCAGGAACCCAGTTTCTCCCAGGCAGGAGCCCAGCCATGACTTCAGACCTCGCACCGGAATGGCAGCGCCTTTACGTGGAAGCTTTGGTAGAAGTAAATCCGCTGGTACTTGTTGAGCGGGTTGCCGTCGCGGAACGAGCAATCCTGTCGCGTGTAGCGGAACTGTGCACGGCTTCAGACGACCCGGGCGAATGGACGGCGATAGAAGACGCCATCAACGGTATATCTGTGCTCAGGAAAGAAATCCTCAAGTCTCGTAATGCAACCACGGCGCAACGAACGCCTACAATCGTCATGCCCCGAACTTCCGCCAGCTAATCGCATTTGTTACGTAACATTTGTCGCGTAAGACGTGAATATCCGAAGGACTTGGAAATGCAGAATCAAGAGTGGATCAAAACACTGGAAGACGGCAGGATGGTGAAGTTCATCTACCAAATGGTGCCGGAAGGCGGCGCGCTCATCACCGCGCAGATTGCAGCCAATGAAATTGTCTATTCGATTCTATTGACCAAGGAAAGAGCCCCGTCGACCCGCAAAGATGTCGAAAGCCATTTCACCCAGGAATTCTCGAAAAAGTAGCGACGCATCTAAATACAATTCGCCACTCTGGATGCGATCGCGCGGCATTCCCTTTTAACGTAGCTTAGCCTTTCGCGTCTGCGTCTTTTGAAATCACTCCGCGCAGTCTGTCAGCATGCCCTCGGAAGCGGGCCATTTGAGACGCTGGGTTTGGATCTTGAGAATTTCTCTGCAGGCAAGCCGTATCGCTTCCGATTCCTTTTCGCTATCGGACACACCATTCAATTCTTGCATACGTAAAAATATCGCGGATTCAGCTGCGGACAATATTTCAGGAAGTTTTTGCAGGTCGGGTTCGTCGATCGCTTCCTGCAAAGGCTTTTGCCACGACGGATATTGAAACTCTCTCACTGCTCCCCCTTCCCCCAGGAAATCGTCGCGGACTCAACCGCTGGAAGTGGACCATCGCTGATTATGTACCACACTTGCCCAGAGCTGTCACTGTACGCTAGCGTACGCAGGCGTAAACTCAGCTCGTAGTTCGCGTTAGAACCCAGGCCCGGCCATTTAATCTCCCCTTTTAACGTAGCTCAGCCTTTCGTCCCTGCGGGCTTCGCCGTATTGCCCCCATAAATTTCTCCAAACGATCGCGCCAACGCCAGCGCCATCACCAACCCGCCCGCTCCGACCACGAAAACGCTGCGCATCTCGCGAACGTGAAACTCTCCCACACGCAGCACCAGCAAATACCCAATCGCTAAATTGAATGCGCCCCACAACACGTTGACTGTGGCCGTTGATTCGCCCTTTCCCGGCGGCGACGAAAACGGTGACGGGAATCGCCTCCCCGCCACTCCCATTACAAAGTGCGGCACCGCGTTCACTAGAAACGCACCGCTAAAAAACCAAGCCAGGTACACATACCACGCCATGATCCCCTCCTTCGCAAATCCCGCTTCCAGCTCGTTGGTTTTACGCTGTCATCCCGAAATCCGCGCACTCCGCGGATAGCCCCGAGGCCTGCCCACCGGCAGGCAGGGATCTGCTTCTGCCGTCGTTCTTAATGTAGCTCAGGTCTTCAGACCTGAGGCCCTTGACTTCGCGGCTGTGCACGCTTCGCTCATTGAAGTGTGCGGATTTTTAACTCAGTGGCTTTTTGGTTTTACGCTGTCATCCCGAAATCCGCGCAGTGAGCTTGCCCGCCGTGGCGGGCGGACAACCTGAGGAATCTGCTGTTGCTTCGCGCCAACTCCCACTGAATAGTCTTTGTGAGTCGCGCCTGCCCGCCGTGGCGGGGCTTCAGCCACGACATAAAATGCCGTTCAAAAACTCATTTCCTTTCGGCGGGCTTTTCGCCGAGCCTTTTGCTTTCCTCGTTTTCCTTGTTTTCCTTGTTTTCCTTGCGTTACTTCCCCATTACCGGAGCAAGCACTTACAACTTGCGAGCGTGAGTAAGAGAATTCCCGATGGCGCGGCCGACGTCCAAGAACGACGGAAAAATTGCGCGTTGCCGCGGCGTATTAGACGGCGCATCCTCCGCGGAATTGGCCGGCATATCGTCCGCAAAATCGGCCGGAACAGGATGAGCGCGGAAAAACTTCAGCAGGTCCGCGGCGCGCACGCGCGTTGCAACGCCTTCAACCATCATCAATCGGATGCGGTGATCGCGTCCGACCAAAACAATTGCAGGGACGGCAATCCCGCCTTTTTCTTCGGCGTTGAAAAGTCCCCACGCACGCACCACTTCCCTCTGCGTGTCGCACAAAATTGGAAACGGTAATTCGTACTGGCGTCGTACCCGCTCAGACTGCTCGGGGGAATCCACCGCCAGCGCGGCCATCTGAATGCCGAGGGCGCGGAAATCATGGTAAACGTCGCGAAATTCCGCCAACTGACGGAGACAAAACGGTCACCAGTATCCGCGATAGAAAATGATCAGCAGCGGACCATCGCTCAGCATGGAAGAAAGCGCGCGCGGCGTCCCCGCAGAATCAGCCAAAGTAAAATCCTCGGCCACCTCACCCACTCGCAGCTCTCGCCCTTCGTTCAAGCGCCTCCTGCAATCTTATTTCGCCGTAATCAGCGTGCTCGTCGTGGCGACACATTGCCAAGCGCCATTGATTTTAATCCATGTATCGACGAACCGTTCGCGCCGCGCGTACGACTTGCCCTTCTCCGTGCCCTTTACTCGAAACACTCCCACTACCACCGCGGCGTCTCCGTAAATTTGCACGTTGCTTTGCTCGTTCACCGCTTGCGACGCCTGATAGTCCGCCGACTTGATACTCGCCAGAAATTCGGTCTTCGACGTAACGCTTCCATCGATTTCCACCGACAAAAACGTGTTTGCCAACAGTGTGTTCAGCGCCTGGACGTCTTTCGCTTCCAGCGCGCGATTCCAAGCATTTTCCAGCGCCAGCACGCGTCCGCCCTCATCGCTCATGTTGGACTGTTGCGCCGCCGCGACAATCGCGACAAATAGCAACATCGCGACACACAGAAAAATGTTTCTCATGTTCGTACCTCCAGCCCAAACGGTCGAATTCCCCACCCCAACCCGCCTAGCCTAGAACAGAATTGCCCGCTCGCGTCAGCTTTCCCCTGACGAAGGTTCCTTCCTTCAGCGAAATTGTCGCCAAGCCTTCCGCCTTGGTCGCCAATCTTTCCGCTCCGGACGCCGAGTTCTCCGGTTTTTCCTTGTATTACTTCCTCACGCTGTCATCCCGAGCGCGCTTGTATTTTCGGCGACGAGGGACCTGATGTTGACTCCGTTTTTAATGTCGCTCAGGACTTCAGACCTGAGGCTTGAGGTACTGGGAATACAGCGTAGGAAGCTTAGAAGTGAACTATCAGTGTGGTACTATCCGCGCTGCCGTAATGCCAACCGACAAAACCAACGAGTCGAAAGGGCCGACTGGCCTCCCGCCTGTATGATTAAGAATCTGGCACTTCGATTTGGAAAGGCGCCAAGCCTCGCACCTGAAACATTCGCATGCACTCCGATCACGGTATTCGTTGGCCCGAACAACTCTGGAAAGAGCAAGGTACTTCAGGAACTGCATCGCTTCTGTACCAGCGGACAAGAAAGTCAAACCGACGTCATTTTGGACCGCCTGGAAATTGAAGGGCTACCCCCCCTTGTGGCCGAGCAGCGCATGGCGGAAATGACGTTAAAACCGGGTCCCAACGAAACCGTGCACCCTGACCACCTAATCGTCGGAAGAATTAGATCGCGGTTCCAGGTGCAACGTCAGCATCTCCTACATACCCTGATCGATCCCAAGTCTAATCTGCCTGGTTTCTGCCAGTGGTTTCTCGGCGCTAACACGATGATCCTCGACGGCAAGAGCAGAATCGGGCTTGTTCAGGGTCAGCGCGCCGGAGACCTACAGGAAGTACCGCAGTCGAGCTTTCAAGTGCTCTTCCAAGACGAAACGCGACGAGCCGAATTACGACGAATCATTTATGAGGCTTTCAAATTGTACCTTGTAATTGATCCCACGCTAATGGGTCACCTCCGACTTCGCCTATCTTCAGTCGCACCCCCCTCCCCAATGACCGAGCGCGGGTTCCACGAAGAAGCGGTCTCTTTTCATTCTGCTGCGCAATTGATCGATACGGCCAGCGATGGAATCAAGGCCTTTACAGGAATGATGACGGAGATTGTCGCTGGCAACCCGGACGTTTTGCTAATCGACGAGCCTGAGGCTTTTCTTCATCCGGCCCTTTCATTGCTGCTCGGGCAAGAGATCTCGCGCGCAACCGCAAAGGCAGGCAAAAGATTGTTCGCGTCCACGCATAGCCCAAATTTTGTTATGGGTTGTGTCCAATCTGGCGTTCCAATTACGCTCGTTCGTCTGACCTACCGGGGCGGCGTGGCGACAGCACGCAGACTTGCAAGTGAGGACATTCTTAAGCTGATGCGGAATCCATTGTTGCGTTCCGCGAATGTTCTCGCAGGTCTATTCTACGAGAGTGTCGTCGTGACTGAGGCCGATGCGGATCGCGCATTTTATCAGGAAGTGAATGAGCGCCTTCTTCACGATCATCCCGACCAAGGCATTCGAAATTGTCTTTTCCTTAACGCCCAAAACAAACAGACGGTCCCAACAATTATGCAGCCGCTTCGGCATCTCGGAATTGCGACAGCCGGAATTGTCGACATAGACATAGTCAAAGACGGCGGAGCAGCTTGGTCCGCCGTCGTGAACGGAGCCTCTTTGCCCGAGTTGGAACAACATGCGACGGCCACCTTGCGTGCAGCGGCAAATCGAAAATTCATTGAGACCGGCAAGGACATGAAGCGAGAAGGCGGCATTTCATTGCTGAACGCAGAGGATCGCGAAGCAGTTGAAAATTTCTTTCGTAGACTCGCGGAGTACGGCCTTTTTGTAGTACCGAATGGAGAGCTCGAATCGTGGCTCAAGCACTTAGGCGCCACTGGCCATGGACCCGCCTGGTTAATCGCGATGTTTGAAAAGATGGGTGAGGACCCGGCAAGTCCCTCTTATGAGCGGCCCGACACCGGAGATGTGTGGGAATTCGTGAGATCGATTCGAAAGTGGTGCGCCGATCCAAATCGCCGAGGCATTCCTGTTTGAGTGGTTCTTAATTTTTGCGTAAGCGAGAGCCTCCACCGCACGCTCGGTTACTTAACGTCCGGTCCAACCCGCATCCATTTTCCTTTCTTGCGCGCAATCGTACGCTTTATCTGTATATAGTCGGTTTCGGAGACCGTTAGCGTCTTTGCCGGGTCGCTGGACTTCGACTTTTCTTCTATGCTCTTAACGATTTTCAACAGGGCGTCTTGTAATTCCTTGCTAAGTTCCTTCTTTCCGCTTTGCGACTTACGCCAGTCAGGCAAATGCCTATCCCAAAGGCGCGTCACTAAGAACGACGGATCGCTCGGAGGCCAGCCCGCAAAATGATGTAGTCCTCTTACTTTTACTTCCTCGGGTAGCGCTGCATAATGCTCATCGAGCTTACTCAGATCGGCCTTCAGTTCACCACCATTCACGAAGGATTGATTACTACGAAGAAATAATGGTACGACGCGTTGATGAAGATTGTCGCGAGAAGTAAACACGCTACAAAACGGCAGGTAATAGAGATATGCGATATCCACCTTGTTATCGACTTTGCCTGCCGGGCGCACACGTGAGATCAGATCAGCCGCTACGCTAATGCAGAAAAACAAGTCGACCGAAAGAACATAGCTGAAGTACGGCGCGAATTGGCGGATCGGCGGTTTGCCGAAATCCAGCCACCGCCTTAACGCATTCTTGTGCGTTTCCTCCGGAGTGCCTAAGAGACTCATTCCGAAGCGAAAAATAAATTCCGGCATTTTTGCGTCGATATGCGTGTCGGCCAGACGTTTCGCCTCTACCAGCGATTTCGGCTTTCCCTCTACGAAGAATCGCTCGAAAAGCTTACAGATTTGCGCATAGTCAATATTTGTGAGTGCGCGACGCCACGCTTTCGCAAGCTGTCGCTCCAGATCAAGAAATTCGCCCTGTTTCCACCGGCATAAAGCCTCCTCTTCTTGGGCCATTTGGAACATAACACCCTTCTTGCCGTCAAAGTCCACGACCCTCCCGCCGCTTTTATGGAGTCGACCGTCGAGAACAATTTCCTGCAAACCCAGAAGCTCTACCGAAAGCAGCCGACTGTGATGCACGTTGGGATTCGATTCCATATCTGGAGTCTTGTAAGCAAGGTTGCCAACCACTTGTTCCGGCGTCCGACCGGACTTCAGCTCTTTTTCAAGGTCCGCGAGGGTCTCAATGTAAAAAAGAGGGGTAATGTTGCAGATAAAAAAATTATCGAGCCAGACAGACTCGTCTGGATTAAGGCTTTCTAAAGCGGACTTGTCGAATATCAGAACGGGACCCGGAGGCATAGAAACATGATAAACGGATTTGCGGATAGTATTCCCAAAATGGAATCGTTATTCCGCCGTCTCACAAATTAAGTGCGCCATTTTACCCTTGACTTATGTTAACTACTATGATAACCTTGCCTCCAGGAGTGATTGATGCTCCACGAGGAGGCGGCATGGGCCCCATCGACGATCACGAGGAAATGACTCGCGACGAGATGATCCGAAAGTCCTTCGCCTTCCTCCAAGCTATTGAAAAAAAACTAGGTTTGCCCGTCTCTCCCGACCTGCCAGCGCCCGCACCCCTAAAAAACGCCCCGAAAACCGAGCTTTCAGAAACTCCTCAGGAGACCGCCAGTGCCCCGCCAACCAGAAAAGCCCGCCCGCGCGCCGAAGACCCCCAAAACTCCCGCCTCTCCCACATCCTCAACAACAAAAAGCGCAACCCCTACTAGCCCCCACGCCGCGACCAGCCGTGTCCCGGAACACAAGAATACTCAGACGCCTGTTGACGTCTACCTTGCCGCGCCTTCCGCGGCCCCTGTCAGCGCGAGCCAAACAAAATTCCTCGCATTGATTCCCAAAATGGAAACTACCGCTTACGTGCGCGCTCTCGCGTCGCATCCAACCATGCGCCAACAAAAGTGGTCTAGACCACTTCTAACCGGCACGGACCAACAAACAGAAATCGACCTAACTCGCTCAAAACAAACGACGGAAAAATTTCTAACCGGGGCTAGAACGCACATTAGCCTTTCGCGAAAACGCATCTCTAATCGCGAACTCACGATGCGACGAGCATCGGCATCCAGAGTGAGTGCGCCGCGGCGCACCCCGCGCGATTCAAGCGCCTCCCGCAGCCGCGTCCCGGAACATAGAAATACTCAGACGCCTGGTGACGTCTACCTTGCCGCGCCTTCCGCGGCCCCTTCTTGCGTAAGCTCAAGAAACTTTCTTTCGTTGAACATCAGTCGGTCGCTTGGCGACCGTTACCTCGCCGCGGCTTTTGCGGCCCCTTTTTGCGTAAGCCCTGAAAAATTCCCAGCCTTAGCCCTAGCCGCCCGCATCCAGCCGCGCCTACCAATAATTCCCATATTGGGAGCCGCCGTCGCCGCGCTTACCCTCGCCGCATATTCAGCCGCGCCGGCGCGCAAGCGCATGACCCGCGATTCAAGCGTCACCGTTCCCAAAACGGAAAACAGTCGGTCGCTTGGCGACCGTTACCTTGCCGCGCCTTTCGCGGCCCCTTCTTGCGTAAGCCCAAGAAAATTCCGAGCCTTAGCCTCATCCGCCCGCATCCAGCCGCCATTTTCTAATCGCGAACTCTTGGGATTAGAATTTCCGCAACTTGCTGATAACAAAAGCCCGCACCCCGTTCTAATCGCGAACTTTGAACCAAACGATTTTCGAGGTGGAGCTAGGCAAGGGGAATTCGGAGGAGCTTCCAGAATTGGGCGCGGCCTTCCAGCGTGATGCGCAGCACGCGCGTGTCGCGCACGGGGAGGAGCCAGCGCAATTCTCGGAAGCGCTTGTACATCGCGCACCCTAGCGTTCCCGCAATGTGGTGGCGGCGCTCGGTCCAGTCGAGGCAGCGGCGAACGAGATTCTTCTGCGCGATCGTGGACTCCGGAACTTTAATTTTTAGCGCTTCGAACCACTCGCGTCCTGAGGAAGTTACTGCGTACGTTTTCGCGTTATGTGCCTTGATGAAGGCTCGCTCTTGCAAGGAGTCGGCAACTCGCACGCCGAGCCAACCTGCTAAGTGTCCGTAACAGGTGCGCGCGTGCTCTATGGTTCCGGTGCTGGCTTTTGCGGCTTTGGTGTCCGGATGGCGCTGGGGCGCGCTCAGCACCAACAATGATTCCAGGGCATCTGCGACCTGCGAACTGGCCAACCGATAATATCTGTGGCGGCCCTGCCGCTCGACACTCAGCAGCCGGCCCTGAAGAAGTTTCGCGAGATGCTCGCTGGCGGTTTGGGGCGAGACGTTTGCGACCATGGCCAGTTCTCCGGCTGGGAGAGCGATGCCGCTCATCAATCGCAGCAAGATTGCCGCTCTTCCGGGATCGCCGAGTAGGTTCGCGGTGGTTGATACGGTCTCGTTCATAGCAACATTATCGCCTCTGGATCTATTTGATACTTCGGCTTGCACCGAACTATCTTACGCCTTCCAACACTAAACTGCGCTTGGAGGCATTCATCATGATCACACTTTTTCTGCGGTACACAATCGATCCAAATAAGCTGGCGGACGTTGCAAAATACGCGGCTGACGAGCAGGTTCCGATTCGCGAAAGCGGAGGCAATATCCTGGGCTACTTTATGCCTACCGATTTCGCGGGAAACACCAATGA
>Ga0209624_10002468_pt1 | contig 13664 bp, 13 predicted proteins | sample JacPinW_OM2H0_O1_FD_188565 | JGI IMG/M metagenome (GOLD analysis project Ga0209624, IMG submission 188565) | Forest soil microbial communities from Algoma, Ontario, Canada - Jack Pine, Ontario site 1_JW_OM2H0_O1 (SPAdes) (version 2) | ecosystem: Environmental > Terrestrial > Soil > Boreal...
CCTACGGATTCGCCTGGGACAGCCCACCCGACCCGACCGGGTACAACCTGCAGGGAACCTACGGCGACCAAACTCCCCCCGCGCCCGGCCAAAACCCAGCGTTCCCACCCCCGTATAACAACGACGCCTACACCACTGGCCAGGCCATCGACTATCTGAAAACCCGCAAGACCAACGATGCCCCATGGTTCCTGACCGTAGGCTACGTCAACCCGCACGATCGCGAATTCTTTCCCGCCGGCACCGAGTTCCTCACCTACACCAACCTTTTCGCGAACTACAACCAACACCACCCAAACGCCCCGCTCAAACAGAACCAGGACTATACAAACAGTCCGCCGATCGTGAACTGGAACACCAACAGGCTCAAATCTCCGCCGCCCTTCGGCAATCCCTTCCTTCCCCCCAACTGGCAGGACCCCGGTAACTATGCTGCAGCCCGCAAACCCACTACCCATGCCTACTTTCAGAAGATTTCAGCGCTCGTCTGGGGAGACATCGCCACGAACCCGTTTCAGTTGGGATTCCAGGTCAGTCCTTACCCTGACGGACCCGACGGAAGCACCGGTTTCGGCATAGGCACCGCACCGTTCTACTACTGGCAGCGCGGCCTGGACAGCTATAACCAAGTCACCAGGATCATCGATAAAGAGATTGGAGACCTCCTCGATCAGCTCAACAAGCTCCCGCAGAGCGTCGTCGACAACACCATCATCATCTTTGCCTCCGACCACGGTGAATATAACGGCGCCCATGGATTCGTTCAGGGCAAAATCGGCACCGTCTATGACGAGGCGACCCACATCCCTCTCATCGTCATGGACCCCAGCGGCCGCTTCACCGGCGACACCAACGTCATCCGTACCGGCGCCTGTTCCTCTGTCGACCTGCTAAATATGTTCGTCACCCTCGGCAACAAGGGCGACACAACCTGGCTGACGCAAGCGCCTTACAACCAGATTTACAACAACCGCCACGACATGTACTCCATGCTGAAGTCGCGTTTCGCCCCCGGCAGGGACTACCTTCTCTTTGCCACTGATGAAATCGCTCCCGGCTTCTTCAACTTCAACGGATCCCCAACCAACATCCTCTCACTCACCACCAGCGACACCAAAGTTGGTGTCTACTCCGACTGGTTGCCCCTCTCCACCCAGATCGACCCCACCAGCGTGCAGCTCGAGTTCTACGACTACGCCACCAAAGCCGGCCAACTCGAGCTCATCAGCAATCCCAGCGACCCCCGTGCCATGCAAGGCTACGACGCGCTCGTCAACAACTATCTTCCCAATGAGCTAGCCGCGCCCCTACCCGGCAATCCCCTAGATCCCAACTCGCTGCGCTTCCAGCAGATCAAGTCGCAGATCGCCCACGTCGCATTCCGCGACTTAATCAAGAACCAATCCCAATCCACCTGGAGGACCGGCGACGGATTGCGCGAGTTCCTCGGCTACGGCGGGCAGTTCTAACGAATTCACCAAACACAAAAACTCAAGGGAGGCGCTCATTCCGCGCCTCCCTCTTTCTTTCTCTTCAACACCTGACGCCTTTAGTAGGCAGCCTCCGGATGGCTCGCAAAATTTCGCGAAGCCTGCAGACATCTCTAGCGTCCCGAGTATGTGGTCCGCGAGCCGGAAGTTGCCCCAACTTCTTCTCAATTGTTGCTAAATCGCCGAGTCACTCAGCGAGCATTGTGAAAGACTTCAAGTTTGCGGATTGTGGTCGGATGACGGGCAATCCGCACCTTACTGCCTGCTCCAACCGGAATCGCCATGCCGCGGACCGCTGGATTTGGCAATCGAGACCGCTTCAATTCAAGCGGCAAGATTGGATTGCACCAGGCGGCAGGATTTCATCGTATCGGTGGCAGGATAATAGTGCATCGAGAATGGCGCCATTGGCACCATAAATCAGGCCTTCGCGTCAGACGAATTCGCTGGCTCCTGGTCCATGAGAATAGATCTTCAAAATTTAGGATGGAATGGAAAGGAGATTGTCGCATGAGAACGATTGCCAAGAATCTTCCTCTGGTCCTGGCGGCTGCGCTTTTTACCCAGATTGCTCACGCCCAGGCCGCGCCAAAACCGGACGCGGCGCCGAAACCCGCTGACAGCCCATCCAAAGTGTTGCTTCATAGCTGGAACGACGTTGGCCGGAAACTGATTGCGATGGCTGAGGACTTTCCTGAGGACAAATACGACTTCAAGCCGAATCCCGCCCAGTGGTCTTTTGCCGAACAGCTTTTGCACGCGGCCGTGAATGTGAACTACTTCGTCAATAACTTGGCCAAAGGCATGAAGCCGCCAACCGGCGACGTGAAGCGTGCTGACTACGCGACCAAAGCTGCGGTGGTCGAATACGTCAAGAAATCCTTTGCCGAAGGCGCGGCGCTGATCAAGAGCAAAGGCGATGGCGGGATGAGCGACCTATGCATCGATCCGTTCGCCAACCAGCAGGATCGATTTTCCGACCTCGCCTGGGGCTTTATCGAGCATTCCGGCGAGCACTACGGACAGCTTGTGGTCTATTACCGCGTGGCCGGGATGGTGCCGCCGGAGTCGCGCCCGAAAAAATAACCGCGCGAAAGCCGAAACCGAGACTCTCTGCGACTCGCCCATATTTCAGGTTCCGAGCGGATCACCGCCAACTCGGAAGTAATCCTGTTTTGGGGTAATGTCCGGATTGGCCACGACACGGCCGGAACCTGCGAGACCGGGCCAGGCGTCAAAGGCTGTCAACTGAGCATGTCCTCATAGCTGAATAACTCGTGCTTCCGAAGGCCATGCTTATACGGCCGAGTGTCCTCAAAGTTGTCGCTTTCAGAATTAATTGTCGTAGTGTTTCAGAATTATTTGTCGTAATGTCCTTGCATCAAGAGCCGAGCGGAACGTCTTGAAAAACGATGGACGCCTGCCGGCGTTGTCCTCCCGAACGAGCAACTTGTTCCAGAAGTAATAGCAAGCCTCATTCGGATGACCGGAGGAAATTTCAAGCTCTTGACGCGACTCCTCACCCAGATCGAGCGAGCTCTCGGCGTGAATGACCTTCATGTCATCTCGACTGCGGTCGTTGAAGCCGCCCGTGACAGCCTCGTCATCGGCCCTGGCTAATGCCGAATACGACAAATAATTCTGAAACACTACGACAGATAACTTTCAAAGCTACAGTCTGCGCCTTTCGAGCTTTTGCCGTGAACGCTCGAGCTCTTCGGCAATGAGCTTTTCGTTGGGCAGAACTATTTGAAATTCGGCGGCAAGTACCTTGTTGGGAAGGTTGTCTAGTGCGTAGTGCGCTTCTGCCGCTCCCTTTTCCGCGCAAAGAATGAGACCGATCGGAGGATTTTCGCCTGGCTTCATCCGTGTTCCCGGGCGTAGTTGAGATAAAGATGCATCTGGCCAGCGTCAGCGTAGCTGAACTTGCCGACCTTCAAATCGACAATGAGCAGACAGCGCAGGCGGCGGTGGAAGAAGACCAGGTCAATGCGAAACCAAGTGTCATCAATGCGAAGCCTCCGCTGACGACCGAGAAAGGTGAAGTCGTCACCCAGCTCCAACAGGAAGTCAGTGAGGTGCTCGATCAGCGACTCCTCCATATCGGATTCGGAGTATTCGTCCTTGAGGTCCAGGAACTCCAGGACGAACGGGTCCTTGATCGTCTCTTCCGGGGTAACGACATCGCTAGGCTCGGCGGTTTCGGCCTTCTCCAACATTGCTGCCTTATTTTTTGATAGGGCGATTCTTTCTTAGAACAGGCTGCTAATCTGCCGATCAAGCTGTCGAACGGACCAGCCAGCTCGGAGAGCTTCTGCTTCATAGAAAAATCGGGCCTCTGGATTCTTGACGGAGAGCAGCCGAACATAAGCAGACCAGGGCAACGGGAACTTTGTAGCGAATTCGGGCAAGGCAATAGATATTGCAGACGGTGTCTGCAATATCTTCGATGATGGCCATGCGACGAAGAACGCACGCATTTGCATGAGGTTGCGCCATCCGAATCCTCTGCCAAAACGCGGCGTAAGGTCGCTGGCTAACCTCCGAATCAGCGCCTCTCCGTATTCTGCACGCTGCTGGCCTGCCTGCTCCGAATCAACAATCCTTCGTCCGATTTCCCAATACGTAGCAGTCATCAGTGCGTTGACCGTGCGGACCGAGGCAGCACGAGCAGTGCCAAGGAGCCTGACGATCCCTTCATGGATGTCTATATAGTTTTCAGGAACGAGAGGGGCGTCATTCATTGCAATAACTCTATTCTCCTCCATAGGCTGCTTTTAGGAATGGCGCATCTCGACAGCTTGCGGCAGAGTTTGGCGCAAGTGCGGCGGAGGGTCATGAGCGCCGAAGTGCTCGATTCCGATTTGCTTCGATGACTGTTCAACTACCGACCAGACCGCTCAGTCGCTCAGCGTGTCGCGATTCACTTTCCCGCTCTTTGAGATGTTTTCTCCAAGACTTCAGCTCTCATGACTATGGCCATTCGCGCTGATCTACCAAAGTGGCAGCTCAGACCAATGTTGATGTGGACAGGGGGCGCCTTGGGCTCGAATGACCGGATGCGTGAGAAAGGGCTTACCTCCGTCCGGGGGTGATTAGTATAGGGAGACCATCGCTCTAGGTTCACAAATTTATCTTCCGGAGAAAACCGGCCCGTCGCGTTGTGACGTATGCTTCTGACAAACGCGATGTGAGGCCTAGCGCCGGTCAGAGAGAGCCCACAATAGATGACTCCTGTGCACGTCTCAAAAGGCTGTGGAGGCCTTGCGGGCTATTCTTATGTCCATCAGAAAATCGCCGCCTCGACTAGCGTTTCGACCGCATGACTCCGGTCGACGTAACCGATTCCGACAATCCAGCGAGAAACTTCACCTCGGCCTTCAGTCGAGCCAAGTTCCAACCTTCCAGCGTATTCATATGTCCAAGTGAGCTGCGCATCCCGTCCAAGTTCGACAGTCTTGGTCTTGTGGGTACCTTTCGTTCTGAAATGACCGCCGCCAAGAATTCGACGATGTCTGTTGCTTTGGCCCTGTAGTGCTGGGCCATATCGGCCACCTTGAGAACCGCATCCAGGTCCATGTGGTTAGGAGTCTTCAGGTGGGTCTTCCAACCGCTTTGCGCAAGATTTCGGCCTGCAGCAGAAAGCTGGTAACTATGGCGGGGTCGCTTGCTTGTAGCAATGGCTTTTCTCTTCTTGATCAAACCTGCCGCCTCTAATCGCCGCAGCGCCGGGACTGAGGACCCCAGAGAAACGCCAGCCTGACGCTGCAAGTCGTATGGGGTTTCTAGCCCACGATCGAATAACGAAAGAACGAACAGATCAAGAACGGAGGGGGACACGAATGCTCCTGTTGGGTACCGTTTTACTTTACTCGACATGAAGGCCCGGCTGCTTCCAATTGACTGGAACGAAATAGAGCGGCTCCCACTGTCTTGTATATAAACGACGGCTCCCGTCCAAGGGCTAGCATCAACCCGAGCAGCCATTCGACGTGCTGGTTGATAAGGTCGGGAAGAAATGTCGAGTAGTCTGAGGGACGCAATTCCTTGACTAATCCGTTGAGCGTCCTCGCAGCCGTTGGTCTTCTATACTGGTCGAGGTCGCGCTGAATCTGAAATCTTGCTTGTACCACGATCGCCTCGGACAACTTCATTCCTCCCGCGCCATGAAGTATCTGAGCCATCGCTTCTATCAACGCCTCGTCGGACACCAAAATCCTGGCGTTTGAACGGGGCATGATCGGTGCCATCTCTGTAACCTTAGTTGTCACCGGCCTCTGGATCTGCAACTTCTGCCGAGCCTCAAGTCCTTTGAGGATGCAATAGCCTGTTCGTCATACCGCTCCCTATACGCCCTGAATTTATCCGCGCGATCGGTGATCTGTTGCCACGGCGGCACCGGAGCACCAGGAAGGCGAGCCAGATCTGTTCGCTTCTCAACAAATCCCAACAGAAAGTCAGAGTGAGCTTGTGGGTCGCAGAGAAGCTCTCTGAGAGCCACGGAATGGCGACATCGACGCAAGCTTGTCGTGGCAAGGGTAACGATTCTCGCCATCTCTTGGCCATTTGGAGCCTCGTAGAAGCGTTCCGCTAATACTCTGCTAATCGCCGCTGTGAGCCGTTGCCGCTGTTCCCGCCAGAGATTGGCTCGCAATGGCTGTCCTCGCTTCGGCAATTTGAAGAACAACAGGTTAAAGCGGCTCCATGCAGCGGACCGCTTCCAGCGTCTGGCAGCGGCTTCATACTGACTCTTCCCTGCCCTGATGATCGCTGCCCGCTTCGCGCGTTTGCGATCTGGACTATAGATACAGCGACTTATATCTTTTGTTCAAATCGGCACAAGAAGAAGTGTCTATATATCTGTTTACTTGCAAGCCGGAGGGCGCGACGCAGGTTAGCGAAGATTTCAATAACTGTAGCAGCCGCGCCGGTATGTTCGTTTTGCCCCCGTTGGAGTCGTTGGAGTTGGCACTCCAATCGCGAAAGCCAACGACCTAAGCTTCGTCGATGAGGGCTGGATCGCGCTACCTGTCGCAGACGGGTACCGTTAGGCGTAGATGTAGGAGATTCTGAACGGAAGATGGCTGAATATCGACATTAGGGATTAGCTCTCGCCTAAGTTCTTCGTGGCGAGGCAGATTGTTTTCTGGGAACCGGCGGGTGGGTGTTCTCGTACTGCATTTCGGGCTCTCGGAGTCACTGACGGTACTGGAGGGACGAATGCTGGCGGATTTGCGCGATGCGCTTCGACAACTGCGGAAGGTACCGGGGTTCACAACGACGGCGGTGGTCACGCTGGCGCTGGGAATCGGAGCGACTACGGCGATTTTTACGCTCGTGCACCAGGTGATGCTGAAGTCTCTGCCGGTGTCGAAGCCGGAGGAGCTGTGGCGCATCGGAGATAAGATTCGCTGTTGCAACTGGGGCGGGTATAGCCAGGGGGACGATCAGAATTTTTCGCTGTTCTCGTGGGAGACGTATAAAGTCTTTCGCGCGCACACACCGGAGTTCACAGACCTGGCGGCATTGCAGGCGGGCAATGCGGCACTCGGCGTCCGCAGAGCGGGGTCGCAGGCGCAGGTGGATACGCGCAACGGGGAGTATGTCTCCGGAAATTTCTTCCAGACCCTTGGCGTGCAGCCGTGGATCGGCCGCATGATGACCGACGCGGACGATCAGGAGAGCGCGCCGCCCGCGGCGGTGATGAGCTACCACATCTGGAAGGAGAAGTACGGTTCCGACCCTTCGGTAGTCGGAGCCAGCTATCAGATCAACGGGCATCCGTTTACGGTGATCGGCGTGGGTCCGCCGGGATTCTATGGAGCGAAACTGGCTGGGGGAGGCATGCCGGATTTATGGCTGCCACTGACCTCGGAGCTGCTGATCGATGGATCGACCTCGCGACTGAAGAGGCCGAACGGTAACTTCCTGGACCTGATCGGGAGAGTGCGTCCGGGAGTCAATCCGAAGGAGCTCGAAGCAAAGTTGAAGGTGGAGCTCCATGACTGGCTGGCCAGCCACGTCCCGGATATGGAGCCGGGTGAGAAGCAGCTGTGGCAGCAGCAGACGCTGCATCTGACTCCCGGCGGGGCCGGGGTGGCGTCCATGAGGGATCAGTATAAGGATGGGTTGAAGCTGCTGCTGCTGGCGGCAGGATGTGTTCTGCTGGTGGCCTGCGGCAATCTGGCGAATCTGATGCTGGCGCGCGGGTTGAAGGATCGCGGACAGACGTCGATACGCGTGGCGCTTGGGGCTTCGCGGCAGCGTCTGGTGCGCAAGGCGCTGGTAGAGTCCGTGATGCTGGCCGTGATTGGCGGAGCGCTCGGCATCGGCGTGGCCTATGCCGGGACAAGGCTGATTCTGTATCTGGCCTTCCAGATTGGCGGCCCGAATAACTACGTACCGATTGACGCGACACCATCGTGGCTCGCGCTGCTCTTCACACTGGGCATGTCGCTGCTGACCGGGATCATTTTTGGGATTGCGCCGGCTTGGATCACTTCGCATGCCGACCCGGTGGACGCGCTACGAGGGGGGAATCGTTCTGTTAGCGGACGACGTTCGTGGGCGCAGAAGTCGTTGGTGATCGCGCAGACAGCCATGTCGCTCGTGCTGCTGTCTGCGGCAGCCCTGCTGGCTCAGAGCCTGCGGAATCTGGAGCATCAGAAGTTCGGATTCGAGACGGAGGGCCGGTACATCGCGTGGATCAATCCCATGCTGGACAACTACAAGCCGGAACAACTGGAGCCGATGTTCCAGAAAATTGACGACCGCTTGCGCCAGATTCCCGGTGTGCGGATGGTGGCTCCTGCGCTTTATGCGCCAATGACGGGCGATAGCTGGAACGACGGTGTTCGGGTGGCGGGCAGACCGGAGCCCGGGGCGAAAGAAGATACGGGTGCGGCGTGGGCACGAGTGATGCCTGGGTTCTTTGAGACCTTAGGCGCAACGATGGCGCTGGGCCGGCCGATTACGGAAGACGACACCGCGACAACGCGGAAGGTAGCAGTGATCAATGAGGCCTTTGCAAAGAGGTTCTTTAAGGACCAAAACCCGATTGGACAGCACTTCGGACCCGACAAGATCAAGTACGCGGGAACGTACGAAATCGTTGGAGTCACGAAGGACATGCGGTATCTGACCTACGACTACAAAGATCCGGTGCGGCCGATGTTCTGGCTTTCTGAGGCGCAAACCGTGCAGTACGATGATCCGGCCTATGTGAGCGGCGAAATCTGGTCGCACTACCTGTACAACATCGTGATCTGGGCGCCGGGCAACCCGCCGGGAATGGAAGAGCGCGTGCGCAAGGCGTTGGCGGATGTCGATCCCACCCTGGTGCTCTACGGGGTTGATCCATACACCAAAGTCGTGAGCGCGGATTTCCAGCAGGAAAACATGATTGCGACACTGACGATGCTCTTCGGTGCGTTTGGACTGGTGCTGGCAGCGCTCGGGCTATACGGTGTGATGGCGTATATGGTGGAACAGCGGACGGGCGAGATTGGCGTGCGGATGGCGCTGGGGGCAGATCGCGGACGCGTGGTAAGGATGGTGTTGCGTGGCGCTTTCTCGCAGGTAGGTATCGGACTAGGACTTGGCATTCCAGCAGCGATCGGGGCCGGCAAGCTGATGACCGATCAGCTATTTGGGGTTAAGCCATGGGACCCAGTCATGCTGGCGCTGGCGACCCTGCTGCTCGCTTTGGCAGCTCTACTGGCGTCGTTGATCCCGGCGCGGCGCGCGGCAGGCGTGGAGCCGATGGTGGCGCTGCGGAACGAGTAATCGGTGTCCAGGCATTAGTGACATCGAGTCCGAGGTCAGTTGTTGCTAAGTCGCCAATGCACTCATCGAGAACTGATTGGTAACCGAAGGGGAAACTCAGCACACACCCAGCACCCTCGCTCTTACAGCGTTCTTCGTAAACCTTTAGTTTCTGCAAGGATCATTGCTGACTTCAGACACGGACCTCTGCCGGGCCCCAGCAGAGGTCAAGTCGGCATAGCGGAAGTGATCTGCGATTCTATCTCGGGCTGCCGCGTTGATCCCGGATCACAGACGACCGGTAAATAATCCAAGTTGCCGTGTAACCGGCTTACCGGACAAGTGGTTTTCCGCTGCCGAGTGACGCCCACCTCTAGTCGGCAAGTGTCCGAGATGCCGACTATACAGACACGTGAATTCGCTGTCGTTGGTCGGTCAATGACTCGACGATTTCGCGCCATCGAAAAAGTTGCCGCGATTTTTGCCAAGGTTCCTAATATTCTCCAGCGCAGCGATCGGCCTCTCAGGTAATTAACCTGTGTGCTTTCTTCAAGGGTCTCCGCGACGCACGCGCTTACACCTCGATACTCCGTGCCGCTCGCCGTGCTTTGCACTGCTACAAACTGCACTGCGTACATGACGGTAAACCCGATCAGTCTCCCGAGGATAACGTGCGAAGCCCGTTCTGCGGCCATGCCTAATGATTGGCCGGCGAGCATGAGGGAAAGCGAAACGGAGGCACAACGCAGACCGAAGGCGAGCACATAAGGACGCACCGCGACCAAGGTCAGCACGGCGACCAGCGAGGCGAGGTCATATGCAAAGGCCCGGTGAGGCAGCAATATTGCCGCCCCCATGCCCGCTGGAACACCCACCAGCGCGCCAATCAACCGGTCCCGTAACTTCTGGCGTCCGCTGGTGAGATCTCCGGTATTCACGCTCGCGGCCGACCAGATCAACCATTGCCCATGAACCAACCCCCACGCCACGACTGTGTGCGCCGCCAGGCCAACCGCTAGCACCGTCGCCACCAACGCCTCAAGATACGGTATGGACTCATTCCGTTCAGCCCAGCCCAGCACTGCTCTGAAATGCCAGAGCCGGCTGACATTCAACGGACGAGTCTTCCGGTGCTTCAATGCTGACATCACCAGAACCGGAAGGATGGCCAACACCATGGCAGGAAGAAAGTGAATGCCGCGATGCAGTGGATTGCCCGGCCGTCGCCACGCCTCAGTCTCGCACGCAAGGTAGAGAGCCGGAATAAAGGTGAAATTGCCCAGCGACCGTAACCTCGCATCCCATCCCGTAAAAAGGACGGACGCCGCCGCAAGCACAGCGCAGCCCGCGACGAACAAGGGCTCCGCGGTCTGCGCTGCCAGCAGTGCCAGATAGGAGACGATGATGACTACTCCATGCAGGAGAGTTCCGAGCGGCGCCAGCCCGGACCGCTCCATCGCAATGAAGGTCGAGATGGTGACCAGAGCCGCGCGCAACCAGATGCCATCCCCTGAGATCAGGGCAAGCAGAATGAGTGGCGTGAGCACAATCACCGCACGCATCGCTGCGACGTGATCAAGATCGATGGCGTCGCGCCAGGCAGCGATCACAAAAGCCCCGCCAGATCCTCAACCCGGATCACACTGGCGATCGATCCCAGCAGTTCCATGGAGGACTGATGCACCGGCTTCGTCGCAGCGGCGCAGGGGTCTTCCAACACATACACCTCGTAATCGCGGTCGTGCGCGTCGCGCACCGTACTCTGCACTGCCCATGCCGTGCTCACTCCCGCGACAATCAGCCGGTCAACCTTGCGTGCCCGCAATGCCGCATCCAGTTGTGTGCCATAAAAGGCGCTGATGCGAGGTTTCACAATCACCAGGTCCGCAAGCTCTGCCTTGAGCTCGGGGTGAAAGTCCATACCTGAAGATTGCGCCTCGAGTGCCCCAATCTCGTGGAGACGTCCAAAGAACGGCGAGTGCTTTGGCTGATCTGTATAGCCTTTGGCAAAGCCAACTTTCACCAGAATTGTTAGCCATCCCTTTTTCACGCGCAGTTGCCAGAGCGCGATTCACCTTCTCGATGATGCCCCGCTCTGCGGCAAGGTCAGCAGTGTGCGAGATCTTGCCCTCCGGATGAACAATGTCATTGATGAAATCTAGACCAATAAATGCTGTTGCCATCTCTGTTCCTTTCAGATTATTTGACCGAAAGTTGCGCTCACGGAGAGGCGGCGATCCGGTCCACAAATAGCAACCGCTGCGGCAGCCTCACGCGGAGCTTACAAACAGATAGAGTAAGATTTCGTCCATTGGAAGCACGCTTTGTTTCGACGCAGCGTTCGTTTTTCTCGATAGGAGCACTGCGCTCGAGGGCCAACGTCCACAACGCATCATGTGAGTTGCGATGTCAGCGTAATAAAGACGCCCATAGTGATTACAGAGCTGACGGAGCTGAGAAATACCTCGGCAGCGGCCTCTGCTTGCGCTACCTGATATTGCATGGCGAGCATGATCAAGATCGGCATCATGGGAATGGCGGTCGTCAACACCGCTTGACTCACGATTGGATTGGGGTAAGCAAGGAACCGCAAAGCCACCAAAACAAGCGCAGCTGGGACGATATTTTTCAGTGCAACCACCGTCACGACGGATCTGCTTATCGTCAATCGCCCCGATGCGGGAATAATCCCGGAGGCAAACAGGGCGACTCCACCGGCAGCCTGTCCCAACAGAGTAAAAGAGTGGACGAGAAGTGATGGAATGCGGATCCCCGCGAGTACGATGGCAAAGGCAATAACTGGTGCCCAAACGATCGGTTGTCTCACTGTCTTGAAAAGCATGGAGGCAAGGACAGCATAGCCACGCTGCAAATTTTCTGAGTCGGGTGACACGGCCTCTCCCTGCGTAGATTGTTGTTTCGCATCCAGCGAGAGAAGGAGAATAGTGACTGGAACAACCGTAAGATTTATGATGAGGCTGGCTATCCCGATGGGAACGGCGCTGGCCGTTCCGAACAAGTCTCCCAGGACCGCCGGACCAATAAAAGGCACAGCCGGTGCGGAGACCGCCAGGGCGGCCATGGCACTGATGCTGATCGTTGCGCGAAACGCAAAGCGACTGAATAGAAATACCACCACATACGCGCCGATGATGGCCGCACACAGCGCGATTACAAGAGGAATGTCCTGACTCAGTACGTCACGCCGTGTGCTAACCGTGCCGGCGAAGAGACCCATCGGTACGGCGTAGAGCAGCACCATCCGATTTAAGGTGGACGCCTGCTTCTCGTTGAAATCGTGGTGCCACGCAGCGACAAAGCCGAGGAGCATCGTGACTACGATTGGAAGGAGCGCTCCCAGAACGGTGCTTAGCATTGGCGCGCCTCACCCTTCCGAATTCCGCAGCTCGAGATTCGTGCAAATCCTGTTTCCACCGAGATATTTACGAGGAGATCCACCAACTTTTTGTGAGCCATCACTCCTACCATTTCCTACCTCACCCCTTCAGTTCTTGGCCGTTCCGAAGTTTCGGTAACCTCGTAATCTGGCATTTTTTCTTGACACACCAGCACGGTTGCGCGGGCCAGCAGATCGACAAACTGGCCCACGGATCGTACTGGTCGCTTCCTTCCGCGAGCTAGCGGCTTTATGTGTTGAGTTCGCCCAGCACTTTCATCAGGTCGCTAAGCTGGATATTATCGAGCGAACGCACGGCATTCTTGATCTCTTGGCGCGATTTCTCGGTCGCGTGACCAGCCGCCAGCTTGTCGAACTTCGCCTCGATCTCGGCCCAGGTAAATGGTCGGTTGGAGGCCCCGGGATAGTTGGAGACCTCGTGAGTGAAGGACTCGCCACTTTTGAGGCGCACGGTCACCCGGCTCGGAACCTCGGCCGGGAAACGCGCCGTAAAGCCGTCGTTCGGTCTTATCGTGACCTTTTGGAGCAGCTCTTGGACGTCCGGCTTCGCAATCCGGCTAAGCTGGAGCTGCGCTGGCTGCACATCGCCATCATGGAGCCCGACCGCTATGAGGTACGGGAGGCTGTGGTCGGCATCCTCCTTGGTGTGGACATTTTTCTTTGGACCGAAGCGCCCACCCCCGGTGAAATCGTAAGCGACCTGAAAGACCTCAGCATCGATACTCGCGACGTCGGCCGGATCAAATGGGTGAGCCTTGTGTAACTCGAGCGTACAGTGGATTGCCGATTCTGTAGGAACCGCGCTGTTGTAGCTCTTCAAGGAGAGCTGATCGAAGCAATTCAGTTTCATTTGGTCCCAGTCGACATGGATCGATCTACCGAGCGCTTGCGCGAGACCGTTTGGTCCTTCAATGACATACTTCGGGCCGGTCACCCCGCGCGACGCGAGAAAGACGCCGTGAACAGCCCCCATAACCGCTTGGGACGAGTTC
>Ga0209624_10002469_pt1 | contig 13660 bp, 12 predicted proteins | sample JacPinW_OM2H0_O1_FD_188565 | JGI IMG/M metagenome (GOLD analysis project Ga0209624, IMG submission 188565) | Forest soil microbial communities from Algoma, Ontario, Canada - Jack Pine, Ontario site 1_JW_OM2H0_O1 (SPAdes) (version 2) | ecosystem: Environmental > Terrestrial > Soil > Boreal...
ACTCGCAATGGCACCGTCAAGAAGACCGCCCTCAAGGACTTCTCCAACGTCATGGCCCGCGGCATCATCGCCATCAACATCGAGAAGGACGACGAGCTCATCGTCGCCCGCATCACCGACGGCCAGCAGGTCATCTTCCTCGCCACCCACGACGGCCAGGCCATCCGCTTCAACGAGCAGGATCTCCGCCCCATGGGCCGCCCCGCCACCGGCAACCGCGGCATCTCTCTCCGCAAGGGAGACTACGTCATCGGAGCCGCCGTCACCCCCTCCAACGAAGCCCGCAACAAGCAGCGGCTCGAGCGCGCCGCCGCCAAGGGCCTCACCTCGCAGGTCGAAGCCGCCATCGACGAAGCCACCGACTCAGCCGCCGCTCAGCCCCTCGAGCTGGCCGAACCCGGCGAACTCGCCGCACCCGTCCTCTCCGAAGAGGCCCAGGCCAAGCTCGCCAAACTCGACGAGAAGCTCGGCCTAACCCCCTGCCTCATCCTCTCCGTCTCCGAGAACGGCTACGGCAAGCGCACCGACGTCGACGAGTACCGCCTCCAGTCCCGCGGCGGCAAGGGCGTCATCAACATGAAGACCACCCCCAAGATCGGCAAGGTCACCGGCATCAACCTCGTCGACGACACCACCGAGCTCATGGTCATCAGCCAGTTCGGCAAGATCATCCGCATCGACACCAAATCCATCCGCGCCGCCGGCCGCAGCACCCAGGGCGTCAAGCTCCTCGACCTCGAACCCCAGGACAAAGTAGCCGCCGCCGTAGTCATCCCCCCAGAAGAAGCCAAAACCCAACCCGAAGAAGGAACGCTACTGCAGTGATTTTTCCAACGCCTTCACTACCATTTAAGCGCACTCTGAACCCGTGCGCGAATTTCCTCATGTTCTATCTGAGAAGCTAGAGCGCGCTTCTCCCTCTCCACCCTGGTCTGTTCTTCTTGCGCGACGGTTCGTCCGTATAGCTCGTTAGCCATCTGTAGATATCCCTTGAATTGGTCTATAAGCTGTTGCGCAAGCCTGTCTGTTGACCGTAAGTGAGCTGTATCGCCTTGGAACGTGTGATACTCAGGGCCATAGCCCAACAACCCCCCAGCTGGCATATTTTGGAACGTACCAATCCATTTCATAGTCACAGCCTTGCTGAGTTGAAACGATAGAGCCGATCCAGTGAACGTCACATTCACTAAGGATGGAGGTTCCGTTACTAGCGGATCGGTGACCTGCGAATCTCTGATGACATTATTACGAAGTCTATCCAGTTTCTGGAGTTCAACAAATTGATTCTGTCGAGTGATGAGCTCCGCCTTAATCGCTTTGATTGTCTGAGGTCGCTGAGCGGGATCTTGCTGTCGCATCCTATTTACGAGCTCGTCCAAATAGGAAAAATTAGGAGACCGGTCTGCAATCTTTACGCCGCCGATGCCGTGTGGGACTTCCCCCGTAAACATCTCCGCCAAAATGAGTCCGAGAGAGTAGATGTCTGCTCTCAGATCGACGGTGCCAATTCGTCTTTGCTCGGGGGCTGCATACTCAAAGTTTGCTAGACGGTCGGATGGCAAGGTCTCTACTTGAGTATGTAGAAAGTCCTCCTCGAAGTGAGCGATACCGAAATCAGCTACCTTGACCTGCTGTGACTCAATCAAGATATTTTCTGGCTTCAGATCACGGTGGAAGACCCCTTTCAGGTGTGCAGCCTCCACGCCATCAAGCAATTGAGCAAAGAGCGGAAGCCGAGAGCCCTCAGGTATCCCTTTCTTTAGCATCGTTCTAAGGGTTTCTGAAGCCAGCGGCATCACGTAGAAAGATTCGTTCGCTTCACTCAGTCCAAAATCAAGCACCTTAATCAGATTTGGATGATTCTCGCGGAAGCCAAACATTAGCTCGTTCTTAAAACGCTTTAGTTTCTGGCTATTCAAGCCGGTTCGAAGAATCTTCGCAGCATATGAGATCTGCACATCATCTTTTATGAGATAAACCTCGCCGGCGCCTCCGCCGCCTAAAGATTCATACACCTTGTAGGTGGTAGTGGCTGACTTAAGAACTGTACCTTTTCTTGGCATCATCCTGCCTTTCTTGAGGTGTGGGCGGGTGGCCCACATCTAACAACGCCACTTCAAATGGGGTGCCCCATCTTCGCGACGGTCTTATCGTCGCTAAGGTGGGCAATTTTCGCGGCAGCGAAAATCCCAACCCTCTAAAACTCACCTATACCGCTAGGCTCCCTACTGTGTGAAAACTAGCTTGCAGGGACCAACGCAATATCATCCCCCACAAAAGCATGTAGCGCCTGACCTTGTTTGATCTCCACATTCTTTCCATGTTTGATCAGCCCAATCGGCCCAAACAGGACCGTCAGCACCACGGTACCGGTCACGCCGCTCTCGCCTTCTTTACCCTTGGTGCCTCGCAGCTTGACCTTGACGTCTCCGGCCTTCAGGTAGTCGAGCCGAATATTCAACTCACCGGCCTTGCCCATCATGCCGGACTTCTCGGCCTTGGTGACCTCACCAATCGCCTTCGAACCAGCCTTCGCCACCACCACATCTCCGACCTTTAGGTCGTCGACAAGCGTGAGCGTCACAGGATCGCCCTCCGATGACGTCTTCGAACTCAGGTCTTGTGCGAATTGCAGATTGACATCTGTCCCATCCCGCAGCATGTACTTGCCAGACGCATCAGGGGCAGTGGGAGTAGACACAGGCACCGCCGGTGCCACCACCGCAGCGGGCGCAACCAAAGGAGCCGCAGCCGGAGTGGGCGCAACGACCTGTTGAGAGAGGGCAAAATTGCCGGACCCAGAGAGAAGAACCAAGAGGGAAGCAAGCAGACGACGCATGAAATAGACAGACCTGTTCTCTGTAAGTTGAAGTCGTATCGAAACTACACCTCGTCCAGTCAACAAACAAGGAGAAACTTCATCACGCTGCATTACGGCGACGAGACGCCCGAACCAACGACCCTACCCAGCCATCTCCTTCAGCATCTTTTCCCGAAGCACCCGGTTGGCCCTAGTCTGATACCCCTTCCCATCCTTCTTCAGCCACGCGATTACATCCGCATCCAGACGCAGACTCACCGCCTTCTTCACCGGACGATAGAACTTCCCCCGCACAGCCCGCTTCCACATCTCCTCCGTCCACTCCGGAATATCCGACGTATCGATCTCATGCTCCGGCCTCCGCGCCAGCTCTTCGAGGTTCGCTCTCTGCTTCGCCGTCAGCGGACTCCCCGGCTTCGGCCGGTACGACACCACCCCCGGCCTTCCCTTAATCGGTTTTGGTTTCAAAGCGTCTCCTCCAAGCCCAAAAGTATATACAAAAACAGATATACAAAGTTGTCAGGGTAAAATCACCCGAACACCAAAACAGGAAAAGAGAAACAAGAAACCTCATGCCAACAACCACCCAGGAAGAGATCCGCTTCGGAGGCCTCACCATCCGCTATCTCGTCACCCCACAGGCCTCCGGAGGCTCCGTCGCCATGTTCGAGTTCGAAGTCGCCCCCGGAGCCAAGGTCCCCGCCGCCCACAGCCACGACGCCTACGAAGAGACCTGCTACGGCCTCGAAGGCATCCTCACCTACACCGTCAACGGCCAAACAACGGAAGGCCGCCCCGGCGACTCCGTCCTGATCCCTCGCGGAGTCGTCCACCGCTTCGAAAACCTCCACTCCACCCCGGCAAAAGCCCTCGCCATCATCACCCCCGGCCTCCTCGGCCCCGACTTCTTCCGCGAGATCGCCGCCGTCCTCCAATCCACCCCGCCCGGCACCCCACCCAACCCCGCCGCCATCGGCGAAATCATGCGCCACCACGGCCTGACCCCCGCCTCCTGACGAAGGGGGCCCCTCACTTAGCTGCCACACCCCCACGCAAATCCTGCAGCTCGTGGTCCAGCATCGTAGCAATAGTTTGCGGCAGTCCATCACCCTTAGAGTTCGCCGACGACTCCGCCAGCGTCCCCTTCAGCTCCACATCCGTCTTCTTCCCACCCTTCTCCAGCACGCACGGAGTAGCCGTCACATACGAAGCCGTATATCCAATCAGACCCCTCCCCGTCGTCTGCGTCTGAATCACCACATGCAGAGCCCTGTCCGCCTGCGGCGCCGTATCCACCACATCCACCCCATTCAACGCAGCCACCGCCTGCCTGACCGCCCCCGCGAGCGCCGCCATCGAAGCATCATCCCCATCCACCGTCACAAACACATGAATTCTCCCCACCGGCACCGTTCCACTCGCCGGACAAGTCAGCAGCCCCTTCTTAGGATCGATCCGGGCAGAAGTCTCAAGAGCCACCAACTGCATCTTCGTCAGCTTGTTCAACCCCTCCGCATTGAAGTTTTCCTGCGACACCCCAAGCGTCTGCTGCACGTCCGGAGACCAGACTGCCATCCCGGGCTTCGGCGAGGTGCTCGTTGTCTTCGGCTTACTCGCCGTCTGCGCCTGCACAAAAACACCACACAAAACACCACAACTTACCATCAAAAAACCACATCGTGACCAGCAGGAAACCATCATCTCCGGGACCCTCCATAAACCGTATCTCCAACATAAGACGCAAAATCCCATAACAGTGCACCCAACCCCAAAAAACCATGAAAAAAGATGAAAACACTCCACCAACGCCTTTGTTCCTGATTAATAAGGGCTTAGACAAGTCGGTGACCCTAAAGTTACAAATCCCATCGCAACTTTCCCAGAAAAATCACGTCTCAATACCCAGGCAACGGTGTCTTAAACACCTGTCCACGAGGAAGATACATGGCACAACGTCTGAAGTATTTCGCGCTCACTCTCATACTTTTTGTCGCGCTTAGCTTTGCTTTCGAAGGCCAGGCCCACGCGTACGTCGATCCCGGCTCGGGACTCCTTATCTTTCAGGGAATTAGCGCAGTCTTCTCCGGTGCCATATTCTACTTCCGTCGCCGTCTCAAGAACCTCTTCGTCCGATCTGCCAAGGGCATTCCGCAATCCAGCCGCCCGTCCTAACCATCGTTGACATCAGGGAGAGTATCCTCATCTCTATCCTGATTTGGAACGGCTGCGCGCATGCCCACTTTGCTATCCCGCCCTGAAACAAAGCAGGCCGTGAAGCCGCTCACCCGTCCGCTAATGGTCGCCTTCGGACTTGCGAACCTGTATCTGCTTGATCTGACTGGTCCTCTCATCTCTACCGAACACGACCTCATCTATCACCTCGTCGGTTCAGCCTCTTCCGTCATCGTTCCTATCATTGTCTACCTCATCGCTCTCTCGTTCCTTCTTACTGCACTTCTGTATCTAGCGGAACGGCCGGGCCCGCTCCGTGTTGTCATCTGGTCTGCTTTCCTCCTCGCTCTCCCGTCGATTCTTCTCCACACCATCGCGAATTTCGCCGGTATCGAAATCCCAGGCTGGATTACATACTCTATAGCCCTCATTTGCCTTCTCGTTTTCATCGCAATTTCGCTCTTCTGGAGAAGATTTCTTCCTCGTTTCGAAACCATCCAGCGTTCCGCTGCCGCCATTCTCGGCATCTTCGCTTTCACCGGCATTCTCATCTCTGTGCAGCTTGTCTGGAGTGGTTGGCAAGCCCGCAACCTGAATCCTCCGCCGACGCTTCACCAATCGCAACCTACCGCAACGCAGTCGCCTCGCCAGCGCATTCTGTGGATTCTCCTTGACGAACTCTCCTACCAGCAACTCTATGAGCGCCGTTTCCCCGGCCTCGAACTTCCCGCCTTCGATCGACTTGCCGCCCAATCGACGGTCTTTACCCAAGTCGTTTCTGCCGGAGTTTATACGCGCTACATCATTCCCACGCTGTTCACAGCCACTCCTTCAGATGCTGTAGACATCTCCGCTCGGGGCATGCTCCTCTCGCTCAAAGATCCATCCACTGGCAAGTGGTCGCCCTTCCGCCAACATGAGACCGTCTTTCAGGACGCCATCTCAGCCGGATATACCACCGGCATCGCAGGCTGGTATAACCCCTACTGCCGGATCATGCCCGAAGTTCTCGATCACTGCTTCTGGACCTATCGCGAATCCACACCAGCCAACCTTTCTCCCAACCGCTCCCTGGCAGTCGATCTCCTCCGCCCCTTTCACTACCTCTGGCTGGACGCCAAGCATCTCTTTGGTCAAGGCCCTGGTTCGCCCACCGACGAACATCGCGACCTGCGCCAACACACGAGCGATTACCAGAAGCTACTCGCCGCCGGCGATGCTTTTCTCAACGACTCATCCATCGACTTCCTCTTTCTGCACATGCCCATTCCGCATCCCTACGGCTTCTACGACCGCAACAAAAAAACATTCAGTAATAAGCACACCTCCTACATCGATAATCTGGCCCTTGCAGACCGTTATCTAGCTCATGTCCGCAGCCTGCTTGAACAACAGAACCAGTGGAACTCCTCCATCATCATCGTCATGGGTGACCACTCCTGGCGCACCACACAGATATGGAGAGACTCCATGACCTGGACTGGCGAAGACCAGGCCGCCAGCAAAGGCGGACAGTTTGATCCGCGTCCCGCTTACATCATCAAACTTGCCAACCAGCAGACCGCTGCGCGCATCGACCAATCTTTCTCCGCCGTCAACACCCGAGCGCTTCTCGATGCTCTGATGCAAAATCGAATCCAAACTCCGTTCGACCTGGAAGCGTGGACCACCCATCAAAAGTAGCTCATGCACCAACGTTCAGCGGCTTCTGTTAATCGAAAAGTACACGGAATCGATCTGATTACTTACTCTTTCTCACGCCGGCCTTTACTGTAGAAGCTGCTCTGGCGTTCCGCGCCTCCGAAATCATGATGCGTGCGAACGCCACCATACCGGCCCTTTTGGCTCTTGCACTTCTGTACTTTTTTCCCGTCGACAGCCTGGCAAAGTCACCGCATCATCCAACCCACACAACCGCTCCAACTCACAAGAAGCATTCCGCCTCAAAAAGAAATCGCACGCAGCTCCCTCCCACGCGTCGAACCATTGGCGCACCTGCTCCTAAACCCGCTCATTCAACTCCCGTCATGCTGCCGGCTCTCTACAACAAACGCGGCCGCCTCGTGGTTCCTCCGCCGCTCAAAGGTTCCCATGAGATCCTCGTCCATCAAAACCAGGTGGCCGACCGCGACGGTCTCGACCGCGTCCAGAACGATGAAGACCTCTTCGACATGCGCAGTCAGCACTTACTGGTCTCGCTACCCGGCAGCAATGCGCTGCAAATCGACGAGCGTTTGCCCGCCAACCGCCGCTACTGCCGTCCATGGACAGCGCAGTTTCTAGCTAATCTGGCCCGCGCCCACTACGCTCACTTCCACACTCCGTTACAAATCAACTCCGCCGTCCGCACCACCGAGTTTCAGCAGCATCTGATTCACATCAACGGAAACGCCGCTCCGGCCGAAGGCGACACCGCCTCTCCACACCTCACAGGCCAAGCCATCGACATCGCGAAGCACGGTCTCTCGCTCACGGAGATCGCCTGGTTGCGCGGCTACCTTCTGCCGCTCGTACAAGAGGGCAAAGTCGATGTCGAAGAGGAGTTTCAGCAGGCCTGCTTCCACATCAGTGTCTACAAAGAATATCTACCTCTTGGAGTCGATCCTAGCCTCAATCCCACCACTTCGCGCCGCAGCGCGACGACCGCACTGGCTGCAGCCATACACTAAATCAACAATAAAGACCCTCGTTCTATACCAGCTCACGTCGCCCGGTGTGCCAGCTTCTGTATGCCGCATCCAGCGCCCGCATGTTCAGGACGCCATCTTCACCCGAAGCAGCAAAGTCTCCTGAACCGCGGAACGCCAGCGCGAAACTATCCAACATTCGCGTATACCCATCCCCATTCTCTACCGTCACTGTCTCCACCAATTCACCCGCTCGACGCATGATCAGTTGAACAGGTCTGTCGACGGTCAAGCCGTTTTCGGCGATCAGCACTCCGTCGCTTCCCGTCACCTCAACGAGCGTCCGGTATGGCGCGCGCGCACTTGCCGTGACATTCGCGTATACGTCGCCTGACATCTCCAGTTGCAGCGAAGCGATCGCCTCCACTTTTCCGGATGCCTCATCTTTCCTCGCCAGGGTGCTGACGCTGCCAACCTCTTCCTTCAGTACATAGCGAAGCGCATCGATGCAATGCACTCCGACATCGGCGATTGGGCCCCCGCAAGCTAACGTTGGGTCAGTAATCCATTTTCTGGGAGCCTGCGCTGCCGGATAATTGTACTGCGCATGTGCGAGTTGCGGCTTCCCAATACGCCCGGCCGTGATCTGTTCTCGCATCCACTCCATGCTGCGGTTGAAGCGAAAGTTCTGCGCCACGCCAAATAGAATCCCCGCCTTTTTAGCTGCTCTGTTCATCTCTTCAGCTTCTTCAGCAGTCATCGCCACAGGCTTCTCGCAGAGCACAGCCTTCCCATGTCGCAGCGCAAGTAAAGTATCGTCCAGATGCATCGCATCGGGCGAAGTAATGAAGACGACATCAACATCCGGGGAAGAACACAACGCCTCGCGGGAAGGGAAGCATTCCGCAATGTTGTACTCGGTGCAGTTCTTGAGCGCCGCATCCTGGTCTCTTCGCCACATCCCATGCAGCGACGCTGCTTCACACCGCGCAAACGCAGGCAACAGGCGGCGAACCGCATGATGCCCAAAGCCCAGAATCGCAAAACGAACCCCTGATGCCATCATGACTACCCCAAAATCTCTGTTTTAGTGAGCGTCGTTCTTGAATATCTGTTCGGCGAAGAAGTTCTCCACCTTCGCCTGATCGTGCACCATCTCCAGATACGCTGCCTTCAGCAGCTGAGATCTGCCTTCGTGCAGCTGCTGGCGGATCGCCTGCTGAACGCGCGGATCGTTTAGGTCGCGCTGTCCTGGAGGATCGCGCGAAAGCAGCTTATAAACCGCATAGCCCACAGGCTTCTTCGTCTGTGGATCGACAATTGGAAGAATGTCGGTGACCTCGCCTGGCTTCAACTTCGTAATCGTGTTGTAGATCCCCGGGTCCGAACGCATCTGTGACTCGCCAATAAAACCCATATCGCCCCCGTTGGGAGCGGTCTCTGGCTGCTCGGAAAAATTCATCGCAATCGTGCCAAAGTCCTCGCCGCTGTCCAGTCTGTTCTTCAGCGCCTGGATCTTTCTCTTTGCATCGGCGTCGTTCGTTGCCTTGCTGTTCTGCAGATTGCCTGGTTGGGCCGACGGTATATCGGTCACTTGGATCTGCGCCAAGTGATATTGCGTCTCGATCAGGTTAAATTCGGCCTTGTGCTGGTTGTAGTAGTTCGCAACATCAGCGTCGGTCACCGTAATCTTCGAGTTGATCTCTTTATTCAGCAGCTTGTTGATCGTGAGGTTTCTTCGAATCGCGCGCTTCACGTCGTCAACTGTCTGGTTGCTCGCCTTCAGCCGCTCCTGGAACTGGTCCTCGGGAAACCGGGCCTTCATCTCTGCAAACTTTGCGTCGACCTCTTCGTTCGTCGCCGTCAGGTTCATTTTCGTGGCGCGCTGCTCGATAATCTCTTCGTCGATCAACTCGCGCAGCACGTTCAACCGTAGCGAATCGGCCTGCTCCTGGGGAAGCTGACGCTGTTGAGGCGCCTCGCCAAGCTGCGCCTGGTAGCCCTTATCCAACTCCGACCGCATAATTGCGTGACCGTTGACTGTAGCGACTACGTCGGCGTTATGACCGCGATTGCAGCCTGCGACCGGCAACACTCCCGCCGCCAAAATCAATGCGACGGGAAGAGGGGCCAGACGAAAAGTCCGGGCAACGAAACAACGATTGATGTCCATCAATAATTCCGGTAGGCACTGCATCTCCCGCATTCCCATCTCCTGCGTTTCTTCCATTAGTTGCCGGGCTTGGCCGCCGGGGTTTGAGGCTTTACCGGAACCGGGGGAGTCGGCGGCGGTGGTGGCGGCGTCTGGCCTGAGGCAACCAGCGCGTTATCGATCATACGGTATACGTACTCCAGCGGCAGAGCCCCGTCCAACTTTTCTCCATTGATGAAAAGTGCAGGCGTAGAATCCACTCCCAGCGACTCGCCCAGCTTAATAGAAGCCTTGATCACTGCATCATCTTGCTTTGCTATGCAAGCATTCAGAGCGTCTGCATTCAGCTTCTGCCGTTTCCCCTCCTCGCGTGCAAGCGAGTCCAGGGTATCGTTCGCCTTCGCGAGGCTCTTCTCATCGCCGCCTATCTCCGCCGCGTGGGCGTGGATGTAGTCCACCAAATTCCAGTACCCCGACGGGCTCTGGGCTCCAACGCAGTTGGTATCGATCGCCGCGCGCACCGCCCAAGGGTGCTGGTCGAGCGGAAAATCCCGATACACAATGTGAACCTGCTCCTTATACCGCTCTAGCAAGGCAGGAAAGAGTTGCTCATGCATCTTCGCGCAAAACGGGCACTCCAGATCGTCGAATCCCACGATGAGCACCGGTGCGTTCTCCGGCCCACCCCGTCCCGGTCTCCCGTCTCCGCTCACCAACAGCTTTGGGTCCTTGCTGATGTCGTATTTATTGAACTGCGCCAGTGTCTTGCCATCGGTCGAAAGCAGAAACGTCAATGGCTTGCTCGACTTCCCGTCTGCTGTAAAGGTCACGCTGATTTGATCGAACCCAGGCACATCACTCTTGGTCCGCGGTCCAATTTGCATATCGAAGTCCGGCGGAACAGCCGACTTCGATCGGATCAGCACCTCAATCCGCCGCGTCAGCTCGGGAGAGAGTTTTCCAGAAGCTTCCACCGGAGTCTGGGCATGGCATCCCAGAGCAGCCAATGTGAATGCGAAAATAATGATTCGAAACGGCTTCAAAACGCTAGGCACAATACCTCGATTATCTCACGCAACTGCCGTGGCCACAGGCCTGCAGGCCTGCTCCCACAAAGCCTAAAACAAACTCGCTGCGCGGCGCAGATTGCCCGCCGTTCCGATGTTCAACAATGTGAAGTTGAATCGTTCCGCCGTCTCGTTGCGCACCGAGCCCAGTTCGTACTTCCGTACCTCTACGCTAAACCCGCAACAGTCCCAGTTATATGAGCCCTGCAGCGCTCCATACTGCACCAGCCCGGAGTCACCCCCTTCCAAATTCAGACCCACATTCGCGGCCAGGCCCAATCCAGGCTTTGTCGGCGACCCGTATCCCAGCAAGAGCCGCAGCTGGTTGAAGTCCGAGACCGCAGAACTCACGCCTTCCGTATAGAAACGCCCCGGCGCATTCAACCGCGCATAGCTCAATCCGCCAAAGAGATTGCCTTCATGTACATCGAGGAACACATTATTGGATGTAAACTTCTTCGCTCCGGTATCCCAGTCGAAGTCCCACTCCACATCCAGGTGTTCCGAGGTGCGCACCCGCATCCGCGACAGTAGCGGTGCGATCGCCCGGGGCTCCGTCAAAAACGCAATCCCCGAATAGTTCAGCGTCGTGTCGAAGATATTGCGGCGCCCATCAATCACCGCCCCGCCAAAGGTCTCGTTAAAGAAGACCTTCTGCGTCAGCCGCCAACTAATAAATTCACGGCTGCCACAAAGCGGCTCGTTCTTCCTGTCTGCGCTATAGTCTTCCCGTCGCTGAACCTGGTCCCGGTCATCATCCAGGTTAGGATTTGCCTCTTCCTTGGGCGTCTCCCTGCACGGACGTACCTTCAGAGGGCGCAGAAATATTCTCTGCGTTACCCCATACTCCAGCTCGTTAGTGTCGCTCACAATGTCCACATTGTCGAATCGCAGCACGTTCAAAAAATTATTCACCCCGCCGACATACCGGTACGTAATCTCGGGCTCAATCGTATGTCTCAGGTCGTGTCCAAACAGCTTCTCCACCTTCGCTGAATCAAATGTGCGTTCCACCACAGGAGGCCGAAGGTCAATCGACGCCTCTCCATCCGCACGATTGAGCGATATCGGCAGCTCCACCGGGGGTTGCCCAAGCACATACGGAGTCTGCCTGCTCCGGCTATACATCGTCTCCCTCAATCCAGCCGACGCTCTGAGGTGCCATCCGTCAAAACTGAATGGATACAAAATCTCCGGATGCAAATCCAGCCGTTGCGTCAACCCGCCCGTCGCAAAGTTCGGTTGCACCCGCGACAACCCCGCCTCAGACGCCTCCATCGTCCAGAACAGCCCGCTCCTTCCCAACGCATGCTCTGTGCTGGAAAAATCCAGTGAAGGTACATGAAAGATTCGCACCTGCTCCTCCGGCGTCGCCGGGGTCGTTGGAGTCGCGGGCATCGCTGCCAACTTCAATCCCTGATAGCGGTCCGCGCGCAATCCCTCCGCGTAGCCGTCAGCCTCATGCACTCCATAAAGAATTGAAAGAATGTCGCTCGAAACCGCCAGGCTGAAGCTCTCCGCAAACGCCTCGCGGTAGGTATACGAGCTGAGATACTCCGCATCTGCGGCCACGCGCGTCTGCGGACTGAAGTCGTATCGTCCTGAAAAAGTAACATCCTCGCCCCCCTGATTCTGATACACGCCATCCGTCGTGATACCGCGGTCCTGGAGCGCACTAAACTTCGCCTTCGCGAAGTTACGATCGACGCCGCGATACCGGAACGACCCCGACTGCTCCCAACCGCGCAGCGAATAGTACTGCGTCCCAACCGTCAAATCCGTGCTCCGGTTGATGGCCCAGTAGATCTGGTCGCCAAGAACAAGTCCTTTGGTGGAAGAGTTCGTAATCTCCGGAATCAGGAACCCGCTCTGCCTAGTCCCCGCATCTACCGGATGCGTTACATACGGCATAAACAGTACAGGAATATTCATCAGCCGGAAGACGCTGTTCTGCGCCCTCGCCTTCTCGCTGTCCACAGTGAACTTCCCCGAGTACAACATCCAGTCAGGGTTGGGTAACTGGCACGAGGTCAAGGTTCCCTCATAGATCTCATACTCCTGCGGACCCGTCCTCACCACCATCCGCCCCGTAAACAGAAACGGATTGCTGCTGGCATACGTCATCGTGCTATGACCCGGATTTTTAAGGCCCACCGACCCCGTCACATCGTAGAATCGAGCCGTCTGCTCCGCCAAGTTCATCGTCCCATGGCTCGCCCGGATATCCTCATGATTCCTGCCGCCGCTTGCGTGCAGATGCCCGGTCGCAGTCAACTCGCCGGTCTCCTTGTCGTACTCAATGTGGTCAGCCTCGATCACGCGATCGCGGTACTTAATCACCACATTGCCATCCAGGACATACAGACTCCCCGTTCTCGACTCCGTATCGGATTCAATCTCCACCAGCGTCGTATCGTCCGCAGGTGGCACAACCTCCGCCGTCGGATACCGTTGGGCTCCCGGCTCGTCCGGCAAATTCACCTCCGTGGTTGCCTTCGGCGTTACCTCTTGAGCCACCAAATGTGGATGACTTGCCCCGGGCACCATGATAGTTATCAGAAGGTAAACAGACCGAAGAGAGACAGATTTCAGTGCGCTTCGGATCAAGCGTTTCTTCACACCCAGTTCGATCGATTGCAAGCTTGTCAGACGCACCACACCTTTGAGGCTAAACGATTTTCCGGAAGCGAGTTTGGATTTGAGCACAATGAGCGCACAGCGTGACCTGCTACCACTGGACGAAGCCCAGCCCCAAACGGAAGCCGTCCCCTTGGCTCTGAAAGAACAGGCAGCCCAACGCCTGGCCGCGCATCGCGCCCGC
>Ga0209624_10002470_pt1 | contig 13660 bp, 7 predicted proteins | sample JacPinW_OM2H0_O1_FD_188565 | JGI IMG/M metagenome (GOLD analysis project Ga0209624, IMG submission 188565) | Forest soil microbial communities from Algoma, Ontario, Canada - Jack Pine, Ontario site 1_JW_OM2H0_O1 (SPAdes) (version 2) | ecosystem: Environmental > Terrestrial > Soil > Boreal...
ACCCGGAGTGACCACGGAAAAGGTGCCGGCGGCGGAGCAACAAAAGCACGCTATCCGCGTTCGCGTGAATGAAGTGATTATGCCCGTGACGGTGACCAGCCACTCCGGCGAGATGCTGCTCGATTTTTCCAAAGAGAATTTCCGCGTCTTCGACAATGGCGTCCAGCAGAAGATCGATCACTTCGACATTGGTGGCGATCCACTTTCTATCGTCCTGGCGATTGAAACCAGTTCGCATATCGAGCCTATGCTTCCTGCCATTCGCCAGACAGGAATCATTTTCAGCCAAACTGTAATGGGGCAAACGGCTGAGGCCGCTGTAATCAGCTTCGACAGCGATATCGAGCTTCTTAAAAAATTCACTACCGATGTCGACGGCGTGCAAAATACGATCAATCACTTGCGCATCGGCGTCGATCAATCGCGGCTTTACGATGCGATGTCACGCGGCATTTCGCTACTCGAAGAGCGGCCGGCGGTTCGAAGGCGGATTCTGGTAGTGATTTCCGAGGCGCAGGATTCCGGCAGCGAAAGCAAACTTGGAGAAGTGTTGCGACAGGCGCAGTTGGCTAACGTAACGATCTACACCATCGGTCTGAGCACGAGCATGGCTGATTTGCGCGCGAAGCCAAATCCCTATCAAGGGCCGCAGTTGGGAGCGCCGGGAACGTTTCCAGTTCCGGTGCCACCCGGTATGGCGCAGACGCCCGATAATGAAACGATAGCTCAAGGCCAAGGAAACATAGACCTCCTGGCGCTCGCCGTCTGGCTGGTTAAAACTGGAAAGAATGCTATCGGACCGAACTCACTGGAGATTGCCAGCAAAGCAACTGGTGGCCTGCACGTGAATACGATGAAAGACCGTTCGATTCAAAAAGCGATGGACGCGATCGGCGGCGAGCTTCACGCGCAATACACGCTCGGCTACCGTCCGCCCGGCGACGAACCTACGGGCTACCACGAAATTAAAGTTACGGTCGATCGCCCGGGCGTCGACGTCCGCACCCGCCCCGGTTATTACATCGCCCCGCCGTCGTAGCGAAACGAATTTTCCCGGGCTACTTTTTCTCGGGCTCTGGGGCTGCGCCAGCGGTTTCTTCCTCTTCGAGAATCGAAGCAGCAGCGGCGATGCGGTCGCCTTCTTCCAAGCGCAGCAAGCGCACTCCCTGTGTCGAGCGGCCCGCTTCGCGAATCTCGCCGGAATGAACGCGAATCACTTTGCCTTGTCCCGTGATAATCATCACGTCGGAATCTTCGCGTACCTGCAACGCCGCCACCACCGGACCGTTACGATCCGTGGATTTCAAGTTGATCACGCCTTTGCCGCCGCGTGATGTGACTCGATACTCGGCTAGCGGCGTGCGTTTGCCGTAACCTTTTTCCGACACAGTGAGCATTAGCGAAGTTAGCGATTCGCGAATCTGATCGCTTTCGAGTTCGTCCAGATTCTGTGTGTCCTTCTTGTATTCCTTTTGGATGATTACGAAGTCCGGCTGCGCCGCGTCCATGCTGACCACGAAATCGCCCTTAGCCAGATCCATTCCGTTCACGCCGCCGGCCGCTCGGCCCATCGAACGTACTTCGGTTTCGCGGAAGAGGATTGCCTGGCCGTCGTGACTGGCGAGGAAAATCATCTGCTTGCCGTCGGTAAGCTTAGCGCCGATAAGTTCGTCACCTGCGTCGAGGTTGATGGCAATAATGCCGGACGGACGCGGGTTCGAAAATTCAGCGATGGCAGTTTTCTTTACCGTGCCATTGCGCGTCGCCAGGAAAACGTAGCGGTCCGCTTCTTCCAGGTTTCGCGCGGGGACCACGGCCGTAAGCTTTTCGTTTTCCTGCAGGCGCACGAGCGTGCCGATTGCCTTTCCGCGCGTCGCGGCTGCAGCTTCAGGAATTTCATAAACCTTCAGCCAGTAAATGCGGCCTTTCGAGGTGAACAGCAGAATATAACTGTGCGCCGAGGCCACGAAAAAGTGCTCGACAAAATCGTCTTCGCGCGTTTTTGCGCCGATACGGCCTTTGCCGCCACGTGATTGGTGGCGATACACGTCAACCGAAGTGCGTTTGATGTAGCCCGCATGGCTGACGGTGATGGCCATCTCTTCGTCCTTGATCAGGTCTTCGAGCTTGATTTCTTCCACGCGGTCAACGATCTGCGTGCGTCGCTCATCACCGTAGGATTTCGCAATCTCGCGTAGCTCGGCGACGATCACTGCTTTCAGTTTCTTCTCACTGGCCAGAATTTCGCGCAACTCCGCGATTTGATCGCGAATTTGTTTCAGCTCGTTCAGAATGTCGTCAATGGAAAGTTTCGTCAGACGATGCAACTGCAATTCGAGGATGGCATCGATTTGCGGGTAACTGAGGCCGACAACTTCGGTTGCTAAGCCGTATTTCTTGTTGCTGAGTTTCACGCCCGCAATACTCTTGGCTTTTCCACCCTCTGAAATAGAGATGGTTTTGTTCGCAAAGAAATTAAAGAGGTTCTCACGGGCATTCGCGCGGCTGGAAGAACCACGAATCACGCGTATCACTTCGTCCAGATAATCCAGCGCGATCTGGTACCCCAGCAAAATATGCTCGCGCTCTTCAGCTTTGCGTAATTCGTATTGCGTCCGCCGGCGAACCACATCCACACGATGCGCGATAAATAGCTGCAGTAGTTCGACCAAGCCCAGTTCGCGCGGCTGTCCGCCGACAATTGCCAGCAGAATCATGCCGAACGATTCCTGCATCTGCGTTTGCTTGAACAGGTGAGCCAGAATAATTTGCGGCTCTTCGTCGCGCTTGATTTCCACGACGATGCGCATGCCGTCGCGGTCGCTCTCATCGCGAATGTCGGCGATGCCTTCCAGCTTCTTGTTCTGAATCAGCTCGGCGATGTGCCCGATCAAACGGGCTTTGTTTACCTGATAGGGCAACTCGGTGATGACGATGTCCTGGCGATCCTTGCCGCGCTGCTCGATGGCAACCTTCGCGCGCACTTGGAACGAGCCGCGCCCGGTCTTATAGGCTTGCTCGATTCCTTCGCGTCCGTAAATGTATCCGCCGGTCGGAAAATCGGGCCCAGGAATCAGCTTCATTACTTTTTTCAGATTGGTTTCGGGTTCTTCGATCAACAGGATGGCTGCTTCAATCGTTTCCTTCAGGTTGTGCGGCGGAATGTTCGTTGCCATGCCGACCGCGATACCGGTTGAACCGTTCACTAGCAGGTTCGGAATTCTAGTTGGCAGAACGACCGGTTCATGTTCGCTTTCATCGAAATTCGGAACGAAATCGACTGTTTCCTTTTCGATGTCCGCCAGCATTTCCTCGGCAACTTTCGAAAGGCGCGCTTCGGTGTATCGCATCGCCGCCGGCGGATCGCCATCCACCGAACCAAAATTTCCCTGGCCGTCCACAAGCGGATAGCGCATGTTGAAATCCTGCGCCAGGCGTACGAGCGCGTCGTAAACAGGGCTGTCACCATGCGGATGGAATTTGCCCAACACTTCGCCGACGATTTTTGCGCACTTGCGGTAGGCTTTCGTGGAGGTAAGCCCAAGCTCGTACATGCCGAAAAGAATTCGGCGGTGGACTGGCTTCAACCCGTCGCGCACGTCAGGCAACGCGCGGCCGATGATCACGCTCATCGCGTAATCCAGGTACGACTTCTTCATCTCCGATTCGATATCAACCGGCGTGATGATTGACTTGTCTATTTCGTCGGCCACTTGTCTCTCCGTATCTTTGGTTGTTCAGCTTAAGATTGCGTGCTTCGTGCTGCTCGTTCGATTACGTAAGTCTTCACCGTTTCAAACGCACTCGCGTTGTTTGAAAAGCGCTGCGGCGCGAAGTGTGTTTCCAATTCGCTCAACAATGAATCGCGCTCGGCTTCGGTCGAACATTCAAACGCAACACCTTGCTCGTTGTTCGGCGAAGATGTTGCCGTCGCGCTGAATTCCGAGCAGCTCATTCCTCGCAGCCCCGGCAAAATCTTCCAACTCAGTTGATAAATCATTCTTAGATGTCTAGGTTCACGACGTCGAGAGCGTTTTCCTCGATGAATTTGCGGCGCTGCTCCACATTTTCACCCATCAGCGTGGAGAAAATGTCCTCGGCCGCTACGGCATCTTCGAGGCGCACTTTCAAGAGCGTGCGCGTCTCGGCGTTCATGGTGGTTTCCCAAAGCTGCTCGGGATTCATTTCGCCCAAACCCTTGAAACGCGTAATGGTGAACTGTTTCTTCGCATCTTCCAGAACGTAATTTAGCAGCCCGGTGGCATCGTCCTTGACGACTTTGTCTCCATTGTGGCCCACGGTGAACGGCGGGCGATCGTGCACAGCGATCTGCTGGTGCAGCGAACGCATCCGCTTATATTCAGGCGTGGCCGCCAGAGCCCAATTCACGCGACGCTCTCCGCCATTTTTCAAGACCAGCTCATGCAAGCTGTGCTCTTCGTCGAAAACAAATTTTGCCTCCAGCTCCAGCTTGGCCTTCTCGATGGCTTTCGCCAGTTCCTGAAGTTTTTTCTTGTCGGCAAAATCGGTCTTCTTTTCAAGTTCGCTATCGGCAAGTAACTCCACAAGTTTGGGCTCGCGCAAGCGGCGGCCCAATTTTGCGGCCACCTGATCGTATTCCTGAATGTTCAAAAGAAACTGCGTAAGGTCATTGCCTTCGAGCGATTTGCCGCCTTTCGATTTCACTTCGTGCTCTTCGGTAGCCCGCTTCATCAGTTCGCGAGCGAATTCGCCCTCGTCGCGAATGTAGCGGTCCATCTTGCCGCGCTTCACGCGATAGAGTGGCGGTTGCGCGATGTAGATGTGCCCGCGGTCGATCAGCTCGCGCATGTGCCGGAAGAAAAACGTAAGCAACAGCGTGCGGATGTGGCTGCCGTCCACGTCCGCATCGGTCATCAGAATCACTTTGTGGTAGCGCAGCTTGTTGGCGTCGAAATCATCCTTGCCGATTCCGGTGCCCAGTGCCGTGATAATGCAGCGAATTTCCTCGTGGCCCAGCATTTTGTCGTAACGCGCTTTCTCCACGTTTAAGATTTTGCCTTTGAGCGGCAGGATGGCCTGATAACGCCGATCGCGGCCGCCCTTGGCCGAGCCGCCCGCCGATTCGCCCTCAACGAGGAATAGTTCGCAGCGCGCTGGATCGCGCTCCTGGCAATCAGAAAGCTTTCCGGGAAGTCCGCTGGAATCGAGCGCGGATTTGCGGCGCGTCAATTCGCGAGCTTTTCGCGCGGCCTCGCGTGCGCGAGCTGCGTCGATACACTTGCCGATAATTTTCCGCGCGATGGAGGAATGCTTGTCGAAATACTCACCGAGTCGTTCATTCACGAGCGATTCGACCAAACCCTTGATGTCGCTGTTGAGCTTGCCTTTGGTCTGCCCTTCGAATTGGGGCTGCGGAAGCTTCACCGAAACAACAGCTACGAGCCCCTCGCGGACGTCATCGCCATTGATCGAAACTTCGTCCTTCTGCTCCTTCAGCATACCCGCGGAACTCGCGTAGTAATTGATCGTGCGCGTAAGCGCGGATCGAAAGCCGGAAAGGTGCGAGCCGCCGTCGACCGTATTGATCGTGTTGGCGAAGGAAAAAATGTTTTCCGCGTAGCTGTCGTTGTACTGCAGCGCAATCTCGATATCCACTTGCTCGCGCTTGCCTTCCATGTAAATCGGCGAATCGTGAAGAGTCTGCTTTCCGCGGTTCAAGTGCTTGACGAATTCCGCAATGCCGCCAGTAAAGCGAAATTCAGCTTTTTTATTAGTACGTTCATCCTCCAGCGTGATCTTGAGCCCCTTGTTGAGAAAGGCTAGTTCGCGAAGGCGCTGCGAAAGAGTGTCGTAGCTGTACACCGTGTTCGCAAAAATCTCAGGGTCTGCATGGAACGTGATTTTCGTTCCAGTCTTGCGTGTTTTGCCGGAAGCTTTCAGCTTGGAAGTGGGCACACCCTTTTCGTAAGACTGCTCCCACACTTCGCCGTCGCGCCAGATCTCCAGGTCAAGCCAATCCGAAAGCGCGTTAACCACCGACACGCCGACGCCGTGCAATCCACCAGAAACTTTGTATGTGTCGCTATCGAATTTGCCGCCGGCGTGCAGCACGGTCATAACGACTTCCGCAGCCGGTTTCTTTTCGGTCGCGTGCATGTCCACGGGAATGCCGCGGCCGTTGTCGATCACCGTCACGCTGTTATCGTCGTGCACCGAAACATTGATTTCATCGCAGAAGCCGGCCATCGCTTCGTCCACCGAGTTGTCCGCAACTTCCCAGACCAAATGGTGCAGGCCAAGCTCACCGGTAGAACCGATATACATCGCCGGACGTTTGCGAACCGCTTCAATTCCGCCCAAAACCTTAATAGATGTAGCGTCGTACTTATGACCTTTGGCGCCTGAACTCTCTTTTTCAGCCATGGATCGTGCGTCTCCTCAGACCGTCAGCTCGCATGAACGCAAATTTTTTGAATCTTGGTAAAACACGGGAAGGCGGTCGCGTGGACGCTCGACACTTGCCCACCAAAGGAGGGCTTGCCTTGCCCATTGGTCTCAGCATCCGAGAATTTCCGGCCTGGATATTTCCAGAGCGCTCTTGCGCTAGCGAGACTCGAAGGGTTGCAACTTCATCCCGTCCCGTTCCGAAAATTTCCGGGGAGACGCGGCGAAGTTTTCATTTCCCCAACGCGGGGAATCGTCCAACACCTGGCGGCCCACTTGCCCTGGCGCGAGCAAGAAAACTGAGCTATTTCGGGTCGGACAGTGCCGTTCAGGAGGACTCCCGAACAATAAAAATTATACTGGAAAATCACCTTTTTCACAAGGCGATTATGGGGCGACAATCAACAATAAACCCAACTAATTCAGCGAGATAAAGGGTGTTCTTCAGGTCTCTGAGGAGGCTCGAAAGGAACGGTTATCAAAATGCGAAATACCCCGATATTAGTGACGAAAATTCAAATGCGCATGGGCATTACGACATACCGGTAGCGAGTGGCCTCGTCGCCAATTGGGCGCAACTGGCCGGCAGACTGTTCATCCTTCAACTCAAAATTGATCGGCCCATCCGCCGCGGCGTTGAGGAAATCGAGAAGATATTGTGCGTTGAAGCCGATCGCGATGGTTTCACCTTTGAATTCTTTCTCGATCACTTCCTTGGCCTCGCCGTATTCGGGACTCGATGCCGAAATTTCCAGGCCTTCTTTCGAAAGCATAAACTTCACTGCGTGCGAGCGCTGGTCGGCGAGCTGAGAGACACGGCGCAGAGCGTCCTGCAACTCGCCACGGTCGAGAGCCACAGTCTTATTCGCGTCCCGCGGAAGCACCGCTTCATAATTCGGAAATTGGCCGGTTAGCTTGCGCGAGGTCAGTAACCGTCCGCCAAATTGGAAAAAAAGGTGACTTTCGTCCTGCGCAAATTCAACGCTGGCTTCCTCGCCCGATTCCGCCGCAAGACGTTGCAGTTCCGTCATGGCTTTCTTGGGAACCAGCACGCGCGTCTCGGTGGAAAACCCTTCGAATTTGTGATCTTTCTCAACCATGGCGAGGCGGTGTCCGTCGGTTGCGACCATGGTGATTGAGCCAGGCTTTAGCACCAGCAACGCGCCATTCAGCGTGTACCGCGATTCTTCCAGCGAAATTGCGAAGGTTGTTTTAGCTATCACTTCGGCCAGCAACGCGGCAGGAATCTTCACCAGCGCGTGAGGGAAAGCTGGAAGCGCCGGAAAATTATCTTTCGACATGCCCACGAGCTTGTAATTCTTTCTGTCCGCGGTTACTTGCACCCAGTGGTTTTCGAGAAGCTTAAACTTTATTTCACCTTCCGGAAGCAGCCTCATCAGCTCGAACAGCTTTTTTGCCGGGATGGTGCCGGCGCCCTCTTTTTTTACCTTCGCTTCGCAAGATGTGCGGATGCTGAGCTCCAGATCGGTCGCCGTGATCGTGAGGCGGCTTCCTTTCGCCTCGACTAGCAGATTCGACAGAATGGGAATCGTCGACTTGCGCTCGACCACCCCTTGCGTCAGGTTCAATTCGTCGAGCAGATCCGATCTTTTTACGCTGAATTCCATTTCGGGCGATCCTCGCGTTGTTTGCCGTTCTTTTGCACTGCTGCGGCTACTACTCTACTGCCTTTATTTATAAATTAAAGTATATAAGAAAACCGTCGCCGTCGCCGCATCTGTGGATTCTTCGGAAAACGTTTCAACTCTTAATATCCGCGTAGTTTATGGTCGAACACATCCGGTGGAAATCTGCGCGGTGCAAATGAAAACGGCCACTGAATCTTTGCGCTGGCTTATTTCCACAGCGCGTACACAGGCCGATTAAAAAACAAGCCAGGCTCTGCAGCTAACTCTAACCGAAAGCGTCGAGTAGCCTGTTGATCGTTTTGTTCAAATCTTTGTCGGAGTGCCGCAGTGTCTCGATCTTGTTGATCGAATGCAGAACGGTGGTGTGATGCTTTCCGCCGAATTGCCTGCCAATTTCCGGAAGCGAAGCCGAAGTGAGCTGTTTAACCAGAAACATCGCCACTTGGCGCGGAAACGCAATCTGCTTCGAGTTGCTGCGCACCTTTAAATCCTGGGCGCGCAGGCCGAAATGTTCGCCCACACGTTTCTGAATTTGTTCGATGGTTACTTTCTTGTCCTGCGTCTCGATGATGTTTTTCAGAACTTGCTGCGCCGTAGGCAGATTAATCACCGCGCCGGTAAGCGAAGCGTAAGCCATCAAGCGAATTAGGGCTCCCTCCAACTCGCGGATGTTCGATTTGATGGCACGCGCGATATATTCGGCCACGTCATCGGGGACCTGCACACGTTCGCTTTCAGCTTTCTTCTGCAAGATGGCGATTTTGGTTTCCAGATCGGGTGGCTGAATGTCAGCAATTAGTCCCCATTCGAAACGCGAGCGCAAGCGCTCCTCAATGGAAGAAATCTCCTTCGGCGGGCAATCCGAAGATATAACGATTTGCTTTTGCTGGTCGTACAAGGCGTTGAACGTGTGGAAAAATTCTTCCTGGGTTCGCTCGCGTGTGGCGATGAACTGAATGTCGTCAACCATCAGAACATCCATGTTGCGAAAGCGGTCGCGAAACGCGGCCATGCGTTCGAGACGTATGGAAGCAATCACTTCGTTCGTAAATTTTTCCGCGCTGATATAGGTAAGGCGCAGGGAAGGGTTACGCCGTTTGAGCGTATGCCCAATGGCCTGCATCAGATGGGTCTTGCCCAGCCCCACACCCCCATACAGAAATAGCGGATTGTAGGACTTTGAAGGCTGGTCGGCTACCGCCATGGCTGCCGCGTGCGCAAATTGATTTGAAGCCCCCACGATAAACGATTCGAATGTATAGCGAGGATTCAGCTGATGCGCCACCGCATCGAAATCCAGTTTCGCTTGAGGTGGCGGCACTACACTTGCCGTCACAGGTTGCGTTTCAGCGCAAAGATATTCAAGCTGCAGCTGCGGGCGCCCAAGTTCGGTGAGCACCGCTTGGATCAGCTGACCATAGGTCTCCGTCAGGCGCTTCTTGAACAAGCGCGTGGGGACGCGAATGACCAGGCGATCTTCCTCTGCGCGCTCCAGACGTGTGGGGCGAAACCAGGTGGCGAAGCTGTGGGGATTTACGCGACGTTCGGAGTGTAGAAGGATCTTATCCCAGAGGTTCATCGAGCAAATTTACCCTTTGCCACAATTTCCACCGACGTGGAAATATTGTGGAAATCTCCCGCGATACTAGGCGGGATGCATTCTAATGTCGGCTAGGTCTGATGTCACGCGACGCACCCCGCGTCACGGCATCTCATGAGTGCACGTTCGAATTGCACGGGAGAAGCGAGCGGGGATTTTGCCTAATCGCGACGCAGGTAGCAAGAGAAAATTGAACGAATCATTCGCACAGCTTTCACAAACCATTCACAGCTTTTCCACAGGCGATTTTTTCGTTGCTTCTCGGAAAATTTTCTAGTTTTCTTTTGCCGTACCTTGGCGTCGAAAAAACTTTCTCAACGTTTTCCACTTGAAGCGGGCCGTTGCTTGTCCGGCATCGCGAATTCATAAACGCCCAGCGGGTCCGCAGCAAGAAGAATGCGGTCCGGCTCGATGAGAATTGCGCTAGGCTCGAGCCGCGTGCCATTCCCGGTAGCTGTGCGATAAGACCCGACCAGCAAGCCATCTTTGTCGAAGCGCGACAACTCGTCACCGATCGCGGCCCACACTTCTTGCGATACCGGGTCCACGCCGAAAGCATTAATCACAGGTTTTTCCGCGGCATTTTGATTGCGCCGGGCCAGCGCCAAAATATCGACCCCCGGAGTTTGAGAGTTGGAAGTGGATTGCTCGTCCGGCCGAGGAAGCGAAATCTCGCATGCCGAGTAGCCGAAACGATCGTACTTCCGTATGGTGGCTTCCGGAAGATAGGTAAACGCAAAATAAATAAATCCCAAAGGATCGCTGGAAAGCCGACCATGGTTGGTGTAACGACTCGAGCTCGTGCCGGTGGGAACATCGTGGGGATCGCCAAAACTTCGAATCATCTTTCCTTGATCGTTGTAGATACTCACAAGACGGTCTGCGCGAAGTGAAGTAATCGCAAATTCATCGCCCGACAATGCGGCAACCGACGTGGGAGCGCTGACCGGAATTGCGGTATCCAGCGAGCCGTCCGCTTTAAAGATCTTCACAGCATTCGCGCCGCGGTCCGCGACGATTAGTCGACCGGTCGCATCGATATCAATATCGTCAGCGAAAACAATCTTGGCGCTTTGTGAATTTGCGGCCGGAATCTGACCGGCGCGTTTACCGTCAGTTCCATACACGGAAATGGTGGTGGCCGGCGCAGATAGGACGTAATACCGGCCGCTGGAATCGCGCTTGAGCGCATGCAGTCCTGGCCCGAGTTCAGAAAATAGACGAGCTCGCGCGACAATATCAGCTACGCCACGGTTCCGGTTCTCAGCGGCAAAAAGCAGAAGATTCCGTCCGGTCGCAATAATTCCCAGGATGGCGAGAGACACGGAGAGTTGAGCGCGACGAGTCATCGATAAATATCAGGTATGTCCGGTTGACTTAATACTCAGCTAACAGACGCAACGAGACGTAATTAGGTTTCCTGGAGTTAAATGGAGAATCGCGCGATTCGTTAGGTTGCGCTACTGGATGGCGTAAACGTTGCCGTCAGCGCTGCCAAAATAAATTGTGCCGTGATCAACCACCGGAGAAGATACGATCGCGCCCACCGAAAACATTTTGTACAGTCCGACCGTCATATCCAGAAAGTTATGAAAAAACGGTCCATAAGTGGCGTTATCAACAGATCCGTCCGGCCTGAGCACTTTTAAGACGTTATTTTTTGAGCTTTCTGTTTCGAACTGCCAGGCTAACTTTCCGGATTTCGTATCGAGCGCATAAAGTTTTCCGTTAAACGCGCCGACGTACGCCAGATCTCCGGCCAGAGCTGCCGAGCCGAAGATTAGCGCGTGGGCGTCGAAGGCATAGAGCAAACGTCCAGTCTTGGCGTCGAGAGCGTGAAACCGGTGCGTGTCGGATGTGCCTACGTAAACGACTCCATCGCGAACTGCCGGCGTGCCGTTCACCCAGGATTGGCTGGTGGAATAATCCCAATTCTTTTTCCCGGTCGCGGCGTCCACGGCGTACACATGGCCATCGCGGCATCCCACATAAATCGTTCCGTCAACGACCGCAGGTGAAGATTGGAAGCCGACCTGGTTGTGAATAACGGGATCCTCGCCGGATTTAAATCGCCATTTTTCCTGGCCTGTACCGGCGTCCAGCGCGTAGAGATAACTATCCCAACTGCCAATGTAAACCGTATTGTTCGCGATGGCCGGAGAAGCGTGAACGACGCCCTGAGTTTCGAACGACCACTGCAGGACTCCGGTTTGCGCATCCACGGCGTAGACATGTCTATCGCTGCTTCCAAAATAGACGCGCCCGTTGCTGACCGCAGGCGAAGACAAGAATAAATCCATAGGGTCGGCGATAGTTTGATCGGAAGGCGTCAATCCATGGATTCCTTTGGCCTCGAAACGCCTCTCTTCGTTGGTCGCAAACCTCCACTCGATCTTGCCCGTGTCGGTTGCCAGAGCGTAAAGCACGCGATCGTACGCCAGGAAATAAACCAGACCGTTGGCTACCGCCGGTGACGACGCGATCGGGTCCGTAAACATCACTTTCCATTTCTGCTTGCCCGTCTCCTGGTCCAAAGCGTAAAACCCGTCGTCGGAGCTGCCGATGAAGACCGTACCGTCCGCAATGGCTGGCGAGGCTATGATTGCGCCCTCGGTCTTGAACGTCCATTTCACCGAGCCGAACTGCTTCGGTCCGGCAGAATCGAACACACCAGTGCGCGCGTTATTTCCATGAAAGGTTGTTTGTGCAATTGCACTGGGCGCGACAACGAGCAGAAGAAAAGCTATTAGGTTTTTCACGAAGACACCCCCCCTTGTTGTTCTTCAGACGAAATCACACTTGATTAGTTAGCGAACGGCGAGCTTAGGAGGGAAGTTATTTGCGTGCGAATGTTTCAAAATCTGCCGCTAAATCTTAGTCGATACGAAAAGAGGCGCGCTCGATGGAAATTGCCCGGCCGGTGGCTTCGTCTACCTCAATTTGCACAGCGTTCATCTGGATGTCGCCTTCCGCCACGGCAAACTTCGCCGGCATTTGATCCAGGAAACGCTGCAACACACCTTGCTTATCCATGCCGATGACGGAGTCATGAGGCCCGGTCATTCCGACGTCGGTGATGTAAGCGGTGCCTCCCGGAAGAACGCGCTGATCAGCCGTAGCCACGTGCGTGTGGGTTCCCAAAACCGCGGAGACTTTCCCCGCTAGAAACCAGCCCATGGCCTGTTTTTCCGACGTTGCTTCAGCGTGCATATCCACAATGATTACTTTTACGTCGGAGGGAAGTTTTGCGAGCTCGCGCTCAGCCGCGCGAAATGGGTCGTCGAGCGCAATCATAAAGGTCCGCCCTTGCAGATTCATCACCGCGTAACCCACACCACCTTTTGTGCGCCCTACGTAATATCCCTTTCCCGGCGAGCCCTCCGGAAAATTCGCGGGACGCAACAGGCGCGGCTCATGCGGAAAAAAATCTAGGATCTCCCTGCGATCCCACACATGATTTCCGCCGGTGATGACCTCCACTCCGGCAGAAAACAATTCCTCGGCCAGCCGTGGCGTAATGCCGAAACCGGAGGCTGAATTCTCGCCGTTCGCGATGCACAGATCGATTTTGCGCTGCACAAGAATATCCGCAAGCCGGTCGTGAACGATCTTGCGGCCGGGCGAGCCAACGATGTCGCCGATAAAAAGTATTTTCAATTTTCCCTTGTCATTCTTATGCGTCCATATTCTTCGTTTCAGTTCGGAAGAATAAAAATGGGCGCTTAGAGAGCGAATTAGAAGGAGCGGTCCACTTCGCCGTGCGAGCTAGGCCCTGAACCCCACGAATAGGTGGGTGCCCTGCGCCTGCTTTCAGGCTATCCAGCGGGCCGAAGCCAACGGACGGCACAAGGGCAGGACGACGCGGGCTCCCTGGGATCCAGTGTTGGTTCAAATAGGCTTTCGCGCGACACGTGCGTCGCAGGCCTACTCCAAACTCGATTGTATCAGGAATCTTCAGCGCAGCGATTCTATGCGCATGCGGCTG
>Ga0209624_10002471_pt1 | contig 13656 bp, 31 predicted proteins | sample JacPinW_OM2H0_O1_FD_188565 | JGI IMG/M metagenome (GOLD analysis project Ga0209624, IMG submission 188565) | Forest soil microbial communities from Algoma, Ontario, Canada - Jack Pine, Ontario site 1_JW_OM2H0_O1 (SPAdes) (version 2) | ecosystem: Environmental > Terrestrial > Soil > Boreal...
GAAGGCGAACTTGTCGTGGGCGAACTTGTCGTGGGCGAACTTGTCGAAGGCGGACTTGTCGGAGGCGAACTTGTCGTGGGCGAACTTGTCGAAGGCGGACTTGTCGGAGGCGAACTTGTCGGAGGCGAACTTGTCGAAGGCGAACTTGTCGAAGGCGAACTTGTCGTGGGCGAACTTGTCGGTCATCAAAGCCGACCTCTGGTCAATCCTCCTATTCGCTGTACCCGAAATCCCAGCACTCAAGGATGCGCTTAAAGCTGGCAAGGTGGACGGCTCAACCTATTCCGGCGATTGTGCATGCCTCTGCGGAACGATTGCCAATACCCGCAAGTGCAAAGTGAATGATATGCCGAACATCACCCCCGACAGCGACCGTCCAATCGAGCGCTACTTCTTAGCCATCAGACCTGGCAACACACCGGAGAACAATCAGGCGGCGAAGATTGCACTTGGCTGGATTGAGGAGTTTGAGGCAGCGGTGGAAAACATAATTCACCAACCAAAATGAAGATCACCATCAAACGATATTTCGAGCGCACGCGTCAGATAGCCGACTTCGTGCCGGTGAAAACAGCTTGCGAGGCGAGCATCGAGCTGGATATAGACCCAAACACCTCCGACCCCGACCGCATGGAGCAGTTGCAGACCAATTCACAGCTGCTAGCCGACTTTTGCATCGCCGAGGTTGAGCAGACGCTCCGCTCGTACTATCCCATCTGTATTCGGTGTGGTGCTAGGGGCCAGACAGTCAATCTCAACAAAGAGGGAATGTGCGGGCAATGCGTATCAACGTTGACCATCGAAGCCCGCCAGTTCAAGACAGATAATGCAAAGAACCGCGCCACTAAAGCGGAGCGAGGTGAAACAACGGTCGAATACTAATCAACTAATCTCAACTATGAGCACATCAGCAAAGGAGTTGTTTGATAAGGCGAGCGCCGCAGGCAAGACGCGCAAGCCTTATCTCCAGCTCGGGGAGAAGCAGGAAGGCGGCGGGGTGAAATCCACCGGCAAGCACGTCGTGAAAATTATTTCGGACAAAGTAGGCACGGGCAAAGACCCGTTTACCGAGGAACCCCGGCAGGAGCTACAGATGGTCGTTTCAGAGAACGGCGTCGAGAAGCTTTGGAACATCCCCGTGAAGGATAAAAACGGGAACCTCCACTACCTTGTGGAACGGCTTGCGGAAGTCCCGGAAGGGGCGACCATCTCGCTTGAGATGAAGAGCAAGGGGATGAAGAATTATATCGAGCTTCGTGTGGTCGGCGAAGGCGAAAAAGAAATCCCAACCATCCAGCTCAATGAAGACGGCGATGGAGATACTCCGCCGTTGGACGGCGGCGAGGACATTCCGCTCGAAGCGATACCGTTCTAAAAGCAATCCTGATACGAGCTATGTCGCGGCGATCCGCTACGGCGGGTCGCTCGACCGCCCGAACTGGGATTGCACCTGCCCGAAGTTCCAGTTTTCAAGGACGTGTAGGCATGTGGAAGCCCTTTGGAATGAGATGGGTGGCTTCAATCAGAGCGCGGTCGTCCATCACGACGAGCTAGCCGAAAAGCCGTGGTACAGACCTAACCGCCAGTAGCAAAACACCGCATTCCACTTTTTGGGATTGTTATTACGGAAAAGTGTATCGACCAGCTTTTTTAAAAAGCCACCATCCACCAGCGACTTTGTCAGCGTCAGGCACACGGTCACGAACGCGAGAGTCGCGCCAAAGACCTGAATAGCCGGGATGATGGCCTGAGAGAGCATTCCTTGTCCGCATTGTAAACCCGTTTCCCACCAGTTACAAGCAATAAATCACAACCATGAAATTGGAACAACAAGTATGCAGTTTGGAGCTTGCGAAGCGCCTGAAAGATCTCGGCGTCAAGCAGGAGGGCGCGTATTCTTGGGTTCGCTTTGATGATGGCCAGTTCGAATTGCGGTTCGTGGCAAAGGATTCGTTAAGAGACATTTGGATTGAACATGCCTCTGCCTTCACCGTCGCTGAGCTTGGATGGATGTTGCCTATAGAATACATTTCTCAACGCCGACCGACCGGGGCAATAGGTTCCGGCCAATACTGTTGGTGGGCTGGACACTACGACGGCGACTATACAGTCAGAGAACGCACCGAAGCCGACGCGCGCGCCAAGATGCTCATCTACATTCTCGAAAACAAACTCATCACCTTGCCATGACCCAGTCCCTCTCCATCTTCCAAGACCGCGTTGAAGACATCGTGAAGGATTTGGAAGGCCAAGACGAATTCTTTTACCATGATGCTGCGCTCAGGACCATCTACTGGCACATCGGTCGCATCAAAAGTATCGCCGCCGCCAGTGCGGAAATCCGCAACGGAGCAGAGCGAAGAAAGTTCATCCAAGCCATCGGGGAACGGTATAAGAAATTGCCAGAGCGCCGCATCTATGAGGGTTTGGAAATCTATAAGCGCTTTTCCAAGCCCTCGGACTCATTGAAAGAGACCTGCGAGCGGATCTTCCAAGAAGCTGGGAGCTGGAGTAAGGCGTTACCCAGCGGAAAGAAAGACGAGGCGGAAGTCGAACCGCCCGAACACATCCATAAATTCATTTGCACCGTTTGCGGTGCGCAACATCATCCATGAAACTCAATCATAGGTTTGCACTAAGTATTGCCCTGCTCATTTTCCCGATTCAGACTGCACTTTGTGGTGGCGTCATCAATCCATGGTTAAATTTCGGAACTACCATCGTCTTGGGGCTTATGTGGCTTGGCGGCACCATCTTGATGATTAACTCACAACTACCATGAGCCAGCGTGAAAGAATCTTAGACGCATTACAGAAACGAGAGTGGTTGAGTTTGGCTGACACCCTGGGATGGACGCCGCCCATCGTGGCGCTTTCGCAGCGCATTGGCGATCTGAAACGGCAGGGCTATGATATCGAGGAGCGCCGGGTTGCCGGCCATCCGTATAGCGAATATCGGTTGCGGAAAACCGCAATAGAGGCGCCCGCGAAAGTATGGAGTTGCCACGCTGGCGCTTGGCATGAGGTTGGCTGTCCTCACGAAGAAGGCAAGCTGTTCGAGGCACGAGCGGCAAACTACCCCTTCCCACCCTTACAAGACCTCTTCCCTTCGGAGCAAAAAGCTCGGCAAGAGTTCAACCTTGATGAGTTCTTGCGCGGCGCAGAGAGAGCGGGAGAGATTCTCGATAGAAAACACACCTCGGAGCAAAAGGTCGAATCTTCTAATCAACCATCACTAGGAATATGAAAACACCAAAGGTAAAACATCGGATAGAAATATGGGCAGAGTGGGGAAGTGAGTTCTCTGAACAAACGGGCATGCAAGCGATCGATGAACTGCTGAGGGCATGGGTCGGATTCTATACCAGCATGAACAAGGGAAACAAAGTGACGGTTCAGTATTCTAAGTATCCGATTCCTTCCAAGCCATCCCAGAAAACCGTAACGCGGAGGAAACCACAAAAGGCATGACCGAAGATTATCACTGCTACAAAGGCTTGAAGTGTTACGGCTCCGGTGCGTGCGAGTGTCAGTGTCGCGGTTGCAACGAAGGCAATTATCCAAAAGATTAACCCCATGAGCAACACCTTACCAAAACTTCATAGTGTGCAAGACGCAATCAATCAGGCGGGGAAGAGTGGATATATGTTCCAAGACGGCTTTTTTATGGGTATCGGTAGAGATGGTTTGGTCGAGTTCGATCACGGGGATAAACTCTTTCTTGCCACCCCAGAACAGATATTTACCGATCCTCTCTTCTGGCAACTACTAGGGAAGGCGAGGGGATGGGGAAAATACCATCTAAAAGATGGTACTGAACTTGAGGCAGAAAAATGGGTGGCGTATGCAGACCGTTGGTTCGAAACCCGCATGAATAACGGAAGTGAGTCGGACTTCTGGCAATCATTACCTTAACGATGGCAGGAACTTATGTGAGGACGTTGGAACATAGAAAGAAGATGCGTAGGGTTGTCAATCGCGGGCCAAACCACTACAGATGGAAAGGCGGCTTAGGAAATGTGAAGTTTATCCTATTGAAGAAAGAGCGATTGGCAGGAAGGCCCAAAGCGACCGAGTGCGATATCTGTGGTTCGCCGAAGCAGATTGAGTTTGAGCATGACCACAAGACGGGTCAGTTTCGCGGATGGACATGCCATATGTGCAACTGGATTATCGGGTTGGTGAATGACGATCCAAAGCGACTGGTAGCCATTGCAAAGTACCTCGTAAAAGCGTCGAACGGGGATGATACTAAGTTCTGGCAATCACTCCCTTAAACACGAAACATGACAATACTTACCTTAATAGTTTTTGCAGTCGCTTTAGTCGCTCATCAGTGGTCTTTTGCGGCCGGAATGTTAATCACTATGATTTTAGGGCTTTTAGCGGTGAAGTTTGGAGAAATTAAAAAAACACTCCCATGACCAACTTCAAAACTGAAATCGAGGAACAGAAGATATGCTCCAAGTGCGGGAAAAAGATGATACGGATAGGAACGGGACTCGCTCTTATGAGCTATCCTCCGCAATATCCGATGAAGTGGTGGTGCGGGTGCGGGCATGAAGAAGATGCGGGAATCGAGCGGGGCAAAACGACGGAAGAAATGAACCGTGAAGAATGGGAAAGGATAAATCACTAATATGACAATACAAACTGAAATCGAGGAGATAGAGAAGCGGTTTGATGAGAAGTTCTTATCGCCGCATGTAAAAAACGGCTGGAATAGGGATGCTTATGAAAACGGAGCGCCAGCCGTCAAAGCATTCTTCCGCGCGGAACAAGCCAACCTGCTTTCCAAGTTCACGGCGGCGGTGAATGGGAATGATTGGAACCACTTAGGCCATGATCCGCTAGAAGGAATTGAAGACGATTTCCGAACTTGTGAAGATGCTTGGAACACCCACCACCGTTCCGTAGCAGAGAAAGCAGAAGAAATTATAAAACAACTAAAATCATGAGAACAGCAATCGTATTAGGAGTGTTTGCATATATCGTCGTCAATGCGTCTTCGCCGACACCAGCATTTCCTACCCCTTTATCATTCCTTTTTGGCTTGGCTTTAATTTGTGCCGTCGTTGAAGATTGTAGAAGGGCGTTCGGTTCAAAAATAAAAATCACCTTCTCAAGCCAGTCCCCTGATGAACCTAAAGAAGTATGAACTCACAAGAAAAAGACGGTGCAGCTACGCTCATTGGCATTATCGGTATTATGTTCCTTGTTGTGGCTGCAATCACAATCTTTCTTCTAGGATGTGCAGCGGGTAATGTATCTTCCCAGCCCGCACCAGCAACCAGCACGGAATGGAGCTGTAATGATTGGGATGGGCGTTCCTTGGCGAGCTGGGCAAACGGATCATACTTCACCAGCACCATTGATATCAGCGACCCTGAGTCGGAGGGGTATAGCGATTGCACTCAAATCCTCGAATGAAACGGTTAAGTTCATTTACCAATTGCTTTCATAAGTTCACGGATTGCCTTAACCGCCTCACGGCACAAAAATGTTATGCAAACGATTGTGCTTCCAATCTCAACAGCATAAACTTTTACCCACATCATCAATTCGAGCCCTTCCCGTACCACTGACATATGCTTCTGCGCTCCTCAGTATTACTGCCACGTTAAACCAAAGTATAGGCACTCCGAAGCGAAACGCCCGCGATGCACTGGCAGTAACTCGTTGAGAACACAGGGCTCTAAATTTTATGAGAGTTAGTGACTTGCTCCAAACTAATGACCCGAACATTCAAACAAGGACTGCATAGAGTAGGACTGTCTGACCACCAGCGCGCTATCGCCTCAACAGACCGCGCTGTTTCCCAGGTTGTTTTGGAAAAGTATGGGGATCAGCTCTGCTGCACCTGCACCGGCGGCCAGCAGTTTGACTGCGGACACTTTCGGCGGCGGGAGTGCATGCCGACCCGTTTCCACCCGTTTAATCTTTCGAAACAATGCCAGCGTTGCAATCGGTTCGAAGGCGGCCGTTCGTACGAGTTCTCCCAGTGGATTGACTGGACGTTTGGTATCGGTACGGCAGTTTTCCTAGAGCAATTATCCCGCACCATCGAGCCGTGGACTACCGAGGAATTGGGGACGCTCAAGGATGCGGCACGGCGGGGCTGGCAGGTATACGAGGCCACTTACTTCATGCTTCGCCCGCACCACCATCCTGACGTGGCCGGATTGCGGAAAACCGCAACGGCTGCGTAAAAGTCATCACCTATAACCATGCTTCTTTTGTAGCTCTGCCAGCTCAGCATCAGTGATATGTTTTGCCCGCCAAACTTCGTACGATTCCTTTGACTCGCCGGCTAGCGCGAAGGATTCGGTAACCTCTTCCCGCATTGTAAGGACGCGATCTGGGGGAGGAGGAATGACTTCTCGAACAGTGTTGAAGTAGCGATACTCGCCTTCTATCCATCCGTTTGGAGTTAGATGCCAGTCAGTGGAATATTTATCTACAGCCATGAACCCACCTGTGAATTTGACTAAACGAACGAGAATTGTATCATTAAAAGCAATCCCCCCACATGGCAAAAGCTCGCGAGGAAACCGAGCAGGCGCTCCGCCTGAAGTTCAAGAAGATTTACGGCAAAGAGCCGTCCGTCCCCGAGTTCCTCCAGTTCAAGAAAAACCGTCCCCAACACTACGACGATGACAGAGAACCAATATCACAAGACCAAGAGGACGCTGATCATCCTTTTCTTCGGAACACTCGCCCTTCTTTCCGTCGCCGTTCTTACAAAACTGGTAATTGATTTCATCCTCCATGCTTAGGTTCGTCCTCACACGTTTTGCAAAGTTATCTTACATTTCAAAGCTCGAAAAAGAGGCGGGTTTGAATATCTGGATGGGCAAAGTCCAGCAGGCGAAGGGCGCCGCGGAGCGCAAGCAGGCAGCGGATATGAAATCAGATGCAGACGCCCGCGAAGCCCGGATAAAAGAGATGGCCGAGATGGAGGAGAAGGGTTTTTTTACATGCGAGAACGGGCATGAGCAAGCAGACGCGCCGAGCTTCTTTGAGGGCAAGGAGATTACCGCTCCAAAGTGCGACGCGTGCGGGAAGCCGCTCACGCTCATCAAGCGCGCCACCATGTCCGGGCAAGAAAAATACGAGTCGGATAAAGCCCGCAAGGAATCGGAGGACTTGCTCGCCGACCTCCGAACCCAAATCAAAGCCCACGAGCACCAGGCAGGAGTCCACGAAGCGGCAGCGGATTACTTTATGAACCGAGCAGAGAAGGCGCGGGCGGAAGCTGATGATGTACGAAAAGTGTAAAGGCCGAAACCTAAACTACCAAACACATGGCAGATCCAAAAGACAACGCAGCAAGGACTGGCACTGGACAGCCGGGCACTCCGGCCACCCCAATCCCAGTTCCCCAACCGCCAGCACACGAGGAAGCAAAGCCGGAAACCGTTGCGGATTCCCGCAATGACGACGAAGGAGATGTAGACCCGGCCGAGCCGGCGGAGGACGGCGAGCCGGAGTAGACAGACAGGGAGTAGCCTTTTCCAACGCTCGTTCTCTCTCGCGTCACAGTTTCTTTATTTCAGTGGTTCCCCCAATGTTGTCAGCTTATAGTGTTGGACGGGTTCTCCTTGCACTCCGTATCCCCAAACGTCCCCAGATCGCGGATCAAAGATATAAAAGCCACCAACGGCAGTCGTTGAGAACTCAACCCCAGTAAACTTTCCCTGAGCAACGACTGTGTGCGGCTGGAGCATTGGTCGGACTGTAATCACCGCCAGCAACAGAGCGATGATTGTGAGAACAACTTTCGTATACAGGTCAATGCGCATGGGCGCCTCCAATGGCAAAGCATTATAGCAACAACATGAAGAACTTATTTGTCGATGACATCCGCAACGCCCCGGACGAGAGCTGGACGGTTGCCCGGACAATAACAGCGGCCATCAGCGCGATTGCTACGTTCGATTTCGATGTGATCAGTTTGGATCACGATATCAGCCATCAGGTGGTCATGGGCGGTTTATCGCGGCCGTATCCGTGCGATGAAACGTTCACGCCGGTCGCGCAATTCATTGCGCAGAAATATCGGGCACTCACAATGCGCGATGCGTGGTTGAATGAATCGAGCAAGGGTGATGAGCATCCGACCCATCACACGACCAAGTTGCCGAGGATCATCATTCACACCTCGAACCCAGCTGGAGCGGTAAGGATGGCTGGCCACCTTCAAGGGTTTGATGTCGAACGAAAAGAGAGCACACCAGCCAATCGGCTGGAAAAAGAAGTATGACTGAACGCTACTCCATAAAATTCTGTCCAGCGTGAAAACCGCTATTTGGTCTGCGGGACGGGAGGCAACTCTAAATCAACGCGTAGCTCTCTGTAAAGTTCTGGCGCGCTCACGCGCTCGCTTTTTGCCCTGTCTTCTTCTCGTTGATATTTCTCATCCTCATATTTCTTATCTTGTTTTTCGAAAGCTACCTCGCGGTCGATATCTGCTTGGACACTGTCTGGCACGGCACGATGTGCTTGCAAATACTTCAACTTGGTGTCCAGCAGTGACTGCAAATAAGGGTCTCCCGAGCCCCGTGACTTAATCGATTTCAATGTTTCATCGAAGTGGCCTTGTTCTATTTCTGCAACCTCGTTTATTTGTCGAAGACACTCTTCGAACTTCTGTAGCACCTGAGCGTCCCGTTTTGTCCGAACCTGCAACCGCGCATCGCGCATATAGCTAGCGATATCACTCTGTGTGGCAGTGGAATCCATTCCCGCCCCAAGAGTCCTTTTGAGCCCCGACGACAAATAGTGCCATTCGTATGTCTCGTATGCTCTGAAGCAAAGTAACCCAATTGCGAGGAACAGCAGAACCCCAATCAGTGCTTTTCGCGGCATCAGCGCAACCTCGTTTCTAAAGGAAGATGAATTATACTTCAATCCGCTCAATTGCGCTTTTCGGCAAAAACGGTACAGTTATCTAAACCCTCAACCGCCAGCATGCCCGCTTATTCATCCGACACCAAGAAATACCACCGTGAGCGTGTCAGGAGCATCATGGTGCAGAACCCGATGCTTGCCGGTGAGCATATCCGCCAGAAGCTCGAACGGCAGGGCTTGGTTCTTGACCGCAACTACATAAACGGCATCGTGAACGACATCCATCGGGAACGAGCGCGACGGGCTGAAACGTGGACACTCAACCACGCCCTCGCGTCCTTACAGGATTCGATGGCGGAAATCGTCCGCGTCGCATGGGAGATCGTGAACGACCCGAACGCCCGCAACATGGACAAGACCCTCGCCATGCGGGAGATCCGTGAAGCGCATAATCTCGTCTTTGAAAAACTATTCGACGCCGGCGTTTTCGAGCGCAAGCTCGGCACCCTCGATGCAGTAATCCGCAACACACCACTCCCAGAGGAACGCAAGCAGGCAATCAGAGCCACGTTCACAAACTGGGGACTGTTGGCTGCTGCTACTAATTCCGAGCCGATTAGTAATTCATTAGTAGTTCCGAAGGAGGATGAGAAACCTAATGAACCTGTGCAATGAACAAGTACGAAGCTCACAACAAGGCCTGGAAAGAACGCTATAAGGAACTGCCACATCCTATGCTCTACTCGATCTCACGCGCCCAGTTCGACTTCCTGGAGGTCAACTATCCTTCATTCCTTGAGCATTGCTTAGTCAATCTCTTTTTACCGGCTTCGCAGACCAAGGAGGATGCCCGACCCAGCAACACAACTCCAACTAGCTGATTCCCCTTTCGAGTCCTACGAGGGCCGCAGAGAGAGCGCCAAAACGCTCTTGGGCTTTTCGCTGGTTTACCTCACCGGCTATTTCACCGACCCTCCTGCCTCATTTCACCGGGAACTTTTTCATTGCCTTGAAGACGCTGCAATAAAGCGTCTGCTCATCCTCGGCTTTCGGGGATCAGGAAAAAGCACCGATGGTTCCCTTGCCCTTCCGCTCTGGGCGGCGCTTGAAAAGCCCCAAGAGTATCCCTTCATCATCCTCATCTCGGATTCCACCCGCCAAGCGACGTTAAACATCAGCGCCATCAAGAACGAGCTCGAAACGAACGCGCTTATCAAACAGGACTACGGCGAGATCAGGGGCAACGTCATTGAGGATTTCTCCCTACGCGGAGATGGTGAGGAGTGGCAGAAGCAGAATATTGTCCTTTCGAACGGCGTTCGCATCCTTGCCCGAAGCCGTGGCCAGAAGGTTCGAGGTCTCCGCCATCTCCAATACCGGCCGAAGCTCGTCATTGTGGACGACCCGGAGGACGGCGAATGGGTCAGGTCAAAAGACAACAGAGACAAAACTGAGCGTTGGCTCCGCTCCGAGGTAATTCCGGGCATGGACGCGCGGAAAGGGAAATTGGTTGTCATCGGGAACCTCCTCCACATGGACGCCCTGCTTTCGCGCCTCAAAGCCGCAGGGACGGGTTTCAAAGTCCTCGAATTTCCACTCATCGACGCCAAAGGCGTATGCACGTGGCCGGCAATGTACCCGACCGAGCAATCCCTCAAAGACAAAGAGCGGGACATGGGCGCGATTGCATGGCAACGGGAGATGTTGCTCAAAATCGTGGCGGACGACGAGGCCATCATCAAGCCCGAGGATATCCACTACTACGACGAACGGCCTAAGAGCATCGCCGCGATGAAAGGGCACGGGATTGACCTTGCTATCAGCCAGAAGGAGGGAGCCGACTACACGAGCATTGTTTCAGGCGAGGTTATTTACGTTGATGATGCGCCCAAGATTTTCATCCGTCCCAATCCCTACAACGAGCATGTAACGTTCCACGATTTCTTGAAGAAAGTGCGATCCATTCCCGGCGAGCTGGGAGGCGCCAACATTTTGTTTGTCGAAGACGTGGCATACCAAAAGGCGGCCATACAGGAAATGGAGCGCGCATTGCTGCCTGTTGTCCCGATGAAGCCCACGCACGACAAGCGCAGCCGCCTCATGGTGGTGGCTCCCTACATCAAGAATGGGACGGTCGTTTTCCCCCGCATTGGATGCGAACAGCTCCTAGCGCAACTCTTTGGCTTTGGCTCGGAGTCCCACGATGATCTGGTTGACGCCCTTGTGTACCTCATTCTCGGACTGGTGGAGCAGGGTCTGGAGCTGCCGAAGATTCACTGGATTGATGCGTGATACTTTTCATTTCACCAGCGAACACGTCGGCTCGGTAGCTAAGATGTTCTTCTCTACCTGCCACTCGCCATTCTTTTTCCATATACGGCTACTGGCAATAGCTATGTTTGACAGCCACTGTGACGGACCACTGTTTGCATTCGTTTTGAAGCGCATACTCGAACATGTCACAGCGGTTTGACCAACCCACTCAAACCCATTCAACTTGTCGGCATCGCTCAACGGTGATTCCGTGGCTGTGATAGTGGGGTCTTTGCACTCCATGATTGAAAATGGCGTCAAACCCGGATTCGGATTGTAGGCGACATACGAGCCACCGCAGTCCTTCATCCGTTTTCCCCAGTATTCCTTTGCAAAGCGGGAGCCCTCGCCTCCGCAGCTAACAATAGATATCAAAGCGAGCATCGTCACCATTGTGCTTGCGATCTGTTTCATATTCCTCCGGTTCCAAAAGAGTACCTAAAATCTCGCCCTTGTGCATAGCCCTTCATTGCGGTTTTCCGCGACAACCCTATACTTAAACGCAAATGGATGCCCTCGTTACCGCCGTCCGTCAAATAGACAAGAAGACCGTGACCGAAAGTCAGCTTACGAACCTGCATGACCGGGACGGCTCGGTTTTGACCCGCACCGAAGAAGAATCAATGAAGGCAGGTGATTTTTACTTCCGCACCCAGACCATCAGCCACTACGAGCGCGCTTCGTGGTTCCGCCGGGTCATCCTCCGCCAACGGCAAAAACTCATCATCCAAAGCCGCCTCACCGTCGTTCTCAGTTGCCCCTATTGCGGCCTCCCCATCCTGACCCCAACCATCAATGAGGTTTTGTACAAAGACCCGCTCACGCTTCAGATGGCAATCACCTGCCCCTACCGATCCGCACAGGGAACCCACTCGTTTTGGATAAAGGACGGACAAATCATGCCTGCGTAATGGCCTCACCTTCCCTCAACGCCAACAACAAGCCAAGCTGGATTGCCCGGCGGCTTCGTGGTGTTGCGGCGAACATCTGGCCGGAAGTGTTCGAGCAGGAAGAGATCAAGATGGGGCGGTGGGGTGTCGTGAACACCCAGCTTGTCAAAGACCGCAACGGCAACATCATCGGCAAGAAGTTCGGCGAGTTCGCCGGGGGCTCAAACCAGTTTGTTATCGAGCGGCCGTCAGGCGCCGACCGTATCGACGCGGAACGCTTGTTGGGGAACAACCGTGGCATTGTTTACGCGGCCGTGAACGCGAAGGCGCGCGAAATCATGGCAATAGATTGGCGCCTCTTTGAGACCAATGGTGAAGATCGCGAGGAGAAGACCGATGATGAATTGCTCGATTTGTTGGACGCCCCGAACGACAACATGGACGGGTTGGAGCTGAAGTATCTCACCTCGGCTTTGCTTGACCTCACAGGCAACGTGTATTGGTACCTCGAAGGCGTGAAGGGAGATTTGGACAAGCCGAAAGCAATCCATCTCATGCCCGGCGGTAAGGTGCGTCCAGTCATCGACCGCCGCTCATGGCCGTTCCAGCTAATGGGCTACCGAATGAAGCTTGAAACGCTGGAGGTTCAATTCCAACCTTACGAGATAATCCAGTTCCGCCAGCCCAATCCGAGCAATTTCTTTGAAGGTATGAGTGCAACCGAAGCCGGGGCTGAATTCATTGACAACGACCACTACGCCCAAGAGTTCAACCGCAAATTCTTTATTAACGGTGCGCGTCCTTCGATGTGGCTTGAAAGCGACTTTGTTGCCGAGACCCAGCTTGACGCTCTAAAAATTGGATTCATGGATGCGCATATGGGTATCGACAACATGCAGCGCATTGGCGTCCTGCCGAAAGGAGTTAAGCCATCCATCGTCGGCGCTTCGCCGAAGGACATGGATTTTAAGAACCTCTCTGAGGACAGCAAAGAGCGCACGCTTATCGTGTATGGGGTTTCCAAAACAATCCTCGGCACCGCGGAGTCAGATACAAACCGCGCCACAGCTGAGACGGCGGATTATGTTTTCTCAAAGCGCGTCATCAAGCCCGCGATGATTAAGATTTGCGCGACGCTCAATAGCCGATTCATCTCGCGTTATGGGGACAACCTCTATGTGAGTTTCATTGATCCTGTGCCTGAAGACAAAGGGGCTCGTAACACCGAAATGCAAACTTCCGTCGGCGGCCAGCCCGTGCTTACTCCGAACGAAGCCCGCGACGAATACATGGGATTGGGACCCGTTGATGGTGGGGACAAGCTGTATGTTTCCACCTCATTCCAGCCGATTACGTCATCCGGCGAACCAGGTGACGGAGAGCCGGTGGGCGATGGTGATGTTGCGCCACAGCCAGATGGCGACCCAAATGCGAAGCGCGTGAGCAACCAGTTGAAGCCGAATAAAAAGCAGGCAGACGGATTGCGTACCGGCTACCGCCCTCTGCGCACGAAGATGCAGAAGCTCGCCAAGCAGCGGAAGGCGATGCGCGACTCTCTTGCGGCGAAGATCAAAGCCGACCTCGAAGCCAAACTCAAAGCCCCT
>Ga0209624_10002472_pt1 | contig 13653 bp, 11 predicted proteins | sample JacPinW_OM2H0_O1_FD_188565 | JGI IMG/M metagenome (GOLD analysis project Ga0209624, IMG submission 188565) | Forest soil microbial communities from Algoma, Ontario, Canada - Jack Pine, Ontario site 1_JW_OM2H0_O1 (SPAdes) (version 2) | ecosystem: Environmental > Terrestrial > Soil > Boreal...
TGTCGGGTGGGGAGATCGTGATTCGGGCCTGTGGGCTTGCGGCGAAAGATAGCGGGCAGCATGTGATTCTGGGTAATGTGGCGCTGTATGGGGCTACGGCTGGGAGTTTGTTTGCTGCTGGGCGAGCTGGCGAGCGATTTGCGGTGAGGAACTCGGGTGCTGTGGCTGTGGTTGAGGGTGTGGGGGACCATGGGTGTGAGTACATGACCGGGGGAGTGGTCGCTGTGCTTGGGCGCGTGGGGATGAACTTTGGTGCTGGCATGACGGGCGGATTGGCGTGGGTTTATGACGCGGATGGGTCCTTTGTGCAGGAGACACGGTATCATTCGGAGTTTTTGAGCGCGGAGGCATTTGCTGGTGTCGATGCTGAGGCACGGGAAGGTCTGCGCGGTTTGATTGAGCGGCACGCCGAACAGTCTGGGAGTTCGTTGGCTCGGGGAATGTTGGCGGATTGGCCGGCCAAGGCGGGGGCTTTTGTGCGGTTGAATCCTAAGCCTCAGGCTTAGGTAAGTTCAGCTTGGCGGCGAGCGAGATGGCTTTTTGGGTCAGGCGTTCAGGTACCCCCCTACCCGCCAAAAAGTGTGCAAAGTATTACAAACAGATGCTTTAGGTCTGGACTTGGCTTTGGAGAGAGTTGGAGAGAGTACGCTTGGTCGATTGTTTTTGGGGTGGGGTGATTGTCAAGTTCGAGGTCAGGCGAACGATTGCTCCTTTGCTGGAATGCCGAGCTGGGAATTGAGGTTTGAGTGGCTGTTTTTTCGAGGTCGCGAACGCTTATTTGTATAAAGATGCATTAGGGTGGTGAATGAGAATTCATTCTTGGCAAAGGCTTCTTGATTCATTAGAGTGACGGCACTGGAGTTTTCCGGGTGAGTCGTGGACTGAAGCGGTGTGTGAAGGTGGTGGAGACGGTGGGATCGACCAAGGCAGCACCGCCGATGGCGGGACCGGGAAGCGATAAGTATCAGCGGATTCTGGACGCTGCGGTGGAGGTGATCGCGGAACGAGGGTATTTCAGCTCGCCGGTGAGCGCGATTGCCAAGCGTGCCGGGGTGGCCGATGGGACGGTCTATCTCTACTTTAAGAGCAAGGACGATGTGCTGCGGACGGCGATCGATGAGACGTTCAACAAGTTTCACCGGCAGGTGGAGGAAGAGTTCAAGACGCTGAAGGGGCCGCGGGAGCAACTGGAGTACATCGCGCAGGTGCATCTCGAAAGCCATTCGGTGAATCGGAGCATGGCGATCCTGATGCAGACTGAGGTGCGGCAGAGCGCTAAGTTTATTGCGGAGTTCTCGCATCATCACCTGGTGAAGTACATCCAGGTGGTGAGAGAGGTGGTGCGGCGGGGGCAGCAGGAGGGGATCTTCCGGCAAGATGTATCGGATGGCGTTGTGGCGCACTGCATGTTCGGGGCTATCGATGAGTTATTGAGCTCGGCTGTGTTTACCGGACGTGTTTATGATTCGAAGGCTACGGCAGCGCAGGTGATGGATGTGCTGCTGAATGGGATCAATGCAAATCGTTAGGGAATTGGCGGTATGTTGACGGTTCGTTCGTGGGTGCCGAGCGATCTTGATGCGATCTGGTCGATTCTGGAGCCGATGATTCGGTCGGGAGAGACGTATACGCTGCCGAGAGATCTCGGCAGGGATGGGGCGCTTGCATATTGGTTCTCGGATGGGCACGAGGTCTTCGTCGCGGAGGAAGATGGCGCGCTTCTTGGGACCTATTATCTTCGGGCGAATCAGAAGGGCGGCGGGTCGCATGTGGCGAACTGTGGATATGTGACTGGATCTGCGGCGATGGGGCGTGGAGTGGCACGGACAATGTGCGAACACTCGCTGGAACGTGCTCGCAGCCGGGGGTTCCGAGCGATGCAGTTTAATTTTGTTGTCAGCAGCAATGAACGTGCGGTTCGGCTCTGGGAGAGTTTTGGTTTCGCGATTGTCGGGACTCTGCAGCGGGCGTTTTTGCATCCGCACCTGGGGTATGTTGATGCGTATGTGATGTATCGCGAGCTTTGATTGAATTGCAAATGAACTTCTAAACCCTAACGACCGGTTATTTCTGTTTGCCGAACACCCGGGGGTTCGTGATCATAAGGGCGTTTACCGGGACTTATGTTTTGGCTTCCACGCTGTGAGTTCGGATCACATCACTTTTGGCCGGTGTGTTTCGCGCCAATCGCTCGGCGGCATGCCCTCCCAGTTCCGAAAGGCACGTCCGAATGAGTTGGGATCCTCAAAACCTAAAAGATAGGCAGCCTCGTTCAGTTCCAAGGCTGAGTTGCTTAGATAGTAACGCGCCATCTGATGACGCGCTTCATCCATCACGCGCTGAAAACTTGATCCAGATTCTTGGAGTCTCCGCTGCAAAGTTCGAGGGCCCATGTGTAGAGCTTTTGAAATTGCATCGATTGAAGGACGATGGCCTGTAAGTTTGTCCTGGATCGTGCGGCGTACAAGCTCCAGGAAACTATCTTCCTCCTTGTACTGCCGCACCTGTTCTTCGAACTGTGGCGCGAGTAGATCGAGGAGCTCTGCATTTCGCGTGACGAAGGGCTTTGTCGCGTCTGAGGCATGAAAGACAATTACATTTTGTGGAGCGCCAATGACAACATCACAGCCAAGGCTGCGCTCTATCTGGCGCACGTTCGAGCGTTGCTGGACATATTTCGGCCCTGAGCGGGTTTACAGCAGAGCCGCTTCCATGCCGAGCAAGAGAGCGCATCCAAGAGAAGCAGTAGTCGGTGAGGCTCGATGGCTCATCATCAACGGCGAGCAGCCAACGGAAACCGACGGTGAATTCCTCCTCGTCCAGTTCAACAAGAATCTTCATAAAGCGGCATCTCGGAAGTGATCTCCAGGGCATGCCTACCGCTAAGCGCGTTTGACAGGACCTATGAAAAGCAATCAGTGGGTTCAGCGTCTTGTCTTTGCTTGAAGCTGACTCAGCAAGTCCTTCTCGAAGGTGGGATCGAGTTCTGACGAATGAAGCGCGTCAGAGTATTCAGTTTGTGCGGCTGTTGCATCGCCCACGGCGGCGAGCGCGTCACCCAGAATTAAGTGCAGCTCTGGATTGTTCGGGTCGAGCCTCTCCCCGATACGCGCTTCGCGCATGGCGTTGGAGGGATCGTGCCGCGCTGCGAATTCTTGGGCGGCTCGGACATGTTCGAGAGCGGCCGCCGCCCCCAAATCGAATTGCCCGTTATAGACGTACACGCCTCGGTCGATTACTGCCGCGGGTGGCATCGAGCCGAATTTGGCATAGGGATTCCCGTTTCCAGGTATATCGGCTCCAGCCACTACTCCATCACTTATTAAGACCGTACCGGATACGTTCGGGTCATCGCCGAAGCGCATAGTATCGAGCCCCGTCCAAAATGCCGATCCTGTCGGCAGCACTTGGCAGTTGATTCCATAATCCCTAAAATCGACGGGACCTTGTGCGAAGTACGCGAAGTAGCAGGGTCCAGACGGGTGTATTTCAAGGTAATGTTTGACGGCTTTGAGTTGCTGGCCCCAGTCCGTATTGGAGTCGGAGAGGTACAGATGCGTCTTCGACGGTCCTCCCCACGCCTCATTCGCGTAGGCCAACAGTCCAGGGCGCGCAGTTATGGTTGTGATCAACTGCCAGAGCAACAGAGCAGCAAATCCGTAGGTGTACTTCGGATTCTTGGAGACGAGATAATCGGCGCAGCCCCCGATCAGAATGTAAAGCATCGGGAACATTGGAAACAGGTGTCTGTAGCCGATGCCGAGATCAGACGAAGACGACAACAGGAAAAGGAAGATCGGAGGAATCGTCAAAAAGACTATCTCCCGGCGCATCTTCCAACCGCCACTAAACACAACGATGATCGTTACGCCGAGAAGAATCAGGAATGGAAGCGTGCTCTTGATGAGGAAGGCAGCCGGGAAATACCAGTGCGACGCGCCCGGGTAGGTTCGTCCAAAGAAATAGCTCGGGAGACTGCCAGCTGAGATCTTCGTGTCTGCCAACCCGTAGATGTAGGCCTCGGGTAGGACGTGAAGCCTGCTCATTGCCGTCAATACCGAGCGACTCAACGGCGAAGTGAGCTTCTGCAAATACTGCTCGCTCGTGGGGTTTAGTTGGAGGGAGTCAGGTCGAGCGGTATAGCGGAAGTGGTAGATTGTCCAAACGCATCCCACCCCGATCAGCAAAGCGACTGCGATAGCTGTGACCATTTTCCGAGCCGATACAGTCTCGACACTTCGCACTGCATTCTTTGATTGCCAGTAGTCGATCGCTGCAATCAAGCACAGTATAGGAACAATGAAGACCCCCGTAAATTTAGCCGTCATGGTCAGGCCGACCGCAATCCCAACGACGATCATTCTGGGAATTGAGGGAAACTTAACGTATCTGTAGAACGCGTATATCGACGCGAGCATTGTGAGAGACGCCCCGATGTCTGTGGTCACGTAGGCACCGTGAGCGAGGAAGTTTGGATCGAAGCTGAACAACAACAGGGCGAAGAGAGCCGCTCTGTTGCCAAACATCTCCTTAGCGCAAAAGAAGAGCGTAATGGCGAGGAGAACGGTGAGCAGCGATGCCATGATACGTGCGGGTATCAGGGTTCGCTCGATGCCATTGGCAACCAGGAAACGCTGTCCAAGAACGAAGCCCTCCTTCTTGAACGGATCACCCGAATATGCCGGTTGCTTAATGTCTCTATGCAAGAGCGGAATTGCGTCCCACATCTTTATCAGTGGGGGGACCTCCGGGTTGTAACCGAAGTCTCCATGCTCCCAGGAAAGCCAGCCTGAATAGAGATGTTGCGATTCATCCCAACTCACCGAATCGGTTTTCGCCGTGTGTACGCAACTGGCAAAAAGAGAGAGGACGACTATGGCTGCCAGAAGGGCTGTGATCCACGTTCCTGCGCGCCGAGGTGGGTTCTGTTTCATTGGAAAAAATGTCACGACAGCTCGACTCCTGAGACCATGGCGCTCGTTTGCAACGATAACTGCTGGCTAAAGGTTTGCATAGTCCCAAGGCCAAGCGTTAGGCGCCGTGGGAAATTAGTCCTGATAAATCGGCATAGCGGGTGTGATCCATCGGTTCGCTCCTGGAGTGCTTTCGCCGCTCCCGAATGACGGGCAATTCAGAAGTATCCTAAGAATCGTTTTCGGTAACGATTGCTGTTTTGAAATCGACCTTGGACCCGCATATCCGTGTGGGCACGTTTGGCCGAGTTCGTCGTCTAATTGATGATGTCGTTTGCCCGGAGATTTGCTCAGTGAAGGTGAGTGGTGGAGATAGCTAACTCTTCTGTTTCTTTACGGCTAGATCTGTGATGCTCATACGTTTGGCCATGGCCCTATTCATTGTTGTCGCTGCTGCGCCTGCTGAGGACATCATCGTTTCTCCCGCAGGCCCGATCAAGACGCTGGTTGAGGCGCGAGATGCAGCGCGTGCACAGCGTCGCGCGGGTAGCGCGGGCCCCATCACGATTACGGTTCGCGCAGGAACATATTTTCTTTCGGAGACGCTGATACTCGGCCCGGAGGATAGCGATACTGTCTGGGAGGCAGTTCACGGCGAGCATCCTGTCATCAGCGGCGGCCGAATCATCTCCGGTTGGACTAAGAGTTCGGGCGCGGTATGGACGGCGGACGCTTCGGGTCCTTACTTCCATCAACTCTTTATCAATGGCAGGCGTGCAATTCGTGCACGGACGCCCAACGATGGTTTCTTTCGCTTTGAGGGAAGCGGCTCCCCCGGCAAGCCACTTCAAATGCGCTTTCACGGGAAGGACATCAAGGAAGAATGGGCCAAGCAGCCGGATACAGAGATTGTGGGCTTTATGGCCTGGAGCGATTTTCGTTCGCCCATTACAACAGTCGATCCACGAGCCCATCTGGTAGAGCTAGGTCCTACACAGACCTCTGCCAACGAAGAGAATGCACGCTATTTTATTGAGAACACGCCCGACGCCCTGGACGCTCCGGGTGAGTGGTACCTTGACCGGTCGACGCAAAAGGTCTCCTACATTCCCCTTCCTGGCGAGAATATGGAGCAAGCCGAGGTAATTGCTGCGGGACTGGAGCGGCTTGTCCTTTTGCAGGGGCGGCCGGAGGCAGGGGAGCTTGTGCGGAATGTTGTTTTTCGTGGGCTGACATTTGAGTATGCGGATTGGAATGTGGGACCGCAAGGCTACTTTGACCTTCAGGCCGGCATACCTGCGTCATCAGCGGTAGGAGCGGTTGGGGCCGTGAACTTCCGCGTTGAAAGATGTACGATCGCTCACTCCGGTGGATATGCGCTCGAACTGGGGCGGGGTTCAAAACATAATCAGGTGGTGGCGAACGAGTTCTACGACATGGGCGCCGGTGGGGTCAAAGTTGGGGGACCGGATTTTAATTGGAACCGCGCGGAACAGAACTATGACAATGTGATCTCCGACAATGAGATCTACGATCTTGGCCAGGTGTATGCGGCGGGTGTCGGTATCTGGGTATTGCAAAGCGGACGGAATCAGATCGTTCATAACGATGTGCACGATCTCTACTACACCGCCATCTCTGTGGGCTGGACCTGGGGGTATGCGAAAAATCAGTCGAGCGGCAATCTGATCGCGTTCAATCATCTGCACTCAATCGGAAAGAACATGCTGAGCGACATGGGCGGAATTTATACTCTCGGTGTGCAACCGGGGACGGTAATCCAGAATAATCTGATCCACGATGTCTCGTCGTTTACGTATGGAGGATGGGGAATCTATCTGGACGAAGGGTCGAGCGATATTGTGGCTGAAGATAACGTTGTTTACAACTGCAAGAGCGCGGGTTTTCATCAGCACTATGGCCGAGGGAACATTTTGCGCAACAATATCTTCGCATTCAATCGCGAATATCAGCTGATGCGCACACGGTCAGAAGGTCCCGTCTCTTTCACGCTCGAAAACAATATCGTTTACTACGACCAGGGCGCTCTTCTCGGGGCCAATTGGGCGAACGGGACCTTCATGACGCGGGAGAATCTCTACTATGACACGCGCGGCCAGGATATCCACTTTGTGGACAGGTCTTTTGCAGAGTGGAAGGCCTCCGGCCAGGATGAGGGATCTCGCATTGCAGATCCCCTTTTCGTCAACGCAAAGAAATTCGACTTTCGGCTGCGACCGCAATCGCCGGCTCTGCAGATGGGCTTTCATCAGATCGACTTGAGTACAGTCGGCCCAAGGGGGCCTGCAGGTGCGGCCACTTGGTAGATGTCTAAGTGCGGGAAGACGTTGTACGGCTTGCAGGTGGGCTTTCGGTAACGATGATTGTTTCAAATTGACCCACTACCTGCTGATTCCTGACGGATGCCAACCAAGAAGTGGATATGGATTGAGACCAATTGCTGCAATAATGCTCTGGCAGCGAATTCGACGTGGAGACTTGCATGTTTGATTTGAAGACGGTGAATGATGTTTTGGGGATAGTGACGGGACGTGGCGATACTGTCGTGATGCTTTGGCAGGATGCGGATGGGGCCTGGAAGCCGATTACTTCGAATGAGCTGTATGGGCGTGTGCGGGCGCTGGGCGATGTGTTGCGTGGCTGGGGTGTGGAGAAGGGCGACCGGGTGGCTCTGTTGAGTGAGAACCGTTGGGAGTGGGCAGTGACGGACCTTGCGGTGCTGGCGATTGGCGGGGTGGATGTGCCCCTGTATCCAACGCTGACTCCGGAGCAGATTGGGTATATGTTGCGGGACTCGGGGGCGAAGGTGGCGATTGTGTCTTCGCAGGCCCAGTATGACAAGGTGGTGGCCGCGGGGGAGTTGCCGGATCTGGAGCATGTGGTGGTGATGGATGCGGGTGAGTTTAGCGGCGCGGAGAGTTTTGGCGGGTTGCTTGAGGGAGCTAAGGCTAAGCAGGTGCGGGATGCTGCGTTTGATTCAGCTGCGAAGGAGGTGAAGCCGGAGGATCTGGCGACGATTATCTATACGTCGGGGACTACGGGTGAACCGAAGGGCGTGATGCTGACGCATGGGAATCTGGCTAGCAATATCAACTACTCGACCGGGCCGATGGGTTTTGGCGAGCGGGATAGTTGTATCTCGTTTCTGCCGTTGTCGCATGTGACGGCGCGGCATCTGGACTACGCGATGATGTGCCATGGGGCTCGGCTGGCTTATTGTCCTAAGTTTGACAACCTGGCGCCCGCGATGAAGGGTGTAAAGCCGACAGTCTTTGTTGCAGTGCCTCGGGTGTACGAGAAGATTCGTCAGGCGGTGGAAGGGAAGTCGGCGCTGTCGCCAATGAAGTTGAAGATTATGCACTGGGCGATGGGGGTTGGGAAGAAGCATCGCAACGAGGTGCTGGCTGGGAAGACGCCAGGTGGTGTGGGGTGGAAGATCGCGAACAAGCTGGTATACGGCAAGATTCGCGAGGCATTCGGTGGGTGCGCGGAGGTGTTTATTTCGGGCGGCGCTCCGCTGGGAATGGACACGGCGGGATGGTTTGCGGATGTGGGGATTCGGATTTTTGAAGGATATGGGTTAACGGAGACGTCGCCGGTGATTGCGCTGAATTATCCGAATGCGCACAGGATTGGCACGGTGGGCAAGGCTCTGGAGAATGTGCAGTGCAGGTTTGCAGGGGACGGCGAACTGGAGGTGAAGGGGCCTTCGATCTTCGAGGGGTATTGGATGAAGGAGAAAGAGACGGCTGAGGCTTTTACTCCGGATGGGTGGTTCAAGACGGGGGATATTGGGAACATCGATAAGGATGGATTTATCTCAATTACGGATCGGAAGAAGGAGTTGCTGAAGACCAGCGGAGGGAAGATGATCGCTCCGCAGCCGATTGAGAATAAGTTGAAGGCGAATGTCCTGGTTGGAAATGCGGCTCTGGTGGGCGACAAGCACAAGTTTGCATGTGTGTTGATCTCGCCGAACTTTGCTGCGCTTGAGGGTTGGGCAAAGGGGCAGGGGATTGCGACGGGCGACCGTGGCGCGCTGGTGAAGGATGCGAAGGTAGTGAAGGCTTACCAGGAGATCGTCGACAGGGTGAATATGGGGCTGGCGAACTACGAGAGCATGAAGCGGGTGAACGTGGTTCCGCAGGAATGGAGCGTGGAGGATGGGACTCTGACGCCGAGTATGAAGCTGAAACGGCGCGTGGTGGAACAACGCTATGCGAAGGAGATTGGCGCGTTCTATGTCGATGAGGCTACAGCTACCAAGTGAGCAGCCTATTTTGAGGTTGGGGCGCGTCCGCGAGTTTTTCCGGCGAAGTAGGCGCAGCTGGCGCTGACCGGACATTGGTCGCATTTTGGGTTGGTACGCTTGCAGGTGGTTTGGCCGTGTTGTTTGAGGAGCAGGTAGGCGCGGGTGCGGGCGTCGAAGGTGGGTGGGACCTGCGACTCGATTGCCTTCTGGGCTTCGCGATAGTTGACGCCGTAGTTTTCCCGCTCCATGCCTAGGAGAATGCGGACTAGCACCTGCGGGCAGTTGGATGGGATCGCTGCGATGGGGGCGATGTGGGCGAAGAGGAGGATGCGATCGACGCCGGGGTCGGCTATGTTGGGAAACTTTTTTAGTTCTTTGCGGGCTTGATCAAGATGGCCGAGGAGCGCGGTGCGGAGGTCGCCGTCGAACTGGTCCTTGACGCGTGCGGCGATCTGTTTGAGGCGGAGTGCGCGCAACTCGGGCACCATGCCGCCGGGTTTCAGTGCGGTTGCTAGTTTTTCGGGTGATACGGCCAGAAGCACTTCGGGAGTGGTGCCGATGGATTTGGTGAGCGAGGTCCAGCCCTTTGTACAGGCGGCGTCGGAGGCCGGGTAGCCACAGTGCCACCAGACGAGGAAGAGGTAAGGATCGGTGGGCCAGGAGATTTCCTGTGGGCCGTAGAAAGATTCGAGTTGGCCGAGGAGATTGGCGATCGTAATTGAATTGCCCATGGTGGCAAAGGAACCTGAGAGAGCGTCAGTTTAGCTGAGGCGACAGGGAAAAGAGCGAAGGTCGCAAGGAGTTCTAGAATATTTTCTGCGTGAGATTGGTCTTTGCGCGATGGAGGGTGTTATGCGGAGATTTCTGCAAGTGATGGGAGTAGTGGTGTTGGTTTGCACGGTTGCCGAAGCGCAGCTGGGACCGCCGGTTTGCTCTGTGGCTGCTGGCGCGACTTCGCGAGTGGCGGCGAGACCTTCGGCGGCAGCGGCTTTGGTTACAGCGGAGGCTGGGGCTGCAGATCCGTCGGTGCTGGTGGCGGCTGAGCCAATGGAGAACTTCGGGGTGGCGAGGTATCGGCTGGAGGACTATGCCGATTGTGTGGGGAACGGTGGGTGCTATTGGGCCGATGTGGATGCACAGGCGCGACGGGCGGAGTTTGCCCTGGAGAAAGTGGTTGCGACGCGGAAGGCGGGAGAAAAGCTGGCACTGGTGCTGGACATCGATGAGACTGCGCTAACGAACTATTGCGAGATGAAGCGGGAGGACTATGGATTTCTGGCGGCGATGTTTAATGCGTGGGAGGTGTCGCCGGGGGCTGATATTGCGGTTCCGGGAACGCTGAGACTTTTCAATAAAGCAATGGCCGCGGGAGTGGATGTGTTTTTCATTACGGGGAGGGCCAATGAGCAGAGAGAAGCTACGATGCGAAATCTGGATGCGGCTGGCTATAAGGGGGCGAAGGGTTTGAGTTTACGGGTAGGTGCGCAGAAGACGATGTCGACGGTGGAGTATAAGAGCGAGGAGCGCAGGAAGATTGTGGATGCGGGGTATCGGATCGTGATGAGCGTTGGAGACCAATGGAGCGATCTGAACGGCGAGCCGAAGGCGGAGATCAGCGTGAAGCTGCCTAATCCCTTTTATTACATTCCTTGAGGCCCGATGAGTTGGCTTAGGGAGCGGCGGTTGTAGGATCGAGAGATATGACGATGTTGGCGCGGGCCAGAAAAGAGGGACGGAAGTTTTTGAATCCGGTTCCGACGACGATTGGCGGATTGGGCACGATCTTCAAGGTGCTGCCGCGGTTTCTGAGTAGCAAAGAGGAGAAGGTGCCGAAGCGTCCGCTGGGGCCTTTCCGGACCGATGCTTCGGTGTATGGGACGGGGCCGGCGAGTGGGCTGCGGGTGACGTGGATGGGGCATTCGACGATGCTGCTGGAGATTGATGGGGCGCGGGTGCTGATTGACCCGGTTTGGGATGAAAGGGCTTCGCCGAGCAAATGGGCGGGGCCGAAGAGGTTTTTTGCGGCTCCGGTGGGGCTTGAGGAGTTGCCGAGGGTGGATGTGGTGCTGGTTTCGCATGACCACTATGACCATCTTGGTGAGGAGACGATTCGCCGGCTGGCGGGGATGGAGTCGATGCGGGGAGTGCGGTGGGTGACTTCGCTGGGAGTGGGTGGGACGCTGCGTGAGTTTGGCGTGGACAGGGCGGCTATCTCTGAGTTGGATTGGACCGAGAGCGTTGAGGTGGGTGGGGTCAAGGTCACGGCGGTGCCTTCGCGGCACTTCTCTGGGCGCGGAATGTTTAATCGCTTTGAGACGTTATGGTCGGCGTTTGTGCTGAAGGGCGCGAAGCATACGGTTTACTTTGGGGCGGACTCGGGGTGGTGGGAGGGTTTTGCTGAGATTGGGGCTGCTTACGGGCCGTTCGATCTGACGATGCTGGAGATTGGGGCGTTTGATGAGTTGTGGGCAGGGATTCATCTGGGGCCGGATGGCGCGGCTCGGGCTTTTGAGGCGCTCGGTGGGGCGGACGCGCAGAGGCGTGGATTGATGATGCCGATTCATTGGGGACTGTTCGACTTGGCGCTGCACTCGTGGCGGCAGCCGATTGAACGGTTGGTGGAGTTGGCGGGGGAGAAGGGGATTTTATTGTGGGCTCCTGAGCCCGGGCGGCCTACGGAGGTGGTGGTGGGGGTAGAGATGAGGTCGGATTGGTGGCGCCGAAGTACATAGCTGGTTGATCTGGTTGTCGTTTCGAGATGATAATGGCAAACGATTGCAGGCTGGAGGTTGCCTGCGATGCCGGTGGAGTTTGGGAGCCAGGTTACTGCCCGGGGCAAACAAGCATCAAAGAGGATGCCATGAATCTTCTTTCTGACACGCAGGGGATTGCCTCGCGTTTCGGCGATTACATCGATGACCTTCGCGATGTTTTCCGCTGCAATGGTGTTGATTTCGGTTCGCCAGAGAATTTTTTCGCGTTTGCCCGAACAATGAAAAAGCACGGTGGCCTTTGTCGTGACGTTGCACGCGTGGCGAAAGCCGTAACGGAGAAAGAAACTAACGTCTCGCTTCGCACGATTATCACGATCATTGCGGTGGCCAGCGGCGGCGTTGAGATCGCTACGTCCGATCGGGAGATGAGCGTTCCAATCGATCGTGTCGCGGATTCTTTGATTAGAGAGGGAGTCTGCAGCCCGCTGCACGCCGATGATCCCGATAGTCTCAGCTCGAATCTGATGGTGCATCATCCGGAGCCGATTTACTCCCGTGTCGCGACGGGAGATACAGGTATGGAGTTCGGCAGTGTGGACGCACTGACGGAATCTTTGACTCGATTGGAACTGAGCAACTTACAACTCAAGATCTACCTTGATTCAATCGATCGGCAAATCGACAGGATAGAGCCGGAGCTAAAGATCGTTCGGTCGCCAGTTTCGCCCGACGACTCGACCGATCATGCCGGGGCAGGATTCTTCGAGACAGTTCCTTCAGAGACCAATTTCCGAGTGCAAAACCATCTGTTCAAGTCGAACGAATGGTACAGAGCTGCGACCGGAGTTTGGAAAGACTTCAAGTCTTATTTTTTAAGAACATCGTTTACTCTTCCGATTCTCATTGGCGCTTGTACTCTCATGCTCGCAGCTATTTTTTTCTTCTGGGTGTTTGGGCATGACACGAGCTACGCAGTCGTACGTCCCGTGGACCCTGCGTTGGAGGGAGAAGGAGTCACTGCAGGAGGTTCCAGTGTCGCTCCTGCGGTTAGTAAACCTTCTGCCATTCTTACCCAAGGAGCGCGGATAGGCGGTTCGGCATCGAGGTACAGTTCCCCTTATCGGAGAGCGGACCGTTCAACTGATAAGTCCCCACGATCTGAAAAGAAGCCGGCGCAGATTGCTCTCAAGTCTCCGTCTGCCGCCGACGATTCGGAGACGGCGCCTGGTATGGCGACGAATACTTCGGATGTCAGCGGAGGGACTGATCGTATTTCCTATCTGAATCAACCTGTGGACGTATCTTCAGGAGTTATGGCGGCGAACCTTGTATCAGCGCCGAAACCTTCTTACCCAGCACTCGCCAGCCTTACCCGCACTCATGGAAGTGTTGTGATGCGGGCGCTGATTTCCAGGGATGGAAGTGTCGAACATGTGCAGGTGATTCAGGGTCATCGTCTATTGCGGGGTGCGGCAAAGAGCGCAGTGCGGAACTGGCGATACCGGCCATATAAGATGAATGGGGTGCCGGTTGACGTCGCGACGACGGTGAGTGTGGATTTCAACTTGCATCGCTAGCGGAATCGTGCGCTCCCTCTGAAAAACAAAGACAACGGCTTTTCAGGATTCTCTTTCGGCCAAAGAAATGGCTGCCGCTGGCGTATGATTTTTTCTGAAGTTTAAAAGTTCAAAGGAGAAGATGATGCGGATTGGGATGTTGACTGGGGGCGGAGACTGCCCTGGATTGAACGCTG
>Ga0209624_10002473_pt1 | contig 13647 bp, 2 predicted proteins | sample JacPinW_OM2H0_O1_FD_188565 | JGI IMG/M metagenome (GOLD analysis project Ga0209624, IMG submission 188565) | Forest soil microbial communities from Algoma, Ontario, Canada - Jack Pine, Ontario site 1_JW_OM2H0_O1 (SPAdes) (version 2) | ecosystem: Environmental > Terrestrial > Soil > Boreal...
CGTGAACCCGCTGAAACTGACCGCTGCCGTGCTGTTATTCGTCACCGTCACGCTTAACGGCGCACTCGTCGTCGCGAGCGCTTGCGATCCAAACGTCAACGATGTCGGTGCGACCGTGATTGCTCCGCCAGTCGCCGGCGTTCCCGTACCCGTCAGTGAAATCGTCGTCGTTTGCGGCGTCGCGCTACCTGCGTTCGTGTACGTCACCGTCACAGACCCGCTCAGCGCTCCCGTTACGGTCGGCGCAAACGTCACGTTCACCGTGCAGCTCGACCCCGTGCCTGTGCCGCTCACAAGCGTCGTCGGGCAAGCGTTCGTCTCGCCAAAATTTGAGCTCGCGGCGACGTTCGTGATCGTGACGGTCGTCGTGCCCACATTCGCGATCACCACCGGCTGCGATGCGCTCGTCGTCCCCTGCGCCTGGCTCCCGAAAGTAAGCGACGTCGGATTCGCCGTCACGTTCGCGCTGGACAAACTCCCTGCCTGCACGAACACGTTTGAATCGTACAAATGGTCGGACTCGTCCGCGATGGCAAGCTTGATGTGATATGTCTGCCCCGGAACGACCGTCGCCTGCGCCGTAAACACGGTTGTCAAGCCATTCATTTCCGTATCCAGCGGCGCCGCGGCCGGTAGGAACTCGTTGTTGATATAGAACTGAGGATTCACTGGATTCGTCCCCAGCGGATTCCCGCCATTCACGTTGTTGATTGAGACTGGCAGGTTCGTGCCAGGAATGAGCGCGATGTTTACTGGCGAGCCATCCGGCGCGGTCAGGAAGAATCCGAACACATCGTTAAAGTCACCAACGAACTCGTTGTACTCATCGGAAGCAAACACGTACTGGAAAGAGAGACTTGTGCTCGTAGGCACAAAATCGAACTCCAGAACGGCCGCGTCTTCCGTTAGCCCGCCCGCGAGATTCGACAGGTCCGTGTCGCCCGGCTGGACGTTATCGACGGAGATACCGGAATCGCCGTTGTCGTTGGCAGCCAAGGCGCTTCCAGAAACGCAATTCGGGCCCACCACATTTCGCACCGAGCCACTGCTCAGCACCAGCCCGCTTGTGAAGCCGAAAATGTTCGTAGCGCTGCTGAAATTCCCCGCCGCGCGCGCCGAACCGGTGTATGTAGCGTTGCTGATCGTCACTCCTGAACCTACTAGGCTTTGCGCCAGCGCCTGTGCGCTAAGGGCTGGATTCGTCAGGTCATTCACCTGGACTGCCGTATCCGAGCCGAATCCATTCACCTCCAGCACCAGGTTCCCTCCTGGGTCGTTGTCCTGCACGGTGATGTCCGCGAATTGATTCTGGCAAGCGGTCGTCGCTGTAAAACTGGCGGTGACCTTGCAAGTCTGCCCCGGCGCGAGCGCGCTGCAAGTCGTTCCCACGGTGTAAGCAGGATTGTCCGCAGAAACGCCGGTGAAATTCACGGTCTGCGTCGTTGAAGTGTTCGTCAGCAAGATTTGCAGCGGCGGCGTCTTCCCGTCAATCCGCTGCTTGTCATCAATTCCGTCCGCGTAGGCGTAGTCTCCGCCGAAATCCGCCACGATTACCTGCGTTGTCTCACCGCCCAGGATCACCGTCGAATCCGTCGCCGTTGCCAACGCCGATCCACCACCGGAAACTGTCACCGAATTCACCTGCGGGGATGTCGCATCTTCCGACACATCCACCGTCACCGTAATCGCCGGATAGCTGGCTCCCGCCGCCAGCACGTCGCTGCGCGTGCAAAGGTTGCTCCCCGCGGCGCACGTCCAGCCCGTCCCCGCCATCGAATCCAGCGTCAATCCCGCTGGAATCGTGTCCGTCACCGTCACTGTTCCGTTCGTCGGGCCAGCGCCAGCCGTGTTCGAGACCGTCACCGTGTAGGTGTCTCCGCTATCGCCCAGTGCGAAGTTGCCTACGTGACTCTTGCTGATCGTCAGCGCCGGCGCCCCCGCAACGACCGTCGCAAACGTCGCCGTCACCGTTTCCGGTCCCGCCGGCATGTTGAACGTGCAAGTCGCGCCGGAAGCCGCGCACGCACTCGGCGTCCCGTTCCAGCCGCTAAATGTGCCGCCGCTCGGTGGCGTTTCCGTCAACGTTACCGCCGTGTTGAACGCCGTGTTTATCGAGCAGTTGGCGATTCCGGCGGCTGGCCCGCAGCTGATCCCACCGCCCAGTCCGGTAACGGTTCCTCCAGCGATCCCGGCTCGATTCACCGTGAGCAGATAATTGTTGATCGTGAAGAGGGCGGTCGCGCTGGTTGCAGTGGTGTTTCCCGCCACGAATGCGCAGGTAGTCGCGCTCGTGCCGATGCATGGTCCCGCCGTCCAGCTGCTGAACGAATAGCCCGTCCCCGGAGTCGCAGTCAAGCTTACCGATGTGCCGGCCGCAAAGTTCGTCGCGCACGCACTGGGCGGCGCCGGATTCGCGCAATCAATTTCCGGCGTGACCGTCGGCAACGAAGTGCTCGTCACCGTCCCGTTACCCGTCAGCGCCACCGTGAAACTGCTCGTCTGCGCGGTAAACACCGCCGTCACGGTTTGCGCCTTGCTCATCGTCACCGCGCACTTTGCCGGTTGCCCTGCCGGCACCACACACGGCGGCGTGCTCCAACTGGAGAAATTCGATGTCGTGTTCGGCACCGCCGTCAGCGTCGTAATGGACCCGCTTAAGATGCTCTGGGAGCAAACTCCCGTCGGCGTCGCAGTGCCACTCAACACGCAATCAATAATCGTGCCCGTCCCGCCGATGTTCCCGGTTACCGTTCCTCCTCCCGTCGCATTCGCCCCAGGAATCACGTTCACTGCAAAATTTCCCGTCCCGTTGTTGAACGTCGCCGTAATCTCGTTCTGCGCGTCCACCGTAAACGTGCAGGTGGCCGTGGCCCCCGCACACGTCGCATCGCCAATCGCCACGCCCCACGCCGCAAACACCGAACCGGGATTCGCGGTCTGCGTCAATATCACTTGCGTGCCGCCCGGGTACGTCGTGTTGCACGTTCCGGTCGCGCCCTGCCCGGTGTTGTTCGTGCAATTAATTTGTCCCAATTGGTCGGTCACGGTCCCGAACGCAGTTCCTTCCAGGACCAAATTAAACGTGAATCCCGTCACCGCTGGCACCGTGATCGTTACGCTCGGAATCGTTGTACCGGTAAGCGTTGCACTAATTGTCGTCACCATTCCAGCGCCCACCGCGCTCACCAATCCGCTGCTGCTGACCGTTGCCGCCGACGGGTTGGAAGAAGCCCACGTGACCCGGGTCGTCAAATCCTGAAAAGTTCCATCATTGTAAGTTGCCAGCACGTTGAGCTGCTCTGTGCTGCCCATTGCTACCGTCGTTGAGTTCGCCAGGATCTGAGCGGTGAACGTCGCCGAAGCCGCGCTGGTCAGCGCAAAGATCGTAGCGTCCGACGCCGCGCCGGCGGTAGCGCAACTGGTGCACGTCGTCTGAAAACCATTCACCGTCGTGGCCGGATTCGTGTTCCCGAAAAAGCTTCCGGTGCTCGTGGATGAGGTGGCATAGATCGCGTGGTTCGAATCGATATCCACGCCCGAAACCTCTTCACCAGCTCCGCCGCCGATGTAGCTGGAAAACTCCGTCACTGCTGTGGTCGGTGTAATAAAGAACGCCGCAACGAAGCCGTCTTGCGTCCCGGAGAGCGCCGCCTGAAACGGATGCGATGTAGGAAAATCCGTGGAGCCGGTTGCTCCGCCGACGATGATATAAAACCCGTTCGGAATCAGCGCGTCATACCCCAAGGCGCGTATCTCATCATTGCCACTGCTGCCGCCAAAATAACTTCCAGACACCAGGCTCGCCCCAGCGCTCTTCGTCGTGTCCATCACCATCACAAAGCCCGTCTCTCCGCCCGTTCCCGCCGCCGCATTCGCGCCCCCGCCTGGCAGCGAATTCCCCAGCGGAATGTTCGGCGCGTTCGTCGTGCCGTTCGAAGTCGTGCGCCCCGCTAGCACCGCCATTCCGGTGCCCAGTTGATGCGCACCCGTGTTCACTTCCGTCGTGCCGCCCCCTCCGATGTATGTGGCATATTGCAGCGCCGCGGCCCCGCTCTTGCTAATATCCAACTTCATCAGGAACGCATCTTCCGTTCCCTGAAAAGTCGGCTGGAAGCCCAGCACGTTCGTCGGTGCGCCTGCAAACGCCACCGTGGAAAACGTATTTCCGCCGAAATACAAAATATTCGGGTTGCTTGAATCAATCACGCCGCCGCACACGGCCTCCTGCTGCCCAGCAACGCTCCCAGCTCCCATGTTCAAATAACTGAAATATACCGGTGTCAGGCCGGACCGCTGGAGCTTCGCGGTGTAGCAATCGTCGAATGTTCCCGTCGCGCCGTTATTGAACGTCATGAAGTAGGCGCCCGTCGTCGTCGGCAAGTTGGTCGAAGCCGAACCTCCCGTCGCCAGCACATTTCCCGTTGTGTCCACAAACACGTACGGATCGGACATTTGACCGTTGCCGCCCAGCAAAACCGACGTGTCAATGGACATCCCGGTGAATGCGAGCCGCGTCACCACCGCCGCCACAGCGTCTGCCCCGGTGCCAGTCACGTTCGGCGTAATGAACGAGCCGGGATAATCCGCGCAGTTCGTCGCACCTCCTATTACTGGTTCCACCAGCGACGCGCCCTGGCTCTCATCCAGCGCCAGCCACTCGGCCTGAGTTCCGCAAGTCGTCAGGCCGGAGCTTGCAAACGGCGTGCTGCCTCCTATGAAAGTCAAATACACCAGCGACGCCGATCCGGTTTTCGTCGGATCGATCTCGGATATATACATATTTTGCGCCACGGTGGGGTTGTTGATACGGTTGCCGCCCTCGGGGAAACTTGTAATGTCGTTTGTGAAGCCCGTCGTGTAAATCTTAGGCGCACCAGGAGTGGACGAATCCACTGCTAACGCCTCGGAAGTCTCGGTACCGGCGCCGCCCAGGAATGTCGCGTAGTCAATCGCCGGGTCAATCACCAACTTCTCGGCGTGATTGTATGGCCCCAGCGTAAAACGCACTTCGTTCTTCGCACTCAGTACGAACTTGCCCCGCACTTCGTTGCGGCTCGCCCCTTCGCCCTGATAGATCACCGGCTTGCGCATTTCGAATTCGGAATCCGGAGTGTGCAAAACCAAATTTCCGTTCGCGTCAATTTCGATTTTTTTCGCCCCGAGAATTTTGAATCCAATCCGGCTGGGATCCGCGCCCGGCGCAACTACGAAATCGTATTCCAATTGCCGCTGGTCGCCGTGAAACAGCAAATCCACGCCCGGATAAACTTTCGCCACCTGCACTTCGGAAAATAGCGCGACGCCCCTGTGCCAAGTCGCCTCATTCTTCCCGATCAGGTAGTTCACTTTCCCTGGCAGCTCCTGCAATCCCTGAAATTCCGGCGCGGAATTCGCTCCCAGCAATTCCATCCGCAGCACGGGCTGATTGGAATTTTTCGCGTCCGCGTGAAACGCTGCAAATCCCTTCCCGAATTTTTCGCCGCCTGCGCTCCCGTTCTTTCCCTCCACCAGCACCGTCTCGGTCGGCGTCAGGAACATCGTGTAGCCGCCGCTGCGCGTCAGAAATCGCACGCTCGGATCCGTCTGCCCTTCGTTAGCTTCAAAAAACAGCGGCAATTTAATCGCGCTCGCAGCCAGTTTCTCGTTGTCCTGCGCGCTCACTCCGCTGCCATCGCCGGCCTGCGACGCGGTCTGCGCGGACAATCCGCCCTGCAGCAGAACGCTCGCAAATTGCATACAAATCCCTAAAATCATCAGTCCCGACGCGCGTCTCGCCATGCGCCTTAGCGGCATATTTCCTCCGGCGGCAAACAATAGGGATACAAGTGCAAAATTTTGCGCATCCCCCCGCACCACCCAACCCGCGGAGGGGTGCCATCGACGCGCATCTTCATGTGCGCACAATACTTAAGGCCTGATCAGCGTAGCGCCTCTACGAGGACCCCCCGACGACGTTACCTTAATAGTGCAACTGGGAAGCCACAGGCAGCACAGCCTGGCAAACAACTCACCCACCGGTCAATGTTGACCCGGCCACGGAACCATGCCGCTCCACCTACGACGCTTCCCGCCAGATTGCGCCCGCGCAGTTTAGGCCGCGTGCTTTTCAGAGGCGGGCGCTATCGAGATTATAGTTGCCGTTGAATTTGTTCTTGATTTTGTAGCGGCCGCCTTTAGGCAGACATAGTTGAAGTTGAATTTGCTTTTGAGTTTGTAGCGGCAGTCGTCAGACTGCCAGCCGTTGTTGCAGGTTGAATTTGAAGCGGCCGGTTCGGCTTCTTCGAACCGGGCACGCCGTCGCCGCAGGTTTTCTCTGCGCCCTCAGCCGACCTTTGGTTTCGACGCCTGCCCTACTTCACCACCAAAGTCAAAAAGTTCGACAAAGTCTGCGTCTGCCCATTCAAAGTTGTCGTCAAAGACAAACTGTATGTCCCCGCCGGCGTTGCTCCATTCGGCCCCGTCGGCAAACTATTGCAAGCCGCCGACCCCAATGCCACCAGCAACAATGTTGCAAACGTCAAGGCCACCCGCCGCTTCCGCCCGAACGTCCACACCGCCCCGCCCAGCATCATCGAGACCAGCAGCAACCCATTCCCGCCGCCGAGCCCTCCCCCCATTCCTCCCGCCGGAGGCGCAATTCCCGTAGCAGTCGTCGCCCCCTGACAGAACGTCTGTATCGCAAACGCCACCTCAACCGTCGACCCGTTCAACGTCACCGTCGCCGGTATCACCTTGCAAGTGATCAACGCCGAATTCGGCACACATCCCAGCTGCACCGTCCCCGTCACTCCCGGCGCTCCCGTTATCAGCAACCCGTAATACGCCGTCCCGCCTGACACCGTCGTCGCCGTCGTAGATCCTCCCGGCGCCACCGTAATTATCACCGACGAAGTCACGCCCGTCCCGCTCAATGCCACCATCTGCGGACTTCCCGTCGCATTATCAGCAATGTTCAACGTCGCTGTCCGCGCTCCGGCAGCACCCGGCGTGAACAGCACATTAATCGTGCAACTCGCTCCCGCCGCCAATGTTCCCGTGCTACTGCACGCTGCGCCGGACGCAGCCGCTGGCACCGCAAAATCCCCAGCATTCGCGCCCGTAATCGTGAACCCGCTGAAACTGACCGCTGCCGTGCTGTTATTCGTCACCGTCACGCTTAACGGCGCACTCGTCGTCGCGAGCGCTTGCGATCCAAACGTCAAACTACTCGGCGTCACGGTCACCGTCGCCGCACCAGGCGTGCCTGTGCCCGTCAAAGTCACTGTTTGGGGGCTTCCGCTAGCATTATCCGTAAACGTGATCGCTCCCGTCCGCGTTCCCGCCGCCGTCGGCTTGAAAGAAATCTGGAACACGCAGGGCGTTGCTTCTACCGCAATGCTCGGGCATTGCGCCAGCGTTGCGCCGGCAAAATCTCCCGAAGTCACAATACTCGTGAAAGTCAGCGCTGTACCGCCCGTGTTCGACGCCGTCACGGTTTGCGTCGCGCTGGTTGTTCCCACCGTCTGACTTCCGAACGTCAGCGTCGCCGGAGCGATCAATATCGTGCCTGCGGCTGTCGTGCTAAACGTCGCCGTCACCGTCTCGGCGGCGCTCATCGTCACCGTACAAGTCGGGGGACTCGTCTGCGGACTCGCTAGGGTGCAGGGCGCGCTAAAGCTCGTGAACGTCGCACCGGTACTCGCCGTCGCTGTCAGTACCACGGCGCTATTGCCCGCGAACGTAGCCGAACAAGTCGTGGGGCAGCTAATTCCCGCCGGCGCGCTGGTCACTGTTCCGGAGCCGCTCACCGTCACCGTCAACGCTGCGGCCCCCATGCCCGAGAGAGTGATTGTCTGCACACTGCCTGCGTTAGGTGCGTTATCAGTGATCGTAATCGTTCCGCTGTAAGCAATAAACTGCGTTGGCTCAAACGCAATCTCAAGCTCGCACGCAGCGCCAATCGCCAGGGTCGCGGGCGCCGCGGGGCACGGATTCGCGGACGTGCCTAGTGAAAATGCCCCTTCGCTGATCGCAATGTCCGAAATCGCCAGCGGCGCGTCTCCCGAATTCGTCAACATCACCGGCAAAGTTGCGCTCGCATTGATAGGTTGGTTTGCGAACGCCGCCGTTGTACTGGAAAGAGCTATGTTCGGAGTCAGGAGAGCCTTTCTGATCCGGTTGTTAAATACATCGCCCACGTACATATTGCCTTGGGGGGTTACCACGACTCCCACCGGCGTCGCGAAGCTTGCCGAAACTGCCGGGCCGCCATCGCCTCCGAATGCAAAGTTTCCAGTTCCCGCGAACTCCGTGATGATTTTGCTGGTTCCGTCCACGCGTCGAATCACGTTATTCCCTGAGTCGGAAATAAAAAAATTGCCTGCACCGTTCACCGACACTCGATCGGGAGTATTCAACGTTGCGCTCGTGGCCAGCCCCCCATCGCCGCTGTGTCCCGCAGCTCCCGTCCCGGCAATCGTCGTGATAATGCGCGGCGTGCCGGTGTCAATCTTGCGGATTACATTGTTATCTGTGTCGGCGACGTACAGGTTTCCGCTTGCATCGATGTCCAGGCCGAGAGGGCAATCTAGCGTCGCGTCGACCGCCGGTCCCCCGTCTCCAGAAAGATTCCCCGCTGCATTGCAACCGACCGGTGCGTTCCCATCAGGTCCATTCCCCGCCACCGTTGTGATCGTGCCGCTCGTGTCCACTTCGCGGACGCGATTGTCCTGAGCATCTACGAAATAAAGATTTCCAGCCGTATCCAGCACCGCTCCCCGAGCGTCGTTCAGGCTGGCGCTAAGCGCAGGTCCGCCGTCGCCGCACGTCGAAAAGGGAGCCGCGCACAAATTACCGGATCCCACAATCGTCGTAATGATCCCGGTCGAGCCATCGACCTCGCGAATTCTATTGTCGCCATCATCCGCGACCAGCAGGGTCCCGGAAGGTTCGATCGTCACTGTCCGCGGCATGAAAAGCGAAGCGTTGGCGGCGGGTCCCCCATCCCCACACGGCAAGGCTGGTCGTGCGCACGGAATCCCGGTGCCGACCACGGTCGATATTGTTTGGTCCGCGGCGCTGATTTCCCGGACTCGGTTGTTTTGCGCGTCCACCAGATATAGATCGCCGTTGGTATCCAGCGCCGGATTACGCGGATAATACAAGCTGGCGCTTGTCGCCGGCCCACCGTCACCCACTGCACCACTCCCAACCACGGTCGAAACCACCTTCGTAGTCGCGTTGTACATGCGAACCCGATCGCTCCAGAAATCCGCGATCCACAGGTTTCCGCTGGCGGGATCAACAAACAGTCCGAAAGGGTTGGTCAGCTCGATCGAGGTTGCAGCTCCGTCACCGTTGAATCCGAAAGTGCCATTGCCCACGATCGTCGTAATTTGGTTGGGAGTATTCGGGTTCGTCGGGGAAAACACCTCTCGAATGCGTGCATTTTCAGAGTCCGCAATGTAGAGGTTCCCCGCACTATCCACGGCCACACCTTCCGGCACCTGTAGAGTGGCCGCTGTTGCCGGCCCGCCGTCGCCGCTGAAGCCCAAGGCGCCTGTTCCGGCCACGATCGTGATGTTTTTCGACGTCGCATCCACGCGACAAACCACGTTGGCGTTCTGGTCAGCGATGAAAAGATCTCCGCCCGTATCAACCGCCAGCGCGATCGGGCCGTTCAGCGAAGTCGAGGTTGCCAGAACGTTATTGCTGGGAAATCCCGCACTGCCAGGGGTACCCGCATAAGTCGTGATGATTCCACTCGTCAAATTAACGCGGCGAACGATACTGTTGCCAATGTCCGCGATGTAAAGATTCCCTGCGCCATCCAGCGCGACCTCTTGCGGGAAACTCAATCCCGCGCTCGTGGCCTGTCCGCCGTCTCCCGAGTAATTGCACACGTGCGCCGTTCCTGCCACGATATTCATCACTCCGCTTGCAGCAACAATTTCCCGCACCACACAGTTGTTCTGATCAGAAAAGTAAAAATTGCCGGCAGCGTCCAACGCCGCGCCGATCGGCTCATACAACAGCGCCGCAGTCGCCAGCGTACCGTTCGGCGAAAAACCCGCGGTGTTATTCCCCGCGAAAATAGACATGGAATCGGGAACTCCCAACGCCGCAGTCACCTTGTAGATCACACCGTTGTCGTTCACCACGTAAAGATTTCCCGAGGCGTCTCGAGCAATTGCTACCGGCCCCTCGATCGGCGCAGCCGTGGGAGAAACGTTGTCAGGAGGCGCACCCCCGGCGATCGTCGAAATGGTGTTCTGTCCGCGCGCGACATTCGCAAACAGCAGCGGCACAGCTAGCGAACAAACCGCCATGAAATATTGCACACCCCTCTTCGTAGGACGTCTCACCAACAGCCTCCTCGCCACGTGCCCGCTGCAACTCCGAAACTAAACAGTCTTCCGCGTGAGAGCGCAAACGTACCTAGGCAGCATGTCGCGGTTGCCTGCAGACAAACCTTGATTGTCGGGGAAACAACGGCGAATTCTCTAACCCAACCGCCTTCCTCGTCAAGCAATTGTTTTAATTGTCATTGAAAACCGCCGAGCACTCCCATATCATGCCGCACTCTGCACGCTGCCTTTGACTTTGTAGCGGCCATCCCGCCACTGCGGGATGGCCGCTGTTGACCTTGACTCTGTTTTTGAATTGGTAGTCGCGGTTGCGCCTCAAACGATTCACCCAGCAGCTCGATGCCAACAGCTTCCGCTGATCCCGGGCAACCAGTTCCCTCCGACGGCTCGCGCCTGCGCCAGATCGGTTTCCTCCCGCTGCTCTGTATCTTTTACGGTTACACCGCCGGCGGCCCTTTCGGTTACGAAGGCATCTTCCACGATTCCGGCCCAGGCATGGCGCTCGTCTTCCTGGCCTTCGTTCCTTTCTTCTGGAGCATCCCCATTTCCTTCGCCTCCGCCGAACTCAACAGTCTTCTCCCCGTGCAAGGCGGGTTCTACCGCTGGAGCCGCGCGGCCTTCGGCGATTTCTGGGGGTTCCAATGCGGCTGGTGGAATTGGACCGGGACCTTTCTACTCAACAGCCTCTACGGCGTGCTGGTGATGGACTACCTCGGCATTTATTTTCCCTCGCTCACGGGTTACGCGAAGTGGGCGGGCGCTTGCCTCGTGCTGATCGTGCTCGCTTCTTTGAACGCGCGCGGCATTCAGGTCGCAGGCTGGCTCTCGGTCGCGCTGCTCGTCGCCGTGATGATTCCGGTGACATGGCTCTGCGCGATTTCAATCTTCCACCTGCATCACAATCCCATCGCACCGTTCGTTCCGCCCGGCGCACCGTTCGGCAGCGTCTTCGGCAAGGGCCTCGCGCTTGCCATGTGGAATTACGCCGGCTACGAACAGCTATCCAGCACCACCGGCGAGATGAAAAATCCGCAGAAGACTTTCGTCCGCATCCTGGCCTGGAACACGCCGATGAACGTTCTCACCTACGTGCTTCCCACGACGCTTGCCCTCGCGGTCCTGGGCAACTGGCAGGAATGGAAAACGGACTACATCGTCACCGCGTCACGCCTCATCGGCGGTCCAGCTCTCGGCGCCGCGATGCTGATCGCCGCCATGATCGGCACGCTTTCTCTATCCAACAGCACCATTCTCTACACCACGCGCGTGCCCGCGACGATGGCGCAAGATGGCTACCTGCCTGCATGGCTCGGAAAAATTCACGACCGCTACGGCACACCGACGCGCGCGATCGCAGTCTCAACGATTGTGTACTGCATGCTTGCGAAATTCGACGTCGAAGACATGGTGAACATTTATATCTGGACGCGCATCGCCACCACGCTGCTCACGCTCTTCGCCGCGTGGCAAATGCGCAGAAAATTGCCGTACGCTGCGCGCAGTTTCCGCATTCCCGGCGGCAGCGTTGGAATTGCCTACATCCTGATTTTTCCGCTGGTGTTGTGCGCTCTGAAAATCGCGCAAAGTGAGGATTACGTCTGGCGTTACGCGCCGTTGCTGCTCGCTTCGGGGCCCGTCGCCTACGTCGTCTTGCGTTACGCCTTCAAACTAAAACCGACCGCCGAAATGTCTCCGACCGCCTAACGCGCCAGCCTGGCAGCGCAGTTATCCTGCCTGCCCTGAGTGACTTTGCGAAGGAAGGGCAGCGAAGCAGCTCTCTTTGATTTCCTCGCGTCAAGAAACAATCTCGCCAAGTGGCCACCGGCCGGTCGACGCCGTTGCCCCTACTTCGTACCGCCAATCTTCTCGGAAACCGTCTTCGCCTGCGTAAACAACAACAAATAATCCTGGCCGCCGGACTTTGAATCCGTTCCCGACATGTTGAATCCGCCGAACGGATGCGCGCCTACCATGGCGCCAGTGCACTTGCGGTTCATGTAAAGATTACCGACGTGAAACTCCTCTTCGGCGCGTGCGATTTTCTGGGCATTCTGCGAATACACGGCGCCCGTCAAACCGAATTCGCTGTCATTAGCCATGGCCAGTGCTTCATCGAAGTCTTTTGCCTTCGTAACCGCCAGCACCGGACCGAAGATTTCCTCCTGGAAAATCCGTGCCTTGCGATCCACGTCCGCGATCACTGTCGGCTCGATGAAATATCCCTCGCCCGCGGCGCGTTTTCCGCCGGCTACCAGCCGCCCTTCCTTTTTCCCCTGATCAATGTAACCAAGAATCGAAGTCATCGCCGCCTTGTTGATCACCGGGCCCATATAATTGGCGGGATCCTCAATCGACCCCACTTTGATTTTTTTCACGCGCTCGACCAGCTTCGTCAAAAACTCGTCGTAAATCTTCTCCGCGACGATCGCCCGCGAGCACGCCGAACACTTCTGTCCCTGGTAACCGAACGCAGAAAGCGCGACGCCTTCCACCGCCGCGTCTACGTCCGCTTCTTCATCCACCACAATCGCGTCCTTGCCGCCCATTTCCAGCACGGTGCGCTTGATCCAGACTTGGCCGGGCTGAGTCTTGGTTGCCTGTTCCGCGATGCGCAATCCCGCTTCCTTCGATCCGGTAAACGCGATGAAGCGCGTCTTCGCATGCGTCACCAGCGCTTCGCCCGCCGTGCTGCCCGGTCCGGTGAAGAAGCTCACCACATCGCCGGGCACACCTGCTTCGTACAAAATATCAATGAAGATTGCCGCGATGGTCGGCGAATCGCTCGAAGGTTTCACTACCACCGCATTACCAGTGACGACCGCGGCCACCGTCATCCCGCCCATGATCGCCGCTGCGAAATTCCATGGCGGAATCACGATGCCAACGCCCAGCGGAATGTATTTCAGATAATTTTTTTCACCGTGAAAAGGAGTCAATTTCTGCGGCGCGCCCAACCGCAACGCCTCACGCCCGTAGTATTCGCAGAAATCGATCAGCTCGGCGATGTCCGCATCCGCTTCCGGCCAGGTTTTGCCGATTTCGTAGCTCAGCCAGGCATCCAGTTCGTAGCGCCGCTTGCGTAAAATATCCGCTGCGCGATACAAACACGCGACGCGCTCCTCCACCGGCACACGCTTCCAGCGTTCGAAAGCCGCATGAGCCTTTTCCACCGCCGCGTTGGCCATCTCCACGGTAGCCTTCTGGAACACGCCAATCACCTGATCGGGATGCGAAGGATTGTAAGACTTGATCTTTTCCGTCGTAGTGATCCGCTCCCCACCAATTGTCAAAGGATATTCGC
>Ga0209624_10002474_pt1 | contig 13646 bp, 8 predicted proteins | sample JacPinW_OM2H0_O1_FD_188565 | JGI IMG/M metagenome (GOLD analysis project Ga0209624, IMG submission 188565) | Forest soil microbial communities from Algoma, Ontario, Canada - Jack Pine, Ontario site 1_JW_OM2H0_O1 (SPAdes) (version 2) | ecosystem: Environmental > Terrestrial > Soil > Boreal...
CAATTTCGGCGAATTTCTTCTGAAGGCCGGACGAGCGGAGGAAGCGCGGACTCAATTCCAAGCGTCATTGAACTCCGTGGCGAATTCACAAGCGCTGGACGGACTGGGCGATATCGCCATACAGCAGGGACAAACGGCTATCGCGGAGCCTTACTTCCGTCAAGCAACCGGACTGGATTCCTACGACGCGCATGCGCATTTCCGGCTCGCGATTATCTATGGAAATAGCGGAAGAGCCGCGGAAGCTGTTCGAGAATATAATCTGGCGCTGCAAACAGATCCTGGAGATAATCCACTAGGTCAGGAAGCGAAGGCAGCGATCAAACGCTCGCAGTAGAAGTAACGCCCCTCGACAGTCTGGAAGACTTAGCTCAATCAGCGACAGTGCACAAAAAAAGACGGAGGCTTTTGGCCTCCGCCTTGCTGTCGCGTTTGGGGGTTGAGGGTTGTATTACAGGGGTGAATCCGCAATCGTCGACGCTGCCGTCTGGTTCGAGCGCACGACGCCGGACGAATCCGTATAGAAGTGACGGACGCCAGTCTGGTTGACCGATACGGGATCAGCGTTGATCGTATAGCCAGGATTTCCGGACGCAGGAATTGCGAACGTGAACGTGTAGCCGCTCTTGGTCGCTGTGTTACCGCCGCCCGCCGGTGCAAGAACTGAGTCCAGCAAGTCAGCAGTCGTGCTGGTCGGGGTTGCGCCGTTGCTCGGGCCGAGGTCGGACAGAACCGTCGGATAGTTTCCGTAGCTGGAATTGTAGGTGATGCTCGCGGTGTTCATCGTGCGGAGTGAAGCAACCGCCGATGCTTCGTTCGCCGAAATGCGGGCGCGGAGCAGGTTCGGAATCGCGATGGCGGCAATGATCAGGATGATTGCCACAACGATCAAAAGTTCGATAAGTGAGAAACCCTTCTGTTTGTTGCGCATTCTCTTTTTCTCCTAGCAGAATTTGTGTGCCTACCGGGTTGCGGCAGACATAAATGCAACGACGGTTCCAAACTGGGACGAGGGCGTTACTGATTGGGCGCAAGAATTCTAACCGCTTTAATTACAGTAAGATACGGACGAACCGACCGCGGATACCTGCTTCGTGGCTTGGGCCAAAGCCGCGGAGTTTGACGCAATTTGTCATTTTTCGCTGCCGAAAAATGTCGAGTCCGTCGGGAAGGCGTCGCAGTAGAGCTGTTTATCCACGGCATTCGGCAATCGGAAGCGGATCAGATTCCGCTGATGCCAGCCTGTAATTAACTAAGCAAGTAGATCACGTAAAGCTGCGTTGATTTGTTGTCACCGAGAGGAACGCTCCGATAGGATGTTAAATGAAATTGCGCGGATAGAATTGGCGTGTGAACACGTGAGTTACAGCGCGCCAATCACATTCGACGTAAGAAGGAAGATTGAATCCATTGAAGCGCGCAGCGACATCCATTTCCTTGATTGTGATAGTGGCGTTCGCCATTCGCATACTTCTTTTCTGGACAGTGCAGCACCAGGGCAAGCTTCCGGTCGTTGATGATGCTCCATTTGGATACGAGACTGGAAAAATTGCGAGTGAGATCGCGGAAGGACACGGCTTCAGTTCGCCATTTAGGATCGAGAGTGGTCCCACGATTTGGCTTACCCCCGTTTTTCCCTATTTGCTTGCCGGCGTTTTCAAATTGTTTGGCGTCTACACCTACAAATCGATGGTGGTTATCACGGCGCTGAATGATCTGTTTTCCACGCTGACCTGCATTCCAATCTTTTATATCGCAAAGCGTGTGGGGGGACTCGGTCTGGGAGCAGGAGCGGCCTGGATGTGGGCGATCTTCCCGAATGCGATTCTGATGCCCTTCGAGTGGATCTGGGATACATCACTTGCGGCCTTGATGGCGGCCCTTATTTTATGGGCGACGATTGAGATCCGTGAATCAAAGCGGGCGCGCGATTGGATTGGATACGGATTGTTGTGGGGGGCCGGCCTGATGGTGAACGCGTCGATTCTCGCGCTGGCGCCCTTTCTTTTATTGTGGCTGGCGCTGGATTTGCGCAAGAAGGGCTGGCGCTGGATTCAGCTTCCCGCGATGGCGCTGATTATGGCAGGAATCGTGTGCGTGCCGTGGACGGTCAGAAATTATGTGGTGTTCCACAAAGTGATCGTGTTCAGGTCGAATTTTGGGCTGGAACTGTGGCTGGGAAATAATTCGCAGGTACCGGATACGTGGGCTGGTTTCCTGCACCCGAACGATTACGCGCCGGAACGTGAGAAATATGTGCGCCTGGGTGAAATCGAATACATGCGGCAGAAACAAAGCGAAGCGATCCAGTTTATGGAAAGCCATCCTCGAGACACGCTTCGATTTTTTTGGCGGCGCTTTGTGGACAACTGGATGGGAACCTGGGATCCGATACAAGACATCTGGGGAACGCTGCCGGTGGATGCCCGGGTAACCTTAGTGGCAAATCTATTTCTTTCGCTGTTCGGATTACTCGGATTGCTTTTTATGTATCGTGAAAAGAATCCGTATGCGTTTCCGATTGCGATGTTTCCGCTGGTCTATCCAATCGTGTACTACATCACGCACAGCTCGCTCAGGTACCGACATCCGATAGACCCTGCGATGGTAGTTGTGGCGACGTATGCGTTGGCCTATCCGCTGACTGTGATGGCGCGGCGGAAGCGCGAAGCGCAGTTCCTTGCCGCAGCTACAGAATCACCAGCCCGCGCCGGCACGGCCCCGCTTTCCTGAGCGGCTGCGAATACGACAAACTTCGTTTTCGTTAGTGATCAACGATCAGAGATTGTATTTCTTGGAGTAGTGGCGGAACGATCGGTACGTCATCCTCAGTAGTTCCGCGGCGCGGGTACCAACGCCATCGGACATTCGCAACGCTTCTTCGATATAGCCCTTTTCCATATCCTGAATTTGTTTTTCCAAATCGACACCCCCTTCGGGAATGGTGGGACGCCCGTCCGGCGAAGTGTGAATGACTGGAGCTCTAACGCCTCGCGTAATCTTTTCTGGAAGCACATTCACGCTTACGCGTGGACCAGTTTCGAGCGCGACGCAGCGTTCCATTGTGTTTTCCAGCTCGCGCACGTTGCCGGGCCAGTCGTAAGCTTCGAGCAAGCTCATCGCTTCGGGATCAATTCCTTCGACTGACTTATTCATAGACTTGCGCAGACGATCGAGGAAAGCACGAACGAGCAGAGGAATGTCATCACGGCGCTCGCGTAGCGGCGGAAGATGCATGGGGATGACGCTCAAGCGATAAAATAAATCGTCGCGGAACCGGCCTTCGGCAATTTCCTTTTCTAAATCCTTATTGGTGGCGGCGATTATGCGGACATCCACTTCGGTTTCATCCGTGCTGCCGAGCGGACGAATTCTTCCTTCTTGCAGAACTCGATACAACTTCACCTGCATGCTGAGCGGCATGTTGCCGATTTCGTCCATAAAAAGCGTGCCGCCATGCGCAGCCGCAAACAGGCCCTGGCGATTGTCATTGGCGCCCGTGAATGCGCCACGGACGTATCCAAATAATTCCGATTCAAGAAGTGTTTCAGGAAACGCGCCGCAATCGATGGTTACGAACGGCTTATCCTTGCGCTGGCTATTTTCGTGTATGGCGCGCGCAACCAGTTCTTTTCCGGTTCCGCTTTCACCGGTGATCAGGACGCGGCTGGATTGCGGGCCGACGGTTTGAATCATGTCAAAGATGGCGCGCAATTTCGGGCTGTGGCCAATGATATTTTCCTGGCCGGTAAGGCGATGAAGCTCGCGTCGCAGATAGCCAGCTTCTTTTTTGAGTTTGAGAGTTTCGTCTACTTGTTGAACGGCGCGGCGAAGCTGGTCAACTAGATCGTGATCCTTAATGACGTAACGATCGGCTCCGGCGTTCAACGCAGAAATTGCGGTTTCAACGGTAGGCACGCCGGTGATGAGTATAAAAACTGTGGAGGGGGACGCTTCTTTCGTGTACTTCAGCAGATCTACGCCGCTGGCGCCGGGCATGCGAATATCGGAAATCACGATATCGAAAATATTGGATTCGAGCTTGCGGCGCGCGGCCTCAACATTTCCCGCAACTTCCACCTTGTGGCCTTCCTTCCGGAAAGTAATCTCCAGAAGCTCGCAGATGGAACGCTCGTCGTCGACCACTAAAAGCTGAGCCATGAACCGCTTTCCTGCCGGCTAAACCGGCGTTCATTCAACTTACTTTTACGCCACTTCAGGCAGCGAGTGGGAGTTCAACTGTGAACTCCGCGCCTTTGTTCTTTTCTGAGGATACGATGATGTGGCCGTTGTGCGCCTGCACTATCTGATAGACGATTGCCAGGCCGAGACCTGTTCCGCCAACGAATCCAGACTGCAATGGTTCAAATATTTTGCGGCGATGTTTGGCGTCCATACCCATGCCGGTATCGCGGAAGCTGATGCGGACGAACGCGCCATTCACGTCCAGGCGCACGGCCAGAGTGCCGCCTTCGGGCATGGCACGAAGAGCGTTATCGCAAAAATTCCAGAAAACTTGCTTGATGCGATTTGCGTCTACGCGCGCGTGCACGGGACGCGCGGTGAAACTCTTGTCGATCAGGAATTTTCCGTCCATCGAAGGATGCCGCTCGAGAAGAGTGAGCGTTTCATCCAGAAGAGCGGTGATATCCGCATCGGCGAATTCGTACGTTTTCTCACGGGAATAATTCAGGAACTCCGTGATGATTTGATTCAGGCGCTCCGATTCCCTGCTGACGATTCCAACGAGATGCTTTTCGTCTTCTTCGAGAGGAACGAGACGGGCGAGTTCTTTCACCGCGCCGGCAATGGCCGTAAGCGGCTGACGAATTTCATGCGCGATGGCCGCTGACAATCGCCCCAGCGCAGCCATGCGATCCTTGGTTTCGACTTCAGTTTCAAGCCGTCGCAGCTCGGTCAGATCCTGAAAATTAAAAACATACCCACTATCAAATTTTTCGCGTGTGCGAAGCGCGGAGACGGAGACGCCAAGGATTCGATTGGTGCCATCGCTGGTGTGGAAATCGATCTCGGTTCGCGGGATGCGGCTGACGTCTGAATGTCCATCGCCGGGCATCCAGAAAAGTGGCCAGAGCGCGGGTAGCATTTTGCCGCGCACGTCTGCGAAACGGAATCCGGTGATTTCCTCGCCGGTTCGATTCAGTAGCAAAATTTTGCCTTCAAGATCCGTGGTAAGCAAACCGCCGCGCATGGAATTAATAATGTTCTCGTTGAACGCCTGCAAATCCTGCAACTCGCCGCTTTTCTGTTCGAGTTCGGCGCCCTTGCGGCGCAGAGTCTGCGCAAGGCGGCTGGAAAGGTAGGCTACAGCAAGGAACGCCGCTAGATTGGCGAACACCCAGGTTTGTAATTCGTTCGAGCTGGGAGCGTTGAGCGCTGTTCGTGGCAATTTTCCGTAGTAGACAAGCTCAACCATTCCGCCAAGAAGAACGAAACTGAAGCCCGCGGTAAGAAACGGTCCGCGGCGCGAAAATAAAATGCTGGCTACGATGATCGCGAGCAAGTAGAGCGAAATGAAATGGCTTTCGTTTCCGCCGGTGACGTACACCAGCGCGGTAATCATCAGAAGATCGCACACCATTTCGAGAGGGGCCTGCCAGCGCGCTTGCGGCGCCCATTTCGCCAGAATGGCGTACAGAAAACTGAGCATGTACCAGGTGCCAATCAGCGTGCCGAAAACGGTGGCGCTCAGATGCAGCAATCCATTGTTGGAAAGGAAGACGGAAATTACGAGAATGAATGTGATGACGAGAAAGCGAACGCGGCTGAGCCAGCCCAGCCATTCCGAAGTGTTCTGAGTAAACTCCATTCGCGACACACTCATTCTGCGGCCCCGTTGAAAACGAGGTCAAGTAGTTGGGGTGTACTGATTCGCGCCGGAACCGTGCCCCTGAAACGTGACGACAGACTTACTATCCGCTGAAAAAAATGGGCCTGAGCGGGATTGAACCGACGCTCAGACCCACCGAGTTTCTAGGTGTGACCAGCCAACTGACCGATCAAGCTGAAAATTGGCAGGTACATGGAAATAACGATGCCGCCGACGACCACGCCGAGGACGACGATCATGATTGGTTCCATCGCAGCGAGCAAATCCTTCACCGCGGCGTCGACTTCGTCTTCGTAGAAGTCCGCGATTTTTTGCAGCATGGCGTCCATCGCGCCGGTTTGTTCACCGACGGCGATCATCTGGGTGACCATGCCCGGAAATACGTCTGTTTCTTTCAGCGGATCGGCGAGGGTGCGGCCGGCTTCCAACTGTTTCCGCGTGAAGAGAAGCGCTTTTTCCACGACGGCGTTTCCGGCCGAACGCGCGGTGATGTCCAGACCTTCAAGAATTGGTACGCCGGAAGAAATCAGCGTTCCAAGTGTTCGGGTGAAACGCGCGACGGCAATTTTGCGGAGCAGCATTCCGATGAGGGGAATCTTCAGCAGAGCGCGGTCGATGAACATTCGGCCGGTTTCAGTTCCGTACCAAACTTTCATACCGATGCCCATACCGACCATGGCTACGACGGCGAGGAAACCAAAAATACTGCCGACGAAGTGGCTGAGCCCGATAACGATGCGCGTAGGCAACGGGAGAGCTACGTTCAAGCTGACGAACAATGTGGTGAAAATCGGAACGACTTTCCACAACAGAAGCGTGATTACGCTGGCGGCGACGAAAATTACGACCGTCGGATACACCAACGCCGACTTGACGGCGCGCTTCAGCTTGACGTTCTTTTCGATGTAAGTCGAAAGGCGCTGGAGAATGGTGTCCAGAATACCGCCGGTTTCGCCGGCCTCGACCATGTTGACGTACAAGTTGTCGAAAATTTTCTCGTACTGGCGCATGGCCGCCGAAAGTGTGGCTCCGCCTTCGACCGCGGCACGCGTGCCGAGCAGGACCTTCTGGAATGTTTTATTTTCCTGCTGGCCGCCCAGAATTTCCAGGCACTGGACGAGCGGCAAACCTGCGTCAATCATGACCGAGAATTGCCGCGTGAAAATGGCAATCTCGTTTGATTTCACGCCGGTTCCGAAGCTGGGCATCACAAATTCTTTGCCCTTCTCGGACATCTTGGTGACGTTGATCTGCTGCCTGCGCAGCAACGCCGCCAGTTCGGCCTTACTATTGGCGGACTGTTCGCCAGTGACTTTGGTGCCAGCCCGATTCTTTCCTTGATAAACAAATACCGGCATTCTGCTACCCTCCTAATCGTATTTGGGCTACTTGAATTTCTTCTTTCCTAAAATCGTTTCGTCCGAAATTATTTGTGACGCGTCGTGCCGACCGCTCCCGCGTGGGAGCCACCGGTCACACCGCGATTGATCATGTCCTGAAGCTCATCGGCGTTTGAGGAGCGTCCAAGCGCAGTCTCGAGCGTGATTAGCTTGTTGAAATATCCGCTGGCCAGACCTTGATTAAAGGTCTGCATACCCGTGGTGCCTGTACCGGTTTGCATGGCGGAATAAATCTGGTGAATTTTGTCTTCGCGGATCAGGTTCCGGATTGCGGCATTCGGAATCAGAATTTCCATGACCATCACACGGCCGCGGCCGTCAGCACGAGGCAAAAGCGATTGGCAAAGGACGCCCTCGAGCACGATGGAAAGCTGCGCGCGAATCTGCGGCTGCTGGTGAGCGGGGAAAACGTCAATGATACGGTTGATGGTGGAAAGTGCCGAGTTCGTGTGAAGTGTGGCGAAGGTCAAGTGACCCGTTTCAGCGATACGCAGAGCGGATTCAATGGTCTCCAAATCGCGCATTTCGCCGATGAGCACGACGTCGGGATCTTCGCGCAAAGCAGCGCGGAGTGAATTCGCGAAGGAGTGCGTATCCGAGTGGACTTCGCGCTGATTCACCAAACACTTTTTGTGATTGTGCAGAAATTCGATCGGGTCTTCGATGGTGATCATGTGCTCTTCGCGCTCGGCGTTGATTTTGTCGAGCATAGCCGCGAGCGTCGTGGACTTGCCCGAGCCGGTCGGACCGGTGACGAGCACAAGTCCGCGCGGCTTATCGCACAGAGTTTTTACGATGGGCGCAAGACCCAGCGCGTCAAAGCCTTTGATTTCCCACGGAATGGTACGAAACACGGCGGCAACTGCTCCGCGCTGATTGAAAATGTTTCCGCGGAAGCGCGCCAGATTTTTCAAACCGAATGAAAAGTCAAGCTCGAGGTTTTCCTCGAAGCGGTGCTTCTGGGCGTCGGTGAGAACGCTGTACGCGAGAGACTTGGTGTCGGCGGCGGTGAGCGGCGCCATATCCAGCGGACGCAGTTTGCCGTGAACGCGGACGCGCGGCGCGCTGTTCGTGGTCAGATGCAAGTCGCTTCCACCGATTTCAATCATTTTCTGAAGCAGTTCACTTAATGTAATTCCAGCCATAGATCACTTCTCCCTACAGAACGGTTTCTCGCAAAACTTCTTCGAGTGTCGTTTGCCCTGATGCAACTTTTGTAAGACCACTGCGCCGGAGCGTAATCATTCCGTTTTCCAGCGCTTTCTTTTTCAACTCAATCGCGGAAGCGCCAACCAAAATCAGTTCGCGCAATTCGTCATTAATTTCCATAACTTCATAAAGACCGGCGCGGCCTTTGTAGCCGGTGTTGTTGCAGGTTGCGCAGCCTTTACCCTGATAAACCGTGGTGGTTTTCACTTCTTCCGCGGTGTACCCGGCGTCCAGCAGAGCTTGTTCCGGAACTTCCAGAGGCTCCTTGCATCCGGCACAAATTCGGCGGACGAGGCGCTGAGCGCAAATCAAGTTCACGGAAGTGGCCACGAGAAATGGTTCAATTCCCATGTTCATCAAACGGCTGATGGTGGAAGGGGCGTCATTCGTGTGCAGAGTGGAAAGCACCAAGTGGCCGGTAAGCGCGGCTTTCACGGCGATTTCCGCGGTTTCAAAGTCTCGAATTTCTCCGACTAGAATAATGTTGGGGTCTTGCCGCAAGAATGCCCGGAGCGCGGTGGCGAAGTTCAGTCCGATCTGATCCTTCATTTGAACTTGATTCACTCCGGCCAACTGAAATTCGACCGGGTCTTCGGCGGTCATGATGTTTGTTTCGGGCGTGTTCAATCGCGAGACCGAAGAATAGAGCGTGTTCGTTTTTCCTGATCCTGTTGGGCCAGTGACCAGCACCATTCCGTATGGCCGCAGAATTTGCCGCTCGAACATGGTCAATGACTTTTGCTCGAAGCCGAGCTTGGTCATGTCCAGGCGCAAATTTTCTTTGTCCAACAAACGCATTACGATTTTTTCGCCGAAGAGGGTTGGAACCGTGGAAACACGGAAGTCGAGGTCTTTCTTCTTGCCGTCCCGCATGTACTTCAACATGATGCGGCCGTCTTGCGGCAGACGCTTTTCGCTGATGTCCAACTTGGACATAATTTTGATACGGCTGGTGATAGCGTCTTTCAATTTCAGCGGCGGCGACATTACATTTTGCAAAATACCGTCAATGCGCAAACGGACGCGCAATTCTTTTTCGTAAGGCTCGACGTGAATATCGCTCGCTCCGCGCTTCACGGCGTCGGTGAGAATCAAGTTCACGAGTTTAATGATGGGAGCTTCTTCCGCCGCGCGTTCGAGCGACGCGGCATCAATCTCATCTTCTTCGGCGCTGATTTCCAGAGCGGCGTCATCATCGGCGGTCAAATCCTTCATGACCTTGTTGAGTTCTTCGCCGCTCGAAACATCGCCGTAAAATTTCTGAATGGCGTCGTTGATGTCCGATTCCGACGCTACGACTGGCTCAACGTTGAAGCCGGTCATGAACTTGATATCGTCCATCGCGAAAACGTTGGTGGGGTCGGTCATCGCGATGGTCAGCGTTGCGCCAACGCGCGATAGCGGGACAACCTGATAGCGCACAGCGGTTTCTTGCGGGATCAACTTGATGACAGCAGGTTCAACTTCGTAATACTTTAAATTGATGGAAGGAACGCCGTACTGGCGGGAAAGGACTTGAGTAATTTCATCGTCGCGGACGAATCCAAGTTTCATCAGGCACGTGCCAAGGCGGCCGCTATTCTTCTTCTGATACTCGATTGCCTGCTTCAACTGATCAGCAGTGATCAAGTTTTCTTTAATCAGAATTTCGCCGAGCCGGGCCGACATGCAGAGAACTCCTGAGTTGCTGGGCGCTATCCGCGCAACAGCAAAGACCTTCCGGTCTTTCTGATTAGAATTGAACCATTTTGGGGAACGTAGAGACACCTGTCCCGAAGTACAGTTGTAGCGTCAACGATATCGCCCCGAAAAGCTGCACTAAGTGTGCTTAATCGGGGCATGTGCCTTGACTCGCCAGTGGCAGGCCGCTATCTTCGGGTTTGGTGGGTTCCTGCTTGCTTAGCCAATCGCTAACATTAATTGCGGCATCAATGATGCTGACTTCATCTGCCGTGGAGCCCGCGTGACACAGCGATCCCGGCCTTCGCGCGTATGGCTATGGTTCAGCGGACTGCTGGTCACGATCCTGTTGGCTGCCGTATTCACGCTTGGCTCGCTCGGCCTGCCCGTAACACCCGATACGCGAAACGAAGTGATCGTCCTCTTCGCGGTTTCGACATTTGTCGTTGCGGCGCTGATCATATTTGGGCTGATGCTCGTGCGGACGGTGCTCCGGCTGAAAGCGCAACAACTCGGAGCGAGATTCCGAACAAAGATGGTTGTTGGCGCGATGGCGATTTCATTGCTGCCGGTCGTGTTCATGTTCGTCATCAGCTACGGACTGATGAATCGGACGTTGAGCAAATGGTTTCCGCAGCCGCTGGAACTTGCGGCCCAGGAAAGTCAGAAATTGATTAATGAACTGGGAAAACGCGAGCATGAACGGCTAAACGAATATGCGAAATCCGCTGCAAACGAATTGGGCTCAAATCCGACTTCCGATCAGGTGAAGGATTTATTCAATCGACTGCAACCCGGCGTGGACGCGCTGATTGTTCTTGACGCCAACGGCCACGCGCGCGCTGTTGCCGCGGATTTTCCGTTGTCGGAAAGCGATCCGGGCGCAGTTGATCGCAAGAGGCCAAGCGGCGCGGAAGTTTGGAAAGCGGGAAATGTGTACTCCAGCCTAGGACGCGCGGCGCTGGGCGATGGTTCGGTTCTGGTGCTGCGGCAGACGACGCAGGATGCGCTGGAACGCCCGGCGCGAATTCAAGCGCAGCTCGATGACTATGAACAACGCAGCAAATCCTACCGCGCGTTCAAGAATCTTGTCCTACTGACGCTTAGTTTCTTTACGCTGGCGCTGCTCGTTTCTCTTAGCTGGGTTGCGTTATTTCTTTCCAAACAAGTCACTGTTCCCATTCAGGCCCTTGCGGAAGGCACGCGCGAAATTTCTCGCGGCAATTTTCAACATCGCGTGGACGTCGACACGCACGACGAATTAGGAATGCTGGTGCAGTCATTTAATAATATGACCTCGCAGCTCGCGGACAGCCGCCACCAGATCGACGACTTCACGCGCAATTTGCAGGTAGCCGTGCAGGAAATTGAAAGCCGCCGCAAATTATTGGAGACCGTTCTGGAAAGTATTCCTACGGGCGTGATCTCGCTAGATGCTGATGGCCGCGTGGTTACATTAAACAGCTCCGCATACAGACTTTTCGGCGATTCGGCGCGCGACGCGCATACGCTGGACGATCTGGTGGGCAAAGAAGCGAGTGACGAGTTCCGGACGCTTTTGCGGCGCGCCCTTCGCATCGGCACAATTTCCAAAGCAATTGAGCTGCGCGCGCGAGGACGTGTGACCCATGCAGCTGTCACCGTCAGCGCGCTTGGGGCGAGCAGCGCAAATTCGGGATACGTGGTGGTTGTGGACGATTTGACGGACTTGCTGCGCGCGCAAAAACTGGCGGCCTGGCAGGAAGTAGCGCAACGAATTGCGCACGAAATAAAAAATCCGCTCACTCCCATTCAAATTTCCGCCGAACGTCTCGGGCGATTTCTTGTGCGCAATCGCGCGGATTCCCCTGCCGCTGTGCGCGATCTGGAATTGGAGAAAGTTGTGGCCGAATGCTCGACATCTATCGGGCGCGAAGTGGAAACGCTGAAATCCCTGGTGGATGAATTCTCACGATTCGTGCGCTTTCCACATGCACGCTTGGCACTTGCCGACGCGAATGTAATTGCCGCAGATGCGCTGGATGTTTTTCGCGGGCGGTTGGACGGAATTAAGATTCACACTGATTTTGCAATTGATCTGCCACCCATGCGTGCCGATAGTGAGTTACTGCGCAGCGTGCTGGTCAATTTAATTGATAACGCCGCCGAAGCGTTGGAAGGATCTCCGGCCAAGGAATTGCTGGTTGCCACGCGGACAGCCAGCCACGGCTCCGCACTGGAAATAATCGTGGCCGACACAGGACGCGGGATTTCTCCCGATGATAAAGACAAATTATTCTTGCCACACTTTTCGACGAAGGATCGCGGCACGGGACTGGGTCTGGCCATCGCCGCGCGCGTAGCGGCTGAGCATCACGGAAGCATCCGCGTAGAGGATAATTCTCCGGTTGGCTCGCGTTTCATTTTGAGGCTTCCGGTCGCAGAGGCCACACCCGCGCCAGTCGCTTCGGCGAGTTTAAAGTTATAATCTGCTAGCGAAGCCATGCCACCCACAATTCTTATCGTTGACGATGAAGCCGGAATCCGCGAGTCGCTCAGTTCCGTGTTGCGGGAGGACGGTTACCGCGTGGAAGCAGTCGCGTCGGGCGAAGATTGCCTGACATTCCTCCAGAATAAATCCGTCGACTTGATATTGCTGGACGTTTGGCTTCCAGGAATTGACGGCATGGAAACGTTGAAGCGCCTACGCGAATCTGAAAATTGTCCGATGGTGGTGATGATCTCCGGTCACGCAAATATTGAGGCGGCAGTGCGCTCCACAAAACTTGGCGCATTTGATTTCGTTGAAAAGCCGCTTTCCCTTGAAAAAATCGGGCTGGTGATAAAGAACGCGTTGGAGCAAGTGCGTCTGGAAGAAGAAAATCGGCGCCTTCGCGCGGAACTAGCCCAGCAGTTCGAGTTGATTGGCGCCAGCATGCCGGTGAAAGCTCTGCGCCAACAAGTTGCGCTCACCGCGCCGACGAATGGCCGCGTGCTGATTTACGGCGAAAGCGGAGTCGGCAAAGAAGTGGTAGCGCGTGCGTTGCATGAAGCAAGCCTGCGGAAAGCGCGTCCATTTGTGGAAGTGAACTGCGCTGCAATTCCGGACGAGTTGATCGAGTCCGAACTTTTCGGACATGTGAAAGGAAGTTTCACCGGAGCTACTGAAGATAAGATCGGCAAATTTCAGAAGGCTGACGGCGGAACATTGTTTCTGGACGAAGTCGGCGACATGAGCGTGAAGACGCAAGCCAAGGTGCTCCGCGTTCTGGAAGAGCAACGCTTCGAGCCGGTTGGATCGAACACCGCGGTGACGGTGGACGTGCGCGTGATCGCCGCTACAAATAAAAAGTTGGATGAAGAAATCGCGCGGGGCGCATTCCGCGAGGATTTATTTTACCGGCTGAACGTAATTCCCTTCTACATGCCTGCATTGCGCGAACGCGCCGAAGATATTCCTCTTTTCGCGCGCCATTTCCTGACTGAATTCAGCGCGGAGTATGGTAAGCGTCCGCGCGAAATGAGCG
>Ga0209624_10002475_pt1 | contig 13645 bp, 8 predicted proteins | sample JacPinW_OM2H0_O1_FD_188565 | JGI IMG/M metagenome (GOLD analysis project Ga0209624, IMG submission 188565) | Forest soil microbial communities from Algoma, Ontario, Canada - Jack Pine, Ontario site 1_JW_OM2H0_O1 (SPAdes) (version 2) | ecosystem: Environmental > Terrestrial > Soil > Boreal...
GCGTCGACAGGCGCGCGGGAAGCCGCAGCCAGACGTTCGTGCCGGCCTGCGGCGGGCGCACGTCGGCCCAGGGGAGCGCGCGCGCCAGCGCGTCGACGAACAGGTCGCGCCGCCCGCGGTACAGCGAGCGCGCCGCCTTGAGATGGCGCGGGTACGCCGGCGCGCGCAAGAAGCGCCACAGCGCGCGCTGCGTGAGCGTCGAGGTGAACGAGTCGGTGCGCACCTTGGCTGCCTCGATGTTCATGCGCAGCGCGCCCTTCACGCGCAAGTACCCGATGCGCAGCGCCGGAAAGATCGACTTCGACAGCGACTCCATCATCACGACCCGCCCGTCCGTGTCGTACGCGGCGAGCGGCGGCGGCGCGGGCGCGTCGTACGCGAACGTCCAGCCAGTCTGGTCCTCGAGCACCACCACGTCGTAGCGGCGCGCGAGCTCGACGATCGCCTTGCCGCGCCGCGCCGGCAGCACGACGCCGGTCGGGTTCTCCGCGATCGGGCAGATCGAGAACAGCCGCGGGCGGTACTCCGCGAACACGCGCTCGACGTCGTCGATGCGCACGCCGTCGGCGTCGCTGCGCACTTCCACGTAGCTCGCGCCGCGCGCGTCGAACACGCCGAGCGTACCCGGGTAGGTCGGCGACTCCGATGCCACCACCGAGCGGTCGAACAGCAGCACGGACGCGATGAGGTCGGCGGCCTGCTGCGCGCCGGACGTGACGATGATCTCGTCCGCGCTCGCGTCGCAGCCGCGCGCGTTCAACGACTCCGCCAGCGTCGCGCACAGGTCCGGGTCGCCGGTGTTCGCGCGGTACTGCATCGCCTCGGGCGGATCGTCCGCGAACGTGCGCTGCATCGCGCGCCCGAACTCCGCCATCGGGAACGTCTCGGGCGCGGGGTTCGCGCGCGCGAGCGAGATGACGCCCGGCGCGGTCGCCTGCGCGATCCGGTCCATCACGCCTTCCATCCGCTCGCCGCGCGCGAGCAGCGACGGCTCCCAGGTGCGCGCGAACGGCGCTTCGTCGGCCGCGGCCTTGTGTGCCACGAACGTGCCGCGCCCGACGCGCGAGACGACGCGGCCGCGCGCGGCGAGCGTCTCGTACGCTTGCGACACCGTCACGAGCGCGACGTCCAGCTCGCCCGCGAGCGACCGGATCGGCGGCAGCCGCTGGTCGGGCGCGAGCTCGCCGGACTCGATCGCGGTCGCCAGCGCGTCCGCGATCTGCACGTAGAGCGGCCGCGGATCGCGCGTGTCGAGCGCGATCGCCGGCGTCATCGCTCGTCTAGTCGGTAGCCGATGCCGCGCACGGACGAGATCGCCAGCGTTGCGCCGACCTCATTGAGCTTTTTCCGCAGGGCCGCGACGTGCACGTCGACGACGCGCGTCGGCACGCCGGACACGTCGTTCCACACGCGCTCGAGAATCTGCGCGCGCGTCAGCAGCTTGCCGACGTTCTCCGCCAGATACCACAAGAGGCGGAACTCGAGCGCGGTGAGCGTGACGCTCTTGCCGTTGTTCTCGAGCGTGTGGAAGTCGCGCACCAGCGTCGCGCCGCCGACTTGCAGCCGGCCTTCCTGATCGGTCTTGCGCGAGCGCTCGCGGCGGCGCAGGAACGACTGCACGCGCGCGACGAGCTCGTTGCCCGAGAACGGCTTGCGGATGTAGTCGTCCGCGCCCAGGCCCAAGCCCTTGAGCACGTCGTTCTCGCTCGAGTGCGCGCTCACCATCAGGATGAACGCGTCGGACGAGTTGGCGAGCGACGTGCAAACGTCGAGCCCGGAGATGTCCGGCAGCTCGACGTCGAGCAGCACGATGGCGGGCTTGAACGCGGGCTCGGCCTCGAGCCCCGCCGAGCCGGTGCTGGCGACGCGGACCTCGTAACCGCTGCGCTCCAAGATCATCTTCTCGAACGTCGCGACGTCGGCGTCGTCCTCGATGATGAGGATGCGATCGGACACTAGCGGACTCCCACGGGTTCTTGCACGGCCTCGTCATCGGGTATGAGCAGCTCGCGCCGCGCGACGCCTTCGTCGATTGCCGCCTGCTGCACGGCTCTGGCGACCGCGTCGACGACCTTCGTGTCGAACACGCTCGGGATGATGTACTCGGCGCTGCGCTCGTCGCCGACGATGCCGGCGATCGCGCGCGCCGCCGCGAGCTTCATGCCTTCGGTGATCCGGCGCGCGCGGCAGTCGAGCGCACCGCGGAAGATCCCCGGGAACGAGAGCAGGTTGTTGATCTGGTTGGGGAAGTCGCTGCGCCCGGTGCCGATCACCGCGGCGTACGGCGCGGCGGCGTCGGGCATCACCTCGGGCGTCGGGTTCGCCATCGCGAACACGATCGGGTCGCGCGCCATCGTGCCGATCCACTCCGGCTGCAGGATGCCCGGCGCGCTCACGCCGATGAAGACGTCCGCGCCTTTGAGGACGTCTTGGAGCGATCCGCGGCGGTTCGCACGGTTGGTGTTCTCGGCGAGCCACGTCCAGTGCGAGTTCGCGTACTGCTCGTCGCGGCTGAGCGCACCGTCGCGGTCGACGGCGATCACGTCGCGCACGCCCGCGGCGAGCAGCATCTTGATCGTCGCGGTACCCGCGGCGCCGCTGCCGGTGAGCACGATCGTGAGATCTTCCATCTTCTTGCCGACGACCGCCGCTGCATTCATGAGCGCGGCGAGGATGACGACCGCGGTGCCGTGCTGGTCGTCGTGCATCACCGGAATGTCGAGCTCCTCGACGAGCCGTGCTTCGACCTCGAAGCAGCGCGGCGCGCTGATGTCTTCGAGGTTGATGCCGCCGAAGATCGGCGCGATGAGCTTCGCGGTGCGCACGATCTCGTCGACGTCTTTCGTGTCCAAGCAGATCGGGAACGCGTCGATGTCGGCGAACTGCTTGAAGAGCATGCACTTGCCCTCCATCACCGGCGCCGCGCCGAACGGGCCGATGTCGCCGAGGCCGAGCACGGCCGTGCCGTCGGTGAGCACGCACACCGTGTTGCGCTTGATCGTGAGCGCGTACGCTTTCGCGGGATCTTTCGCGATCGCGCTCGACACGCGCGCGACGCCCGGCGTGTAGACCGTCGAGAGATCCTGGCGCGTCTTCACCGGGCGGGTGATGCCGGTACGAATCTTTCCGCCGAGGTGCGCCAGAAACGTCGAGTCGGACACGTTGACGATACGCACGCCCTCGAGGCCTTCGATCGCGTGGCGCACCTGGTCGCCGACGAGCTCGCTGGGGACGTTGACGGTGACGTCGCGCACGATCGTCGTCTTGCCCACCGTGCGCGTGTCGACCGCCCCGACCATCCCGCCCGCGTCCCCGATCGCCGATGCGAGCATGCCGAAGGACCCCGAGGTATTCGGAGTCTCGAGGCGCATCACAAGCTGGGTGCCGATCGAAGGAGCCGAGGCCATCGACTTCGGGTACGGTGTACGTTACCTCGTGTCCTCGCCGCAACCGCTCGTCATCCTCGTTCAACAGTCCGGTCCAGCGGTCGATGCTGGACGAACCGGGGCGGCTGCGCGCATGCTGCGCACATGATCTCGGTCACGGCTGCGGCCGCCGGCGCGCTCGGCGCGCTGGCGATCGTCGCGGCGGCCAGCGGGCGGGCGCTGCGGCGCAGGCGCGAGACGCGGGAAGCCGCGGCCGCTGCCGCGCTTGCGACCGTCGCGGTGATCCTCGGCGGCGACGACGGGATCCTCGGCGGGGTGGCCTTCGTCCTCGGTCTGGCTGCTGTCGCGCGCTACGCGCAGGCCGTCGTGTCGGCGACACGCGATGCCCCGGCTCGCCTGTTCGCCACCTTCGAACGCGAGAACGAGGCCCAGGGCCGCTTCTTGCCGCGCACGCTGGTCGACCGCCTGGGGCGCAACTCGCTCGCGGACGTGGAGATCGGAGACCGGGCGACCGAGCGCATGACCGTGCTCTTCGCCGACATCCGCGACTCGACGGCCCTCACCGAGGAGCTGTCCTCCGAAGACGCGTTCGTGCTGATCGCGGACTTCTTCGCCCGGTCGGCGCGCGTCGTGCGCGAGCACCGCGGCAGCATCGACAAGTACCTGGGCGACGGCTACATGGCGCTCTTCCCGCGCTGCGTCGAGGACGCGCTCGACGCCGCGATGGCGCTCCAAGCCGCCGTGCGCGAGCTCAACCGCGAGGGCATCGGTCCGGCGATCGAGATCGGCGTCGGGCTGCACACGGGCCCGGTGACGTTCGGGACGGTCGGCGACGCGCGCCACATCGACACCACCGTCGTCTCGGACACCGTCAACACCGCCAAGCGCGTCGAAGGCCTCTCCAAGCGCCTGCGCGTTCCGGTCGTCGCGACCGAGGACGTGATGGACCTCGCGCGCGACACGTCGCGCTATATCGTGCGCCGCCTCGGCGCGCATCCCGTGCGCGGCAAGCGCGACCCGGTCGACGTGATGGCGATCGAGCCGATGCCCGACGTGCGCCGCATCAACACGGCCCAATCATCGTACGCGGCGAAGCAGCGCGGGTGATCGACGCCGCCGCCAAGCGCTATCTTTCCAGCAAGAAGCCGTCCAGCCCCAAGCACGTTCTGCAGGCGCTCGCCGATGCGGCGCCGGACGATGGTGCCTTCGATGTGTACGGCGCGGGCTCGATCGTCGAAGAGCTCGAGCGCGACGTCGCCGTGCTGCTCGGGAAAGAAGCTGCCGTTTTCTGCACCAGCGGGAAAGCCGCGCAGCTGTCGGCACTGCGCGTGCATGCCGACGAACGCGGACGGTACGTGGTCGCGGCACACCCGCGATCGCACATCGTCGAAGACGAGAACGACGCGATCGGCACGCTGTATGGCCTGCGCGTCGCGCGCGCCGGCGCGCTTACCGATCCGTTCACCCTGGGCGAGCTGGCGGAGATTCGCGAGCCGCTCGCAGCCGTCGTCGTGGAGCTGCCGCTGCGCCGCGCGGGCTATCGTGTTCCGCACTGGAACGATCTCGTTGCGATCGCCGAGCACGCGCGCAGCCGCGGCGCGGCGTTCCACCTCGACGGAGCGCGGCTGTGGGAGACGGCGCCCGGTTACGGCAGGCCGCTCGCGGAGATTGCCGCGCTCGCGGACACCGTGTACGTCTCGTTCTACAAGGGCCTCGGCAGCATGGCGGGCGCCGCGCTCGCGGGCGACGCCGCCACGGTCGCGGCCGCTCGCACGTGGATCGGTCGCGCGGGTGCGACGCTCCATCGTATGTATCCCTACGCGCTTGGCGCGCGCGAAGGCTTGCGCAAAGAACTCCCGCGGATGCCGGAATACCACGCGCGCGCGGCGGAGATCGCCGTCGCGTTGCGGGACGTTCCCGGTGTTACGGTAAGCGCCGACCCGCCAGCGTGCAACGCGTTTGCCGTGTACCTCGACGGTGAGCGCGAAGCGCTGTTGGCCGCCCGCGATGCCGTCACCGAAAAGCTCGGGATGGTCTTATTCGAGAACCTCGCGCGCACAGCTCAGCCGCGCACGAGTTTCTTCGAGCTCACAGTCGGCGCGAACACCATGAAACTCAGCGTTACCGAAATCCGTAACGCTTTCGAACGCTTGGTTGAAGGACCGTGACGAAGCCTTCGGTGTTCGTTGGATCGTCGTCCGAAGCGCGGGGAATCGGCAACGCCATCAAGGACCGGCTGGCCGAGATCGCGGACGTACACGTCTGGCACGAAACGATCTTTCCGCTCATGAGATCGACTCTCACCGGGCTCATCGAGGCACTGGAACGCTTCGATTTTGCAATCATCGTTTTTAGCCCCGATGACACCGTAACGATGCGCGACAATGCAGTTCCAGCGCCCCGCATGAACGTCGTTTTCGAGCTCGGCCTATTCATGGGCAGACTCGGTCGAGATCGAAGTTTCATCGTTTGCGAGACGCGCCTGCTCAAAAGCATCTGCAGCGACTTGCAGGGGATCACGCTGGCGGAGTACAGCGATCCCGGCGACGCGCAGCAGTACGATTCGGCGATTGCTGACGCATGCGACAAGATCGGCCGTGAAATTGCCGAGCGCGGACAGCTCCGAAGGCGCGCCGGGACACTACCGCCGTTATGGGATCCGTTCGTCTCTGGTGGGTTCTTAACCGTTCTCGGCCAGTTCTCGAGCGACTTTGAGCAGTCCGGCTTCATCGGCCTAGGCGATGCCATGGCTCTCGGGGAGTTGCGGAGCTATTTTGAATCCGTCGGTGTCCAAGAGTTCCCGACGAGGTACGAAAAAGATCTTCGCGGGGACGACCTGCGGAACAACTTGATCTTGATCGGCGGGCCGGCGGCAAACACTACGACGCGGCCGGTTCTAACGCGATCGCGGACCTTGCTACACGTCACTTGGCTGGAGAACGGCGAAGCGGCAATCGTCGACGACCAGTCAGGAACGACGTACACGCCAAAGACCGGCGGGCAGCGGGACGACGTTCAGACCGATCTCGCAGTGATCGTATCTTCGCCGAACCCGTTTGAGCCCCGACAGCGCGCGGTGACGCTTTACGGAATCTCCGGGTACGGAACGTGGGCAGCCGCACGCTTTCTCAGATCACCAGAATGCGGCGAAATGGCTCGAAGCATAGCGTCTGATTCATTCGAGTGCCTGCTCGAAGCAGACATCCTGCGCAACACGCCACAGCAGAGCACGGCGATCGTCTTCCGCCCGATTTCAGAGCTTCGCGATGCTCCTCGAAACCGCTAGCTCTCGGGCTGCACGATGACGCGCAAGAACCGGTCGGGGTTGATGCGGCGCAGCGCGTGCTGCACCTGCGCTGGCGTCGTCCCCAGCAGCGCCGACCAGAACCAGCGCTCGCTGGTTGCTCGAAAGTATCCTTGCCGGGCGCCGCTGAGCATGTCGATTGCGACGCCGGAGTAGCTGTCGAGCGGCAAGACGCGCTGCGCGAGCAGCAGCGCCTTCGCGCGCTGCAGCTCGACCGCGGAGAGCGGATGCGCCTGCAGGCGCTTGATCATCGCCACGACTGCCGCGTTCGCGCGTGAGACGTTCTTCGGAGCGCTCGCGAACGTGATGCTGAACTCCGCGCCGCGGCGGTCCACCTGCAAGTCGGAGTCCGCGGTGTAGACGTAACCCAAGCGCGTGCGCAGCTCCTCGAACAGCAGCGAGCCGGTCCCCTCGCCCGACAGCATCGTGTTCGCGAGCAGCAGCGGCACGTAGTCCGCGTCGGCGCGGTTCATCGCGAAGACTTGCTTGAGCGTCACCTCGGACTGCGCGCTCGCGGTGGACTTGACGGTGACGGTCTCCGCCTTGGTCGTTCTCGCAGCGACGTGCGGATAGCGGAAATCGGGCGGTGCGCCCGTGGCTTTCCAGCCGCCGAAATACTTGCGGATCGCCTTTTCGACCCGGGCCGGCGTGACGTCGCCGACGACCGCGAGCGCCGTTTCGTCCGGCCGGTACGCGAACCGGTAGTACTTCTTCGCATCGTCGAGCGTCACGGACGACACCGTCCGTTCGGTCACGTCGCGCCGGCGCGGATCGCCGGGCGGATAGAGTGCCAGCCGCTGCGCCAGATCGGCCTTCGTGCGGGGCAGCCTGTTGCTGACGCCGACGCTTTGCAAATAAGCCGCCTTGACCACGGCGAATGCGGCCGGAGCGAACGCCGGATGCAGCATTCCGTCGGCGAGCAGCTCCATGCCGCGCTCGAAGTCCTTCGATTGCACCTTGAGGGAGAACGCCGTGCCGAGCGACGCCGTCGCGGCGATCTCGTCGAGCTGCGCCTGGAAGCCCTTGCGGTCGTAGGTCGTCGTGCCCCACGGCAGCAGCCCGTCGACGATCGAGCTCAGGCCGTCCTTGCCTGCGGGGACGTAGAGCTCCGGGCTCGTGCGCACGAAGCCGCTCACGACGACGGCCGGCGCGACGCTTTCGCGGCGTGCCAAGTAGAACAAGCCGTTCGGCAGGCGCCGCGATACAGTTCCCGCGTCATCCGCAGGCACGCGCAACGGCGTCTTGAGCGCGATCTGCGCCCAGAGCGGGAGCGGCTCGTGCACGGCCGGCGTGAAGCCGACGTGCTCGAGCGCCGCGCTCGGATCGATCTTCGGCACCGTCGTCGACGGCTTGGGCGCGATCACGATCGACACGCGGTGATCCGGTGTGACGTACGTGCGCAGCACGCGGTCGACGTCGGCCGCGCTGACTTTCGCGATCGCGTCGTAGATCGCGTCGGGCGTCGTGCGGCGTTGCACGCTCGCTTCCGCCCATGCGAATCCCAGGCCGGAGATCGACGATTGCGTGAAGGCCTGCTCGCTGAGCAGGCGCGTCTTCGCGGCGTCGATCAAATCCTCGGGGACGCCGGTCTTGCGATACTCGTCCATGACGCCGCTCACCAGCCCCTGCGCGCCCTGCGGCGTGCCGTCCTTGGCGGGAATCGCGAGCAAAAAGCTCGCGCCGACTTCCGGAAATGCGTTCGCGACCGTCAAGACACCGAGCACCTTGCCGTCGGCGCTCAAATCGGCCAGTGCGCCGCGGCCGCTGTTGAACACGGCGCCGAGCACGCGCGAGGCGGCGTAGTCGGGATCGTTCGAGCCCGGCATCCGGTACGCGAGCACGCCGAAGCCCACCGGAAAGTCGATCGTGGCGTCAAGCGACGAGCTCGCGAGCGGCGGCACGTCGATCGGCTTGCGCACCGGCACCGGAGCGTCCGCAATACCGTCGAACCAGCGGTGTATCTGCGCGAGCGTGTGCGGCGGGTCGATGTCGCCGGCCACGATCAGCGTCGCGTTGCCCGGCTTGTACCAGGTGAGATAGAACGCCCGAATGTCGTCGCTCGACATCTTCTCGAAGCTCGGGATCGTCCCGCCGGACGCGGTCGCGAACGGCGTTCCTTGGAAGAACAGCTCGCGCAGCTTCGTTCCGATCTTCGCCGTCGGCTGGCTGTCCCGGGCGCGAATCTCCTGCTCGATCGCACCGCGCTCGGTGGCCCAGTCGGCCGCCTTGAACGACGCGTGCGTCATGCGGTCCGCTTCGATCCGCAGCGCGAGGTCGACGTACGGCGACGGCAGCTTGTAATAGTAGAGCGTGAACTGATCGCTCGTGAAGGCGTTGTACTGCGCGCCCATGCGCGCCGCGATGTCGGCGAGCTGACCGCCGGACAGCGCCGGCGTCCCGCGGAACAGCATGTGCTCGGTCGCGTGCGCGATGCCGGGCATCGTGTCATCGCTCGAGCCCACGCCGTACACGATGGACGTCGTCGCGACGGGCGCCAGCTTGTCCGGCAACAGGATGACGCGCATCCCGTTGCCGAGCGTCGCTCGCACCACCGCGGGCGCCGCAGGCGCGGCCGGCACAGCGGGCACCGCCTGCGCCACGGCCGCATGCGGAAAGACGAGCATGCAGGCGAGCATGACGATGCCAAGGCGCTTCAAGGGCTTCTCCTGTACGACCGACGAGTCGCCGGTATTCTACCCGGGAAAAACATACGCCGCCCTCGCTTGCTGCGCCCAGTAGGGCAGGTTAGAGAAACGAGGCCCGGTAATAAGGAATCGCTCCCGGCGCAATCAGAGAACGCACCGGGAGCGATGACCGTGGGAATGAGGCCTGACCTCACTCCCCAGACAACTCGTCAGCGCCCGACTGGGCTGAGTTGTCCAGAAATCGAAGCTCAGTGTACCGCGCGCGCGCGTTTTTTGCAAAGGGGGCGCGATGGAGGTCAACGAGTTCCGCGTCAGCTCGATCTGGGTCGACGCCGTACCCGCGGTCCTCGCGGAGGAAACGGGCCGGTTCGGCAACCTGGTCGACCGGAGCTCCTACGCGGCGCTTCTCAAGAAGCTGATCGACGATCCGGATGCTGACGACCTCGTCACGGTCCCGTGGCCGCGGAGGCCCGACAAGAAGTTTCCCGAGACGAACTTCTTCTGGAACTCCTATCTCTTCGCCGACGTGCGCAGCCGCCCCACGACCAACCCCGGCGAACGCGCCTGGGACGCCGCCGTGCCGTTGCGGCGCAAGAACGCGCTCGTGCGCATCCGGCGCGACGAGCGCACGTTCGTGGAGTGCTGGTATCATCCGCACGGCGTAGCGACCGCCGTCACCGCGCGGTTCGGCGGAGTATCCGGCTCCTTCGACGCCGCTGCGATGCAAGCTGCGGCGGACGCATTTCTGCGCGGCCCGCTGGACGTCACGTGGGCCGGCGCGACCACCGAACGGCACACGACCGTGGATGCGCTGGCACGCGAGATCCTCGACAAGCTGCGCGCGGAAGCGTTCGGAGCCGTGAGCGGCGGGTCACCGGAAAAGCCGATCCGGGTCGTTACGATAACGCGCGCGACGGCCGAGAACGATGACGACGCGTCGGCGGACGCACCGTTCGTCGCGGCGGCGCGCTGGATCACCGGCGACGCCGGCAGCGAGCCGGTCACGCCGGACCAGGACGTCCGTGTGTTCGCGCACGGCCTGGTCGTCTACAACCGCGCCCATGCGACGAATCCCCGTGCCACGCACACGCTCGGGTGCCTGCACCGAAACGCCGCTATCGCGTCGATGCAAGTCGCGAGTCTCGTGAGCGCGGCCGCCCTGCTCACGGCCGCGGGCGACGGGGCGAACGGCGTGCTGCCGGGCCGCATCGACCGCTACGCGCGCCGCGTCGCGGGACTCATCGGTCGCATCAACGGCACGGATAAGACGTGGGCCGACAACAATCGCAACACGTACGACCGGCGGTTCTTGCGGCGCCGGATCGCGGACGGGAACGCGAACGGCGTGATCGACGTGCTCCGCACTCGCCTGCAAATGGGTCCGCTCACGTGAAGCGCGTCGCGGCGCTCGCAGCGTTGCTGCTCGCGCTCGCGGCGGCGGCCGTTCGCGCAGCGACGGACACCGGCCCGAAGCTCGACGTGCTCCCCGCCGACGTCGTGTTCGACATGAGCACTGCGCTGCGCGCGCCGGTAATCGTCCTGCTGCACAACCCGGGACATCGTGCGATCGCCCGCGCAAAGCTCGACCTGATCGCCCCCGCCGGAATCGACGTAACAATCGTTCGCTCGCCCCGGCTGCCGTCGTCAGGCGATCTCACGTGGCGCGTCGACGTCGGCGGCAACGGCGCGGCGCCGTCGCCCGCGAAGCTCGTCGTCCTCGCAACGTATGGAACGTCGGGCACCGGCCCACCGTCGCCGGCGGTCGCGGCCGGCACCCTCGCGATTACGCTCCAGCCGCCGGTCGCCGCGGCGAGCGCGCTCAAGACGGCGCTCGTACCGGGGGATGGAATCGTCGACGAGCTCAACCCGCTCGACGCACAACTGCTCATCGAGAACCCGACGCGGCGCGCCGTCGACGTCGACGGTATCGCGACGGTCGCTCCGGCGTACGTACGGATCGCGCCGGCAGCCGCGTTACGCGCTTCGATCCCGCCTGGCGGCACCGCCCGCATCCCGCTGCACATCACCAGCGCAAGCGCCGTTCCGGGAACGTACGCGCTCGTCGTGGGCTTTCACGCGCGCTACCGCGGCGCGAAGACGGCGGAATCCGGCGTCGTGCAGGGCAAGATCACCGTCGGCGTACCCGGTGCCGGCGAAGCGATGCAGTTCCTGGGCATACCGTCGCTGCTGCTGCTGCCGGGAGCGCTCGTGATCATCACGTTCACGTCGGTGTTCACCCTGCTCATGCGGCGCGCCGCGATCGATTGGAAGCAGCCCTGGCTGCTCGTTCTGGCAGTCGTCCTGTCGTTCGGCGCGGCGCTTCTGTATCCGATCGTGACGCGGCACTACCTCGGTATCGCACACGATTACCTGCGCGGCTACGACCTGCGTGACGTCATCTCCATCTGGATGGGCTCGATCGTCATCGGTGCCGCCTTCGCCTGCGCTCTCGCCGCCGTTCTGAAGGTGCAGCGGTGGTTGGACGACCGCGCCGCACGACGGCTTACTGCCGAGGAACGTCGCTTGAACCCGAGCACGGACGACAAGCCGCTCGACGTGCTGCGAAAGCTCCTGGCGAACAACGTCGCGGGCTTCCGGCTCGAGCAACGACGCCGGGTCGACGGAACGTTGAGCACAGAGACGCTGGTGCAGCTGCCGTTCGGCCCGGCCGACTCCGGGAAACGCTGGCTCGCGCATGCCGCCGTCGTCGCCCGCGCCGCCGGCAAACAGAGCGCGTCCGCGTCTCAAGTGTGCCAAGACGCTATCGGTGCTACGCTCCTCCGGATCGAGGCCTCGGTGAAAGCGAGCTCGCACGACCTTCGCGAAGCGGAGACCCAGCTCGTGCGCGACGTCGAAAGAGGGCTTCTGAGCAACGACATCGAGCTTCGCTGGGACGGAAAGCAAGGCGAAGGCCCGCGCATCGTCAGCGACGCGGACTACTACCCTCCCGACCAGGCGCGCGTTCCGTTCCTGCGAGTCGACTGAGCGCTACGTGCCGCTGATCGTCATTTCGGCGACGCGGAACGACGGCGACACGATCGTGCCGTCGTAGCGCAGGTCGCCGGCTATGCCGTCGATGCTTTGCAACATCTCTTGAAAGGTCGACGCGATGGTGAACTCGTCGACCGCGTATTGCGGCGTGCCGTCCTCGATGTAGATCCCGCGCGCGCCGCGGCTGTACGTTCCGCTCGCGTATTCCGTTGCGAAGCCGATCGTGTCCAGCACGAGGACCCCGCGCTCCGTCGAGGCGACCAGGTCGTCCAGCGTTCCCGCGCCCGGGACCAGGAAGAGGTTGTTCGCGCTGACTCCGCCGCTCGACGCGTTGCCGGTCGATGCGATGCCGAGCCGGCGCCCCCAATACGTGTCGCTCAAGTACGTCGCGAGCACGCCGCCGCGAATCGCGACGGTTTCGCGCGTGGGCACGCCCTCGCTGTCGAACGGCGAGCTGCCCAGGCCGCCGCGCAAGCGGCCGTCGTCGACGATCGTCACGCGCTCGTTCCCGACAGCCTGGCCCACGCGGTCCGCGAGCCACGAGTTTCCGACCGCGACGTTCGCCGCGCTCAGCGCCGAGAAGATGTCGCCGAGCACCGATGCCGCGACGTCCCGCTCGAAGATCACCGGAACCCGCATCGTCGCGGGCTTGCGCGCGCCCACCAGCGCGAGCGCGCGGTGCACCGCGTGCAGCGCCACCGCCGCCGCGCTCTCCGCCGTCGACCAGCCGCGCGCCGCGGTGCCGTAGTGGCCGATCCGCTTGTCCTCGCCGTCGAGCGCGACGGGCATCGCGGCGCGCGAGACCTGCGTCCCTTGCGTCACGCCGCGAAAGCCGCGCGTGTTGGCGAGCGCCCACGACACGAGCGAATCGCGCACGCGCGAACCGTCCGAGTTCGCGATCCGCACGTCGGCCTCGCGCACGGCGCGCTCCATCGCGAGCGCTTCGTCGATCTTGTCCTCGTCCGCGCGCGCTGCGACGTCGTCCGCGACGGTGAGCAGATCGTGGTCGCACACGCCGTCCGATTCCGCCGTATCGGGCAGTCCCGCACACGGGTCTTCGCCCACGAACGCCGCCGCCGCGACGACGCGGTGCGCGAGCGCCGCGATCCCGTCGCGCGAGAGATCGGTCGTCGACAGCGTCGAGCGCCGCTTGCCGACGAACGCGCGCACGTGCAGCGACCGGCCGCGCGAGCGCTCCAGCTTGGTGATCTCCCGCTCGCGCGCCTCGCACGCGAACCGCTCGGCGATCAACACGGTCGCATCGGCGTCAGTCGCGCCGGCCTGCGCGATCAGCTCGATCGCGGTCTGCGCGAGCGCGA
>Ga0209624_10002476_pt1 | contig 13637 bp, 14 predicted proteins | sample JacPinW_OM2H0_O1_FD_188565 | JGI IMG/M metagenome (GOLD analysis project Ga0209624, IMG submission 188565) | Forest soil microbial communities from Algoma, Ontario, Canada - Jack Pine, Ontario site 1_JW_OM2H0_O1 (SPAdes) (version 2) | ecosystem: Environmental > Terrestrial > Soil > Boreal...
CGAGGGCTCGGTTGAGCCCGACTGTAGTTAAGTGGGTAGCGGCGACGGCGCTACTGGATACCTCCGGCAACCTGCTGTTTATTGCGGCGACGCGGGCGGGACGGCTGGATGTGGCGTCGGTGCTGGCTTCGCTCTATCCTGCTTCGACGATCCTGATGGCGGCGTGGATGCTGCGGGAGCGTCCCACGCGAAGGCAAGGGCTGGGAATGGCGGCGGCAGCAGTGGCCGTGGTGATGATTACGCTGTAGGGAGTTGGTTGTCAGTTGTCAGTTCTCAGTTCGGGCTGGAGAGCAGTCCCACTGACAACTGAGAACTGGAAACTGAGAACTTGCGTTCAGAGCTTGATGTCAGCGGCGTCGACGGTGGCGTCGGGATAAGTAAGCTTGAGGTCCTTCATGGCGTCAAACAGAATGGTGGAGATGGCCACGTTGCGGTACCACTTATTGTCCGAGGGAATGACGAACCAGGGAGCGCGCTTGTGGCTGGTCGCGGAGAGGATGCGCGTGTAAAGGTCCTCATACTGCGGCCAGAATTTGCGCTCGTGGAGGTCGGCGGTTGAGAGCTTCCAGTTCTTCTTCGTTTTATCGATGCGGGCCTGGAGGCGGCGGGTTTGCTCGTCGCGAGAGATGTGCAGGAAAAACTTGAGGATGACCACATCGTTGTCGACGAGCATGCTCTCGAAGGTGTTGATGTTGTCGAGACGAGTGCTCATGACCTTGTCGGTGATGAGATTGTGGACGCGTGGGGAAAGGACATCTTCGTAATGGGAGCGGTTGAAGATGCCGATCATGCCGCGGGGCGGGACGGCCGCATGGACGCGCCAGAGGAAGTCGTGACGGGCCTCAAGCGGAGTGGGCACCTTGAACGCCGCGACAGAGCAGCCCTGCGGGTTGATGCCGGAGAAGATGTGACGGATGGTGCCATCTTTGCCGGCGGTGTCCATGCCCTGGAGGACGATGAGCAGGGCCTTCTTCTGACTGGCATAGAAGACCTCCTGCAGCTCGGCGAGTTGCGTTCTGTGCTTGACGAGAACCGCTGTCGCAGCCTCCTCAGACTTGTAGCCACCCGTGTCGGATGACGACCTTTTCGCGAGCCTGACCTTCGACTGCGGCTTGACGAAATAGGGGGACTTGATTTTCATGAGTTGATGGTTGGGCAGACAAGGCTACGGCACGGAAAGAAGTGGTGACCGACTTACTTGGCGGATTCTTCCGGCTTTGGGGTGACGGTGTGTGCGGTGTCGCCGGTCTTTGTCGTGGTTGCGTCGTCGCCGAGGCCTTTCATGCCGTCTTTGAAGCCGCGGAGACCTTCACCGAGACCTTTGCCGAGCTCGGGCAGTTTCTTGCCGCCAAAGAGGACCAGAACAACCACGGCAATGACGATGAGATGTGTTGGTGTAAATAGTTCGCCCATACTTGTTCTCCCTGCAGCCAACGCTGTGCGCAGACTGCCACCCACTATTGTCGCACAGGTGCAGTCTACCGATAGATACGCCTCGACCGGCAAAGCAGATGTGGGCTGAACGTTATATCTTGGTTACTGAAGGAAATACAGGAGCAGATGCTGGAAGAGATGCGGAGACAGATGTTGCGATTGAAGACGATGGGATGGAAGACGGCGGGATGGAAGACAACGGGGGCGCGGGTGATCGGGACTCGCGCAGTGGCGGGAGTTATGGCGATCGGTCTACTGACGTCGGCTGCAGCGCGGGTCGAGGCCCAGGCTTCGACCTCAGGCACACCCGCCACCACGCAGACGCCGACAACGCAAACGACAACGCGAACGACAACGCCGAGCAAGATCGGACCCTCGGCTCCGGTGACCTATGCCAATCACTACGAGTTCTATGGTGGCCTGAACTTCATGAACTTCCAGGGCGGACAGTCGCTGCCGACGCGGATGAACATGGGCGGCGGTGAGTTCCTGGGGACTTATTGGGTGACGAGCCACCTTGGGCCTGGGGTGGAGTATCGCGGCGAGGCGGGAACGACGCCGGTGTTTCCCCAGGCCGGCCAATTTCCTTACAACATCGCTCGGCCGCTGGTTTATATGAACATGATCTTGTTCGGGGCGCAGTACCGTGGACCCAAGAACCAGTACGTCGCCCTCAACTACCATGCTTACGCCGGTCCGTCCCATGGGACATTCGACGCCACACGGACGGCGAACCAGCCGCAGTTCTTTGCAATAACCGGTCTCTACACCAATCGAAACGCGCCGGTCATAGCACTGGGCGGCAGCCTCGACTTCAACCGGTCGAAGAACCTTGCAATTCGGCTCTCACCTGACCTGATTCTCGAACACTTCGGGACAGAGACGCGCGAGTTTTTCGCGATCTCGGGGGGCGTGGTTTATCGGTTTGGCAAGAAGTAGGCAGGGATCAGGAACACGGAGCAGCTAACAAGAGAGCGGGCCGCATGATTGGGCAACCCGCTCTCTTGTTGCGTTACAGCAGAGCGCCTCTGTTCCCCAGAGCGCCCCTGTTCGCGAGGCCTGTGCCTGCCCTCACCAGGTGTTGCCCTGCTGCATGAACTCGGGTGAGACGGGGTTTTCGTAGACGGAGTAGTCGCGCGTGACGACGGTAAGGCCGCTGGGGGACACAAAATAGTTCTTCTTGTCTTCGTTGGGGTCGTAGCCGATGACGGTGCCGTCGGGGATGTGGACGTCGCGGTCGATGATGGCGTGGCGGATGCGGCAATGGCGGCCAATGTTGACGTGGGAAAAGATGATGCTGGAGTCGACGTCGGCGTAGGAGTTGACGCGGACGTCGTGGGAGACGACGGAGTTGCGCAGGACGGCACCGGAGACAATCGTTCCCGAGGCGAGGATGGAGTTGATGGCCATGCCGGTGCGGCCGGGCTCGCCAAAGACAAACTTGGCCGGCGGATACTGGTAGGGGCGAGTGCGCATGGGCCAGGACTTGTCGTAGAGGTTGAACGTGGGGGTGACGCCGGCGACGTCCATGTTGGCCTCGTAGTAGGCGTCGAGTGTGCCCACGTCGCGCCAGTAGAGCGCCTTCTGCTTGTTCTCATCGACGAAGTTGTAAGCCATCATCTTATGGCGGCCGAGGATGTTGGGCAGGATGTTGTGGCCGAAGTCGTGCTTGGAGTTGGGGTCTTCGGCGTCCTTCATCAGCTCCGGCAGAAGAACGTCGGTGTTGAAGATGTAGACGCCCATGGAGGCGTCGACCATGTCGGGATTGAAGGGGGAGCGAAGCTTGGTCTCTTTGGGCTTCTCTTCGAAGCCGGTGACCTCGCCGTTGCGGCTGACTTCGACGACACCAAAGGAGGAGACCTCGTCGGGTTGGATGGGCAGGGTGGCCAGAGTGACGTGGGCGCCTGACTCTCTGTGCTGCTTGAGCATGAGGCCGTAGTTCATCTTGTAGATGTGGTCGCCGGAGAGGATGATGACGTGCCTGGGCTCCTCGGCGCCGATGGAGTAGATGTTCTGGTAGACGGCGTCCGCGGTGCCGGTGTACCAGTTCTTGCTGACGCGCTGCATGGGCGGGAGAATTTCGATGAATTCGCCAAGTTCATTGGCCACGACCGGGCCCCAGCCCTCGCGGATATGGCGGTTGAGCGACAGCGCCTTGTACTGGGTGAGGATGTAGACGTGACGCAGATCCGAGTTAATGCAGTTGGACAGGGTAATGTCGATGATGCGGTACTGGCCTGCAAAGGGAACGGCCGGCTTCGCGCGATCGCGGGTTAGGGGAAAAAGCCGTTCACCGGCACCACCTGCAAGCAGAACACCTAGCGTATCTCTCATGTTTTCTCTCGTATCCCGACGAACTGCTTCAGACTGGAAACTTCGAAGCTCGTCAATCGGATGCACAAAATAACCGGCACGTCCGGAGAAACGCGAGTCTACCACGTAGCTATTTAATTTTCGCGATTTTGAGTATTTACTGCGAGGACACGGAGCAAATCCGACCCAGAGTCAGCCTGGGCCGGAGGGTAAATGTTGCAATCCCTAGGCTTCGTTCGGATCGGTTGCAGTGTTCGCCTGAGAGTCTTCGGTTACGCTGATGCGCAAGGATTTCAGGAAGTTCAGGTCGTGCGGGGTGAAGGGGCCGTCTACACTTTCGTCGATAGCTTCAGAGGGCTCGTCCGCATCTTCCTCAACCTCATTGAGACCGATGGTGGCCTCAAGCATGAGGAGCACATCAAAACCCTGTTCACGGATATTTTTGACGACGCCAGCAATGTCTTCCGACTCCGAGACGGACTCGTGGATTGCTTCGCCAAGTTTTTGTATCAGGTTTTTGACCTTTTGATTCAATGCCACCTCCGGACTGCCCTATGGTTCGACCTAACCGCGCATCGGGTATTCCCGGCCCAGTGGACCGGCGGGAACGGCATTGCGGGTACTGCGGGTGTGCTTGCGGCACAACTTCAGAATACGCCTAGGCTGTGGAGGCTGCAACGGGATTCGATGGAGGGACTAATTTGTTTACACGACCGTATGGTGATCGGCCCAGGCCTCTTCAAGGCGGTGGGCCAGAAGTTCAACGGGCTGTGTACGTTTTGGTCCCCAGACCAGAAAACCGACTGCCGCGGCGCAGAATCCGCCGATCAGCCAAAAAATATTCTTCATTTCTTATTTCCTCCTCGTCGCTCACCGTTGGATGCAGCAGAGGGGGCGTTTGTCTGCATGGCGACGACGAAGATTTCGGTGGATGACGAAAACAGCTACACTTTGGGTATGGATACGGTTCGCTTTGGTCGAGCGCTTGGTATCGGGGCCCGTGCAGCGGCCAGGACGCTGGTGACCGCGGTGGATGCAGCGACGGCACCAAATCCGTCTGCTCCTGCTCCTGCAGGCACATCGGCGAATGCGGACGCCCCCTCGACTGTGGGGAAGACGGATGCGGCGACCACGGGCGCGCGGCTGGGAGAGCAGGCGGCACGGACCGCCTCGCAGGTGCGGCAGACCGGCAAGGGGGTGAAGGAGGGCAGCAAACGGTTTGGCCAGGCCGTGTGGGCGCCGTTCGTGAAGCTGTCGGGAGTGCTGTGGCTCGAGCTGACGGGGGTGTTCTTTGGGATCTTCGCGGTGTTCGCCACTGGCGGTGCGTGGAAGATGCTGGGAGAATGGCGGCGCCAGACGGCGGTGAATCACAGCGCTACTATGCAATTGATAGGGACCGCGGCGATGGCGGTGGTCTTTGGATATTTCTGTGTGAGCAGCTTTGCGAGGGCAGGTCGCAGGGGACGCGGGCGCTAGTCCAGTCGGTTTGTCAGGCAAACTCTCTGCGCCAGCGGGTACACTACAACGTCATGTCTGAGTCACCAAAAACCAGTTCTGGAATTCCTGTCGAAGTCGTTTACCGGGCGGAGGACATTGCCGGGTTCGACGCTGCCGCAACGGTGGGCGAGCCGGGAGCTTACCCGTTCACGCGCGGTATTCAACCAACGATGTACCGCGGACGGCTGTGGACGATGCGCCAGTATGCGGGCATGGGCGACGCCGAGGAGTCGAACCGGCGGTATAAATTTCTGCTGGCGCACGGGACCAAGGGGCTGTCCGTGGCGTTCGACCTGCCGACGCAGATTGGGTATGACTCGGATTCGCCGCTGGCGTTGGGCGAGGTGGGGAAGGTCGGGGTCGCAATCGATTCGATCGAGGACATGCAACGGCTGTTCGATGGCATTGAGTTGGATACGATTTCGACGTCGATGACGATCAATGCAACGGCTTCGATTCTGCTGGCGCTGTATGTTGCGGTGGCGCGGCGCACTGGGGCGAATGTCGGCAAGCTGAGTGGGACGATTCAAAACGATATTTTGAAGGAGTACATCGCGCGTGGGACGTATATCTATCCGGTGACGCATGCGATGCGGCTGGTGACCGACATCTTCGCGTGGGCGGCGGTCGAGGTACCAGAGTGGAATACGATCTCGATCTCCGGCTATCACATGCGGGAGGCAGGCTGTACTGCGGTTCAGGAGGTTGCGTTCACGCTGGCGAACGGCATGACCTATGTGCAGGCGGCGATCGATGCGGGGCTGGATGTGGATGCGTTTGCGCCGAGGCTAAGTTTTTTCTTCAACTCGCACAACAATCTGCTGGAGGAGGTGGCGAAGTTTCGCGCGGCGCGGCGGATGTGGGCGCGGGTTATGCGGGAGCACTTTGGCGCGAAGAAGGAACGGAGTTGGATGCTGCGGTTTCATACGCAGACGGCGGGATCAACGCTGACGGCGCAGCAGCCGGAGAACAATATCGCACGGACAACTCTGCAGGCGCTCGCAGCGGTTCTGGGGGGGACGCAGAGTCTGCATACGAATGGGTTCGATGAGGCGCTGTCGTTGCCGACCGAAAATGCGGCGCGGATTGCTCTGCGAACGCAGCAGATTCTGGCGCATGAGAGCGGCGTGGCCCAGACGGTCGATCCACTGGCGGGGTCGTTTTATGTGGAGTCGCTGACCAACGAAATCGAACGACGGGCAGAGGAGTATATGGCGACGATTGCAGGCTTCGACGCAACTTCAAAAAACGAGGGTGGCAAGTATGGGATGCTGCATGCCATCGAGCGAGGGTATGTGCAGCGCGAGATACAGAACGCCGCCTATGCGTACCAGCGGGCAGTCGATGCGAAGGACGCGATCGTCGTGGGAGTGAATGAGTTCGCCAGTGAGCAGGAGGTCGCGGTGCCGATTCAACGGATCGATGAGGCGCTGGAAGGCCGTCAGGTGGAGAGGATTCGCGCGCTACGGCTACGACGGGACGCGGGGATTCATACTGCTGCGCTCCGGCGCGTGGAGGATGCTGCGCGCGGAGGAGACAATCTGATGCCGCGGATACTCCACGCTGTGGAGAGCTATGCGACCGTGGGAGAGATTGCCGATGTGCTGCGGAAAGTGTTTGGGGAGTATCGGGAATCGGTTACGGTTTAGTACGTTCGAGCGGAGAACACTTGAAAGTTCGCGAAACTTTCTGGCTCACAATGCGTCTCGGGTGCAGCGGGCGATGCAGTAATGATCGCCGTTGGTACGGGTTGAGCATTTCGGCTGTTGCGATAGGAGATGTTATGAAACTCTTTTGCCTTCGATGGATGACATGCCTCTGCGCTTTTGCACTGTTGTCAGGAGTTGCAGCTAGCGCTCAACAGCCTGACCGCCCTGCTCCCACCGTGATGGCGCCCGTTCCACCGCTGCTGCTAAGCGCGAAGAAGATTTTTATCTCCAACGCGGGGGCGGACAGCGGGCTGTTTCCGCATCCCTTCACGGGCGATCCGGATCGGGCTTACAACGAGTTCTACCTGAATATCGAGAGCTGGGGCCACTACCAGGTGGTCGCCTCGCCGGCACAGGCCGACCTGGTCTTCGAGCTGCAGCTGACAGCTCCCAATGGACCAGCTAACGCAAACAAGCAGAACGGCGCGTCCGACCCGTTGCCGATGTTTCGGCTTGTCATCTACGATCGGCCAACGCATTACGTGCTCTGGGCGCTGACGGAATCGATTGAACCTGCATCGCTGCAGAAGACGCATGACCACAACTTCGATGAGGCGCTTTCGACGCTACTGCTGGACGCGGGAAGATTGACGAAGTCGTTGCCGAATGGGATGCACTGAGGACAACAGACAAGTGTTTAGAGACGACTGCAGCTGCAGCTATCAATCAGGATTTGCGCTAGGGCCAAGTGCTGCATATCGCCCGAAAATTGACCCTCGGAACGGTGCGTCGATAGGATAGAGCTTGCGCCACCGTGCGCTCTGAAGGATTACCCCAAATGTCTGACACAACTGCACCCACTGAACTTCGCAAGACCGCACTGAACGCGGTACACCGGGCGGCAAAGTCCAAGATGGTCGATTTCGGCGGGTGGGATATGCCGGTCGACTGTTGCGGCTTGATCGCGGAACATATGGCGGTGCGGACTGCGGTCGGTGTCTTCGATGTGTCGCACATGGGCGATATTCAACTGCGTGGGCCGGGATCGCTGGCTGCGGTGCAACACCTGTGCATGAACGACGCGTCGAAGCTGGCGGTGGGACAGGCGCACTACTCGGCGATGCTGTATCCGAATGGAACGTTTGTCGATGACGTGATCGTGCACAAGCTTTCGGAGAATGACTACCTGATCGTCATCAATGCAGGTACGCGCGAGAAGGATGTTCAGTGGGTGCGCAAGACGATCGGCCACATGCCGGGCGTGCATGTGAACGACTTCAGCGACTACTACACGCAACTGGCGATCCAAGGGCCGCGCGCCGCGGAGACGCTGCAGAAGCTGACCTCGACTGACTTGAGCACGATCAAGAACTACTGGTTTACGTGGGGGCAGGTTTGCGGTCTGCACAATGTGATGATCGCGCGGACGGGCTATACCGGCGAGGATGGATTCGAGATTTACATTCCATCGGACGAGCCGACGAGCGCTCGCGTATGGGGCGAGGTGCTAGCGACTGGCGCGGAGTTTGGCATTCTGGCATGCGGCCTGGGGGCGAGGAACACGCTGCGGCTGGAGGCGGCGATGGCGCTCTATGGGCATGAGATCTCCGACACGATTAACGTATTGGAGGCGGGGCTGGGCCGCTATGCGAAGCTCGACAAGCCGGAGTTTGTGGGACGCGACGCGCTGCTGGAGATTCAGGCCGCTGGTGGTCCCAAGCGTAAGCTGGTTGGGCTCGAAATGATTGAGCGTGGAATTGGGCGCGATGGCTATCCTGTGTTTTCGCTCGATGGAAAAAGACTGGGCGAGATTACCAGCGGATCGCCGTCACCGTTTCTGAAGAAGAACATCGCACTGGCTTATGTTCCGGTGGAAAACGGCGCTTTGGATACAGAGCTGGCGGTCGAGATTCGCGGCCAGATGGTGAAGGCGAAGGTTGTGCCGTTGCCGTTCTACAAAAGGGCGAAGAAAACCACCTTGTCGCAGCATCTACAATTGAATTACTAACAACTTTCGGAGAACACTCTATGGCTTACCCTGCGAACTATCGCTACACCAAGGAACACGAGTGGATTCAGGTCGACGGAAAGATTGGCACCGTCGGTATAACGGACTATGCGCAGAACTCGCTGGGCGACATCGTGTTTGTGGATTTGCCGAAGGTCGGCGACACGGTGGAGGCTGGTAAGAGCTTCGGTTCGGTGGAGTCGGTGAAGGCAGTCTCCGACCTTTTTGCGCCGGTTTCGGGGGCAGTCACGGCGGTAAACGAGGACCTGAAGGATGCGCCGGAGAAGATCAATTCGGACGCGAATGCGACCTGGCTGTTGAAGGTTGAGCTGTCTGACGCTAAGCAGGTCGATGGACTTTTGACCGCGGCGGACTACGAAAAATTTACCAGCGAAGAGACCGGACACTAAAAAGATGCGCTATTTGCCGAAGTCCCCCGCGGACCGCGAGGAGATGCTTGCCGAGATTGGTGTGGCGTCAATCGACGATCTGTTTTCCAGCATTCCTGCTGAGTATCAGCTGAAGCGTGACCTCACGGTTCCCCGGCAGCATGGGGAGTCGGAGATCCTGGATCGTTTTCGCGCCTACTCCGAGAACAACGCTACGGGGTACTCCAGTTTTCTGGGTGCGGGAGTGTACCGGCACTATCGGCCGGTGATCATCGACTCGCTGGTGCAGCGTGGCGAGTTTCTGACCAGCTATACGCCGTACCAGCCGGAGATCTCGCAGGGCACACTGCAGGCGATGTTCGAGTTCCAGACGATGATCTGCGAGCTAACCGGGATGGAGATTGCGAACGCGTCGATGTATGACGGTTCGACCGGCGCGGCCGAGGCGATCATGATGGCTGTGCGTGTCACCGGGCGCGATGGCGCTGTGATTGCGCGGACGGTGCATCCAGAGTATCGCGAGGTAATTGCGACGTATGCGCAGCATCAGGAGATTCCTGTCACCGAAGTAGGCTATGCGGCGAATGGGCGCGTGGATATTGCGGCTCTCGACGCGGCGATTACGAAGGACACCGCTTGCGTGCTCATTCAGTCGCCGAACTTCTTTGGGACGATTGAGGATGTTGCCGCGATCGCGGAGATTGCACACGCGAAGGGCGCGCTGCTGATCGTTTCGATTGCGGAGGCTGTGTCGCTGGGAATCGTAAAGCCTCCCGTTGAAGCCGATATTGTTTCGCTGGAGGCGCAGTCGTATGGCGTTGCTGTCGGTTTCGGTGGCCCGTACTGCGGCGTGATTGCGTGCAAAGAGAAGTTCCTGCGGCAGATGCCGGGAAGGCTGATCGGCGAGACCAAGGATAAAGACGGCAAGCGCGGGTTTGTGCTGACGCTGTCCACCCGCGAACAACATATTCGCCGGGAGAAAGCCACTTCAAACATCTGTACGAATCAGGCGTTGGTTGCACTGATGACGACGATCTTCCTGACCGTCTACGGCAAGCAAGGGATGAAGGAGTTGGCGGAGCAGAATCTTGCTAAAGCCGATTATCTGAAGAGCGTGCTTGGTGCTGGAGCGAAGGTGCTGTTTGATGGGGCGCCGCGCTTCCATGAGTTTGTGCTGCAGCTTCCGAAGAGCGCGGAGGAGACCAATGCTGCGCTGCTTGTCGACAAGATTATCGGCGGGCTTCCCTTGCAGAAGTGGTATCCGGAGCTTGGGCCGAACGCTTCGCTGTGGTGTGCGACCGAGTTGACGACGCGCAAGCAGATGGATGCTGCCGCGGCGGCGCTTGCAGGCAAGAAGGCTTAGCGATGGATGTATCGGCGATCATCGGCGAAGAATTGAAAGCAGTAGAGTTCGTCGAGGACTTTCTGCAGCTTCGGTTTGAGGCTCCCTTGCTGACTCTGTACGACTGGCCGCACGTTTTGTTTCCAGAGTTTTCGGTGGCTTATGGTGAGCCGGAGTATCGTAATGCTCTGTGTGCGCAGATTGGGGACAAGGTTGTTCAGGCGTCGCTTGAAGAAGCCGACGCGCTGACGATTGAGTTTGAGAACGGCACGGTGTTTGGCCTTTCGTTGCGCGAAGAAGATGTAGATGGCCCGGAGTCCGGCAGCTATTCGGAGACCGGCGATACAGTGGATGCGCAGGAGTTTTAGAGATGTCTGAAGCAAAATTTGTAGGCACGCCGAAGAAGGCGACGACGCACACGAATCAGAATGAAGACTTGATGTTTGAAAAGTCTTCGCCGGGCAAGAAGGCTTATCGGCTGGCAGAGCTGGATGTGCCAGCGGTCGATGCGGTTGCGCTGCTTGGCAATGAGGTGCGAATTGACCTCGGCGTGATGCCGGAGCTGAGTGAGATTGAGATCATTCGGCACTTCACGCGGCTTTCGACGTGGAACTATGCGATTGATCTGGGGATGTATCCGCTGGGAAGCTGCACGATGAAGTACAACCCGCGCGTGAACGAGGCAGTAGCGCGGATGGAAGGGATCGCCGAGGCGCATCCTTATCAGCCGGAGTCGCTATCGCAGGGATGCCTGCAGATCATGAAGACGCTCTCCGATGCGCTGATCGAGATTACCGGCATGGATGCGATTACGCTGCAACCGGCGGCGGGCGCGCATGGCGAGTTCACCGGCATTCTGCTGGTTCGGGCGTACCACGAGTCCAAGGGCAATGCGCGGAAGAAGATCCTCATTCCGGACTCGGCGCATGGGACAAATCCGGCGACGGCGGCGGTGTGCGGATATGAGGTTGCCAATCTAAAGAGCAACGCTCAGGGCATGGTGGATGTGGCTGAGTTGGAGCGGATGGTCGATGAAGACACTGCCGCGTTGATGCTGACGAATCCTTCAACCATCGGCGTGTTTGAGAGCGAGATTCACAAGATTGCCGACATTCTTCATGCGAAGGGCGCGCTGCTCTACATGGATGGGGCGAACATGAATGCACTCGTGGGCAAGACGCGGCCAGGTGACTTCGGAGTCGACGTGATGCATCTGAATCTGCACAAGACTTTTTCTACACCGCATGGGGGCGGTGGGCCGGGTTCGGGGCCAGTTGCTTGCAAAAAAATTCTGGAGCCGTTTTTACCGACGCCTGTTGTGGTAACGCGGGCGGATGGAAAGCTTGGGCTGGAGTACAAGCGCCCGCAGAGTGTGGGCCGGGTTCGGATGTTCTATGGCAACTTTGGAATGTTCGTGCGGGCGCTGGCGTACATTCTGGCTAATGGGCCGGATGGGCTACGCCAGACGACCGAAGATGCCGTGCTCAACGCTAATTACATTCGCGCAAAGCTCGAGGGCACCTTTGAGCTGCCCTATACGACGCGGACCCTGCACGAGGTGGTGTTCTCCGACAAGATTCAAGCGAAGAATGGCGTGAAGACGGGTGACATGGGCAAGCGGCTGATTGACTACGGCTTCCATGCATACACCGTTAGCTTCCCAATGATCGTGGCCGGCGCGATGATGATCGAGCCGACTGAGAGCGAGTCGCGCGAGGAGCTGGACCTGCTGATCGACGCGCTGAAACAGATTGCGCGGGAGGCGGAGGAGAACCCGGAGCTAGTGCAGACGGCGCCGCACTCGACTCGTCTGCAGCGGCTGGATGAGACGGCGGCGGCGAGAAAGCCAGTGCTGCGCTGGAAGGCGCCAGTTGCCGCAACGCCGCTGATGGTCGATTCAGCAGCGAAGGAATGGTAACCGTGTCCGTCTTTTATGACCGGCAGCAGGAGCTGGAAAAGTACGAGTTCATGATGGGCGAGGCGCGCGGGCGGCTGGCCGTTACGCTCGACGTCCTGACCGATGCTCTGATCCTGATCGGCCAGCATGGAGTTTACTGCTCGAGCGCGCGGAACCCTGCGGTGCCGGCGCTCGACCTTCAGGCGGTGCTCGCCAACATCAACGGAGCGAAGGAGCTGGTGGCTTCGGTGATGGAGCGGCTGCGACTGGAGAAGGAAGCCGCGGAGTAACCCTACTCCGCGTGAACGATTACATACTCGTCCGTGGTGGCCCATTTGACGTGTAGTTCCGTACTGCCTCCCTGCGTGTGTTCGAAGCTGATGGTCATGTTCTCCTGAGAGGATGGGAGGGTCTTGCCCTGCATGGGAGTGCGGCCGAGGTCTTTGGACTCGCTGTACTCGGTGCCCCACTGGCCGGTCTGCTTGTTGATGATGAGCAGCCACTGATTGGAGTTGGGCAGCGTGTAGATGGTGTACGTACCCGCTGGGACGCTCAGGGTGCCGATCTTGAGGTTGCCGGCGGTGATGAGGGTGGTGGCGGGGTTGGCTCCGGTGCGCCAGACCTCGCCGTAGGGGGCGATGTCGGAGCCGATGGTGCGGCCTTTGAGGCGGGGGGAGTTGTAGTTGATGGTGACGGCTTTGCCGTTGAGAGTGACGTTGGCTGTGGCGGGTGGGCTGGCAGGGGCTTTGGCGGCGGGCTGATGGTCCATCTTCATGCCGCCCATTGAATCCTGAGCGAGGCTTGCGGTGGCGAGGAGGGTACAACAGGCGGCGATTGCCAGGGAGCGGAGGAACATGTGCGAGTCTCTCTTTCTTGGTGCAAATTGCGTTGGGGGTGCTCGGTTCGTGGGACGCATTTGGTGCTGGGATTTGATGTCCGTCATGATGCTGAACTGTAGCGGTGCGGGCTGTCAACCTGCGCCGATCAATGCTAGGCTAGAGGAGCGCGCCCGTAGCTCAGCTGGATAGAGCGGCAGCCTCCGAAGCTGTAGGTCAGAAGTTCGAATCTTCTCGGGCGCACCATCCTTCCGATTGCTCCAACTCTCAGG
>Ga0209624_10002478_pt1 | contig 13636 bp, 20 predicted proteins | sample JacPinW_OM2H0_O1_FD_188565 | JGI IMG/M metagenome (GOLD analysis project Ga0209624, IMG submission 188565) | Forest soil microbial communities from Algoma, Ontario, Canada - Jack Pine, Ontario site 1_JW_OM2H0_O1 (SPAdes) (version 2) | ecosystem: Environmental > Terrestrial > Soil > Boreal...
GCTATTTCGGCCCAGGCGCGGTCCGGTTCTACGTTTTGGCGCGCATATGCGCCGTCATTGGCGCGCCTGTATTGGTTTTGCTGAGCAGCGCGCTCATGTTGCGCGATCTTTCAACCTTGAAGTTCGTGCTGGCCGCAGCGGCCGCTGTCGGGGTCGGCGTCCTCGGGCCGGACGCATATCTGTCTCGCCGTCAGTCTTGGCAAATCGCCGAATATCGCCTGAATTTTCCCGATCTCCTGGACCTGTTGACCGTGTGCGTCACCGCGGGTCTCACGGTGGAGGCGTCCTTCGACAGAATTCGGGATCGGCTCGGCAAGCGAAGCCCCGCGCTTGGTCATAACATCGAATTGATGGGGGCCGAGATGCGCGCCGGAAGAAGCTCGGTTGACGCCTTGAGCGCCTTCGCAGACCGGCTGGGCTTGGAGGAGGCGGCATCGTTCGTCGCCGTCTTGCGGCATTCAGTGGAGCTGGGGGGCGATGTCGCCACGACGCTCAGGGAATTCAGTGAAGATATGCGTTCCAAGAGAATGTTGCTGGCTGAAAAGAAGGCAAACGAGTTGCCGGTTAAAATGGTCGTGCCGCTGGCCCTGGGCATTTTTCCGGTGATCTTGATGATCGTTCTTCTGCCAGTCATTTTGAAATTGCTGCGGCTGATCGGCCCCTAAGCCCAGCGAACGAGCGAGAGGATGGTGACCACGTCGAAAAACTGGCGGTTCTGATTCGCTTAATTTGGTCCGACACCGGCAGTCACGCGGCCGGCCGATGAGAGGTGACAGGACAGGAATGCCGCTCGACCGCTCGTCCTCGAATAAAGGTGCAAGCGCGCGGCTCGTCGAGTGCTATAGCCGCGGCCTCGGCCGGGTGTTCCGAACGCCTCGCTGCCAGCGCGATGGCTCCATCGTTTTTACGCGGCTATGGATTTCAGTTGAACCGCGCCAGGATCTAGCGGACGGAAGTCAGAAACAGGGATAGATGCATCGCCAGAATGCAGAAGGTGAAGAGTGAGTCTTTTGTTCGCGTCGGCGTCGAGACAGTGGCACGTTTAATTCTCGTGATGGCGCTGGCGTTGTTGACTGCTGGATGTAACCAGACCGGACTGACGCCATCGCCGGTTCCCAATCCGGTCACCGGGCAAAATCCGGGCGACGTCAAGTATTATCCGTCCGATCAGCCGGTGAGGCTGGGCATTCAGCGGTTTTACGACGGCAACTTCGGCCTGGCGCAACAATATTTTCAGGATGCGGTTGAAAAATCACCCAGCGATGTGACCGCCTGGATCGGACTGGCGGCAAGTTGCGATCGGCTGGGGCGGTTCGATCTCGCGGACCGGGCCTATGCAGCCGCAGCCAAACTCGAGGGCGAAACCCCCCGACTTCTCAATAACGAAGGCTATTCGTATATGCTGCGCGGCGATCTCAAGGCCGCGCGGGCCAAATTCAAACAGGCTTTGAGGCTTGACCCCAACAATCAGACAACTCTGAACAATATAAAGCTTTTAAACTCGAGCCAGAATTTCATCGACCGATCTCCGAATGGAGAGCCGTGCGGCAGTGTCGACTGCGATCAATGACTTGCAGTAAGTGAAAGCGCTGTTGAGCTGGACCACACAGCTCAGCTTGCTCCGTGGCTCTGCCCAACGAGGCAATCACCTCCGTCTATTGAGGAGGCATTCCGTTCGGACCGCGATCTTGCGGGAGGTTGGGCGTCAGAGCTTCTTCCTTGTTGGGTATTTCCTCAAAATGCTCGCAACCCTTTTGTCCGCAATGGAACGTCGAATAAGCCCCGAGAGTCGGGCGATTATAAATTACGACCCGACCATTTGTGCTTTGCCGGACGACCCTGACATCCATGCTGCCGATCAGGCTTCCGTGATCGTCAAGAAAATCGATGTTCGTCCTTCCGAGACGCTGCGGGATAAGGACGGCGCTCTTGTCGGTGCGCAATACCAGATCGACGATGTCTGGATCGGTTATTGAGATCTTTCCGAATGGACGCTCGCTATGGATCGTGGTTGAGAACCCCTGGGTGAGCACCATCGTTTGTTTCGGTGGTCGCTCGACTGCGAGCGGCGCGAGTTGATCCGCGAAGCAAGCGGACGTCGCGGACAGACAAATCGCAAAAACGATAGCGGCAGGGATTGAGCGTGCGGCTGCTCGGAGACCACCCGTTGCCTGCTGCTCAATCATCGCAATCGCCCCGCCGGATGAACGCGCCCGCCGTGCGCGCGCTGAGTTCACATCATTGTGACACGATCATGATCGATGGCAAGCCAGTCGTCGCCTCCGACCCAGGCGATTGCGGCATCGCAATCGAGCGAACCCTAGTCCGGAAGACCGATAGACCCGGCGAGTGTGACGCCAACCGAACCCGTCAATTCATCCCCAGGGCGGCGAGATAAAGATCGAGCACAGTCTCCTCCTCGAGGCGGCTGTCGCGGTCCTGCCTGCGGATCGATACGATTTTTCGCATGATCTTCACGTCGAAGCCGTTCGCCTTGGCCTCGCCGTAGACATCCTTGATGTCGCCGGCGAGCGCCTTCTTTTCCTCTTCAAGGCGCTCGATCCGCTCAATGAAGGCTCGCAGATGACCGGCGTTGACTTCGCTCGAACTGATCGTACCCGTCTCCGGCGCTTTCGCCATGTTCATTCTCTGACCTCGCCATGTTTCGTGGAGGGGGACGGATCGCCCCGAACGCACGTCGCGTCAAGCTGCGGAAGAGGGTTTTCCCCGACGATGAGAGGTCGACCACGCGCGGCTGCCCAGATCGGCGGGCTCGCGTGACCGCCGATCGGCGATGATGAGTCGGAGCACGCGACCGATGCGTTCGGCCCAAGCGATCGCGTTGTTCCTTTCGACGATCAGGTCCTGCCTGATTTCGATCAGCGCATTGGCCAATCCGCGCGCAGTCGCGATCTCGTCGATCGTGTCGCCGGCCAAGGCGCCGTCATAGGGCTCGTTGTCGCCGACCTCGTCAGCGCGAAGATCGGGTTCCGCGAGCATCGCCTCGATCAGCCGTTTCGGAACGCGGTTGTCCCGATCCCACAGGACGCCGATCTTCCAGGGACGCGCGAGCGCGCGCATGACGGGGGTGAACGAATGGATCGAGATCAGCGCCGGCGGCTCGCCAGTCGCCATCATCGCATCGACCGTGATCGCTATCTCTGCCCGATAGGGGGTCCAGAATAGTCGGCTGCGGCGGGCGATCTCGCCGGCGTCGACATAGGCGTTACCCGGAACGATCGCGCCGTCGGAATAGCGCATGACCAGCGTCGGATCGTCCAGGCCGCGATTCGGATCGATGATCAGGCGCGAATAGGTTGACAGCACAGCCGGCGCGCCGAGTTGCGCTGCAAGAGCCCGGGTCACTGTGGCGGCGCCGATGTCGTAAGCGATGTGGCGGTCAAGCGCTTCGCGCGGTAAGCCGAGCGTCCCATAACCGGGAGGGATGGCGTTTGAGGCGTGATCGCAGATGATGAGTGCGCCACTGTCGAGCGCGCCTGGAATCGCCTCGAAGGCGGGATAAGCAATCTCAGCCATCCCGGAATTGACGTCGGCAGTCGGCTTCATTGTCTGTCTTTTGGGTAAGGCGTGATTGTCGGCCTTTAGCCGCCGATCGTCGCGCCGCCATCGATGACGATGGTCTGTCCGGTCATGTACGATCCAGCCTTCGAGGCGAGATAGACGGCGGCGCCGGCGATCTCGTCCACTTCGCCAATGCGTCCGAGCGGCGTCCTCGCATCGACCGCCTTCAACGTTTGCGGATTCTCCCACAACGCCCGCGCGAAGTCGGTTCGTATCAAGCCGGGCGCAATGCAATTGACCCGAACATTGTGCTTTCCCCATTCGACAGCGAGGTTGCGCGCCAGCTGAATGTCGGCGGCTTTGGAGACGTTGTAGGCGCCAATAACGGGCGAGCCCTTGAGCCCGCCGACCGAAGAGATGATGACGATCGAGCCGTCATTGCGCTCCAGCATGCCCGGCGCGGCCATCTGGATCAACCAATGGTTGGCGAGGATGTTGTTCTCGAGAATCTTGCGGAATTGTTCGTCCGAGATGCCGGCCATCGGCCCGTAATAGGGATTTGAAGCCGCGTTGCACACAAGAACGTCGATCCGCCCAAAGGCGTTGTTCGTCTCGTCGACCAGGCGCTGAAGATCCTCCTTGGACGAAAGGTTGGCTGCGATTGGCTTCGCCGCCTCGCGCCCGCGCGCGCGATTGATGGCGGCCGCAGTCTTGGCGCAGGCGTCTGCTTTGCGCGATGAGATGATGACCGTCGCGCCATGCTCGGCCAGTCGTTCGGCGATTGCGCGGCCGATCCCCCGCGAGGAACCGGTGACGATCGCGACACGTCCGGTGAGGTCGAACAAAGTGGTCAAGATTTCCTCCCGATGGACAGCGCGCCGTTTCGACGATTGCATTGTTCGACGCGGTGACGCTAGAGGCGATTGGGCAAGATTTCTCGCATATCCTCGCGTCCGCGACGAGGCGCGGGCAACGAAGGCAGGGAGAGACCGAACCGCTGACCCTGCGCTGGCAGGCGCGTACTCCCGAAAAGCCGCAGACTTCGCACCGTGAAACTTGCTAACTCGTCAGGGGCCTAACTTCACCCGATCTTGACGATTCGAAATCCCTCCACTTCTCCGACCACCGTATGGCCCTTCCAGCGCTCGGTATCATGGAGAACAACGAGCCGCGCCAGATCGCCGCCAAGCTCATCGTTCATCTTGTCGATCGTCTTCAGTTGCTCCCACACGCTGCCAACGGCGTTGTTGAGCGGCACATAGACGCCGTCATTGTTGTGGCCGGTGAACTGGCACCGAGAGTACACGCAGTCGCCGGAGATAACGCGACGGCCAGCGCCCGTCTCGATCACCACAAATTGGTGACCGATCGTGTGTCCGCTTCCCAGCCGGACGTGAATGCCGGGCAGCACGTCGTTCTTGTCGCCGTCGACAAGCGTCACGCGATGGGCGATCGAGGCGTCCAGCGCCGAGCGGATATTGTCGGGGTCGACGATTGTGTTGAGATGAGCGAAACGGGGCGGAAGCGCGAAGGCTTCGTACCAAAAAAGAAGCTCGCTCTTCTGGATATAGATGTGAGCGTTCGGGAATTCGGCGATTGAGCCCATGTGATCAAAATGGGCATGGGTTATGACGATGTCGGTGATCGCCTCGGGTGCGAGCTTCATTTCGCGCAACATTCTCACTGGCGATATCCAGGTCGGGATGCCGAACTTTAGCGAGAAGCCGGATCTGTGATCTTCCTGCATGAATCCGGTGTCGACCAGCACGTTGCGATCGCCGCACTGCGCCAGGACGAATGAGAAGGGAAAGTTCGTTGTCCCTTCGTGATACATCCCGCTTATGAAATCGACCCACGGATGGTCTTTCAAGCAAGCGTATTCCATTACGTAGATTTGCCAGACCGCGAGTTCGGCCATCGCCCTTCCTTAAGCTTCCCGATCACGGGAGTTCACTCTGAGCTTCGTAACAATAGCGCCATTAATCACGTTGGTCAGGGCGCCAAGCACGGGCACGATGGCGATAGCGGCCGCAATCAGCAACTCGTTGGCTAGGCTGATGATCTCGATTCGAACGTCAGCGACGAATACGAGGGCGCGCAGTTTCGGTGGGTTGCCCGTTACGATCGGGGGCGCTGACTCTTCACCTCCCTGGCGCACAGCGCCTGCGCGTCCGGCTCAGATAGACAACCCTCGGCGCCGCGTCCTCAATTCGCCGAAGAGCGGTCTTTCGACGCTTGCTCGCGCCGAATTAAGACGTTCTCATGCCCCCATTGGAGAGGCTACCCGCTGGGCATGAAACCAGGTGAAACCTCCAGCGGCCATCTTCCTAGCATCGCGCCAGAAGAAATCAGCTAAGTCATTGATATCGATGGTGGGCGCACAAGGGCTCGAACCTTGGACCCACTGATTAAGAGACAGCCTGTCTGAGCGAAAATATTGCGTCCCTTCATCGAAGGACCAGACGCGGGCCTGCAAAACCCGAGTAATGTCTGTAGCGGTGGCGCAAGCAGCGGGGTGCAAAAATGAAGTCGGTTCGGTTCTGTGCGTCAAGTTCTGCAAAGGCGGTCACGGATTGGCTGGGCTATGCGGCTTGGCGGAGGTTGGTTTTTTTGTGCTCCCTGAGATCGTTCATGTTGAGATAGCGGTGGGCTTCGAGCCAGTTTTCGTGGGTCTCGACGGCTAGTCTACCCCCGCCGAGGCTTTTAATCGCCCGCTAGCGACTCAACAGGCTGCAACGGTCGCCGGACGAAGTAATAGCGTTAGGCGCCTGGCGCGCCGGACTCCGCGGGGCACGTTAATATCGGGCGAGCCTATTGAGGCTGGTCCTCCTTGTGCGCTTGCTCGCAGGTTTCCCGTTGTCGTCAAGAATTGAGAACTTGATCTGTATCTTTACGCCGTCTGCTATTCCTTTTACATTAAGTTTTTAGGTCGAAAACTGCACTTGCGACTTCGCCATCCGGAAGATTTCGCTCTGAACTGTCTCTTTGCCCAACTCTTCGGTGCGCAACTAGCCAAGCCTTTTCTGGCGCATTTCGAACCAAGTCTGGAGTCGCGCATTATACTCCTTCACATAGAGCAATAACCCGGAGCTTAGCAAGATCGGGCCTCTTGTCACTGCAGCTCGGAGGCGGATAGCTTGAATAGCTTGAATAACTTGGATGCCCCGAGCACAGCGCTATGTGCTGTGCCGAAAGAAACAACAAGGCCTCCGTCCCAATTACGGCTTCGCCGTGAGCTCATGTCCGCGGCGATAGCTTGCTTCGCAGGGTAACCGTTGAGGGTCTCGATCCGGACTCCCGCCGCGTGATCGCCGGAAGATCTCTCGGGTCTCAGTGATGCGGCCTTCGGCGCGGGACGACACATGGCCCAACGTTTACGAGTTAGCCTGTTTGTTCCTCGAACAGCCTTTTGAGCTTTGCCGCCTCTTTAACGCTGTCGTGGTGTTCGATGATACGGGCACGACCGGCCGCTCCAAGAGTCGCGAGCTGATCAACGTCGGCCTCCAAAGCCTCACGCATCGCCTCGGAAAGGGCAATCTCGTCACCTGCGGGTACAAGCCAGCCCGTCTTTCCGGGCTCGACCAATTCCGGGATACCGGCAGTATACGTTGATATGACCGGGCGACCGAGCGCCATCGCTTCCATGATTACAACCGGCAAGTTTTCAGAAAAGCTCGGAAGCACTAAACAGCGGGAGGCGGTGATTTCCGCTTTCACGCGCTCACCAGAAGCCAACCCGGTAATCGTGATTGCATCTTGCAAATCCGCATGAAGAACTGCTTCCTCGATGTAGTTGCGATAAGGTCCATCTCCAACCAGAACGAGCTCACAGTAGACTCCAGCATCGCGCAACCTTCGCACGGCTTGAACAAGGACGATCTGTCCCTTTCTCGCGTCGAACCGGCCTACGCAGACCAAGCGCGGAGCATCGGGCGGTAGCTGCATAGGACTGTCCAAGAACAGGTTGTCCACACCACAATGGACCACAACGAGCTTGCCCCATTGATCTGGGCGCGACCAGCGCATAAGTTGGCTTCGCCCAAATGAGCTTACGTTCACGACGAATGCGGCGCGTTCGATCTTTAGTTCTATCGAGAGCAATTCTGCTTTTTCGAATTCGTCTGGTCCGTGAACGGTAAAACTGTATGATATTCCAGAGAAGTGTCTTCCAAGCATAGCGATTGCCGCAGAATTCGTGCCGAAATGTACATGTACGTGTTGTATTGAGTCGCGTCGACACCAAGACGCTAAGACTGCGGCTTCTACCAGATACATCAAGTGCCGTAAGATACCGCGATCAGATCGCCAACCTAACCTGATGGTTTCCCAAATCGCTCGAGTTGACGCCGCGGGTTTGGTTAAAAGTGCGGTAACGCAACACCACAATATTTCAGGAATACCGGCTCGCAAAATATGCTTCGTTAGCCGTTCTTCCAGTTGATCTTCCGGGTGGCCAGAATATTGTTCAGCAGGGCGGAGTGCATAACGAAAGGTTGGAACGCCGAGGAGTTCCATAGCGCGTATTTCACGTCGTATATATGTATGATAGGGCGCCGGATATCGGTTGATAAAATACGCAACCCGCATGATGTGATCCTTCGCAGGAAAATTGCTTCGGTCCCATAGTTGCGAGCAGTCACTTATATTCAATCAATTTCGCCGTCCCGCGCCGCCATTTGAGCCACAAGAACTTCAAAATCCCCAGAAGCGACGCGAACTGAGCGAGGGTGAGGAAAAGCGCGTGCAACCACGAGCGATGAGAGGTCGGTCCATCTTTGACCGCAATTCGGCAGATTTGAATAAAGTAGACGAACGCACCCACCAAGGCGGCAGGATGAAACAGCGCGGCGAACCCGATGGTTGCAGGTAGAACGCCACCCCATAGAAACGCTCGCAGAATTTCTCGCCTCCAAAGGTCCGATGGAGAGTATCGGTGCAGCCAGGAAACGTCGGCAAATCCGTAGCCGCTTCTGACGGCGCGAACCCACCACTGCCGGAACCGCGTCATCGATGCATCGTGCTCGGTCATATCCGAGTCGAGACGCCAAATTCGCCATCCGGTTTCCCGCAGCCGAAGGCAAAGCTCCGGCTCTTCCCCAGCAATCAATTCCGACCGGAAGCCTCCGATCGTTTCGAACGGGCCCGTCCGCATAAGCGCGTCTCCCCCGCAAGCCAAGGCCTCGCCAATCGGCGTGTCCCATTCCAAATCACATAGATAGTTGTAGATTGAGGCGTCCGGGTGGCGCTCCCGTCGGCGGCCGCACACGACCGCGATGTCATTTCCTTGCTCGATGAACGCGCGGGCCTTCTCTAGCCACTCCGGAGCCAAGCTACAATCGCCGTCAATAAACTGCACGAACCGAATGTCAGGCTTCAGGGACTTTAGGGCCGAGAAACCTTCGTTCCGCGCTCGAGCTGCGGTAAAAGGTTGGGTTATGTCTAATTGCACTACGCAAGCTCCAACACGCGCTGCGTAGTCGACACTTCCGTCTGTAGAGCCCGAGTCTACGTAAACAATATTCGGCGTGCAAGCTTTAACTGAAGTGAAACATCTAACTAGGCGATCGCCCTCATTGCGGCCTATGGCAACTACTCCGACATCTTTAAGAGGCATTTCGACCGCGGCTATCTTCTTTCAAATAAATCATATCCCGCCCCGGAGGAAATCACAATCCGATTTTTCCTCTTAGTCGACGTCATCCTCCCCGCGACCGCATCATCGCCACGCCGGGCTTAGTGGCAGTCGCCCCGGATTCCACGTGCATGGCCAGCGTGCGCCGCCACAGCGCACAAGCGATCCGATGATCGTCTATAGGCTGGCTGGGAACGCCTCGAACCGGTTGTTCCCGATCTCTCCCGCGGCTCCAAATATGCCTCTCAAGGTGACCCCTTCTTTGCGAAACCGGGTCATCCACCATCAGAGGCTTCGCAAGCGTCTCGAGCGCATAAGCACGAACTTTGTCCGGCGGAACGAAGAGCGTTGCGGGTCTCCCAAGCTGCAATTGCAATTGTATCCGGTACGACAACTCCCCAACCGCTCGGTCTTAAGCCAATCGGTTTTGCGCTCGACGCGGAACGGCAGGCCATGGACGAGCGCCAATGCTAATCATAAGATAGTCGTCGTCCCTTTTGGTGTTGCACTCGTCCGGCAATTCAGCGATAGGAAAATTATGTGAACTCGCCAACAAACAAGTCCGCCTTACATCAAATGACCCCCGATGCTGATTTGCAGGCCGATCTTGAGAGGTATCCTGCGAGGCCATTCCTTAGAGAGCAGTCTATTTGGGCGGTCTGGGTGTACCGTTTTGGACGACGGGTGCTCAAGCGAAAGCCAGGCGTATTACGAAGTCTCCAGCTTTATTTTTACTGGGGGATGTTTCGAATTGTTGAAACTATTACCGGAATTAGCCTTCCGCTGAATGCTCAGATAGGACCAGGATTAAGAATCTATCATTTTGGAAATATATTCATCCATTCTGACGTAATTATAGGGCGCAATTGCACGTTGCGTCATGGAGTAACAATCGGCAATCGAAGCAAGAACGGGGGAGTGCCCACCGTAGGCGATAATGTGGAATTTGGCGTTGGCTCGGTTGCGATTGGCCCCATCCATATTGCTTCAGGCGCAAAAATCGGACCATTGTCTCTTGTTACCTCTGACGTACCCGAAAAGGCGAGGGTTATTGGGAACCCTGGGCAAATATTGCGGCTTAAAGTATAGTACGCCTCTATTAGATGCGCTTTTTTGCTAGACTGGCCCTACGGATTCGCGCAGCACGGATTCTTCAACCCTGTGCGCGTGAGGTCATTATTTATTCACGCTCCCTGCGGCTGATCATCGCGCGTACGGTCAGCGAGGGACTCTATAAAGCCAGATCATAGGTCCGCGATCGTGTTCGGAGTCCAGCTCCCTCGTGCATGCTGTCGCCCTGGTTAAGAAGGCTCTCAAAGCAAACGCCGCATGTCCGCGCCGCTCGCAGCGACCGCTCCCATCCTGGCAGTCGCGCCGCGATCAATCCCCGCATGGCGCATTTTTCACGATTTTTTGCACACAAGGTACAACGACTACATCGCTAACGGCGAGCAAATATATCACGAGAACAGAATCAGGCTCAGATCAGGTTAAATTTTTGTCTGGACTCTCACGTTCGCGCCGTGCGCTCCGCCACGGGACCGTCCGTACGCGGAACGAGGTAGCGCAGATCCAGCAAGACAGGCTTGTTGAGCTTCTTAGCCGTTCCAGCGCCACAACATTCTCCCCTGTCCAACGAAAGGTGTCACCGATCCGATCGACGAATGTGGAAGAGTCATCGATCGCAGCCGCAAAAGCGAGAGCGGTCAGTTGGCCGACGCCTGAGATGCGGATCAACCGGCGGCAGACCGCCGAGGCCCTCGCCATGCGAAGGGTTGAGGTCTCTTCGCCGTTATGTCCGATTTCTCGGCCTGCGCGGCCCGCAGAAAGTCCCGGTGTTGCGTGAGCTTGGAGGTGCGATGGCCGCCATCTCCGACCGGCTCTCGGGAGCCATGGCGTTCAAGGCGTTCCAGCCACTTGATGGCCACGGATTCGCTGACCTCATAATGACGACCCGCCGCCCGGCGGCTCATCTTGGCGCTCTTCTTGCGGAAGAACCGGCTCATCATCGAGGTGTCGGCTTTGACCCCTCACTCGGCCGACAGGCAATCGCAGAGAGCCTGAAGCGTTGCGCAAGCGTTACTTCAAACCCTCGGTGAGCCGGGAGAGCGGGACGCGCGCGATGGCGGCTGATGTCCGGGTGATCCTGCTCGCGCAAATCTTGCGATACCGCCTTGCCTCCTGCTGGCCTCCGCCCAGTCAGCAGCTTGAATCAAAATTGCGCCGATTTGGGAATCCCCCTCCGATTCAGCCCAAACGCGGGACGCTCTAGGAAACCGTTTTGCCGGACTTTGTTCGGCGAGGAATCTTGCCCTGCTCGACCGAGCCCGCACAGCGCCGTCCAGACGATCGGACCTGTCATCCGGCCATCCGGAATTTCTCGTCCGATCGGAGAAATGGGGCAGGATCGCGGCTCACAAGCCCGGTTCGTTGAGGCGAGTCCCATGAACCCCGGCTTGATTCCGCCGGCGGAAGTCACGGCCGCCGCCAAGCGAGGCCTTGAACTGCGCGCAAAATTTCGCCGGGGCGGCACTTCGGTCGGCGCCCATCGAGCCAAGGAGCTGGCCGAACGTCGGCCGCTGTCGCCGCGCGACGTGGTGGCTATGAGCGCTTATTCCCGTCACGAGGTAGACAAGGCGTCGAAAAGCCACGAATGGGCCGGCGAAACCGACCCCTCTGCGGGCTATATCGCGTGGCTCCTGTGGGGCGACGAGCCCGGCCGTCGCTGGGCGAACAGTTTGACGGCGCGGTTGAACAAGACCGCGGCGGAATAGTCGCCGGCTGCAGGCGGCCCAAGACGCGTTCTCGGATGGATCGCGTCTTGTCATTCCCGCTTGCGAGCGTGTGAAGCAATCGATTTTTTCGGTGGAGAGGGGTGATCGGGGCGCCGTCATGGATGAATGGCCGGCGTGATGGATGAATCCTGTGCGGGTTAAGCGTTGTTTGGGAGCCGCTCTGCCCCGAAGGGAGCGGGCTAGGCATTGGCCCTCAAGCGTCGGGCGGCCATGAGATTGTTGGCGATGGCGTGCCAGAGCGCGTGGGCCTTCGCCTTGATGAGACCGCGAACGGGAAGAAACCCGAAGCCGTGGTTCTTGCGGTCTGCGTTGATCCGCTCGATGCGCTTAGCGCAAAGCATAGACCGCTTGGCCCGCTTCGCTCGCCATGCGTTCCCGCCACGCCTTGAGACAGACGGGCTCCTTCTCTCGCTTGCGGATACGCCGCGCGAGCGTGGCCGGCTTGACGTCGTCCCGTTCGCCGGGAGGGGGCGTATAGACGCTCACCGGCCCCGCCGCATGAGCGGCGAGCGCAATGATGTCTTCGCTCGTGGCGTAGCTTGTGTCGATGAGCAGTCTGTCGGGGGTCTTGCCGTAGCGGCGGGCGATGGCGTCGACCATCGGTCCCGCCAGGCCCGCATCGTTGCGCCGGTCGGTCACCTCGATTGCGACGATGACGCCCTCTTTCGCCGCGGCGGCGATCTTAAGCGTTGTAGGCGGGACGAACCGCGCCGTCGGGAAAGCGCATGGAGCGCGCCTTAAGGCTCGCTCGTCGAAGCCCTCGGCTCCTTCTTCCTGGCCTCGTCCTTGCTATGGGTTTTGGCGCGCGCCTTGCGCTCCGCCTCAAGCCGTTCGAGCGCCGCCCGCGCTCTTCCGGCGCGCGCCCGAACATCACGCGCCGCCCGCTCGCGCGCGGCTTGTCGACGACGGCTCGAAGCTCCTAGATCGTCCGTCAGTTCCTGCTTGAGGGCGGCTAGCCGCTCGGGCCAACCGCGGCTTCGATCTTGAGCAATTTTTCGCCCGTCTTGAACGACCCCTTGCTGGCGCTGGCGCGAATCTTCGTGCCGTCGACGGCGATCTCGGAGAACCTCGTCAGTCCCTCGCCGATCAACGCGGTCACGCTTTGCGTCAGCCGCCGGTCGAGGACCTCCAGGCTGTCGACCCGGAAGTCCGCGAGCCCGTGATAGTTCAGCGGCACGCCGCCCGCCAGCCACCGATAGGCGGCGTCGCTTTCGGCGAGGCGCTCCAATGCGCGCGCCGACCCGACCCCTTCGACCGTCGCATTGAGCCACAGCGCCAGCATGACCGCGGGATCGGCGGCCGGTCTTCCCGCTTCGCCCTCGCGCGACTTCACCCGCTCATACAGCTGCGAAAGATCGACCATATCCCAGCCCAGTTGCCGTCGATCCGGCCGCACCACCCGAGCTTCCGCCATCGCCGATTCCCCCCACATCAGCGACAGAGAATCACAGCCCGAGCGAAAGCGTCAATTCCTTCACACGCTCGCAAGCGGGAATCCGACGCCTGACGCGCGACGTGATTAGGAATCGGGTCGTCGCGTCGGCGATCGTGGGAATTCTGGTTCGCCGTGGTCGCCATCGCCCGCCGTATCGTCGCCCTCGGCAACGCCCCTCATCCGCGATGACATTCCAGTTGCCGGCGGGCCCTTGCCCGCCGTCAGATTGCTGGATTCGCTGTCAGACCTTTG
>Ga0209624_10002479_pt1 | contig 13636 bp, 8 predicted proteins | sample JacPinW_OM2H0_O1_FD_188565 | JGI IMG/M metagenome (GOLD analysis project Ga0209624, IMG submission 188565) | Forest soil microbial communities from Algoma, Ontario, Canada - Jack Pine, Ontario site 1_JW_OM2H0_O1 (SPAdes) (version 2) | ecosystem: Environmental > Terrestrial > Soil > Boreal...
TCGAGCAGGTTGTGGTCACCTGGCCCAGCGGCCGAGTGGAAGAGTTCACAAATCTGGCTGGGGGCCGAGGCTACGAATCGACCGAAGGCAAAGGAATCGCGCCCCTGGAAGGATATTGATCGAGCGACCAGCAGCGAATCAGATTACGGTTGAGTCAGGATGCCCGACGCCGTCAGGTCGATATCGACCGACTCGCTGACCTGCAAAAACAACGTGCTCGGGTTCTTGATCCCCCACAACACATAAGGCAGGGCAAAGTGCAGCGTCGCTGTCCAATAACCCGGGGCCATCTTGACTTCAGCCGGGACCGTCAATTCGTGCTCCGCACCGTGAATCGCGAAAATTCCATGGACCCGAACCGAAGACGTTCCCGACAGTGACACGGCTCCGTCGACGCGATCCGGACGGAAAACTATCTCCGGGTAACGATCGCTCTCCAGCACTTCGCGATGCATTTTCCGATCCCGCATTCCGTTGCCACTTTGACCGCTCTTGGCATCCACGATGATTTCGCCCGTGAGTTTCCCCGAGGCGCCATCAAGACGCAACGCTCCCCGCTCGAGCTGGAACGTTCCCCGAACCGTATGGAGCGCATCTCCGAGTGCGAAATTGACGGTGGTGTGTTGGGGATCGAGCTGCAGCCCGACGTTCTCGGCAGCGAGGGCGACGGTCGACGAGAGAAGCAAAACTGCCAGGATAGCCCGGCGCAGCCGACTGGGCAGAAAGACCTGAGCATCTTCTTTTTCTTTCATGGGTTATGGGCTCAGCAGTCCCCAGCCCAAGGTAAGCCCATCCAGCGTCAGATGGAGGGGAGAGAGGTTTCCTACGTGTAGGGCCAGCAGCCTGCGAAAAACGTCGGGATGCTTGCGAAGAACCTGCAGCGTGCGGCGCTGCATGCCGGGACGCCCGTCGAGCATTAACATCCATCGCGCCATCCATAGGGGACGGAACGACAGGCGACGATGCGCGGTCTGGTAACCGCTCAGATTGCCTCGCCGGAGGCAGTTCGCCAGCACCGCGGCCTGGCTGAAGGAAAGACCCAGACCATCGCCAGTGATGGCGTCCACCGTACCGGAAGCATCGCCGACCAGGGCGACATTTCCCCGCCATACGCGTTGCAATTGACGATTCGCTGTAAGCGCGCCTCTTTCGATCGAGGTCGCCGCCGCCCCGGACAATTGCCGGTTGAGATCGGGAAAATCGGACAACGATTTTTCCAGGCGCAGTCCCGGATCGCGTGAAGCCACCGCCACACAAATCTCATCCCCGCTCACCGCTGTCATATATCCCTGGCTGTGTTTTCCCCAATAGATTTCCAGGCGATCGGTCCAAGGTCTGAGGCGATAATGCCGGCGAAAGGAATAGCGGGCGCCGGTGAGGGAGCGAGGCGCGAGATTGGCCCATGTGCGCACGCGCGAGTTGGAGCCGTCGGCTCCGATAATCCACGATGCCCGTACGTTGCGGTTTCCCAATCGCACGCTCTGCTGGGCAATCCCGGTAACCACGCTCTCCCACAGCAGATCGACGCCCAGCCCTTGGGCGCGTTCCGTGAGGATACGATGCAAGGTCGTCCGGCGAATGGAGAGCCCGGCGTTGCCGCCAGGGAAATCCGCCTCCGCGGCCAATCCGGAAGCGAGAAATCGAACCCCGCGCACCGGACATGCGTCCGCAGCGGACAGCGTAACTCCCAGCTGGTTCAGCGCTGCGGTTGCGTCCGGCATCAGCGCTTCGCCGCAGGCTTTATCGATCGGCGGTTTCGCCCCGTCGGCCACGACCACCCGGAATCCTTGCCGCCGGGCGGCGATTGCTGCGGCCAGCCCTGCCGGGCCGCCACCGATCACAAAAACGTCGGTTGAGTTCAGCAAAGATACACTCTCACCATTCGAGCAGCAGAAGCTCGGAGCAAAATCCGGGTCCCATCGCGGCCAGCAGGCCGAGCGTGCCAGGCTCAGGACGCCGGTGCTTCATCACGTCCTCCAGCACACACAGAACCGAAGCGGACGAAAGATTTCCCACTTTGCGCAAGCAATCCCACGACGCATCCAGTTCTCCGTTGTGCAAGCCCAGTGCCGTCGCCGAAGCATCCAGCACTTTGGGTCCGCCGGTGTGCAGGACGAAGCTTTTTAGATCGCTTCGCTGGTGACCGTTGTCGGCCAGAAAAGCGTCAACATCTTTACCCAGGTTGGCCCGGATCAGAGTTGGAACCTCCGTAGAAAGTATGATGCGGAAACCTTTCTCAGAAATGTTCCAGCCCATCATTTCTTCCGTGGCGGGATAAAAAATCGAGCGCGTGGCGAGAATCGTAGGCCCCGAACCGTGACCGTTCGACGATGGGAAGTCCTCGCCGGTAACAATCACGGCGGCTGCGCCATCGGCAAAGAGTCCGGAGGAGATCAGGTTCGCGACCGAAAGATCCTCGCGCTGCAAGGTGAGCGAACAAAGCTCAACCGATACCAGGGCAGCCGCCTGCGAAGGATAGGCGCGAACGTAGTCGTAAGCCCGAGCGATGCCTGCCGCTCCCGCCACACATCCCAGGCCAAAAATCGGCGTGCGGCGGATGTTTGCCGGAAGGCCCATCCGGTTGATCAGAAGCGCGTCAATCGAAGGGCTGGCAACACCGGTGACCGTCGTGAACAACAAAGCTCCCAAATCTTTGGGCTTCATGCCGGCGTTGTGAAGTGCGAGGCAGAGAGCCTGCTCTCCCAATTCCTGTGCCACTTTGATCCAGATGTCGTTGGCTTCTCCCCAGGTTTTGATGTCCACATACTGTTCGGCGGGAATCGCGAGGTAACGGCCATCCACGGTCACGTTGCGGTGCAACCGCGCCAACAGCAAAGGATTCTTGAGTTGAGCTCCCCAATAATCTTGCAGGCGTTCTAGGAGAACTTTCTGGGAATAGTAATTCTTCGGGAACGCGCTCGCGGCGCTTGCGATCTTCATGGGTTCTGAGTCCTGACCTTGGTCTCGGCACGGAACCCGCCCCAAGCCGATCGAATCTGAGAAGCCTTTCTCGATTAGATGGCGGGGATCCCCGTCGCCTTTGCAACGGCCTGCCTTGTGCCGGTGTACGTATTGTCGCAGAGTTGACGACTTTAGTTTCTCACTCCTCGCAAAAAAGAAGCAATACCACACTCCCGCCCACGGTCGCACCATTGCGGCGAGCGAGGGCAGTCATAGTGTCGCTTTGCCGACTAGGGCAATATGGCGATCGAAGTGGGAGTATTCCCTACAGAATAAGTTGCGATGGTGTTCAAACTTCCGCCGGCGCTGCCAAAGGCTTGAATGCCGGCGGATCCTGTCTGGTTTCCCACGTACAGGTATTTGCGATTCGGGTCAATCGCCAGCACGCTCGGCTCGGTTTCGGTGGCGAACGGAGAGTTCGTGACTTGGACGGGAAAGCCCGTGCCGGATGTGATCGAATAGGTCGCGACATTGTTCGATCCCTGATTCGCTACGTAAAGATAGCTTGCCGTAGAGTCCAGGACGAGCGATATCGGATGCTGAAAGGCGTCAGCCAGGGGAGACTGAGGGACCTCCGTCAGTAGTCCGGAGGCAGCGATCGAGTAGATGGAGATGGTACTTACAGCCGAGTTCGCGGCGTAGAGATACGCGCCCTTGGGATCGATGACGATCGAGGCGGGATCGTTGTCCTCGGTGAAGATGATCCCGGAGGCAATCGGACTCGAGGAGAGTACTCCAGCGCTCACGCTGAACACAGCCAGGATCCCGGTCGGGGAACTCGGGGCGCTGACGTAAAGAAAATTACCCGAGGGCGACAACGCCATACTCTTGACGGATAAGCGAATCTGAAACGGCGACCCGTTCACCGCCGTCAGCACACCGCTGCTCGAATCGATCGAGAAAGCCGAGATGTCGTTCGACAAGGCATTGGCGCAGTACAAATACTTGCCCGCAGGATCCATGGCCAGAAGAAACGGCTGCGTTCCCACCGGAGTCCTCGGCGTCACTTCGATCACGGTTCCGTCGCTGTTAATGTCAAACAGCGAAACATCGTTCTCCCCCTGACCGGGATTTGCCACGTACAGGAATTTTCCGGATGGATGGATCACCACCGAGTACGCTCCATCGCCCACGGTATAGGGACTTTCCTGAAGCTGGGTCAGCACACCGGAGTAGGGATCTTCCCGAAAGACCGCCAATTGGCTCGCGGCCGGGACGGTCGCGTAAACGTAGTGACTCCCGTTACTGCCACAACTCACACCACCGGCAATGACCGCAAAAACAAATACCAGCCCAAGCGCTTTCTGAAGCATCCGTGACTCCTCGGAGAATTTGAAGGCGAAGAACAATAATACCCGCCTGCCGGGAAATCGGCATGGAAACAACTTGTTTATCGTTCATCATATGGTCAGAGCAAGAATCCGGGCAAGAAACAGGGGAGCGGATTTTTGCGAAGCCTCTGGCTTACCGTTCCACTGACTCCTGCGATGCGGCGCTTCTGAAATCAGGTTGCACGCGGCAGACTGATTCTAGGTTTTGCTCACTTCGAGGTCGTCTCCGGCCTAGTCCGCCGAGTGCGCCGGGCTGGGTTCGGCCGGGCCGGCCAACGCCAGATTTTCACCACCGCGCAACCCCAGCCGCAGACGATCGAGATAAACATACACCACCGGGGTGGTGAACAAAGTCAGCGCCTGGCTCACGATCAGTCCGCCGACGATGGTGATGCCCAGCGGACGATGGAGTTCGGAGCCGGTTCCTGTACCTAAGGCCAGCGGCAGCCCGCCCAGCAGAGCCGCCATGGTGGTCATCATGATGGGACGGAAACGCAGTAAGCAGGCCTCATAGATGGCATCTACCGGTTTCTTGCCCTGTGTCCTCTCCACATCCAGCGCCACGTCGATCATCATGATCGCGTTCTTTTTTACCAGGCCAATGAGCAGGATGATGCCGATCGTGCCGATTACATTGAGTTCGTTGTGCGTCAAAATCAAGGCCAGCAGGGCTCCCACGCCAGCCGACGGCAGGGTGGAGAGAATGGTGATGGGATGAATGTAACTTTCGTACAACATTCCCAGCACGATATAAACCGTAATCAGCGCCGTAAGAATCAGCACCGGTTCGCTCGAGAGCGAATCCTTGAAGGCGGCTGCCGTGCCCTGAAAGGTTGCCTGAATCGAACTGGGGAAGCCAATGGAGAGTTGCGCCTTTTCGATGGCCAGCGTCGCCTGTCCGAGGGAAACTCCGGGAGCCAGGTTGAAGGAGATGGTGACCGAAGGAAACTGGCTCTGGTGGTTCACCGCCAAAGGTATGTTGGAGGGCGTGAAGTGAGTGAACGCAGCCAAGGGAATCGGGGCGCCGTTGGCCGAGCGCAGGTAAATATTCTCCAGGGCTTCTGTCGTTTGCTGGAATTCCGGCGCCACCTCCATCACCACATGGTACTGGTTGAGGGGACGGTATATGGTCGAGACTTGCCGCTGCCCGAAGGCGTCGTAGAGCGCGTTGTCAATGTCCTGCGCGGCAACGCCCAAGCGGCTGGCAGTGTCGCGATCAATCACCAACTGGGCTTGTAATCCCTTATCCTGCTGGTCGGTATTCACGTCGCGAAGTTCGGGCAGGGCGCGCAACTTCTGGAACAGTTGCGGCGCCCAGCTATTCAGTTCGTTCAAGTCTTCCCCTTGCAGCGTGAACTGGTACTGCGCCGCGCCGAAGCGGCCGCCAATCGTCAGGTCCTGGGCCGATTGCAGGAACAGGGTAGCTCCCGGAACCACGGCAAGTTTGTCCCGCAGACGATTAATCACATCGTCGGCGGTAACGTTCGGGCACGATTGCCAGAAGTGGCGAGTCCGGCATTGGCTGCGCTGCTCGAGCGACTTCAGCATGACGAAGAACCGGCCCTGGTTTGTCGCCGAGCCTCCACCAGCGAACCCAACCGCGGTGTCGACCGCCGGATCGGTCAGCACGATGTCTACGAACTGTTCCATCTTGCCGCTCATGGCCTGGAATGAGATATCTTGTGCCGCCTGCACCGACCCCATGATCCGTCCCGTATCCTGCTGCGGGAAAAATCCTTTGGGCACCTTGATGTAGAGATACACGCTGAGGCAAGCTACCAGGACGGTCACCGCCAGGGTAAGGGGCTGGCGCGCCAGAACCCACTTCAGGGCATGCCGGTAAGCGGCGAGAAGGCTGTCGAAGAACCATTCGCTGGCGCGATAGACAAAGTTATGGCGCTGGTTCGGTTGTGAGGGCCGCAGGAATTTGGCGCACATCGTCGGCGTGGTGGTCAGCGATACCAGCAGCGAAACTCCGATGGCGATACTCAGCGTGACGGCAAACTCGCGAAACAGGCGCCCTACGATTCCGCCCATCAACAGCAAGGGGATAAATACGGCCACCAGCGAGGTACTCATGGAAACGACGGTGAACCCGATCTCGGCCGCTCCTTTGAACGCTGCCTCGACCGCGTCCATCCCCTGTTCTACATAGCGCGTGATGTTCTCCAGAACCACGATGGCGTCATCCACCACGAACCCGGTCGAAATGGCCAGTGCCATGAGCGACAGATTGTCGAGGCTATAACCCAACACATACATCCCGCCAAAAGTGCCCACCAGCGAAAGGGGCACGGCAATGCTCGGAATCACGGTGGCCCGCACGGTACGGAGGAACACGAACACCACCAGGATCACCAGCACGATCGAAATCAGCAGGGTGGATTCAATGTCCTTCACCGAAGCCCGGACCGTGACCGTCCGGTCCATCACCACTTGCAGCTTGATCGCCGGAGAAATCGAAGACTGGAGATACGGCATCAAAGCGCGCACTCGGTCCACGGTCTCGATGATGTTGGCTCCGGGCTGCCGGAAAATGACCACGAGCACCCCGGGTTTGCCGTTGGCCAGCCCGAGGTTGTGCACATCCGCCACCGAGTCCTCGACCTCCGCCACGTCGCTCAGTCGCACGGGCCCGCCATTCCGGTAAGCCACAATCAGCGGACGGTACTGATCCGCGGTAATGAGCTGATCGTTGTCCTCAAACGACGCTGAGGTTGTCCCATAAGAGACCTGGCCCTTGGCTTGGTTTGCATTGGCCAGATTAAGAGCGTTGCGCACCGTGTCCAATCCCACACCGAGCTTATTGAGCAGCATGGGATTGACTTCGACCCTCACCGCCGGCGGTGCCGAACCGTAGGTAAACACCTGGCCCACTCCATCGACCTGCGCGAGCTTCTGCGCCAGAATCGAGTCGGAGGTGTCATACAAACGCGCCACCGGGACCGTGTCCGAGGTGAGCGCCAGAATCAGGATGGGGGCGTCGGCGGGATTGATTTTGCGATAGGTTGGATTGCTCGGCAGGTTCGCCGGAAGTTGACTGCGGGCCGCATTGATGGCGGCTTGCACATCGCGGGCCGCGGCATCAATGTTGCGGTTCAAATCAAATTGCAGGGCAATGGCGGTCGAGCCCAGTTGACTCGATGAGGTCATCTGGTTCACGCCGGAGATGCGTCCGAACTGCCGCTCGAGCGGCGTGGCCACCGCCGAAGCCATGGTCTGCGGGTCCGCACCCGGCAGCTGCGCCCCCACCGCGATCACGGGAAAATCTACCCGCGGCAACGAAGCCACCGGAAGATAATTGAAGCCAAGAATCCCGGAGAGCAGCAGGGCTGCCGCCAGCAGCGACGTGCCAATCGGACGCCGGATAAATGGAGCCGAAATACTCATGCTTCGAATAGCAAAGCTTAATCCGCCGAATCCGCCGATAGTTCGTGCGGAATCGGATTGCCGATCTGGTACTTCTCAAAGCGGTGTGCCAGACGGTCAAACCACAAATAGATTACGGGCGTGGTGTAGAGCGTGAGCAGTTGGCTGAGAATCAATCCTCCCACAATGGTAATGCCGAGCGGACGCCGCAACTCCGCGCCCGTGCCGGATCCGAGCGCCAAGGGCAGGCCACCGAGCAACGCCGCCATGGTGGTCATCATGATCGGCCGGAAGCGGAGCAAACACGCCTGAAAGATCGCTTCCTGCGGCGGCTTATGTTCTTCGCGTTCCGCTTCGAGAGCGAAATCGATCATCATGATCGCGTTCTTTTTTACGATGCCGATCAGCAGGATGATGCCGATCAGCGCAACCACCGTCAGATCGTTGCCCGTGATCTCCAAAGCCAGAATCGCGCCTACGCCGGCCGAGGGCAGAGTGGAGAGAATCGTGATGGGATGGATGTAGCTCTCATACAGCACTCCCAGAACGATATACACCGTGATGATGGCAGCGAGAATCAGAAACGGCTCGCTCGATAGCGAATTTTGAAATGCCGCGGCGGTTCCTTGAAAAGAGGCGTGAATGCTCGCCGGCAGCTGAATTTCCTTCTCCACTTGCTGGATCGCCTTGGTGGCATCGCCCAGAGAGGCGCCCGGCGCCAGGTTGAAGGAAAGCGTCACCACCGGGAATTGCCCCTGGTGGTTGACGGCGAGCGGCGTCGTGGTCGATTGCATGCGCACGAACGTGGAAAGCGGAACCGGCGCTCCGCTGGTAGTGGCCGTGGCTGCGTTGGCGCTGGGCGCACCCGCATTCGCGATGGTGCTGGCGGGGCGAACATATATGTCATTCATGGCGTCGGGTGTCTCGGCAAAGTTCGGTAAGACTTCGAGCACCACGTGATACTGATTCAACTGGGTAAAGATGATTGAAACCAGCCGTTGTCCGAAAGCATCGTAGAGCGTGTTGTCGATGGCCTGCGGAAGGATTCCCAGCCGCGACGCGGTATCGCGGTCGATGGTGAGGTTGGTCCGGAGACCGCCATTCAGCTGGTCGGTAGCCACGTCGCGCAGCAGGGGCTGGGCGCGAAGCTTATCCACCAGCTTGGGAGTCCATTGGGCTAATTCCTGCGCGTCGGCGTCCTCAATGGAATATTGGAATTGGGTGCGGCTTACCCGATCCTCCACCGTCAGATCCTGCACCGGCTGCATGTAGAGGGTAATTCCCCGGACCATTGCGAGTTCGGGCTGCAGCCGGCGAATAATCGCCGAAGCATCCTCGTGGCGCTCGTCGCGCGGCTTCAGATTGATCTGAATGCGGCCACTGTTGGGAGTCGTGTTCGTGCCATCCACGCCGATAAAAGATGACAGGCTCTCCACATCCTTGTCTCTGAGGATCACCTTCGCCAGTTCCTGCTGCCGCACCGACATCGCGTCAAACGAGATGCTGTCGGGAGCCTCCGAGATCCCCAGAATCACGCCCGTGTCCTGCACCGGAAAGAATCCCTTGGGCACAACCACGTAGAGAAGCAGCGTGAGGACCAGGGTTCCGAAGGTGACGAACAAGGTTGCGGTCTGGTGTTTCAGTACCCACTTCACGGTGCGGCCGTAAAACGCAATCACCCGGTTGTAAAAATCCTCCGTGACCTCGTAGAAGCGCCCCTTCTCACCTTCCTTGCGATGCTTCAGCAACTTGGCGCACATCATCGGCGTCAAGCTCAGCGAAACCCCGGCCGAAACCAGGATGGTCACCGCCAGCGTGACCGCGAATTCGCGGAACAGACGCCCCACGATGTCGCCCATGAACAACAGAGGGATCAGCACGGCAATGAGGGAAACCGTCAGCGAGACGATGGTGAACCCAATTTGTCCCGACCCCTTCAGCGCCGCATCGAGCGGCGAATCACCCGCCTCCAGATAGCGGTCGATGTTTTCGATCATCACGATGGCGTCATCGACCACGAACCCGGTGGAGATGGTCAACGCCATGAGCGTCAGATTATTGAGGCTGTATCCGAGCAGATACATCACGCCAAAGGTTCCCACGATCGACAACGGAACTGCGACGCTGGGAATAAACGTGGCTCGCAAATTGCGCAGGAAGAAGAAAATAACGATGACCACCAGCACGATGGTCAACGCCAACTCGAACTCGACATCTTTTACCGAGGCGCGAATCGTGGTGGTGCGGTCGGTGAGAATCTGCACCTTGACCGCGGACGGAAGCGAGGCCTGCAGTTGGGGCAGCAACTTCTTGATGCGGTCCACCACGCTGATGATGTTCGCCCCGGGCTGGCGCTGAATGTTGACGATGACCGCCGGAGTCTGATTCATCCACGCCGCCAGCCGGGTGTTTTCCGTACCATCGATTACGTTGGCCACATCGCTGACCCGCACGGGAGCTCCGTTGCGATAGGCGATGACCACCGGCTTGTATTCAGCGGCGGCAAACAGCTGATCATTGGCCCCGATGGTGTAGGACTGGCGCACTCCGTCGATGACGCCCTTGGCCTGATCCACGTTGGCCGCAGCCAACGCGTTGCGAACATCCTCCAGGCTCAACCCGTAGGAAGCCAGGGCCGTCGGGTTCACTTGCACTCGCACCGCGGGCTTCTGTCCACCGCTGATCGAAACCAGTCCAACTCCGGGCAACTGCGAGATCTTCTGGGCCAGCGCGGTGTCGGCGAGATCCTCCACCTTGGACAAGGGCAGCGAGTCCGAAGACATGGCCAGCGTGAGGATCGGAGAATCGGCAGGATTTACTTTGTTGTAAACGGGAGGATTGGGCAAATCCGCCGGAAGAAACGTAGCCGCCGCGTTCACCGCGGCCTGCACCTGCTGTTCTTCCACGTCGATATTCTGGTCGAGGCCAAACTGCAGCGTGATCACGGAACTGCCAAAGGAACTGGTTGAAGTCATCTGGCTCAGCCCGGGAACCTGGCCAAACTGACGTTCCAGCGGAGAGGTCACGGACGAAGCCATCACGTCGGGGTCCGCGCCGGGATAGAAAGTTACAACTTGAATGGTCGGGTAATCGACTTCGGGAAGGGCCGAAACCGGGAGTTGCAAAAACGCAACCCAGCCCACCAGGAGCACGCCCACCATCAACAGCGTGGTCGCTACTGGCCGAAGAATAAATAACCGTGAAGGGCTCATGAAGCCGGGATTCCCGAAATTGCGGCACTACCCTTGCCGCTGGCGCTCGGGGTGTTCGTCGGGCCGCTAGCGCGCGGCTCAATCGAGCTGCCAGTTTGTAGTTTGTCCTGCCCGTCGGTCACCACCACATCCCCCGGCGCCACTCCGTTTGTAACCACGGTCAGGTTGCCCTCGGCGAGAGTTACGGTTACCGGCCGTGCCTCGACGGTTTTGTCGTTCTTCACGGCATAGACAAAAGATCCCTGGGGTCCCCGCAAAATCGCCGCCGTCGGCACGACGGTGCTGTGCTTGCGCGTCTCGAGGAGCAGATTGGCATTCACAAATTGGTTGGGCCAAAGCTGGTTGTCCCGGTTATCGAAGACCGCCTTCAGTTTGGCCGTTCCGGTCGTCTGATCGATCTGGTTATCGATGGTCAGCAGTTTGCCCGTAGCCAGCTTGGTCTGGTTGTCCCGGCTGTAGGCCTCAACCAGCAGGGTAGAGTTCTTCATGTGCTGGGCCACGGTCGGCAGTTGATCCTCAGGCAGCGTAAAGATCACGGCAATGGGCTGCAATTGGGTAAGGATCAGCATGGGATTGGTGTCCGCCGCATGAACGATGTTTCCGGGGTCCACCTGCCGTAGTCCCACGCGGCCGGTGAATGGCGCCGTGATGTTGCAATACACCAGCTGCAGCTTCGCATTGTCGATCTGCGCCTGGTCCGTGCGCACCTGGCCATCGAGCTGATCCGCGGTTGATTTCTGGGTATCGACTTGTTGCTGCGCAATGCTTCCCGAGGGAATCAGCGTGGTATAGCGGTCCAGGTTCAACCTGGCATCTCGCAGGGATGCCTGGTCCTTGAAAAGTTGAGCCTGCATCTGCTCCAACTGAACCTGGTAGGGACGCGGATCGATAAGGATCAGCAGGTCGCCTTCTTTCACCACCTGCCCTTCCTGAAAGTTGACCCGCATGATCTGCCCGTCGACGCGGCTTTTTATGTTCGCCGTATAGAACGCGGTCACCGATCCCAGTCCCACCAGATAAACCGGCATGTCCTGTTGTTCGACTTTGGCGATGGCGACGGAGACCGCATGCGGGGCTGCGGCTTGCGCCTGCTGCTGCTTGTCAGCACCGGTGCAGCCGGAAGAAACGGCGCACACACCCAGGGCAATGGCCAGAACCAGCGAAAGCGATGCGCGAGGGACGAGCGGAGATACTCCTTGATCACAAATCATAGAATTACATTCACGATTCCACTAACCTAACCGGGGGATGCTCACAAGAACGCCCGTAGAACTGCCATTCATTAGACGTTTTCATTTTCATTCCGTCGCGGCAAATCTCGAGGAGCAACCACGGTTTTACCCCGGGTTGGTTCGCGCCGAAGACACACTCCGGCTGGGACACGACCGAGTACCATCATAAAGCCGTATACCACAGCATCAACCGTTCGCCCGGGCGGGTCAAGGTAAGGGCGGGTGTTTTACAAATCTTTACGCGCTTTTACCGGCGGTTTACGGTTGATCGGCGCACCAGCCGGAGGGTGCCGGATGCCGGGCTTCGTAGGCGGCAATCTCCGCTTCATGTTCGAGGGTGAGGCTGATATCGTCCAGCCCCTTGAGCAGGCAATGGCGAACGAATTCATCCATCGAGAACTTCGCGGTGAAGCTCCGGTCGTCACGCACTTCGCCGCGTTCGAGGTCAATCGTGAGTTGATAATCCTCCGCCTCACGGGATCGCCCGATCAGCTCCGCGACTTCCGCTTCGCTGAGACAAACGGTGAGAAAACCATTTTTGCTGCAGTTATTGGCAAAGATGTCGGCGAAAGAAGAAGAAATCACGGCGCGAAATCCGAAATCCGATAACGCCCACACGGCATGCTCGCGGGAGGAGCCGCAGCCGAAATTCCTGCCCGCCACCAGAACGCTGGCGCCCTGGTAGCGCGGCTCGTCGAGGACAAAACCGGCGCGCTTGGTCCCGTCCGCGGCGAACCGCCAGTCGTAAAACAAGAACTCGCCAAAGCCGGTGCGCTCGATCCGTTTCAGAAACTGTTTGGGAATGATCTGATCGGTATCCACATTGACCCGATCGAGCGGCGCCACCCGGCCACGATGTACGCCAAAGGGTTTCATCGCGCCTCCCTGGAGGTGGTGATGATTGCGGTCCTTCTCCGCGGAATCAAACTCATCGGAATTTCCAGTTTCGAATATCCGTGAAGTGTCCGGCGACCGCCGCCGCCGCCGCCATCATCGGGCTCACCAAATGCGTGCGCCCACCTCGTCCCTGCCGTCCTTCAAAATTCCGGTTGCTGGTGGAAGCGCAGCGCTCGCCGGGCTCGAGAATGTCCGGATTCATTCCCAAACACATCGAGCATCCCGACTCCCGCCACTCGAACCCGGCGTCGAGAAAAATTCTGTCCAGCCCTTCCTGTTCCGCAGCACGCTTTACCGTCTGCGATCCTGGCACCACCATGGCGCGCACCTTCGGGCTCACCTGATGACCTTTGGCCACTCGGGCGGCGGCGCGCAAATCTTCCAGGCGAGAGTTGGTGCATGACCCGATAAAGACCCGGTCCACGCCAATCTCTTCAATACGCTTTCCCGGCTCGAGCCCCATGTACTCTAAGGCCAGCTCAACCGCCCGCCGATCGCCGTCTTTCAAACTGCTGAATTCCGGCACACTGCCGGTCACGGGAGCCACCATCCCGGGATTCGTCCCCCACGTCACAAACGGAGAAAGCTCGGAGGCCTCAATCTCCACCACTTTGTCGAACGCCGCACCCTCGTC
>Ga0209624_10002480_pt1 | contig 13628 bp, 11 predicted proteins | sample JacPinW_OM2H0_O1_FD_188565 | JGI IMG/M metagenome (GOLD analysis project Ga0209624, IMG submission 188565) | Forest soil microbial communities from Algoma, Ontario, Canada - Jack Pine, Ontario site 1_JW_OM2H0_O1 (SPAdes) (version 2) | ecosystem: Environmental > Terrestrial > Soil > Boreal...
CTCGCGGCAATCCTCCGCTTCCCGAACCTCGTAGCCGGCGCGGCGCAATCCGAAGGCGACCATGTCGCGAATCGCCTTCTCGTCTTCCACTATGAGGATTCGCTTGGCCGTCATGTGCTTCTAGTCCCTTGATTCTTGAGCCCGGTATTACATCGGTCGCATGTGACAGTTCGATGACAACCGGTTCGGCCCAGGGGAATGCTCAAGCCCCCCGCTCCGCTTCGGTCAGCGCCACCTTGTCCCGCAGATACAGGGGACACAAGTCGGCCGAATCCCGGCCCTCGCCCGCCACCAAGCGCAGTGCACCCAGGCTTGCGATTTCGCGCGCATTGGGCAACGCGCGCCCATCTGCCGGTTCGACGATAACACCCGGCAGCGCGGCAAGCAGGGGATAGGCGGAAAAGCCGCGCCCGATCCCGCGGTGCGCGCAAGGCAGGGGCAGTACTACCCCGTCCGGCGCACTCACCCGTGCGGGGCTGCTCGCGATCAGTCCTTTGGCCGGATGGGCGGCGAAGCACCCCCAGTACACCTCGCCCATGCGGGCGTCGAGACAGGCCAGAGCATGCGTGACCCCGTGTTGCATGACAGCCCAAGCCAGGGCCTCCAGAGTCGTCACGGGGACCACGGGCAGACCGGCACCGAAGGCAAGACCCTGCGCCACCGCCACGCTGACCCTCACCCCCGTGAACGCGCCGGGACCGACGCTCGCGGCGATGCCGTCGAGAGCGGACCAAGGCACTTGCGCCTCCGCCAACAGCGCCTCGGCCATGCCGAGAATCTTCTGGGCGTGAGATTTGCCGGACTCCTCGTAGCGCCCGATGACTTCGGCGCCCGCGAGCGTTGCGTCGCGGCTGACGAGCAGCGCCACGGAACAGGCCTCGGTCGCCGCATCGAGCGCCAATACCCGCATCAGCTAGGTCGCCTGTGACGCACGGGCCATCGCGGGGGGCAAACGCGCCAGCCGCTCGGCGAGAAACAGCGCCGCGACGGCGCTCTCGGTAACGATCGGACTCGCCGGCAATGCCTCCAAGAACACGCGCCCATACGCCTTGGTCTTGAGCCGCGGGTCGCCGACGACGATGACTCCGAAATCGTCGAAGTCGCGGATCAGGCGCCCGACTCCCTGCTTCAACGCCAGCACGGCCTGCGGCAATTGATATTCGAAGAACGGGTTGCCGCCGCGGCGGCGGATGCCCTCGAGGCGAGCCTTGAGCAGCGGGTCGTCGGGCGAGGCAAAGGGCAACTTGTCGATCGCGACGATGGACAGCGCCTCACCCTTCACGTCCACTCCTTCCCAGAAGCTGCCGGTGGCCAGCAGCACCGCATTGCCCAGCTCGCGAAACCGATTGAGCAGCGCTTCGCGTGGCGCCTCCCCCTGCACCAGCACCGGAAAGGGCGGATTCGGGAAACGCTCCTGTAGTGCGCGAACTCCATCCGCGAGTCCTCGATAGCTGGTGTAGAGCAGGAACGCGCGGCCGCCGCTGGCTTCGAGCAGCGGTGCGCAGGCATCGATGAATCGCGCGGCGAAGTCCGGACTCTGCGGCTCCGGCATGCGAGGCGGCAGGAAGATGCGTGCCTGATCGCGGTAGTCGAAGGGGCTGTCGATGCGCACCGTGCGCGCCTCCGGCAAACCGATGCGCGCGGCAAAATGCGAAAAATCTTCGCCGATGGCCAGGGTGGCGGAGGTGAATACCCAGGCGCAGGGCCGCGACTCCACGTATTCGCGCAGGCGCTCGGCGATCTCGAAGGGCGTGTAATGCAGCAGCAGGCCGCTCGAGTTGGCGTCGACCCAGCGCAGCCCCGTGTCGTCCGACAGCTCGCGCAGGGCGGCCAGGGAGTTCGCGAGTGCGGCGCTTCGCCGCGCGCAATTCGCGGTGCCCGCGCCCGCACCGAGGCCATCGAGCTGAGTGGCGATGTCGCTGAGCGCAGTCTCGATCTCGGGCAGCACATCCAGAAACGAGTCCGGCAGGCTGGCCCAGTCGTGGCGTCCGGGACCTCGGGTCAAGGTACCGCGCAGTTCCTCGAGCCGCGCCTCGACCGCCGCGGCGGCGTCGGTGATTGCCGGAGCGCGCACGCCGGCCGCGAGCAGCTCCGCCGTAAGGTCGCGCAGCAGAATCTGAACCTGGCGCACCGACCAGACTTGGCCGAAGAACTGCGCCGCGGTGTCGGGAACTTGGTGCGCCTCGTCGAGGATGACCGCCTCCGCGCCCGGCAGCAGATCGCCGAATCCCTCCTCCTTGAGGGCAAGATCCGCGAGCAACAAATGATGATTCACGACCACGATGTCGGCCGCCTGGGCGTTGCGCCGCGCCTCGAATACATGGCAGCGTGCAAATTGAGGGCACTCCGATCCCAGGCAATTCTCGCGGGTCGAGGTAATGCTGGGCCAGAGCGCCGACTGCTCCGGCAGATCGGTAAGCTCGGACAAATCGCCGGCTTTGGTGGTCGCCGCCCAGCGCGACACCCGTGCGAGCATCCGCGCAAGGCCGCGCTCGCCGGGAAGCAGGGAACCTTGCTGAGTGGCGAATTCGAGCCGATGCCGGCACAGATAGTTGGTGCGCCCCTTGAGCAGGGCGATCTTCGCCGGCAATCCCAACGCCTTGGCGAGCATGGGCACATCGCGGCGAAACAGCTGATCCTGCAGGGTGCGCGTGCCGGTGGAGATGATCACGCTGCGCCCCGACAGCAATGCCGGTACCAGGTAGGCGAAGGTCTTGCCCGTTCCCGTGCCCGCCTCGACGATCAAGGGCTCGAGGCGCGCGAGCGCCGCGCCCACCGCCTTGGCCATCGCCGCCTGCTCGGGGCGGTAGGCATATCCGGGGAGGGCCCGCGCCAGGGGCCCCTCGAGGTTGAAGACATCGTTGTAATCGCCGTTCATCGCTGCGCTCGTCTGCCTCGTACGCGTGCAGCGTACGATGTTTTGCGTCCGCCTATTCGACCCGCGCGCGAAATCGCACGAATGCCACCGAATTGGCCTTCAGGCTGTTCTTCAGCCGCCAACGGATGTGGGTGTAGTCCGCGGCAACGGCGGGGCGCGGCTCGCCGTCCTTCCCCGGGACCTTGAGATTCTCGGCGCGGTCGAAGCTGCGGCCGCCGTCGACCGAATAGCTCACCTCGGCGCCGGGACCCACCGCGGAGTCGGCGACATAGCGCATGTGCTCAGGGATGGGATGCACGATGACCGGGGCCTCGAGCGCCGCGCCGGTATTGCGCACTTCGAGGGTGTAGATCACTCGATCCCCGGGCACGACCCGATCGGCGGGAATCAGTTTGATCACCTGCCGCCCATGGGCGACGGATTTGGATTCCACCTCGGCAATGGCCTTGATCGTCAATGGATCGGCCGCTTCCTGGGCAGCGGCGATAGCCGTCAGCAACAGCAATCCGGTAGCCGCAATGACCGTAATTGAGGGTCTCGAATGCATGGTGTCGCCGCATTGTAGAATATTCAGAATCAATTACTTATATCGAATGGTGTAGGGAGCCGATTGAGGCAGCACCGCGCGACAGCGCTGTCGCATCGGCGTCGCCCTTTTCGAGCACTTGGCGGCGAACCGAAGCTTCTGTCATTCTTCTAAATATAATAATTGCCCCGAAGGACTCCCATGGCCACTGCACCCCAGCTCGTCACTTCACTCGCTTCCATGAACCGCGACGTGTCGGCTTGGGTCGACGGCGTCGCGAAGCTCACGATGCCGGAACACATCCATTGGTGCGACGGAACCCCAGCCGAATTTCAAGCGCTGGAGCGGGAATTGATCGCCGCCAAGGAACTGCTGCCGCTCGATCCGCAAAGCTTTCCCGGCTGCGTCCTCTCCCGCTCCGATCCGTCGGACGTCGCGCGCGTGGAGCACCTCACTTTTGTCTGCACCCGCAGCGAGGCGGACGCGGGCCCGAACAACCACTGGATCGCTCCCGCGCAAGCTCACGCCCGGATGGACGCCCTGTTTGCCGGCTGCATGAAGGGACGCACCATGTACGTCGTTCCTTACTGCATGGGGCCCATCGACTCGCCGTTTTCTCGGTGCGGGGTGGAAATCACGGACAGCGCCTACGTGGTCCTCAACATGCAACTCATGACCCGCATGGGGCGCGCAGCACTCGAGCGAATCTCGCGCGACGGGACGTTCGTGAAGGGACTGCATTCCACCGGCGACCTCAATCCGGCGCGCCGCTTCATCATGCACTTCCCCGAAGAGCTCTCCATCAAGAGTTTCGGCTCCGGCTACGGCGGCAATGCCCTGCTCGGCAAGAAATGCCACGCGCTGCGCATCGCCAGCTGGCAGGCACGCACCGAAGGGTGGTTGGCGGAGCACATGCTCATCGTCGGCATCGAAAATCCGCAGGGCGAGATTCACTATCTGGCCTGTGCCTTCCCGTCCTCCTGCGGCAAGACCAACCTTGCCATGCTGATTCCACCCGCGAGCTATCAGGGCTGGAAGGTCTGGACGGTGGGCGACGATATTGCGTGGCTGCACCCGGGCAAGGATGGGCGGCTCTACGCCATCAATCCCGAATCCGGATACTTCGGCGTCGTGCCGGGCACCAATGCCAAGACCAACCGCAATGCCTACGAGATGATTCGCCGCGACACCATCTTCACCAATGTCGGCCTCACCGCCGACAATCAGCCTTGGTGGGAAGGGTTACCCGATGGCAAGCCGGCCTTCGATTGGCAGGGGCGGCCCTACGATCCGGCGAAGGGACCTGCGGCGCACCCGAACTCCCGGTTTACGGTCGCGGCCAAACAGAATCCCGGATATTCCAAGCTGGCCGACGCGCCGGGCGGAGTCCCGATTTCCGCCATCGTGTTCGGCGGCCGGCGGCGCACACTCGCGCCGCTCGTGTATCAAGCCCGCAATTGGCTGCACGGCGTGCTGATCGGCGCCGGAGTCGCGTCCGAGACGACCGCCGCCGCCACCGACGCCGTGGGCGTCGTGCGCCGCGACCCCATGGCCATGAAGCCCTTCGCCGGCTACAACTTCGGCGACTATTGGGGACATTGGCTCGATGTCGGCGCGAAGCTCAAATCGCCGCCGCAGATCTTCCACGTCAATTGGTTCCGCCAGGATTCCGCAGGCAAGTATTTATGGCCGGGATTCGGCGAGAACCTGCGGGTATTGCGTTGGATCATCGATCGATGCAAGGGCATCGCCCAGGCGCGCGATACGGCGATCGGCCGCCTGCCGAACCCGGCCGACTTGGACCTGCATGGACTGAATATCGCTCCGGGGGCGGTGGAGGAGTTGCTGGCGGTGGACGCGGCGCTCTGGCGGGAGGAATTCGCCGGCATCGACAAGTATCTGAGTGAATTCGGCGACCGGGTGCCGCGGCCGCTCGAGGCCGAACTCGAGAGCGCGGTGGAGCGGCTTCACTCCTCGCAGGTGTAGCGGATCACCTGGGAGGAATTGCTGTCCGGCGCCTTGCCGAGACCGATCAAGCCCTCGCCCCGAATCTGCATCGAATCGCGGCGCACGAACGCTTCCTCGCCATCCTTGCCGAGTACGAAGGTGCCGTTCGTGCTCTGATCGATCAGCATGAACTTGTTGCGGTTGATCTCCACGCGGGCATGCAGGCGCGAAATCAGGTTGCCCTTCACGACCAGATCGTTTTCCTCGGCGCGGCCGATGGTGATATTGGCGCGGCCGTCATCCACCAGCACCTCCTGTCCCTGATAGCGCAGGCGCAGCCGCGTGGTCTTGTTCGCCCGTTCGCGCTCGCGCGAGGAAATGGCGATCGCGGGCACCATGCTGGTGATGTCCTCCGTCTGCCACAGCACCTCGAACAGCGCGACTTCGCTGCTGCGGCCCTTCAGGGTGGCGATGTCGATTTGCCGTACGGAGGCGCGCCAGTCGCTCGACAGGCGCTCGACCATGGTGGCCGTGGTGATGATCTGTCCGGCCTTGGCCTGGCTGGTCATTCGGTTCGCGGTGTGCACGGCGGAGCCGAAGATGTCGCGGTTCTCGAGGACCACGGGCCCGAAGTTGCAGCCGATTCGGATGGCGACCGTCTGCTCGTCGACCTTGAGCTGGGGGTGAAGCACGATCTGCTTCTGCATCTGCGCGGCGGCGTTGAGGGCGTCATCGGCGGTCGGGAAGGTCGCCATGACCTCATCCCCCATGGTCTTGATGACCGTGCCGTGATTCTGGTCGGTGGCCGCCCGCATCACGTCGATGCAGATGCCCACCATGTCGCGCGCACGGAGATCGCCGAGCAGTTCATACAGCTTGGTACTGCCGACCACATCGGCGAATACGATGGCGACTTCTATTTCTTTGCCCATGCTTACGGCCATTATACTTAATCTGGTGCGGGCGCCTTGACGATTACGCGGCAATCCCCTGATTTACGATGGGAAGTGCCGAATATAGCGTCTCGGGCACGGCCCCCGGCCGCGCCGCGACCTCGGAAAGGAACCGCCGCCAAGCGCGGGCGCCCTCGCGCCCGGCCATCAAGCCGTGCATGTGCCGGGTGATCGAATGCAGGCGTATCCCCCGGCGCGCACAGACCTTCGCGTACGCGACGACACGTTCGATGATCTCCTGCGGCTCCGGGACCTGCCATTCGGGATCGATCAAGGTCTGCTCCAGTTCGGCGAGCAGCGCCGGCCGATGGTAGACGGCGCGGCCGAGCATTACGCCGTCGATCCCCCGGGCCATGTGACTGCGGACCTCCTCCACTCGAGAAAGCCCGCCGTTCAGGATCACGTTCAGCTCCGGCCGCTCGCGCTTGAGCCGATGAACGTACTCGTGCTTGAGCGGCGGAATCTCGCGGTTCTCCTTGGGAGACAGGCCGCCGAGGACTGCGACCCTCGCGTGGATGTTGAGCGCGTCGATGCCGGCGGCCGCGACCGCGTTGACGAAGGCGGCGAAGAACTCATAGTCGTCGCGATCGTCGATGCCGATGCGGCATTTGACGGTCACCGGCAATGAGGTCGCATCGCGCAGCGCCCGCACGCAATCGGCCACCAAGGCGGGCCGCAGCATGAGACAGGCGCCGAACGAACCGTTCTTGACCCGATCGCTGGGACAGCCCACGTTCAGATTGATCTCGGCGAAGCCCGCCGCCGTGCCGATCTTCGCGGCCGCCGCCAGTTCCTTCGGATCGCAGCCGCCCAACTGCAGGGCGACCGGGTGCTCCGCCGGGTGATGCTCCAGCAGGCGGCGCGCGTCGCCGCGCAATAGCGCGGTCGACACGATCATCTCGGTGTACAAGAGCGCGTGCGGCGAGAACAGGCGATGGACGTAGCGGCAGTGGCAGTCCGTCCAATCCATCATCGGCGCAACATTAAGTCTTCTATCTAACATATTGATAAGTAATATTTAAATTCTAGTGCAGACGCCACTCTTCTGCGTTATTCACGGTAATTTACCATTAGCGCTGTCCGCCCCGCCAAAACGTCCAACCTATTTGAGGAGACAGTCGCACCGTTCATGTGCGTGAGCATGCGCGCGGCTATTTGCGCTGCGCCAGTTTCTTTTCGATCAGATTGACGAACTCCCCCACGGCGCGCAACTCCTCGACCTCGGCGGCATTGAACTTGATTCCAAACCGACTCTCGATTGCGACCACGATGTTGACGTGATTGAACGAGTCCCATCCCTCGATGTCCTCCGCCGTCGTGCGCATCGTGACCACCAAATTCGGCTGATCGAGAATCGACGCGATGCTATCCGCCACCTTCGCAAGAATTTCCGCCCTATTCATCCGATTGTCTCCTCGCTGACATGACTGCCGCCGACTGAACTTACGGTATTTCGGGTGGATGCCGGGTGCGCGAACAATTCCTCGGTGAGGATCGATTCCAGCGTGGTTCTGGGTACGCTCTGACTGAAGATATGATCGGCGCCGTCGATCATGTGAATACGGCAGCGGCGATCGAGCCGTTTCACCGCCGACCCCGCTTGGTGGCGCAACAGCGCGATGCCGGGGTCCCCGCGCGCAAATACCAGCGCGATATCCACGCCTCGCGATGCGATGTCCTCGAGTTCGTTCCCCAAGTCTCGCGGCAGCGGCACATGCACCGACCGGGCTAGATCGCGTCCGATCCATTGCAGCAGCTCGCAGCCATACTGGGCATGGAGCTTGAGCAGGCGGCTGACATTCACCTGGCGGGCCAGCAGCTTGTTCCAAAATCTGGAAGGAATGACCTGACGCCGGTACATACCCGGATTGTGAACGAATCCCAGCCACAGCAAATCGTTCTGTGTCTTCCCCTGCCGCCAGAAGAAGTTGAGAGGGTTCACCATCAAGATGCGCTTTACCGGCACCTTGGCCACGGCCGCGCGCAGCGCATGATATGCCCCGGAACATAGGCCGACGAGCGTGACGTTGGCGATGCCGTACCGGCTGCGCATGAATTCCACGGCCGCGGCGACTTCCTCGATTGCCGGGGCGGGGTAAACCTCGTTCTCGGGACGATCATTCGCCGCCGCGCTGTCGCCGAGGCCGGCAAGATCGATTCGCAGGACCAGGCAGCCCTGCTTCGCCCAACGCCGTGCGAGCGTGACATACATGCGATTCGGGCCCACGTGATGGGTGGCGCCGGCGTTGAGCAGAATGACGCCTCCGCGGCATGCCGCGCTTCGAGGGGGCTCGGTGAGGATTCCGAACAAACGGGTTTCGCAGGGAAGCACGACCGGCCGTTCGGTCAGGATCCCTCCCGTGGTCTCCGCAGCAAAGGAATACCACCGCTTCTCGGAATCGACATCTTCCATTCGGGGTTCACGGCTCGGAACAGGCGGCTCCGGTTCACCGACGGTGAAGCGCGCCAGCCAGTCGCGCATCGCATTGATCATCGGCTGCGGGATATTGGTCAGATGGGGTGCCGTCATCATCATGCGCACGAACCCAGGCAAGGCAACGTACTCGAGATGCGCGCCGCCCTGGCTCAACCCGTCGGCCCACGAGCGTGCCCCCGGCAATTCGCCGCGGTCGATTATCAGTATGTCGGGCACGGTCGGCAGGCTCATTGCGCTCAGATCCGTGTCATTGAGTGCCGCGACGGTTGCGGCCGAGAGGCCAAAGCCGCTGACTTCCACCGATCGTGCGCCCTCCATCCCCGCGGCATTGACATTCTGTCCCGCGCCCAACTGGATGGTCCGCAACTCGCGCAGATACCGTCGGCCGCTGGTAACGGGCGCAACCGCAATCAGCGCTTTCACGGATTCGCAACTCGCGGCGGAAAGTGCAGCCACCAGCGCACCGAGACGAAATCCCAGCAAACAGGCTTGGCCGACTCCCGTGCGGCGCCGCAATTCGTCGACCGCGGCGACGGCGTCGCGGGACCACGCGGTCAGCTGATTCGCCAGAGGATCGATGTCCCCGGAGTCGCCCGTCCCGCCATAGTCGAATCGCAGGACGGGGAACCCCAAGGCAGCGGCGGCATGCGCAAATGCGCGTACGCTACGGTGCGAACATATCGCTTCGTAGCCGAACGGATTGCAGATCACCATTCCGGTGCCGGCTGTGCGCACGCCGTCGGGCAGATGCAGCCAGCCGAATAGAGTGCGATTCTCCGACGAGAAATAGATTGGCCGAGCGTTGCTGCCGCTCGATGCAATCCACGATTCATCGGCGCAGACATCACTCATACGATGGTAAAGTTTACCGCATCGTCCAAACTTGCCGGTAATATATTGAACTTAAGATTTGAGCAAATTTCCGGCCGACGGCGTGGGCGAAATGGCAACTCCCGAACAAGCACCTGGCAGTCCGAGCAATGCTCCGATTGCGCCCATCGCCCGACGCTCTGGCTTCTTCGTCCTCCAAGTCCTGGCGATCGTCGGGGTGCTCAATGCGGGCATACTGATCGCGCTCCCCCATGACAAGTATCTGCGTTATCAGGCGCCGAACGACCCCAAGGCGCCCAACTCCTATTGGATCTACGAACGCATCCATTTCGACCCCACTCCGATCGACGTCGCCTTCATCGGCACATCGCGCACGGGGTTGTCGGTGCACACCCGCCGCCTCGAGGAAGATCTGGCGAACCGTGGAATCCAAGTCAAGGCAGTGAATTTCTACGGCGTCAGAAACGGCGTCAACATGCAGTATGTGATCGCCAAAGAGCTGCTGAGCAATCGCAAGATCAAGCTGTTGGTGCTGGAAATGACCGAGCGCGAAGAGCGCAAGCCGCATGAGTTCTTTTTCATGTATGCCGATCCGGTGGATATCCTGAATGCGCCGCTGCTGATCAACATGAACTATCTGGCGGATGTCGCCCGGCTGCCCGGCCGCCAACTGGATCTTGCCCTGCAAACCGAGCTGCAAAAATGGCAGCTGTGGCATCCCGACTTTGTCCCGCCGCCCTACGAGGGAGCGAATCTCGATCACGCCGAGTTCGTCCATACCCTGGACAAAGATGTCGTGTACCACCGCATCATCGGGCACACCAAGGCCGAGATGGAGGCGTTGCGCAGTCAATGGCTGCACGGCGTGACCGGATCGATACTGCCGCGGGCGCTCGACGGCCTCGAATATCGCTTTCCGCGCTACTACGAGAACGAGATTCTCGATCTCGCGCGTGCGAATGGCGCCGAGGTCGTGTTCCTCTACCTGCCTCAATACGGCGGCCCGCAGAACCCACAGCCCTACGAGCTATACGCGAACCGTGCGGAAATGATAAATCCCTGGGGGCAGGTACAGGACTACCGGCTTTGGATCGACGAGACGCATCTGAATTGGGACGGCGCGAAGCGCCTGACCGATTATCTTGCAGAGGTGTTGGCCGATCGAAACGAGTTGAGATGAGGCAGGCCGGCGCGGGGATTGTCGATCCGCGGCCGCAATCTCAGAACTGAAAGTAAAGAAACACGGCCTTCTGATCGAAACGCAGACTCGCCAGGAACAGCAGGACGCCTCCCGCCATCGCCCACGCAAATGTCGGCTGCCATTGCCACGATGGACGCAGAGTCGAGCGAACCTTTGTCAGTGCGGGCGACCACTGGCCCATGATCTGATAGACGTTCGGAGCCCAGAAGGCGATGACCGCGAGTCCCAGCCCCAAAGCGAGATTGTGGGCGAGCCGAAGCGCGTCCGCATTCGACGTAAAGAATGCCGGCCAGACGCCGATGCCGTTGGCGCCCGTCATACCGGCGAGCAATGCCAGCGCATCGCCGGCCGATCTGGCCCTGAAGAAGATTTCCGCGAGCAGCACGGCCAGGTAAGTCACCGCCACCGGCCAAAAACGCATCCATAGCCGGCCCAGCAGCGCCGGCGGCCGCGGCGACGACGACGCCGTCGACGCCGTCGACGAGGACGCCGTCGACGAGGACGCCGGCATGAAGATGCGCCACGCGTGATTGACGCATAGATATGCGCCATGCAGCGCGCCAAAAATGAAGAACTGCAGACCGGCGCCGTGCCAGACGCCGGCTAGCAGCATGGTCACCATGATGGGAAAGACGATCATGGAACGGAAACCCGACGCCGTGGCGGCCGCGCGTTGCCCGGAGGGCTGACCCTTGGCCTGCCGGCGACGCGCCACCCAGAGCGCGACCGGATTGTAGATCAACAGGGTGAGGTAGCGCGTCAGCGTCATGTGCCAACGCTGCCAGAAGTCGATGATCGATGATGCCTTGTAGGGCGAATTGAAGTTCAGCGGCAGCTTGACCCCGAACATTATCCCTAAGGCGATGGCCATGTCGGAGTAGCCGGAGAAATCGAAGTAAAGTTGCATGGAATATGCCAGGGCAACCGACCATGACTGGATGAACGCGGTTCCCTCAGGGTGCAGGAATCCCAGTTCCGCCCAGGGCGAAAGCGAGTCGGCGAGCGCCACCTTCTTGAACAGCCCGAATGCGAATAGCGCCAGGCCGATCGCAAGGTTCTCGGCCTTGAACCGGTATGTGGCCGGGTTCGCAAACTGCGGCATGATCTCGCGATGGTGCAGGATGGGACCCGCGATGAGATGCGGAAAGAACGTGACGAAGAGAACGTAGTTCACGAGACCGCGTTCCTTGACCAAACCCTGCCGGCAATCGACTAGATAACCGATTTGAGTAAAGGTAAAGAAGGAGATGCCGAGCGGAAGGACGATCGAACCCGCATCGGCCCTGGTCAGACCCAGGTCATGAAGAAATCGCGAGAGTGCGGCGAAGTACTTGAAATAGAACAGCAAGAGCAGATTCGCTGCGATGCCGGCGGCCAGCAGCAGCGACTGCCGGCGGCCGGCGGCCGTGTCGCCATCGCCGTCGCCATCGCCGTCGCCGCCGGTCAGGAACACGCTCAGCGAGTAGTTGAAGGCAATTGAACCGATCAGCAGAACTACGAAGACCGGATTCCACCAGGCATAGAACACGAATGAAGCGGCGCACAGCCAGATCTTGGCGGCGGAGACCCCGCCGCGGCGGGCCAGGAGGTAATAGCCGAGAATGCAAATCGGAAGGAATACGTAGCAGAAAACGCTGGAATTGAACAACATGAGGCGAAGGTTTGCGGAGGACGTCCGTGCCTCGAGTTCGTTATTAGAATTAGCCCTGGCTCGATGGTACCAGGTGCCTATTCAGGGTGCATGACGTACTCGCCTGCCCCCTCGTTACGTCAACTACCGCGCCACAAAGGCTCGAACTACCGCGCCACAAAAGCTCGTTCGATGACGTAGTCGCCCGGCTCGCCCACGTGCGGGGAGATCTGAAACCCGCGCGCATCGAGCAGCGCCGACAGATCGGCGAGCATGGCGGGGCTGCCGCAAATCATGACCCGGTCATGGGCGGGATCGAGCGCAGGCATTCCAGCGTCCTGAAACAGTTTGCCGGACTCGATCAGAGAAGTAACCCGCCCCTGATAGCGGAAGCGCTCGCGGGTGACGGTGGGAAAATACACGAGCTGGTTTCTTACCTGCTCGCCGAGATACTCATGGTGCGTGAGCTCCCATTCGATGTAGTCCCGGTAGGCCAATTCGCTGCGGAAGCGCACGCCGTGAACCAGGATGACCTTCTCGAAGCGCTCGTACACCTCCGGATCCTTGACCAGGCTCATGAAGGGGGCGAGCCCGGTGCCCGAGCTCAACAGGTACAGGCGCTTGCCCGGCTTCAAGTCGCGCAACAGCAACGTGCCAGTCGGCTTGCGGCTGACCAGCACCTCATCGCCGGGTTTGATGTGCTGCAGGCGCGAGGTCAGCGGACCGTCGGCGACCTTGATGCTCAGGAATTCGAGGTGCTCCTCGTGATTCGCGCTGGCAATGCTGTAAGCGCGCATCAGGGGTTTGCCGTCGACTTGCAGTCCGAGCATGATGAAATGCCCGTTCTCGAAACGCAGGCTGTGATCGCGCGTGGTCGTGAAACTGAAGACGTTTTCGTTCCAGTGGTGCACGGTCAAGACCCGTTCCTGAGCGATCGCGGCCATCGATCAAAAGCCCAGCGTCAGTTGCGCTTCGTCGCGCGGCGGCGGCCGGAACAAGCCGGTGACGAGTTCATGCCGGTCTTGTCCATGCCGATCGTGCGCCGAATCGAACCCGCACTTGCGCCGGGCCAGCTCGAACCTCGACCGCAGCAGCTCGGCATAGGCCCCGGTACCGCTCATGCGCCGCCCGAACGTGGCATCGTAGTCCTTCCCGCCCCGGGTTTGATTGATCAGCGACATCACGTGCTTGGCGCGATCCGGGTAGTGCGCCGCCAGCCACTCTC